>TARA_R110002072_G_scaffold150953_7_pt1 | contig 35421 bp, 32 predicted proteins | sample TARA_R110002072 | Tara Oceans TARA_R110002072 (sample SAMEA4397118) | marine metagenome | biome: Polar Biome; feature: [SRF] surface water layer (ENVO:00010504); material: water (ENVO:00002006), including particulate matter (ENVO:01000060) such as... | depth 5 m
CCACGACTCGCCCGTGGGCTCGTCGATCGGAAGGGATTTGCCCAGGGTCGCGAGCCGACGCCCGCCCCACACCTTGGCTTTGATGATGGGTTCAAAAACAACTGGATATGGCTTGCTCATGACTGGTCTCCACTTCGATACAAACGAGTATGTGAACAACTGTATTTTATCGCACAATATGCGTGTGTTCTTGGTCTTCTTGATCAAGATCGCCGGGCGTGCAGGCGTCGTCGATCGCCGAGCGCAGGGCTTTGTAAAGCTCCCGATCAATCGAGCATCCACGCAGGTCCAGCACCGTGACTCGTCGGCGTCGGGCCCGCGATGGTTTGGTCATCCAATGGCGAGACACCAACGCGAATCGATCGAGCCATTGACCTTTGTGATCCAGATCAACCTGTGTATACGCTCCAACTGTCGCCCAGTTCGCCAGCAGTTCTTTCAAAGAACACCTATCGACCGCAGCCTCTGCATCGAGCGTCACCATCGGGCTCAACCCATTGAGATCGAACCGCCAGAGCATCGCCTTGCCCTTGCGCACACTCGGGGTGATGCAGATCAACGACAACGCCCGGATCGATTTCGCGCACCCGAGCGTGTCCATCGGGAGTTTGTCGACCCGATCGAGCTGGTCTTTGGCCGCTTGGGCCCGCTCGAAATCCAGCCCAGCGCTCGCGTCCTTGATGTCCGCTTTGAGATCATCCTTCCACCGGCTAATTCCGCCCTCGGCCGCCCCCCACGCCTGCATAAACCGAGCCACATATGCGTCCATCGATTCAGAACCATCGCAGGCCGCGGGGCAGCGCCCCATTTCTTTGTACGCACAGGCCATCCCGCAAGGCGCCAGCGCCAGTTCCTTGGGGTATCGGCACAGCTCGAACACATCGTCGAGCGTCTCGCCCATCGCCCTCGTGGCTTTGGCCGTCAGGATCGGGCCGACGATCAGGTCTGCACTTTCGCACCCCAGATTCAGCGTGTCGGCGACGCGCCAGGTGTGGCTCGACCGGTCGAGCACCAGCAGCGATCGTCGGTTCTGCTCGTTGAGCTTGGTGTACAGCCCCGGATCGACGCTCCGGGCCCGTTCGAGGACGATCCAATCCGACTCAAACGCACTGCCCGTCGGATAGGCGACGACCTTGGCGGTGATCGGGGCAAGGTTCGCTTTCGCGCTCGGCTCGCCGTCTTCGTTGAGGCGCTGGGCGATGAACGAGCGGATGTGGCCCGTCGCCGCGAGCATGACGGTTTGCCCGTCGTGGGCGATCATCTCGACGACGCCGCGAGCGGATGGAAAAAAACAGGACACACGCAGCGGTGTGTCCTGTTCGTTTGTTTGATCCAAAGCTGATTCGGTACTGATCGTGATGGCGTGGGCGAACTCGATCATGACTGATCCGTTTCTTCAACCCCGTTAAGACTCGATATCAGCGATGCGCATCCCCGAGATCCGGGCCTCGAAGCAGACCTGGCCGTCGACGACGCCCTGGATCTCCGAGACGAACCGACGATCCGACGCCTTGACCACATCGCAGAGCAAGAAGAGCTCCTCGCCGATCGTCACCGATCGACGGAACGCGGCGTTCTCGATCCGCAGGAACGCGGCGACCTTGGGGTTCTTCTGGAGCCGATTGTAGAGGTAGCAGCTCAGCTGCGCCCCCGCCTCGATCATCAGCACCCCGGGCATCATGGGCGTGCCGGGGAAGTGACCCCGCACCCAGAACTCGTCGCCCCGGATATTCATCGCACCGATGCCGTTGAGGGCCGAATCGCTCGCCCAGACGATCCGATCGAGCAGCGCCATCTCGTGGCGGTGCGGGATCAGCTCAAACATCTGATCCCGATCAGCGAACACGCTGGTGAGATCATGCTGGCTGATATCGAACAACAGCGGTCGATCCTTGGATCGTCCGCCCTGAGCTGCAGGCTCGGTGGTGTGAGATGCTCCGGTCATGGCGCAAAGTCTCCAAAGCCCTGATCGGGATCGAGCCCGACCGGGCACATGAGATGTGGATCAGAGGTGCTTTAGTCGTCGCGTGGGCCAAGCATTTCCTTGCGGATATCCTGGGCCACGGTCTTTACTTCCTGCATCACCTTGCGGACGCGTGTGCCGGCGGCTTTGTTGCCGCCCTTGGCCTTGTTGTAGTCTTCTTGGCAATCAGTCAGCAGCTGACCCATTTTTTCGAGCAAGTCCATAGATGACACTCCCTTGTTCTTTGCCGAGCAACCCGATGGTGTCCCCGGTCTGGTTCTCAATCATCCAGCCAACGATCCATCGCCGGCTGTGTGGACTATCTTACCCAATAAAGTCTGGCAAAAGTCGCTCAATTCTGTTTAAAGCCGCTTTTAGATAGACAGGGTCGTTTTCTGTTCGCAAAAAGGCCGGTGCTGAGCCCGCCATCAACAGCCGACGGACCTGCGCGAGCTCGAAATCATCGTCGCTGGTGGGTAGCCCGATCGAGTCCCGCGCGGCCGCCAGGGTCTTGAGCGGGTCGATCCCCAGCAGCTGGTCCTCACGCCCCCAGAACAGCCTTTCCATGTACAACGCGTCCTCGATCCATGAGCCCGGGGCGACCATGGCTAGGTCGATCAGGGCACAATGGCCATGGATTTTGGCGTCCTTGGCTGCCCGTTTGCCCTCATCGTCGAGCCCGTGCACCGGGCGGCGCATCGCGTTATGTGGATGGAGATCATGGTGGCACCAGGTATCGATGCCACGACCTACCCACCGCTCAACCAACGGCTCGAGCCCGCTCTGAACCCGCTCGAGCGCCTTGATCCAGCGATCGTTGTCCTCGATCTCGTTGGTCCGCAGGGCCTGGAGCCCTCTTTCAAGGTGCCCGGCCCAGTCCTGGGCGGGCTTGAGTAGAGTGAGATCGATCGGTTTTTCAAGAATTGCCGCGGCTTGGAACTCCGCAGCCGTCTCGAACATCGTCCAGAGCGCGGATTCTGTTTTTTCGAGCGCCAGGGGCGGGTTCTCAAACCGTTCCATCACCACCCACGCCAGGTCATAGCCGCCAAGCTCGAACCCGGCCGCGAGCACCCGGGGGGTCGGAAGCGCCAAAGACCGGGGCTCGTCCCACTCGTGTGGGTGCACCAGCCCGAGGCGCTTGGTCCAGAAGTATTCGCTGTATCCGATGGGCAGCTTGACGACGCAGGGGATCTCGCGGTGCCCGCATGAGGGATCAGGGAGTGACCATGTGGAGAACCCGGTGCCGGCCCCGCCGTGCTGCCAGGTGGCTTTGAACCAAGAGATGGGGCCAAGACGCCCGTGGCAGGCTTTGTGGAGCTGCGAATCAAGTGAGCTGGCGAGTGCTTGTCCATCAAGCTCGGGCATCGATCGCGGCTCCTTTCACAAACAGGCGTGGCATGCACATCAGTATAGTGCATGTCACGCCCGCGCTTGATCGCTTCAGGTGGAATTCGGACAACCGATGAACAACCGGGAATCAGTTCGAGCTCTGGAGCATCTCCTTGGGGATCTCGATCCCGAGCTTGGTGGCGATGCGTGCCCCATAATTCGGATCACAGCGGAAGAAGTGGCAGAGCTGACGCATCTGCACCTCCGGGCGGGCGTCGCCCAAGCCCATGGCGATGCGGGTGGTCAAACGATCACGCTCTTGGTCATCGAACAAGCGGTACAGATTGCCCGGCTGGGTGAAGTCATCGTGATCAACGGTCGAGTCGTACCGATCGACGATCGCGTTACCCAGGTCCCATGCCGGATCAAGGAACTGCTCGTCGGGGTTGACCGCGTCGGGCCTCGATGATGGCCAGTAGTTGGTCGCGCCGCCGTAGTTGGCGGCGTTCGCTGCTTGCCCGTCGCGCATCGTGTTCATCACCGGGCAACGCGGCGCGTTGACCGGGATCTGGTGATGGTTCACACCCAAACGATGCAGGTGCGCATCGGCGTAGGACATCAAACGCGCCTGGAGCATCTTGTCGGGGCTTGAGCTGATGCCGGGGACAAAGTTCGATGGCTTGAACGCGACCTGCTCGACCTCGGCGTGGTAGTTCTCAGGATTCCGGTTGAGCTCCATCTGCCCCACTTCAATCAACGGGAAGTCCGCGTGCGGCCAGACCTTGGTGAGATCAAACGGGTTCCACCCAGTCGATGCCTCAAACTCGTCGGCCTGCTCCTGGGTCATGATCTGGACCTTCATCGTCCAACTGGGGAAGTCGCCCCGCTCGATGGACTCGAAGAGATCGCGCTGGTTGGACTCGCGGTCCCCTCCGATCAGCTTGGCGGCTTCGTCGTCCATCGTGTTCTGGATGGTCTGATTGGTCTTGAAGTGGAACTTGCACCACACACGCTCGTTGTCGGCGTTGATGAATGAGAAGGTGTGAGAGCCGTAGCCGTTGACATGACGGAGCGTCTTGGGGATGCCGCGATCGGAGAACAGGGTCGTGAGCTGATGGAGGGACTCGGGGCACTGGGACCAGAAATCCCACTGCATGTCGTTGTTGCGTAGGTTGGTCTTTGGGTCGCGCTTCTGGGTGTGGATGAAGTTGGCGAACTTGTATGGATCGCGGATAAAGAACACCGGGGTGTTGTTGCCCACGAGGTCCCAGTTGCCCTCGTTGGTGTAGAACTTCATCGAGAAGCCGCGGACATCGCGTTCGGCGTCGGCTGCGCCGCGTTCGCCGGCCACGGTCGAGAACCGCAGGAACAGCTCGGTCTTCTTGCCGATCTCGGAGAAGATATCCGCCTTGGTGTACTTGGTGATGTCATGCGTCACGGTGAAGGTGCCGTAGGCGCCCGAGCCCTTGGCGTGGACAATGCGCTCGGGGATGCGTTCGCGGTTGAAGTGCTGCATCTGCTCGAGGAGCTGGACATCCTGCATGAGCACCGGGCCGCGCGGGCCGGCGGTGAGCGCGTGCTGGCGGGCGATCGGGGCCCCGTCTGCGGTGGTCATGTACGGGCATTTGGGCTGGTTGTCGTCGCTCATCGGAGGCTCCTGGCTCGGGATATGGTGTGTGTACACGGTTGATTGAGCCCCTGTTCTCGGACCCAATCTCTTAGAATGATTCTAATCTTAGACCCTTCGCCGTGTCGATGCAAACCGGCTCACCGAGCAATCCGAATCCGCGGTCAGTCAGCCGTTCTTTGGTGCTGGCGAGGTCGCCGTGCCCGCGAGCATGCCCCCGTCGAGGTTGAAATCGGTGCCCGTGGTATAGCCCGATTCGTCGCTGCCCAGATACACCGCGATGGCCGCGACCTCTTCGACCGTCCCGAACCGCCCCATCGGGCAACCGGCGGCGAACTTGGCGATGTTCTCCTCCCGATCCGGGCCCGTGCCGATCGACGCGTCCCACATCGGGGTCAGAATCGCGGCCGGCTGGATCGAGTTACACCGGATGTTGAGCCCTTCCTCGGCGCAGTAGAGCGCCACCGACTTGGAATGATTGCGGATCGCGGCTTTGCTCGACGCGTAGGCCGCGGCTCGGGGGATCCCCACCACGCCCGAGCGCGAGGACAGGTTGATGATCGAGCCGGTGCCCTGGGGACGCATGGCCCTGATCGCGTGCTTGCACCCGAGGAATGTGCCGTCGAGATTGGTCTGGTGCACGCGTCGCCACCCTTCGAGGGTCGCGTGCTCAGGGTCTTGCGGGCCGGGGTTTGGGGATCCTGGCTCTATATCAAAGCCCGTGATCCCCGCGTTGTTGACCAGGATATCGAGCTGTCCGTGTGTTTGAACGATGCCGTCGATCGCTTGGGTCCATTTAGACTCATCGCACACATCGAGATGGACATACGACGCGCGATCGCCGAGCTTGTCGGCTTGGGCCTGCCCCATCTCGTCGTTGACATCGCTGAGGATCACGATCGCACCTTCGTCGATGAAGGCCTTGGCGATGCCGAGCCCGATGCCTTGGGCGGCCCCGGTGACGAACGCGATCTTGTCTTGTAGTCGTGGCATGGCGGGTGAATCCTTTGCGGGTTTGGGCGTGGTTTTGGGGAGATATCCGAGATTGAACAGAGACTGAAACCGTGCAGATCAGTATACTCGACTCATGCCGATTGATTCCCAAACATCAGTGAGCGAAGCCATACAAGAAACGGTCCAACGGGTCTGGGGATACAGCTCGCTGCGTCCGATGCAGGAGCAGGCGATCAGGGCCGGGATCGAGGGACGAGATTGCCTCACCGTCCTGCCCACCGGCGGTGGCAAGAGCATGTGCTATCAGGTGCCCCCGGTGATCACGGGCAAAGCAACGATTGTTGTTTCGCCGCTGATCGCGTTGATGCGTGATCAGGTGCGTGGGCTCGAGCTGCTGGGCTACAAAGCCGCGGCCATGCACTCGGGGATCGACTACGAAGAAGCGACCGACATCGCCAAGCAGCTGCTCACGGGCGATCTTGATCTGGTCTTGGCTGCCCCCGAGCGTGTGATGACCAGCTCGTTCCAGACGCTCATCGGGCTCTTGTGCGAGCACGATCGGCTGGGCAACATCGCGATCGACGAGGCGCACTGCATCTCGCAATGGGGGCACGACTTCCGCCCCGAGTATCGGCGGATCAGCGAGCTGCGCCGCGTCGCGCCCGATGTCTCGATCCAGGCCTTCACCGCCACGGCTACGCCGCGCGTGCAAGAGGACATCGTCAAGCAGCTGGCCCTGCGTGACCCGGAGATCATGATCGGGACTTTCGATCGCCCGAACCTGGTGTACCGAATTCAGTCACGCGAGAAGGCGAGCGAGCAGATCGCAGCGGCCGTGGCGCGTCATAGCGCCGCGGGTGACGGCAACGGCGCGATCGTCTACTGCCTGAGCCGCAATGACACGGAGAAAATCGCCCAAGAACTCCGGGCCCTCGGGCTCGATGCCGACGCGTACCATGCCGGGCTCGATGTCTCCAAACGCCACAACATCGAGCAGGCATTCAGCAACGAAACGCTCGACATCGTCGTCGCGACCGTCGCCTTCGGCATGGGGATCGACCGGAGCAATGTGCGTCTGGTCGTGCACGCCTCGATGCCCAAATCGATCGAGGCCTATCAACAGGAAACCGGACGCGCCGGGCGCGACGGGCTCGAAGCCGAGTGCCTGCTGCTCTACTCCCCGAGCGACGGCGGGCGCTGGGAACGTCTGATCGAGCAGAGCGCCGAGCAGAACAAGAGCGACCCGGAGCCTCAGCTCGAGCTCATCCGCTCGATGCGTCGGTTCGTCGCGTCGTTTGGCTGCCGACACAAGCACCTGAGCGAGCACTTCGGGCAGACGTACACCCCGCCCGAGGACCGAGAAGACTGCGGCGCCTGCGATGTGTGCTTGGGCGAGACTGCCCAAGAAGAAGACGCGCACCGGATCGGGCAGATCATTATGTCCGCGGTCGCGCGCACCGGCGAACGCTTCGGCGCGGCCCACATCTGCGATGTCGTCCGCGGGGGCAACGGGCAGAAGATCAAGAGCTACGACCACGACACCCTGCGTGTGCACGGCATGCTCGAGAACCGACGCAAGACCGAGGTCATGTCCTTCATCGATCAGCTTGTCGCCAGCGATGCGCTCGTGCGGGTGGTTGAAGATCGCTACGAGACCCTGGCCTTCGGATCCTGCGGCGTGGCCGTCATGAAGGGGCTCGAAACCATCGAGCTCGCCAAGCCCATCGGCACCGGCAGCGAGAAGAGCGAACGAAACCGCCGGACTCGGGCCTCGCGTGTGATCGAACGCCGACCGATGAACGAGGACGAGAAGAACCTGTTCGAGTCGCTCCGCGCCCTGCGCATGTCGATCGCCCAAGAACGCGGCGTGCCACCGTATGTCGTCTTTAACGACTCGACGCTCCGAGAAATGACACTCGACAAGCCGACGAGCCGACACGAACTGCTCGCGATCCGAGGCGTGGGCCAGAAGAAGCTCGACGACTTCGGCACCAACTTCCTCCAGGCGATTGAGCACCACATGATTTCAGTCGATACTTCTGATCCATCGGGCACTTCCGATGACTGAGCCCCAGATCATCCGCGAGATCACCGCCGCCCAGACGCGCCCGGTCCGCCAGCGGGTCCTGCGTCCGCACCAGCACCCCGACGAGCTGGTGTATCCGGGTGATGACGCGGACGACTCGTTCCACCTCGGGGCGTATCAAGGGAACGAACCTATCAGTACATTGGTCGCGATCTTGTCGATGTACCGAGCACCCAAACCTGAATCAATAACACCCGCTTGGCGCATCCGAGGGATGGCGTCGATCCCCGAAGCCCGCGGCTCCGGGCTTGGGCGATTGCTCGTCGAGCACGCACGCGAAAAAGTGTGGGCGATCGATCGAGCCCCGATCTGGTGCAACGCACGCGAATCGGCGTTCGGGTTCTACCACAAGCTCGGGTTCGAGATCGAGGGCGGGGTCTTCGAGATCGAGGGCATCGGACCCCACGCCGTGATGGTGCTCGAGCCGGATCGCTGATCAGAGGGCAATCAGTTGATTACGCCTGTGAGTCTTTGGCCATCGCGCTCGCCTGCTTCTTGGTGCGCCGGAGCCCGGCCTTCATGTTGATCATCTCGACGGCAACCGCGAAGACCATCGCGAAGTACACCATCCCGCGCGGGAAGTGCTGCCCGATCCCCTCGGCCACCAGCAGCATCCCGATCAGGATCAAGAACGAGAGCGCCAGTGTCTTCATCGTCGGGTTGTTGTTCACAAACCGTGCGATCGCGCCCGCGAAGATCAGCATGACGGCGATCGAGATCACGACGGCGGTGGACATGATCCAGTAGTTGGTCGTCATCCCGACGGCTGTGATCACCGAATCAAGCGAGAACACCAGATCGAGCAGCAGCACCTGAATCAGCACCGAAGTCACCGTCGCCGCTGCGGCTTTGGTCTTGTCCCCACGACTGATCCCGCGCTTAATTTCCGGATCGGGCACCTCGGCGATGCCCTTATCCACATGATCGATCAGATGGTGGATCTCCAGAGTCGCTTTGGTGATCAGGAACAACCCACCCACGATCATCAGGATCGACTTGCCTGTGATGTCCCGGTCCATGACCGTAAACAGCGGCTCGGTGAGCTGCACAATCAAGTACGCCACGGCCAACAAAATCAGCCGCATCACCATCGCGAGCAAGAGCCCGATGTTGCGGATCTTGGCCTGCTTCTCTTTGGGCAGCTTGTCAGTGAGGATCGCGATGAAGACCACATTGTCGATCCCGAGCACGATCTCAAGGATCGTGAGCGTCAGCAGCGCGAGCATCCCCGCGGTGGAGAAGAACAATACCTGCTCGCCCGCCCCGCTGGCGACCGCGTCGGTCACAAGGGCGGGATCAGAAAACGCGAGCAGGGTGTTCATCAGCATGGTGTTCAACTTTGTAGGTGCAACAGAGCGTAAACGCGATCAATCGATCAGAGCGATCTCGTCTTGGGCTGTCACTGGATCAGTCTGTGAGTGGTGCGCATCTTGATCATGATGCTCTGCCGGATGCACGGCCGCACCAGCCGCAGCCGGGACATAGCTCGACGCCTTGGACGCACCCGCGATCATCGGCTGGGCAAAGACCAGCAGGAACAATACGAAGAACGCGGACACCACACCCGCGACCTTGCGGGTAGCGAACGGGCTCGGGAAAATGGTATTGGTCTTGCTGGCGTCGTCGAGATACGCCGCCGCCACCAGACGCAGGTAGTAGCACGCCGCGATCGCCGAGTTAATCCCCAAGATCACGATCAGGGCATACTGCCCGGCGGCCACGCCGGATGTAAACAGCCCGACCTTGCCCAAGAACCCGAGCAGCGGCGGGAAGCCGAGCATCGAGAGCGTGCAGATCACGAAGGTCCAGCCCAGCACGGGCTGGGACTTGCAGATCCCGCGGAGGTCATCCATGTGGTCGGCCTCGTCGCCGTTGCGGTGCTCGAGCGATGCGATGACCGCGAATGCACCGACGGTCATGACGCCGTAGGTCAGCAGGTAGAACAGCACGGCCGCGATCCCGTTCTGATAGAACGGCCCGCCGACCAGGCCCGGTCCGGCGATCAAGCCCACGAGCATGTAGCCCGAGTGCGCGATCGACGAGTACGCCAGGATCCGCTTGACCGACGATTGGAGCAGCGCGAGCACATTGCCCACGGTCATCGTCAGGGCGGCCATGATCCACAGGGTTGCTTCGATCTCGACGGGAAGATGCCCGGAGTCGCCCCAGCCCACGGTGCCCAGCAGGAAGATCAACGCGAGGAAGCCCGCGGTCTTGGGGACGAAGGCGAGCATGGCCGCGACGGGTGACGCCGCGCCTTGGTAGACATCGGGCGTATAGAAATGCATCGGCACGGCCGCGATTTTGAACGACACACCGATGATCGCGATGAGCAATCCGATCATACCCAAAGACGAGATACCGCCGCTGGCTGATTGGGTGGCGAACACCGTTGCGATCTCGTTGAGGTTGGTTGAACCGGTTGCGCCATAGATCAGGGCGAATCCGTAGAGGAAGATCGCCGCGCCCAATGCGCCCAGGAAGAAGTACTTCACCGCGGCTTCGAGCGAACGCTTGCGCTCCGTCGAGATCGCCACCATGATGTAGGTCGGCAGCGAGGTGAGCTCGAGTGATAAAAATAACCAGATGAGATCGTCGGCAGACGCAGTGAGCATCAAGCCCGTGATCGAGAACATGAAGAACGCGTAGAACTCGCCTCGGTTCGAGCGGATCGACGAGAACGGCTTGCCCTGATCGACCTCGGCTTCGAGCTGGCGATCGACGGTGCCGCCCAGCAGCATCAGGATCAGCATGCCAACGCCCGCGATGAGCATCTTGGCGTAGGGCACGATCTCGGGGAACATCCCGCCGTTGGTCGCGCCCGAGCCCGGCGAGACCATCGCCGCGCCAAACGCAACAAAGAGCGCGAGCCCGCAGATCCACGGCGTGAACGCACGGATCGCCCGCGATGGCCATTGCCCGGTGATCATCACGAGGCAGGTGGCGATGAAGAGGAAGATTTCAGGCCAAAGGATGGCGAGCTTCTCAGTCATGCGAATCTCCTCCGTTGTGAGCTGGGTCTGCGTGAACAGAGTCGGCGTGATCGTTCATATGTTCGCTCGGAATAATCAGCCGGGGCTCGCCGGGCTCGAGCCCGTTGGCCTGCTCGACGATTTGCACCGTCGCGTTGACCTGATCGCTCACGGTATCGAGCAGCACGGTCGGCTGGAGACCAAAGTACACACACCCGATCGCCAGCGGCAGCAGCGTCGCGATCTCGCGTGCGTTGAGGTCCGTCGGGAGCTCGTCGTGCGGGTGGTGGTCTTCGGGTTCTTTGAGCGGGCCGAAACAGATCTTGCCGACCATGATCAGCAGGTACATGGCCGCGATGACCATCCCGGTGCCCGCGAAGAACGCGAACCAAGGACCAAGCGATGAGCCCCACGCCCCCGGCTCGCCGGCGGCGGTCCATGCGGCGTCGGACTGGAAAGCCGCGATCAGGCACAAGACTTCAGAAGGGAAGCCGTTGAGCCCAGGCAGACCAACCGAGGCCATCGCGAAGAAGACCATAAAAGTCGCCCAGATCGGCATCTTGGACGCAAGCCCCCCCACGACATTCATATCGCGGGTGTGGTAGCGTTCGTACATGAACCCGATCATGAGGAACAGCCCGCCCGTCGAGAGCCCGTGGCTGAGCATGTAGAGGATCGAGCCGCTGAAACCGGTCACATTGAGGGCCGCGAGCCCGAGCACACAGAAACCAAGGTGAGACACCGATGAGTACGCGACGAGCTTCTTGATATCCGTCTGCACCCAGCAGATCAGCCCGGCGTAGATGATCCCGATGATCGAGAGCACCGCGATCTCGGGTGCGTACTCAAAGAAGGCCGTCGGCGCGAAGGGAATCGCAAAGCGGTAGATGCCGTAGGTACCCAGCTTGAGGAGCACACCGGCCAAGATCACGGAACCCGCGGTCGGGGCTTCGGTGTGTGCCAATGGCAACCAGGTATGGAACGGGAACAACGGCACCTTGACGGCAAAGCCCGCGAGCATCGCCAGCAAGACCCAGGTCTGCTCCCCCAAACTCATATGGTGGGCGTACTGCGTGAGCGTCGCGATGTCGAGTGTCCAGTGCCCGAGCTGCTCGGGCTGGGCGACGAACCACACGATGTAGACCATGCCGGCGAGTGTCATCATCGAGCCGGTGAATGTATAAAGGAAGAACTTGATCGAAGCGGCCACCCGGTTGGTCGAGCCGAACTTGCGGATCAGCACAAACATGGGCAGGAGCGTGAACTCGAAGCAGATGTAAAACAGCAGCAGGTCCTGGGCCGCGAAGACCCCGACCATGGCCGCCTGGAGCACCATCAACCATGCGTAGTACATTGGTTGATCTTTGGCAATCGCGCTCTTGGACGCCATCACGACAATCGGGCCCAGCAGCACCGAGAGCAGGATCAGCAGCAGCGAGACCGAGTCCATCCCGATCGAGAAGTTGAGCCCGAGCGACTCGACCCATGCGATCGAATAGCCGAACTGCGATTGGCTGCCCCGGGCGAAATCAAACAGGTCGAGGAGCTTGAGTGCCGGCAGGAACAACAGTCCAAGGCTCGTCGCCAGCGCGACGCGGTACCCGGTGTTGGGATTCTTTGAGAGAGCAATAAACAGCGCCGAAACCAGCGGCACCACCATCAAGATCAGAATCATCAGTGCACCAGTGCTCATGCCGCACCTCCTGCTCGCATTACGATCACGATGACGACAAAGAGCAGGATCGCCAGCCCGCCCGCCATGCTCACGGCGTAGCCCTGGAGCACGCCCGACTGGCTCGGACGGATGATCCACGCGAACACGCGAGGCAGGAACCCGAACAGGTTCACCAATCCATCGAGCAATAACTTATCGATCCAGTGGAAGATGTGCGAGAGCAATCGCAGCGGGCCCACGAAGATCATCTGGTAAATCTCATCGACATACCACTTGTTCTCCGCCCAGCGTGGCAACGGCCCAGCACGCTTGGCGATCGCGTCCATGCGGCAGGTGCCTGCTTCGGTGCGTCCGCCAATAAACAATCCCTGCCAACCCTTGGGCCCGTGGAAGTACGCCGCGACGAGCACGCCGAAGATCGCACCGAGCCCCGAGATCAGGATCATGCCCTGATGCGCATCCATCCCGAAGACCGTGCCCGGTGTGAGATTCCCGACTGGCCCTGCAACGGCGTGCATCTCGGTGTGCTCAACATGCGCGTGGTGAGCAGCCTCTGCATATGGCGAATGGAAGCTCGCGGATGATTCCGCAACCATCGAACCCACCCAGCCGTGCTGGTCCGGCTCGATATACGCTAGGAAGATCGAGAGCATCGAAGCGCACGCGAGCACGATGAGCACCGTGTTGATCGCCCAGCCCGGTGCGTGCGGGTGGAAGTGATCGCTGTGGTGATCGCCGTGCTGCCCGGCGTCGTGGTTGTGCTCTTCGCCGTGGGCGTGATCGTCATGATCGCCGTGCTCATCGCCCGGCTCTGCATGCTCTGGGCCCAGGAACACGCGGAAGTACACGCGGAAGGTGTAGTACGCCGTCAGGATCGCGGTAAAGACCAAGATCCAACCAATCAGCTGGTAGCCGGGTGTAATGAACGCTTCAGCAAGGATCATGTCCTTGGAGTAAAAACCACTCGTGATGTACGGCAGCCCGGCGAGGTTCATACAGCCCACCAGCATGGTGATGCCGACAATCCCCCAGCCCTTCATCCACGCGACGCCCGAGAGCTTGCGGAGATCGAGCTGCCCGGCGAAGCCGTGCATGACTGCACCACACGCCAGGAACAATAACGCCTTAAAGAAGGCATGGGTCAGCACATGGAAAGCGGCGCCGGTGGTGCTCAGCAATCCGAGCCCCGCGAACATGTACCCGAGCTGGGACACGGTCGAGTAGGCCATGATGCGTTTGATATCGAACTGGGCCATGCCGATCGTCGCAGCAAGGATCGCCGTGATCGTGCCGATCCAGGCAACGATCGGCAGCGCGTGCTCAGAGACCAAGAACACCGGGTAGAACCGGGCGATCAGGTATACGCCAGCCGTCACCATCGTCGCGGCGTGGATCAACGCCGACACCGGGGTCGGGCCTTCCATCGCGTCGGGCAGCCAGACATAGAGCGGGAACTGAGCGGACTTGCCGAAGGCACCCACCATCAGCAGCAGCGCGATCCACTGAGCTTGGCCCGGGATGTGCGAGAAGTCGCCCACCGCGGCGGCGTTCATGTAGTGGTGCAGCGTCTCGTTGTTGAACAGCTCTGCGTACTGCACCGTGCCAAAGTGGACGAAGGTCAGGTAGACACCAAGCGCCAAGCCGAGGTCGCCGATGCGGTTGACGATAAACGCCTTCTTGGCCGCGGCCACCGCCGAGGGCTTCTTGTAGAAGTACCCGATCAGCAGGTACGAACAGAGCCCCACGCCTTCCCAGCCCAGATAGAGCATGAGCATGTTGTCGCCCATGACCAGGCACGACATCGAGAACACAAAGAGCCCGAAGGCTGCGAAGAATCGGCAGTAGCCGAGCCCCACATCATGCGACATGTATTCCGAGGCGTACAACGCGATCATCGTCGCCAACCCGGTGACGAAGAGCATCCACAAGATCGTCAGACGATCGATATAAAACGAGAAGTTGGCGACGAACGACTTGTCACCATAATGCAGGTTGAACCAATCGAACGCGTGCACCGTGTACGGCGTGCCCTCGTACTGCAGGAACATCGCCATGGTCGCCGCGAACGCACCGGCGAGGAGCACGATGGTCGTCCATGCGGGGAACTTGGACTTGTTGCTGATCGCCGCGTAGATCGCGTTGAGCACAAATCCCAGCAGCGGCAAGAACACGATCAAGAGCACCCACTTGGGCCCGGTCCCGACATGCTCGTTGAGCATCGCTAGGTTGTCCGAAGCGCCGTGCCCGCCTGAGCCTTCGCCAGCGAGCATGAGCGGGGATGCGAGGGTGTGCGTGAGGTTGGTCAACAGTGAAGTGGTCATCATCCGTTGAGTTCCTTCCAGGCCGAGGCGCTGAGTGATTCGCGATGACGGAAGAGCAAGACCACGAGCGCCAAGGCCATCGCGGCCTCAGCCGCGGCCACACAGAGCACAAAGATCACGAAGGTCTGCCCGTCGGAGCCGAGATGGTGACGACCGAACGCGATCAACGCGAGCCCGGCCGCCTGGAACATGAGCTCGGTGCACAGGAACATGATGATCATGTTCTTGCGGGTCAGGAACCCGATGAGCCCGATCGCGAACATCGCGGCCGACACAAACAAATACGGCGCGAGCACCGAGGCGCTCATCTCCGATGGGAACGCGAGCTGCGCGAGCTGGAACGATTCAAACATCTGCATACTGTGCATCATCCGTTCCTCCCGCTTGCGTGGGTCACACCAAACTCGTCTTCTTCGAGCATCGACCCGAGCTTGCGGGCCTGGGCGGCCTTGAGCGCCTCTTCGAGTTCGGTGTGCTTACGCGCAAGAACCGTCGCCCCGAGCATCGCCATCAGCAGGATAATCCCCGCGACCTCGATCATCATCGGGTGGTCGTTGAGCAGGTTGAAGCCCAGACGATCGAGGTTCTCGCCGACCATGGCCTCGGGCCATTCGTCCGCGCCCAGCGTCCGTGTCGAGAGCACGGCTTCGTGCCCGTGCTCATCTTCGCCGAGCAGTTCGAGCTCGATGGTCTGTGCGTCGACATCGATCATCGCCAAACCCGTGATCGGATCGCGTGCGGCTCGCCAGCCGTCCTCGAGCAAACCGGCCCGATCGAGGATCTTGTCGACCTTGCGTGGCAGATGCTCGAGCACCGCGCTGCTGGCCTGGGCTTCGCTGATGTGGTTCTTGGGGAGCTGCCCGACGCCGCCGAACATGGCCGAGGTGATCAAACCAACAAGCACGAACCCGATCGCACACGCGAGCATCGGCTCACGCGCCACTGCATCGACCTCGGTCAGCTCGTCGTCATCCTCGCCCGTCGGGGCCTGGGTCGCGAGCATAATCACAAACAGGTAGGTAATCAGGATCGCACCCGCGTAGATAATGATGAGCGCGAAGGCCATGAACTCGGCGCTCAGCAGGATGTACATCCCGCACGACGCGATGATCGTCATGATAAAGTAGAGCGCGGAGTACACAGGGCGTTTGTGCGTGATCATCCGCACCGCAGCGCCGATGGCGACGGCCGCGAACGGGTAGAAAAACAGGTTAGGCAACGGCTCATCGCCACTGGAGGCTTTCATGCCAAGCAGCAGGGCCGCGAATCCGAATGAAGCCGCCAGCAGCAGCCCCCCCATAGATATCATGGCTTTACTCTGCGCCCGTTTGGGGAGCGCCAGGGCGATGCCCCCGGCTCCCAGCGCGCAGATGAGGTACAACGCAATCGGAGAGATGATCTGTTCCACCTGGTCTCTTTCGCTAGCCCTAACGAGCAGGGTCGTTTGATGACACCATCCACGCTCTAAAACACGCTCTCTAAGAAGGATCCGATGGCTCGCGTGAGCCGACCGATCAGAGCACAAGATAGACGCTGGGCCCAGAGACACCTTGTCCCCAAGCCGAGACATGGAGGATAGTGCCATTGGGCGGTTCCTTCAACCTGCGAACCCACTTCAAACGCATACAACGCGATTCTCGCTCCGCATCTTGCGCTCTGGCTCATCGCCCGTTCCCGGATGAGCCGCACGAAAATATTGCCCCTCGTCCGATCGCCCCGCGTGGCACACGACTGATCAGGTCTCTATGATCGTCGCTATGGTTTCACCCCAAGTCATGATGCAACAGTCCCAACCCACCTCCAAGGTCCACATCCCCAATCTGCTCACGCTCGGGCGTGTGGCTTTGGCTTGGGTGTTTGTGATCCTGCTCTCGATGGTCTCGCCGCGGACCATCTCGGCCCAACCCACTGGGGTTGATCGACTTGGCGAGGTTTCCCAGCCCGGCACCGGGCTGCTGATCGCCGCCACCGTCATCTTCATCATCGCCGCGATCACCGACGCCCTCGACGGGCACCTGGCCCGCAAGTGGAAGGTCGAGTCCAAGTTCGGGCGGATCATGGATCCGATGGCGGATAAGCTCCTGATTCTGGGCGGTTTCGTGATGCTCGCGACCCCGTCGTTCAACGCCACCATCGCCCTGACCGGCGAGACCTTCCAGATCTCCAATGTCGCCGGCTGGATGGTCGTCGCGATGCTCCTCCGCGAGCTGCTCGTCACCTCGATCCGGGGCGTGTACGAAGCCGAGGGGGTTGATTTCTCCGCTGGTTCGCTTGGCAAGGCCAAAATGGTCCTCCAATCCGTGTCCATCCCGCTGATCTTGCTGATCATCGCGTTCGGATCGCCGGGCCCAGAATCCACCGGGCGGCTGGTCATCGTCATCCTCGTCTGGGCGACGCTGGTGACCACCCTGCTCTCGGGGCTTCCTTATATCGGCAAAGCCGCCAAGCACACGATCGATGAGCAGGCCCGGATGCTCGAGCTGATGCGCGGCAAAAAAGCCCGCAAATCCACCAAAGCCAGCGGCCAGGGCCAAAAACAACGCCCCAAGAACACCAAGGGCGGCCAGGCCGCTCGGCGATAAATCCTTTTCTAAAAACGACTTCTATACAATCGCCTGAGCACAAGGACCACCAGATGAACACCATGGGCCCCAAAACACAGGCTTTCCTCACCACCAACGGGCTCGGACACCTGCCCATCTCGGGCACCTTCGGGTCCATGCCCCCCGTCGTCCTTGCTGGTGCGATGATCTTCGCCGGGATCGGGCCCGGGACTCCGCTGAGCTGGATCTACTTTGTGGCCTTGCTGGTCATCCTGATCGTCTACTGCGCCGCCTGCATCCTCTGCGGCCACGAAGCCGAGGCCAAATGGGGCAAGGACCCCTCACAAGTCGTCGCCGACGAAACCGCCGGCCAAGCCATCACCCTGATGATGATCCCCGCCGGGATGCTCAACTCACCATTGCACATCGTGCTCACGCTCATCGGTGCGTTCCTGCTCTTCCGCGTGTTCGATATCCTCAAACCATGGCCGGCCGGTGCGATGCAAGACCTGCCCGGGGGCTGGGGCATCCTCCTTGACGACATCTTCGCCGCGATCATGGGCGGCGTAGTGATCATGTTCTTCTACGCCATCATCAGCATGTAGGCGGTTTCCATGATCGCCCAGCCCCTGACATTACACGCCCCCAGAGGCAGCGTCGAGTTGGAATCCAACCTGCTCCTCGCGCCCATCGCCGGGTGGTGCGAACTCGCCTGGCGGATCACCTGCCGCGAGCTCGGCGGCGTCGGGCTCGCGTGCACCGATCTCTTGAGCCCCCAGGGTTTGCTGCGTTCGCAAGAAACCTCGACACGCATCGCCGCGACCAACGCGCAAGACCGCCCGCTGGGCATGCAGCTCTACGGCGCCGATCCCAAGGTCCTCGCCCAGGGCGCCATCTGGTGCGCCGACAACGGGGCCAATGTCGTCGATATCAACATGGGCTGCCCGGTCGACAAGGTCACCAAAAAAGACGGCGGGTCCAAGCTCATGTGCGATGTGCACAACACCTTCGATATGTTCGAGCAGGTCCGTGCCGCCCTCCCCCCCCATATCCCGCTGACGGCCAAGATGCGACTGGGCTGGGACGAACAAGCCAAGAACGACGAGGTTGCCGGCACTTTGGCCGAGGGCTTATGCGAACGCGGGGCCGCGATGATCACCGTGCACGGCAGGACCACCGAACAAAAATTCAAGGGCTCCTGCGATCTCGACGGCATCAAACGCGTCGTCGATCGAGTCCGCGATCGCTTCCCGACCATCCCCGTCATCGGCAACGGCGACATCAAGACCCCCAGCGATGTCGTCGCGATGATGCACCAGACCGGGTGCGCCGGCGTCATGATCGGGCGCGGCTCATTCTCCAACCCCTGGCTGTTTCGCTATGGATGGGTGCTCCAACAGCGCGTCGTCGAACTCGGGATCGACCCATCAGATCTCGCCGCGGTCGAAGCGGTTGACCTGAGCGATGTGCACCCGAGCGAAGACGAAAAGCTCGACATGCTCCTGCGGTTCTTCGATCGGATGGTTGAATACCGCGACCCCGACCACGCGATGCATGTCCTGCGCCAGAAGGCCAACCTGCTCGGCAAGCCGATCAACAACGGCCACTGCCGCCCGCTCAAGAACGCGCTGCGCGAGGCCAAGGCCCCCGACGATATCCGCAAGGCCATCGAAGACTGGCGCAACCGCCCGCCCTACGAACCCGAGCAGTCGGACGCTTCGGAAAGCCAGCACTCATGATCCCCAAGGTCTTGAGCGCATTTGTCAAAGGGCAAGCCGCGATGCTCGACGATCGGGGGAAGCTCATCGAGCAGATGAGCGGGCGAACACCTCCTGAGTTTACTTTAAGCCCCCTACGAGAATCCCTACAGCAATCGCAGAGTCTCTACAAACGAACCATGGAGTTGCTTCCGATCATCACTCTCCTTCTTTGCGGAGTCATACTTGTCGCCGGTGTTGGTGCCATCGTCTGGCAAGTTGCTGGATTTCTCTCAGGACTCCTATTGAGCAGCGCCGGCTTTGCCAGCACCCTCACCGTGTTCATCTCAACTGTGCTGCTGGTCCTTTCTATATGGTTGATCGCCAATCGATGGTCAAAGGCACGGGCCGATGTACACGCCCGTCATGGTAAACGCGAGGCCCGGGTCTTGCTCGATATGCTCAATGCGATTCATTTCTACCACCGATGCCCCGCGTGCGGGTTCTCCCTTCTTGAACTCGTCCCCGAACCGGATGGGTGTTCGGTGTGCCCCGAGTGCAGCGGCGCTTGGAACCGTTCGTGGTGGGCTGACTTTATACCTGCCGCGAGCCTCGGCGACCTCGCCAACAAGCCAGATAAAAAACGCGAGAAACGCTGTCTCAATGATGCACGCACCGCCGAGTTCGAAGTCGCGGCCTGGCTTCCACGCAATCAACGCAGGGCGTATTTTCGTGTGTCCAAGACCAAACTCTCTGCCCAAGCCCGAATCAAGCTCTCGGCCGTCTTGATCTTTTTGATTATCACGACCGGCATCCCGATCGCGCTCATCCATTCCACCTACGCGCCATGGACCATCGGCACAGCCATCGTGCTCTTCACAATCGGATTGGCAATTTTCCGTACAACCTACGGCGTCTGCCAACGCCAACAGTTCGTCCGCGACCAGATCGATCTGCGCAGATGCGCTCAGTGCGATCACGAACTCGACGACACCCCCCACCCAATCGACAGTGCACTGTGCTGCCCCCAGTGCCGACACGCGTGGGACCCCGACACCGCAAGCAAAAGCCACCACGCCCGCAAACGATTCAAGCCCAACGACTACCGTCACGGCTTCCCCGAGACTGAGGACACCGAATCCGCTCAATAGCCCCCCGCATAGGGGAATATGAACTGTCAAAGGGCATTCAAAAACCTATATTTGTGTTGTATGGACCCCAGCGAATGAGTTATATTGGAAGCTCACCACACCCTACCCCGGAGACGAACCGATGAGCCGCACATTCCAGCTCGCACTCTTGAGCCTCGCCTCGATCTCAACCATCTCTCCCATCGCCCTCGCCGGCCCCGACTTGGTCTGCTCCGAGATCGGGTCCGCCGCCAGCTTCGGATCGGCCGACGGCTTGGTGTCCTACGCCTTCGCCACCACCCTGTGCAATGTCGGCGACGAGCCCATCACCTGGGACGCCAACACCAACGAGCACCCGATTATCTCCCAGACCCTCTATAAGCTCAGCGACGGGCAGATCACACAGATCGGCATCGGGCATGTCCGCCACATGAGCTTCGCGCTCGAGGGCAACGCGTGCGGGCTCGGATGCACGCCTGCCGGGAGCAACATGCTCGGCGCGGGCTGCTCGACCACCAGCGCCGGCACCATCAATGGCTCGCAGGGCCTGATGGGCCCGCGCAGCGAGATCGAATCCAACGATGGCTTCTTCCCCTATCCATTCGACTCGATCAATCAGATCGGCGACCCGGTCTACAAACGGCTCCGCGCGACCATCGCGGATGTCAGCGACCAAGACGCCCTGTACTTTGTTGAGACCCAGGTCGTCACGCCCGGCGAGACCACCGCCGCGAGCAAGGCCAACAACGCCAGCTACCGCCAGGTCCTTTTCTCCCCAGCATCCGCGACCGCATCACTCACCGGCCCGACCTACTCCGGCCAGCCCGCGATCAACGCCTGGCGCGACCACGGGCTGGGGATCAACCAGCCCGACACCAGCGTCATCATCACGCAGGCCACCACGCCTAGCGGCGGGATCGTGCACCTGGGCTCGAAGGCCACGCTCACCGGAACAATCGATGACATTGAATACTACCGATATGACTACGCCCTGCACAATCTCAACGAGGACCAGAGCATCGGGCGAGTCCTCCCGGCGGTATTCAACGCGCTTCAGTTGGACGAGCTCTCATTCGCCGCGGCCGATCATCACGACGGGCTCGATGAGCTCATCCGTGATGAGCCCTGGCGATTCGTGGGCGGCCACGGAAACTTCGGCTGGCGTTCAGAGTTTGACTTCAAATTCGACCCCCTCGGCAATGCGGTCCGCTGGGGCACGATGTACAGCTTCGCTTGCGAGGGACCCTACAAGCCCACCACGGGCGACACCACCATTGTCCTCTTCGAACCCAGTGATCTGGGCGAGTACGGCGACCTCAACATCCACAGTGTGACCCCCGGCCAGCTTCAAATCTGTGGGGGCGATGTCAATGGCGATGGGCTCGTCGATTTCTTCGATATTGCATACTTCCTCGATGAGTACAACGCCCGCGGATCAAGTGCAGACTTCACCCAGGACGGCCTCTTTGATTTCTTCGATATCTCGGCCTTCCTTGACGCTTTCGCCCAAGACTGCCCATAAGCCCATCCGCCACATTCTCTTCTGCCCCTTGGAACCAGCCGAAAGCCCCCCCCGTATAGCAACGCACATGTTCTCATGTTCTTGAGGGGTGTCGTGTCGGCGTTCTGGTCGGCAGCGTTGGTGGTCTGTGTAGAGCCCGCCGGCGTCTGAGCCTGCGTATCTGTTTGCAGCCTGTTCAGAGCCCCCGAATCAGCCATCTCATACATCCCCCTGATGTCACCGCTGGAGTTTCCATATGCTTACCCACCTTTCGTGCACCATCGCCCTGTCCTTGTGCGCCGGCACCGTCATCGCCCAATCAGAACATCAGCACGCGCATCAACACGCCCAAGGCACCCAGCTCGATACCGTCCACGGCTGCTGGGGCGACGACCACGGTAATCTCGAGGGCGGGCAGTTCTTCCTCCCCAAAGACCCGCACGCCCAAGAGATCATCGATCGCATCGAATCCGCTCGTGGCGGCATCCCCGATAACCGTGTCGATCTCGTCATCGTCGGCGACGGCTACACCGCAAGCGAGATGGACACCTTCCACGCCGACGCCGGGCGGATCTCCGATTCGCTCTTCCGCTACGAGCCCTTCACCAGCTACGAGAACTACTTCCGCATCACCGCCGTCGAGGTGATCTCCAATGAATCCGGCGTGGACAACGACACCCAGCGCACCATCAGCCGAGACACCGCCCTTGATATGTCCTACTGGTGCGGCGGGACCGAGCGCCTGCTGTGCGTCAATGTAGGCAAGGCGTACGCGGCGGCCGCCAGCGCTCCGGACATCGACCAGGTCATCGCGATCGCCAACTCCTCTAAGTACGGCGGCGCGGGCTACCCGAGCAACAACCTGGGCACCGCGGCCGGGGGCAACTCGGCAGCCGCCGAGATCGCGATCCATGAGCTCGGGCATTCGCTGGGCGATCTGGCCGACGAATACACCTACGGCGGCGCGGAAACCTACACAGGACGCGAGCTGAGCCCTGTCGATGTTTCAATTTACGACCGCAACGAGCAGCTCTCACGCCAGACCAAATGGCACCAGTGGCTCGACGCCTCAATGACCGGATTCGACGGCCCGATCAGCTCCTACGAGGGCGGCAACTACTCTGTGTTTGGCGTCTTCCGCCCATCGAACAACTCGATGATGCGCAGCCTGGGACGCGAGTTCAACCTCGTGAGCGCCGAGCAACTGCTCAAAGAAATCTACCGCGAGGTCAGCCCGATCGACGACGGCACGCCCAACGGGGCGAGCATTGAATCCGATGGCACCGTCTGGGTCGAGCCGATGCAGCCGCTCAATCACGACTTGACCATCCGCTGGTTCGTCGACGGGAATCAGCTACTGAGTGCATTTGGGCAAACTACCCTCGACCTCTCAACGCTCGAACTTGGCGCGGGCTCGCACCAACTGCGCGTCGAGGTCACCGACAACACCAACTGGGTGCGCAACGAATCCATGCGCAGCGCGTTCATGAGCGAATCACGGACCTTCACCATCGAGCCATGCACCGCATTGGCGGATCTCACGAGCGACGGCGTGCTCGATTTCTTCGATGTGTCCGCCTTCCTCGATGCGTTCGGCGAGCAGGCCGCTCTAGCCGATCTCACCGGCGATGGAATCTACGATTTCTACGATATCAGCGCATTTCTCGATTCGTTCGCCTCCGGCTCCTGCAACTAATCCGCCGATGAAAACTATGTAATTCAGGATGATTCGTGCAATAGTGCCCCCTCAATATCGTTGATATTGGGACGGGATACCTTCTATCTGACCCCTGCAGACCGACTCTGAGCCCGGAGATTGCTTCCACGGGCTGAAAAACCGTGATCCGCAGGGTGGCAAGGCACGATTCAGTGTGTCGTGTGCCTTTTGCAGATGCTCTGAATATCATCCGTCGTGGCTAATGGTTGTGCCCCCACTGTCTCGGGAGCACACCAATGAATCGCAGTGTGCACCACGGGCCTTGTTGGCGGCTTGATCGACGACTGGCCCCACCGGACTCGCTTATCGGATCAGGAGAACTCAGATGAAGTTTCAGAAATACACCCACCGCTCACTCCTCACAATCCCAGCCCTCGCGCTCGTCTGCTCGATGAGCACGCTCGCCCAGGCGCAGGCGGTCGAAGTCACCGAGCCGACCCCAGAGACCCCGGTGGTTGACGAGAGCCTCGCGGGCCAGGGCAAGCTCGTCTTCCTGACCAAGATCCAGGAGACCGGCGAGATCCTCGACACCGAGATCACCAACCTGACCTACACCTTCCGCAACACCGGCAAGGGCCCGCTGACCATCGAGCACATCAAGCCCACCTGCGGCTGCACCGTCCCCGAGCTCAACAAGAAGACCTACATGCCCGGCGAGCACGGCACGCTCACCGTCGAGTTCGACCCCAAGGGCAAGCACGGCGCGCTCACCCGTAGCATCGCCATCTTCACCGACTCGGAGAAGACCCCCAACGACACCATCGTCGTCCGCACAATCGTCAAGCCCGTCGTGCTGATCGAACCAGCGGTCCTCCCGTTCAACTCCATCGAGAAGGGCGAAACCGTCACCAAGGAGTTCAAGATCTACGGACGCACCGATGACTTCAAGGTCACCCGCGCGACCACCGATCTCAACGACACCTTCGACATCAAGGTCGTCGATGGCGGCAAGGTCGAGAAGAACGGCGAGATGCTCACACTCCAGATCATCAAGCTCACCGTCAAGCCCGACGCCAAACCCAACAGCCACCGCACCGAGATCAGCGTGCGCACCAACGACGAACGCCGATCGATCTTCTCGATCTCCGCAGCCGTCCGCGTGATGGGCGATCTGTCGGCCAACCCGATCCGCGTCACGCTTGGTCGTCTGGCTGTCGGCGACGAGTTCACCCGCGAGTTCCATGTCGTCTCCAAGTCCAACACCGCCTTCGAGATCAAAAGCGTCAACGCGGACTCCAACGCGATCGAAGCAAACTACGAATTCATCCCCGTGGACCCAGAGCTCCGCAACGACTGGATCGTGCGTCTCAAGGGCACCGTGGTGAACTCGGCCGCCCGCTTCAACACGCAGCTCCACATCGCCACCGATGTCAAGGACGAAGAAATGATCAATGTCCAGATGTACGGCCAGCTCCAACGCCAGTAAGCTGTGCACGGTATCAACGCGAACTCATCGGGCTCGACATTTATGAAGTGTAAACAGACCATCATCGGCGCGCTCGCCATCGTCGGGCTCGGGTACCTCGCGGGCGCGACGCACGCGATCTTTGATCCCAAGCCGGTGGCCCTCAGGCTCTCGCCGGCGATGCTCAATCAGGGCGATCCTGCCGAGACACCGGTCTCGAACACCGCCCCCGTTGAACCGGATGCCGGACCTGAAACACAAACTGACCCGATCGATCCGGTCGACCCCAGCGCTCTCGACCCGCTCGATATCCCCGGCCCCGAGGGCACCATCACCCTCCGCGAAGCCAAAGCCCTGCATGATGAAGGGGCGTACTTCGTCGATGCCCGCCTGGAGCATGAGTTCAACGAATCGCACATCCCCTACGCGATGTTCCTGCCCGCCCAGCGCATCCGTACCCGCGACGGGCTTGACGAGCTGAGCACCATCCCGCCCGACATCACCATCGTCGTCTACTGCGTGGGCGGCGAGTGCGACGCATCCCACAACACCATGATGGCGATGCTCAACTCCGGGCTCGGGTTCACCGACATCCGGATCATGGGGCGAGGCTTCATCGACTGGGTCGAAGCCGGGCTCCCGGTCGAGCACGAAGATGGCTCGATCACTAAATCAAACCCGGAGGGCACCCCATGAGCGCCTTCAAATGGTTCGAATCCATCTGCATCCAGTTCCCCGCCCGGCTCTTGCTCGGCGGCGCCTTCTGCTTCGCGGGCTCCAAGAAGCTGATGGATGTACAATCCTTTGCCGAAGCGATCAAGGGCTTCAAAGTCCTCAATGTCGACACCCACGAACAGCTCATCATCAACGCCGCCTACTCAATGCCGTGGATCGAACTCATCGCCGGCCTGCTGCTGATCCTGGGGCTCTGGACCCGGGCCGCCACGATGGTGATCGCGGTGATGCTCCTCGTCTTCATCGCGGCGCTGATCCATGTGATCACCGACGACACGATCTCGGCGAGCTGCTCGTGCTTCGGGGATGTCAAGGTCATCTGCACCTCGCCTGAGATCGGCTGGTGCATGGTCTGGCGCGATGTCGTCATGCTACTGCCCGCGATCTACCTGCTCTGGCGGGGCGGGGGCAAGCTGGCGATCGATGCCAGAGCCGAAAGTAAGCTCGAAGCCCAAATCAGTAACCCTGAGCCTGATCTTGAGCCCAGATAAAGCCCAGACAATGCGTCCTTCGGGCCTGAATTGAGCCCGGATTGGCCATCAACAGGCTCGACGAACGCAATTGCAGAGCCTAAACTCACCCTCGCAATACAGATACACATCGACTGATCCGTCGCTTGTCTCTCCCGGTGGTGTTCACCGGCACGATAAGCCACGAAGTCCAAGACGGAGATCAAAGACATGAGCAGAATGAACTCTTCAAAGAGCGGCCCACGCGATCGCGGCGGCGCCGACGACCGTTTCTCAGCCGGCCCAGCACCCAAGGCCACCAAAGAAAGCGGCAAGGGCATCGAGTATGTTGACTACAAGGATCACGAGACCCTTCGTCGCATGATGACCCCCAACGGCAAGATCTACGGGCGCAAGCGTCTGGGCACCAACGCCCGCCAGCAGCGCATGGTCGCTCGCGCCATCAAGCGTGCTCGCTTCATGGGCCTGCTCCCATTCACCAGCGCGACCCTCTGATTCAGCAAATCCAGCTGAGCCCGCTGACGAATATCGACGACTGCAGGCCCGGAGCAATCCGGGCCTGTTTTTATGCGCACGCCGCCAAATGCGCACGCCGCCAACTCAAACTCGCTGACGACTTCCTAGAATCTACCATGCCTGTATACGAACGAGATTATCGAGCCGTCGCGATGGCGCTGGCCCAAGTCACCGGCAATCGCAAGCGGCGCATGCGCGAGGTCTGCGATGTGCTCTGGCGGTTCTTCAAGGACGAGGGCGTCTCGTGGGTTGGGTTCTACACCAAGGACCCCGACGAAGACCAGATGATCCTCGGCCCATCGCGCGACAAGCCCGCATGCTCGCCCATCGAGCTCCGCGGCGCCTGCGGCATGAGCTGGTCCAAAAAACGCCCGATCATCGTCAACGATGTCCATAACCTCGGCGAACACTACATCGCCTGCGATCCCAAGGACCGCTCCGAGATCGTCATCCCCCTCTTCAACGACGACGGCTCCTGCTTCGGCGTCCTCGATGTCGATTCGTTCGATCGCAACGCCTTTAGCGAGCACGACCTGATCGAGCTCCGCCGACTGATGGAATCCACCGCCATCACCTGGCCCGCCCCCCACACGCCGGCCCTGATTTACTGACCCAAGTTTGAACTCGACAACAACAGGGATCGCCCATGCTACGCGACGATATCATCAATCCATACCTCGCCAAGCACCCGTGGCCGATGCTCTTTGTGACCGTCAGCGGGGCTCATCTTTATGGGTTCGATTCGCCCGACTCAGATTACGACCTGCGCGGCGCGCACTACATGCCTGCAAAGGCCATCGTCGGGCTCGATATTCCCCGCGAGACCTACGAGATCATGGATCTTGAAGCTGAGATCGAGATGGATCTGGTCACCCACGACGCAAAGAAGTTCTTCGCGATGCTGCTCAACAAGAACGGTTATGTGCTCGAGCAAATCTTCTCCCCCATTGTGATCCAAGCCGCCCCAGAGTTTGAAGAGCTCAAGGCCATCGCCCTCAACTGCATCACCCGGTTCAGCCATCATCATTTTAAGAGCTTCTCGAAGGGGCAATGGCAGGACCTGCGTAAAAGCAACCAGCCAACTGTCAAGAAGCTTCTCTACGCGTACCGCCCGGTGCTCGCTGGCATCCACCTGATGAGCGAGCACACGATCGAGTCCAACATCAACACCCTCAACGAGCGATTCAATCTCGGCTACATCGATGAGCTGGTGCAGGCCAAGACTGCAGGCACCGAGAAGATGGCTGCTGTCGATCTGGATATGGAGTTCCATGAACGCGAGCTCAATCGGCTCCTCGATCTGCTCGAAACAGAGAGCGAACGATCATCGCTCCCGGAGCAACCAGCCGGTCGCGAAGATTTGAATGATCTGTTGGTCAGGCTCCGTTTCAAAGATTGATTCTTAGAACGGGACCGGCGCTTTGAAGGTCATCTGCTTGCCGGTGATCGGGTGGTAGATGGTGAGCATCGACGCGTGGAGCATCAGGCGTGTATCTGGGTCGAAGTTTGGGTTGGTTGAGTACATCTCATCGCCCACGATCGGGGCGTTGAGCCCGGTGGTTTCCGCCGGATCGTTCTGCCCCATCTCACCCACTGTCGTGACCTTGGGGTGAGCCGCGTGGACGCGGAGCTGGTGGGTGCGCCCCGTCACGGGCTCGAACTCGACGCGAGTGACGGGCTGGCCGGCGTATTGCTCACGCGCCAGCACCTTGTATCGGGTGGTGGACGGCTTGCCTTGGACATAGTCCACCAGCATCAGCGGGCGCACATCCATGTCTTTGCGGATCGGGCAGTGCACGGTCCCTTCGTCGTGTTCGAGGTACCCTTCGAGCAGGGCGACATAGCGCTTGTGCACCTTGCGCTGCTCGAACTGGCGCGAGAGGTTCCGGTGGGTGTTGGCGTTGAGCGTTAGGATCATCACGCCGGAGGTGGACATATCCAAGCGATGGCAGGTGATCGGGCCGGTCGCCAGCGGGAAGAGGTCCTCGATCCGCGATCGCAGGCAGTCCTTCTTTTCGGGGGCGATCCCGGGGACGGTGAGCAAGCCGCTGGGCTTGTCGACGATCACAAAGTGCTCGTCGGGGTCTTCGTGCAGGATCGTGGGGATGCCCGCCGGCGGGCTGTACACCATGTCCGGCAGCGGGCCCTGATTCACCCGCCGGATTTTGCCCGATCCGTCTTGTTGAGACCTAGTATCAGTCATACCCACGAGTGTATCCGTTGAAGGAGCAAGCCGATGAAATACGCAACAATTATGGCCCTGATGTGCACCGCAGGCATGGCCGCAGCCAACCAGCCAGCCACCACCCCAGCCGTAAAACTAACCGAATCAACTCAACTCACCGAACCAACCGTCAACCCGAATCCAGCCTGGGACGACCAATGGCCGACCCTCGAGCAGGACTACCTGAGCGACTATGTCCAGCTCACCTTTGAGCGCGACTACATCAAAGCCGGCGAGAGCTACTTCTCCCCCGACGGACGCATGGTGATCTTCCAAGCGATTGAGATCCCGGGAGAGGGCGAGACCGCTGAAGCGCACTACGGGATGTACCTCGCCGTGGTGAAGCGCGATGACGATGGCAACATCACCGGCTTCGGCAAAGCCGGGCGGATCTCCCAGGCCGGCGGCTCGGCCAACACCTGCGGCTGGTTCCACCCGACCGACCCCAAGCGTGTGCTCTTCGGCACAACCTCCACCGCCCCCACCAAGCAGGATGTCGTCGGTTTCCAGCGCGAGAGCTCGAAGTACTCCTGGCAGTTCCCCGTCGAGATGGACATCGTGGCCGGCGAGATCAAGATGACCTACGCACTCTCCGACGCGGCCGAGGCCCGCGCCAAAAAACTCATCGCCGAGGGCAACAAAGAAAAGCCAGAGATCACCATGGACGACTTTGTCTCCGTGCCCGCGATCCGCGAGCGCGCCCCGATCTGGGAACGCGACGGCTACGACGCCGAGGGCTCGTGGTCGCCCGATGGACGCCATATCCTCTACACCCGCCTCGACCCCGGATCAGCCAACGGCGACCTGTGGATCTATGACACCACCGACGGCACACACACCGAGCTAATCGCCGAGGAAGGCTACGACGGCGGGCCGTTCTTCTCGCCCGATGGAACATCCATCTGCTACCGCTCGGATCGCAACGGCGACAACCTGCTCCAGATCTTCGTCTCGACCCTCGAGTTCGATGACAACGGCAAGGTCGTCGGCATCGAGAAAGAAACCGCGATCACCGACAACGAGCATGTCAACTGGTGCCCGTTCTACACCCCCGACGGCAAGTACCTGCTCTACGCGACCAGCGAAGTGAGCCATGGCAACTACGAGATCTATGCCGTCGCCGCAGATGGCAAGCACGCCCCGGAGGACACCTACCGCATGCGCATCTCGCAGGCCCGCGGGTTCGACGGGCTCCCCGCCTTCACCAAGGACGGCGAGTGGATGATCTGGACCGCCCAGCGCGGCGCGACCCGCGACGGCGAAGACCGCCCGAGCTCGCAGCTCTGGACCGCCCGGATCGATCTCGAAGCGATCGACCGCGACTATCAACTCGGCCAAGCCAAGCTGATCGAGCAGAAGGAAGCCGACGAGTTTGAGAACTATGTCCCCGGGAGCTAATCCTCCCGGCGTTTGATCCATCCACGCAAGCCCACGAGCACCAAGCCCCATGATCGAGCCCGAGGCATACGGATTCAACGATGTGCAAACATTTGCGCACATTGGTGATCCTTCGCCCTCGCCCGACCATTCGGTGTTCTGGAAGCACTGGTACGCCCGGTTCATCGAGGACCAGCCGAACCTCGGCGTGCGAACGGTCACCGACGATTCCGATCCCACGGCCACCCACGAGTTCATCTCAAGCGACGGCGTGCGCATCGGGTGCAGGCTTGTACTCCCACAACACGGCAAGCCGGTCAAGGCTTCGCTCGTCACCGCCCATGGCTACCACCACGCGCTGCCGCTGGGTGAGTCCACCAAACGATGGCAGCGCATCGCAGACTCCGGGATCGCGGTGCTGATCGTCCGCCTGCGGGGCTACCCGGGATCGCAGATCGGCATCGGTGACCAGACCACACCCGACGAACTCGGCGCCGGCTGGATCGCCCGCGGGTTCGCCGCCAAATCACACGAAGACTGGATCCTGCCCAAAGCTGTGGCGGATGTGTGCAACGCCTGCCGGGTGATGCGCAACGCGTTGCTCAATCGAGACACCGAGGTCCAGATCGATGTCGATCCGAGCATCGACCATCCGGGCGTGTTCCTCGCGGGGACATCGCTCGGCGGCGGCTTATCGACGATCGCCGCGGCTCAGCTCATCGGGCGTCTCAGCGGCGAGCCCATCATCGATCGCCTCGCCATCGCCCTGCCATCGCTGGGCGCATGGACCTGGCGACTCGACCACCAGCTCTCGGGCACCACCAGCGATCTCAACAAGGTACTCGTCCACCACAGCGATCGGCGCGAAGAACTCATCAACCGCCTGCGCCTGTGCGACGCTGTCGTCCACGCCCACAAGGTCAATGTCGCCACGCTGGGCATGCTCGCCCGGCGCGACGAGGTCGCCCCGGCTCCAAGCTCGGCGGCCATCTTCAACGCGATCAACGCCGACCCCGGTCGCAAGTGGCGCTTCGTCGTCCCCTTCGGCCATTTCGACGGCGGGATCGCCAACGCCCGCAGACACGCACTCTTTGAACAAGCCATGGGCGACTTCTTCAACCCCGATACACAGCCCATCGAATCCATGGCCCCGTGGGAACCCATCCTCCACGAGGGCGTCAAGGACCCGAGCGGGCACGCACCAGAAATCACGCCGACCATCACACAAGCCAATCCAAATTCTTAAGCATCTCCACCAACCGCGAGCACACACCATGACCCAGATCACCAGAACAATCGATACCTTGATGACCGGGCTGATCGACTACGCCGGGCTCTTCCCGCCCAGCAAGCTGCCGATGGACAAGGCGGTCGAAAACTACGCCAAGTACCTCCGCAGCGAGCACGAACGATTCCTCTCGCGTTTCATCTGCACCGTGCCAAGGCTCGAAGAGCTGAGCAAGCACGCCGCGATGGTCATGCCGGGCACCCACGCCACCAGCGGCTACCGCGAGAATGCCGACATGCAAGACCCATGGCAGATCTCCGCGATCATCGTCGGCGATCTCGACGAGAACCTCGACGCGATCTACAAGTTCAACGAACACCACGACCAAGAGCACAACGGCTTGGCCATGGTCGATGTGGTCGAGATGAAGATCAGCTCGCCCAACGATGTCGACGACGCGATGGACATCCTCCCCGCACTCATCGCGCCGGCGTTCGAGCTGCCCAGCGAAGCCGTGATGGGCGGGGACCCACGCGGGTTCATCGCCGCGATCGCCGGCAACCAAGCCGCGGCCAAGATCCGCTGCGGCGGCGTCACCCCGGACCTGATCCCAAGCGTCGAAGACATCGCCCGCTTCATGCACGCGTGCAACAGCGCCGATGTACCGTTCAAGGCCACCGCCGGGCTCCACCATCCGATCCGAGCCGAGCACGCGCTCACCTACGAGCCCGACGCGCCGGTCGCCACCATGCACGGCTTCATGAATGTGTTCCTCGCGGGGGCGTTCATCCGCTCGATCAAGGGCTTTGATATGGACACCACCATCGAAGTGCTCAACGAGACCGATCCGTCGGCCTTCAGCTTCGACGACGATCAAGTCACCTGGCGCGATGTCAATCTCCCCATCGTGGCCCTCGCCCGCGTCCGCGAAGGCTTCGCCACCAGCTACGGCAGCTGCTCGTTCGACGAACCCCGCGAAGACCTCGTCGCCCTCAAGCTGCTCTGATCAATCTTGGGCTTGCGCCCGCGCGATCGCTCGACACAACGCATCGGCCTGCGCCGGTGTCAGTGCGTCGATGCGCGCATCGGGCGACACACCCGCCGGCCACTCGATCGCCCCACGGGCCATCTGCTTCACGCTCCCGGCGAGCTTCTTGCGTCGGCTCTGAAAGAGCGTCTGCATCATGTCCGCCATCGTGGCCCACCAGTCCGGGTCGCCCTCGGCACTCGCATCAGCCGTACGGTCCCAACGCATCATCGCGCTGCCCACATTGGGCTGGGGCCAGAAGCACCCGGGCCCGAGCTTGGCGATCGTGCCCACCTCACCGAGGCACTGGGCGATGATCGAGATGGTGCCGTAGGTTTTGGAGTTGGGCGATGCCCCGAACCGCTCGACCACCTCGTGCTGAATCGTCGTGTACATGCCCGTGCAGTTGGGATGTCGGGTCATCAACGCGAGCATCGCGGGGGTCGCCGCGTGGTAGGGCAGGTTAGCGACGAGCTTGAAGCTGCGACCATCAATCGCCTCGATCACGGTCTCGTGCAGCGCGCGCTTGTTGGCCAGGCAATCGCCCTCGATCACCCGCAGGGTGTCGGGGTAGGCTTGCCCGAGCGTCTCGTTGAGCACACGCACGAAGTCTTGGTCAAGCTCGCAAGCGATGACATCGCAGCCCTTCTCGAGCAGCGCGACGGTCAACGCCCCAGTGCCGGGCCCAATCTCGAGCACCAAGTCGCCGGCCTGCACAGCCGACGCATCAATCAGCTTGCGGATCAGGTTGTGATCGATCAAAAAATTCTGCCCGAGCGCCTTCTTGGGTTCGTGGCCCGCCATGGCGAGGAGCTCTTTGATCTGCGTGAGGGTCTGCATGCGTGGACTATACGCCCGGCTTGCTTGTCAAGGAATCCAACTGCCCATCGAGCAGCGCATGAATCGCCCGGGCGACGCCGTCCTCGGCGTTGGTCGAAGTCGTGTAGCCCGCGTGCCCCTTGACTTGCTCTATTGCGTTGCCCATCGCGATACCGATGCCCGCCCCCTCGATCATCGGCACATCGTTGACCTGATCCCCGATCGCGGCGACTCGCCCAGGCTCGATCCCGTGCTGATCGAGGTACCACGAGATCGCGGTCCATTTATTGATCTTGGCAGCGAACAACTCCAGAATGTGCATCTGCTCGCCCACATGTTCCGGCGGCATCACGCACGGAAAGTCATACAACCACGCCCGATCGCCCAGCGTATCAACAAGCTTCGTCGAGAGCGGGCTGGAAATCGAGCTAGGCGCGACAATCCCCACCCGCACCGTGTGGTCCTGATGCTCGTCGTGCTCGAGGCGCTTGGCGTACTGCACCCGCAGCTGATGATCCTCGATCCACCATTCGGTGACCGGGTGGATCGGGTGCTCGTCGTCGGAGTTGACGATCAAATAGTCGTAGCCGATCTCGGCCGAGTCCTTCATCACCAGCACCGGGCATTGCACCGCGTGGAACATATCCACCGCCTCGCCAACTACATCAGCACCCATCGGGAACCGATGGATCGTCTTGCCCGAGACCGGATCCGCGATAATCGACCCGCCGGCCACCATCACCGGGCTCCGCTGATCGATCGATCGCATCACCCGCACCGACTCGCCGAGCCCACGCCCGGTACACACCAGCACCGTGATCCCGGCGTCGCGCGCCCGCTCGACCGCGTCGATATTGGCAAGCGAGACCGACTCATTGGCACCGAGCAAAGTGCCATCGAGATCGATTGCGATCAGATCAACGGGTTGATTGTGTGTGGTTTGGCCGGGCATGCAGGAAGCATAGACCTGTTGCGATGGCCAGCAAGAGTCACTCGGGGCTGTGCTTGCATACGGTTTGAGCGCCCGGCCCAAGCGTCATCGCGTTCTTGCCCTTGCGCTTGGATTCCATCGCGAGCTGATCGGCCTGCTCGAGCAACGATTCCGAATCGTGCCCGTCCCACGGGAACGACGCGAGCCCGCCCGACACCGTCAGCGTGCCCTGGGCCTCGCCGGCGAGCTTGGGGAAGCGGTGAGCGCAGATCTGACGCTGGAACCGCGTCGCGATCTGGTAGATGGATTCGAGCGGCTTACTCTCCGCATCGCGCGGGCCGTTGGGCTCGTAGAAGATCACAACGAACTCGTCGCCACCGACTCGGCACACGCGATCCGAAGGACGAATAACAGACTTGAGCATCTTGACCGTCTCGATCAAAATCTCGTCGCCCGCGGCGTGCCCATAGTCATCGTTGTAATGCTTGAACCCATCGATATCAAACAGCATCACCGTCAACGGCTGCCTCGCCGAGCGCGACTGCGCGATCGCCGCATCAAGATAACGCGTGAAGTAGCGCCGGTTCCACGCCCCAGTGAGCGAATCCGTGAACGCCGCGTTGCGCAGCTCGGTCTGTTGCACTTCGAGCTTGACCCACCCGCCGAGCCACAGAGCGTGCTCCATCAGCGGCTCGTGCCCTTGGCCCATCGCCCACGAGTGATCCGCGCACACCAGCTTGCCCACCGTCTGATCCCCGACCATCACCGGCATGCCTGGCGCCTGGAGCTCGGGCGTGAACGAGATGTCGTCGCGGCCCAGCCGGGCATTGATGCACACGATCGCGGGCTCGAGCACGGATCGCCCGCGGGTCATCGCGTCGACCAAGGACTGATCGCCGGACAGAGCCAGATCCTGAGTCGCTCGCGCCGAGTCGATCGAGATCGGCGCATCGGCGATGCCGTCCAACGCCTCGTCATTTTTGTGCACGCCCATGAGCACATCGCGGTGCATGTCCGACTCATCCTCAAACGATTCCTGAGCACGATGCTCGAAGTCCTCGTTCTTGGCCACCACCACAACCTCGGGCGTGCGCTCGGGTTCGGGCACCGACTCAGACTCAGGCTCAGGTTCGGATTCGGATTCGGATTCGGATTCGGATTCGGATTCGGATTC
>TARA_R110002072_G_scaffold25932_5_pt1 | contig 35391 bp, 29 predicted proteins | sample TARA_R110002072 | Tara Oceans TARA_R110002072 (sample SAMEA4397118) | marine metagenome | biome: Polar Biome; feature: [SRF] surface water layer (ENVO:00010504); material: water (ENVO:00002006), including particulate matter (ENVO:01000060) such as... | depth 5 m
GCCTCGCTAGTGACGGCTATTATCAGCGTCAACGGCAGGGATGTCGCACTTTATGGCCACGATTTCACGGTTCGGGCCGGATCGATGGACGCGACCAATGGCGACAAGCTGGTGCGGCTATTCCAACTCGCCGCGAAACAGCGTATTCCAGTAGTGGGGATCAATGACAGTGCGGGGGCTTTTATTCCAGCAGGAGTAGGCGGACTTAATGGTTATGCCGAGGCTTTTGCTGCTCTGCGTCGAATCAGTGGCATCGTCCCCAGCATCATGTGCATGTTCGGCTTCAACGCCGGTGGCGGTTCTTACTTGCCGCGCCAAGGTAGTTTTCTGATTCAGCCCAACGATACTTTTTTTGGTCTAACCGGTCCGGGGGTAGTGAAGTCGGTCTTAGGCGAAGATGTCACACCCGACGAATTAGGTGGTCCTGGTGTCCACAGTCAAACTGGCGTTACTGATTTCGTGGTCAAAGACGAGGTAGCGGCTCTGCGCAAAGTTCGTTCGCTACTAAATTATCTGCCCGGACACAATGGCGAGCTTGCGCCATTCCAGGCCAGTTCCGATCCCATAGATCGAAAAACATGGGATATCGATATTCTACTGAAGAAGGCTTTCAATTCACCGACTGGCTTTAACACCCCAATCGATATCACCATTTTGATCCAGCAATTGTGTGACCACGGCGATTTTCTGGAAATTCAACCAGACCGCGCTCGCAACACGGTCACTGCGTTGGGTCGCATGGGGGGAAACGTCATCGGCTTTGTTGCCAACAATTCCGCAGTAGCCTCAGGACAAATCGATATTGAGGCGGCCTATAAGAACGCCCGTTTTATTCGTTTTTGCAATCTGTACAACATACCGGTCTTATTCCTTGAAGACACTACTGGTTTCCTCCCAGGGAAAGATCAGGAGAGCCGCGGTATTATTCAGGCGGGGCGCGCCATGTTGGATTCCATCGTCGACCTTCGTACGCCACGTTTTCTGGTGCTGGTCCGCAATGCATTCGGTGGAGCCTACGCCGCATTTAATAGCTTTCCTGTTGGTGCCGATTTTGTCGTCGCGCTCCCCACGACGCGAGTGGCTGTAATGGGGACTTCCGGCGTGAAGTATGTCTACAAGACGGAACTAAAAAAAATCCAAAGCTCTATTGCGCCTATGCTGGCTGCGGAGACTAAAGCGCAGATCAAGGCTGGCCTGTCTGAAACGAATGGAATAATTGCCGCCCAAACCATCGTCGATGATTGGGTAAAATCAGAAGAAGCACTACTGTCGCAGCGCTACGAGCAGGAGCTGATGAATCCCAATGAGGCATTGAGCCTTGGTTCCATCTCTCAAATCGTTATGCCATCCGAGCTGCGACAGGTACTTGCCGAAAACATGGCATTCTATCTGCGCCGCTATAAAGCAGAACCCATGCAGAGCATACAGCGCGAGTTTCACTAGACCGGCTCCAAAGATTATAACTTGAGAGGAAGACACGCGTGTCCAACGAATTTTACCTGAGTAATCCACTTGTCCATCGCAACCGCGAACTGGGACTCAGGCATACTGAGTGGGAAAAGCAGTTCGACTGCACGCATATGCGACCACTGATCATTTGTCGCGGTCCAATCCGCAAGGAAGCGATGGATGTATTTAATGAGATGGGCGTAAGCCACTTCGGCATATTACTCTCAGAAAAGGATTCGATCGTCTATCGCAACGCTATAGCACCAGAATTGCGCACAATGACGCATCCGGATCGCGTGCATCGCGTCCCTGACTATAGTGGCTCCAATAAAGAAGAGCGCGAACAGCGAATAGATCAAATCATTAATATTGCAAAAGAAAATAATTACAACGCGATCTTCGCTGGCTATGGCTTTATGGCGGAGGACGAGGCCATGGTGGCATCCATGGAGAAAGCAGGCCTGATATTTATCGGTCCTTGCTCACGCACAGTCCACGACGCAGGCTTGAAAGATGAAGCCAAGCGTACCGCGCTAAAATGTGGCGTTTCCGTTACGCCTGGAATCGACAACGGCACAGCCTTAACGTTGTTGAAAAAGCACGCTGACGTAGCAGCTTTGGAAGCCTTAACCGCGACCCATAAGCTTAAAATTGATGTAGCCAAATTAAAGGATGAGTCGATAACACTGGAAGATAAAGCCGATATGGTGCTGGCTGCTTCTTATGCAGCGGACATAGATCTGTACACAGTCGATGAGCTGTGCGAAACGCTCACCGAAGCGGTGGTGCGAATGTCAGCTGACTACCCACAAAACCGTGTGCGCCTGAAGGCGATCAGTGGCGGCGGCGGCAAGGGGCAGCGCATACTCGGTATTGGCGAATCGGAACGTACGCCGGAAATGGTTCGCGAAATTTTAAATGAAGTAAAAACGACAGGTGTCGGCGACAATAAAAACGTATTGGTCGAGTTGAATATCGAGACCACTCGCCATCAGGAAATTCAGGTCATTGGCAATGGTCAATGGGCGATGTCAATGGGCGGTCGAGACTGCTCATTGCAAATGCACGAACAGAAGTTACTGGAAGTATCAGTGACGGTTGAGTCTTTAAAACAAGCCCTTGCCCAGGCCGAATCCAGTTCTCAGAATGAAGAAGCGCGCGTACTCAAACAGGATTTGGCAACGTTGGAGGCCATGGAAGCCGAGGCTGAGACGTTTGGCGAGGCCGTTGGGCTAGACTCAGTATCGACCTTTGAGTGTATTGTAGATCGGGACAAACATTTCTTTATGGAGATGAACACGCGCATCCAGGTGGAACACCGCGTAACTGAATTGTGTTACTCCTTAAAATTCAGCAATCCCGAAAATTCTACAGAATATTTTGTCATTGAATCTCTGGTTGAGGCCATGGTGTTACTGGCTGCTCACGGCCAAAAACTGCCCAGGCCTGAGCGCGTTATCCGTATGAATGACAGCGTCGAAGCGCGCTTAAATGCGACCAATCAAGCCCTGCAGCCACACGCCGGTGGTGTGATTGAGTCCTGGAGTGATGCTACTGAGGGCGAGATTCGCGATGATCAGGGCATTAGCCTGCACAACCCCGACACCGATGTGTTCATGCAATACACGCTGGCCGGTGCCTATGACTCCAATATAGCGCTACTCCTTACCGTGGGTGAAACGCGCCTGGAGACCTACCAGAATATGGCAGAGGCGATTCGTCAGACGCGCATGCGAGGGTCGGACCTAGAGACTAATTTAGAGTTTCATTATGGCCTGGTGAACTGGTTCATTGGTCAGAATATAAATGCCAGACCGACAACGCGTTTTATCGTGCCATATTTAACTGCTGTCGGCGAGTTGAAGCAGCGCGCCCTTAACCTCGACCTTATTGAGGCTTATCGCCAAATTACTGGAAATGCGCTGCTTGGGGTCGAAGGCGCAGCGGCTAAGGCCTTGGCACACACATTGCAACTAAAAGAGTCGTTGATGCTGCGGCCACTGGAAAATCTACTGGAAAACCCGCACATGCTCAGTGGTTGGCTGAGCATGCACCGTGACTGCTATACGCTTATCGACGGCAAAATTAGTTGGAACGAAAACCCACTGGAACTTCTGTCTGATACCTACAACTATCTCAATATGGACTATGTCCCCGGGCATAAACCTCCTGCCGCCGGTATGATTTGGGGCCATGACAACACTATTTTACAGGACTCACTGTCTTTCTACGAAGAGTTGCAGAAACGCATAGATGCTGAGGACTGGGTAGAGTTGTGTTCGGTTCTCGATTCAGCTGAACCGCACGCGGGTTTTGATGAAGCACTTTGGAATTCTGTGCGCAGCGCTCACTTGGGCTATCAGGCAGGCACGGATATTGTCGCACTATTACCCAGTATTGCGGAGTCGACCGGCTTCTACGAACTGACAGTAAACGCTGATCTGAGCATACATATTCCCGAACGCCTCTCGGAAACTGATTTGCAGGAGTCCATGTCAAAGGTATTGGTGCCGCCGCCAGCAGCCAAATCCGATGAGATCCTCGCGGAAAGTGGAGGAATGTTCTACTCACGCGAAACGCCAGAGCATGACGTATACGTAGCTGAGGGCGATCACTTCGAAGCGGGTGATCCTTTATTTATCGTGGAAGTCATGAAAATGTTCAACAAAGTTTACGCGCCATTTGCGGGCTCCATCGCTAAAGTATTGGTGGACACTGATGGATCAATTATCAAAAAAGGACAGCCAATCTTCAAGATTATTCCAGATGAAGTGGTGGTTGAAGAGTCAGTGCAGGATATCGCCGCAAGGCGTCTTAAAGTTACTAACGAATTTTTACAGTTGCTGTAGAGAGGACTAAACATGATCACCGCCCTGGATCACATCGCCATTGCCGTACCGGACCTTGAAAAGGCGATACAACGATTTGTCACAGACTTCGGTCTGCCATTAGGAGGCACCGAGGACGTAAAAGAAGCCAAGACCACGGCGGCTTTTCTGCCGTTGCCACCCACCAGTATTGAGTTGGTCCATCCTTTAAACGGTGAGGGACCAGTGGCAACCTATTTGGAAAAGAAAGGTGGAGGACTGCATCATCTGTGCTTTCGTTCGGATGATATTGATGCCGATGTTGCTCGGCTAAAAGAGAAGGGCTACCAGTTTCTTGCCGATGCACCAACGCCAGGCGCTCATGGTTCACGTGTGATTTTTATTCACCCCAAAAGCTGCGATGGTGTTTTGATCGAAATCAGCCAGCCAGCTGCGGAGCATTGAGGCTTTATCGATGACCGACAAAATCTACGACAAGGCTAATAGCACTATCGGAAGTTGGGAAGCTCTTGCGAGCAAGCAACTAAAGGGTAAGGACCCCTCATCACTGGTCTGGGATACAGCAGAAGATATTTTAATTAAGCCTCTGTACACGGCGGCGGATATTGAGTCTCTGGAATTTACAGACACCATGCCGGGAATATCACCCTATTTGCGCGGTCCCCAGGCAACAATGTATGCCGGAAGACCCTGGACTATTCGGCAGTATGCAGGGTTTTCAACTGCCGAAGAATCCAATGCCTTCTATCGCAACGCGTTAGCAGCTGGAGGGCAGGGTGTTTCAGTCGCTTTCGATCTGGCTACACACCGTGGCTACGATTCTGATCATCCCCGGGTGACTGGCGATGTGGGGAAGGCGGGTGTTGCGATCGACTCCGTAGAAGATATGAAAATTCTATTCGATGGGATTCCATTGGATCAGGTGTCGGTTTCAATGACGATGAATGGTGCTGTCTTACCGGTATTGGCTGGCTATATCGTAGCTGCCGAGGAGCAGGGTGTTACGCAGGAAAAACTGACTGGCACAATTCAAAACGATATTTTGAAAGAGTTCATGGTGCGCAACACCTATATCTATCCGCCCGAGCCAAGTATGAAGATAATCGGCGATATCATCGCCTATTGCTCGGGCAACATGCCACGCTTCAATACCATTTCAATTTCCGGGTACCATATCCAGGAAGCCGGTGCGAATGCAGCACTGGAACTGGCCTACACATTGGCCGATGGTAAGGAATACATCCGTACGGCTATAGCTGCCGGACTAGGGATTGACGATTTTGCACCACGCCTGTCTTTCTTCTGGGGCATTGGCATGAACTTCTATATGGAGATTGCAAAACTGCGAGCTGCACGGCTGCTGTGGACGCGAATAGTAGCCGAGTTCAACCCTCAGAATCAGAAAAGCTCGATGTTGCGCACTCACAGCCAAACCTCCGGTTGGTCCCTGACCGAACAAGATCCATATAACAATGTAGTGCGGACAACTATCGAGGCAATGGCAGCGGTGTTTGGTGGCACCCAGTCACTGCACACGAATGCACTTGATGAAGCAATTGCCTTGCCTACAAAATTTTCGTCTCGCATCGCGCGTAACACGCAGCTAATTATTCAGGAAGAAACGGGTATTACCAAGGTCGTCGACCCCTGGGGTGGTTCCTATATGATGGAAAGCCTCACTCAGGATATCGCAGACAAGGCCTGGGAACTGATTCAGGAGGTCGAGGAAGCCGGCGGTATGGCTAAAGCCATTGAAACAGGCATGCCCAAGTTACGAATTGAGGAAGCTGCCGCTCGCAAGCAGGCGCGAATTGACCGCGGTGACGATGTCATTGTGGGTGTAAACAAGTATATTCTTGACGAAGAGGATGATGTCGATATTCTCGAGATCGATAATGACGCCGTGCGAGAATCGCAACTCGCCAGGCTTGCCAGTGTTAGAGCCGCTCGTGATGAGACTGCAGTAGAGTCTATACTGGAAGATATCTATCAGAGCGCAGTCAGTGGTGAGGGTAATTTGCTGTCACTGGCCATTGAAGCCACGCGCCTGCGTGCCACAGTAGGGGAGATTTCCTTCGCCATGGAACGAGAATTCGGTCGCTACAACGCCAAGGCGCAAACTGTATCTGGCGTCTATGGTTCTGCTTTCCAAAAAGATGAAAACTGGCAGGCCATCAGCAAAGACATCGACTCTTTTGTAGGGCAATACGGGCGCAGACCGCGAATGCTGGTTTGCAAGATGGGACAGGATGGCCATGATCGCGGTGCGAAAGTAGTTGCGACAGCATTCGCGGATGTTGGTTTTGACATCGACTTGTCGCCGATGTTTTCTACACCCGAAGAGGTGGCGCGTCAGGCTATTGAAAACGACGTACATGTGGTTGGGGTGTCCTCTTTGGCTGCCGGACACAAAACGCTCGTACCGCACTTGGTTGATGAGCTCAAGAAACAAGGCGCTGGAGATATTGTTGTGATTGCAGGTGGGGTTATTCCCAAGCAGGATTATGACTATCTCTATAAGACTGGCGTGAAGTGTATATTTGGGCCGGGGACGCCGATTCCGCAGTGTGCTCGTGAAGTTTTGGACGCGGTAAAAGTCGCTCAGGATTGAACAGTTTGCCCACTGCTCTGGAGTCGTGACTGGCTGTGCATTCATCGCGGGAGATCACTCGTTCAAGGCGGATTTAACACTACAGATTGCCAACTAAAGGCAGGCCCTGAAGAAAATGGTATCCTCGCACGATGACAAGCTTTGATCTTAACGAACTCGTAGCAGGCAATCGCCGTGCTCTAGCCAAGGCCATCACCCTGGTTGAGAGCAAACTCGATACCCACAGAGAGCAGGCGCAGGAGATTCTCGAACAGGTATTACCGCACAGCGGGAACAGCATCCGCATCGGCATCACGGGCGTCCCCGGCGTCGGGAAATCCACCTTCATCGAAGCCTTTGGTCTGCACCTGATAGAGCAGGGCAAGCGTGTGGCCGTGCTCGCCATAGACCCCAGTTCACCCATCGCTGGCGGCTCAATATTGGGCGACAAGACCCGCATGGAAAAACTTTCCCGCCGCGAAGAGGCCTTCATTCGACCGTCTCCAGCCGAAGGCGCATTGGGAGGCGTTGCACAAAAAACCCGTGAATCCATGCTGTTGTGCGAAGCTGCAGGTTATGACGTGATACTGGTAGAAACGGTCGGGGTCGGCCAGTCTGAGTACCAGGTCGCCGGAATGGTCGATTTTTTTATGGTACTAATGTTGCCTGGTGGTGGTGACGAATTGCAGGGAATCAAGAAAGGTATTATGGAGTTGGCCGATGCACTGGTCATAAACAAAGCCGATGGCGAGAGCGAAACGCTGGCGAAGATGGCCCAACAGCAATATACCAGTGCCATGAGCCTCCTTCGTCATACCAGCTTTTGGACGCCGATGGTGATGACTTGCTCGTCACTCAATCTCGTGAATATTGATAAAGTGTGGGGCATGCTGGTCGATTACTATTATCAAGCGCTGGACGAACAGTCTTTTTACGGTAAGCGTGCGCAACAAAACCGGGATTGGATGCATCAATTAGTCAATGAATTGCTGTTGCTGAAGCTATCGCGGAATGCGGATATCAAAGAATTGCTTCCTACGCTGGAGCACGCAGTGGAGAACCAGGAAATGACGCCTTATGCGGCGGCACGCAAAATCATGGAGCAAGTGTAGATTAGGACCTTATCGATGCGCTTTTATCCCCTCGACAAATTAATCAATCTTCACGACGGTTACTTACGGCAGTTCAAAATTGACAATCACCAGCTGTTACTAATGCAGCGTCTCGGAGAGCGTTTTCTGATTGAAGCGCACTGTCCTCATCGAGGCCATCCGCTGGTATCGGCCTCGCTGGTCAACAGGTCCATTGAGTGCTCCCAACACCACTATCAGTTCTCGCTTGACGATGGGTCTCTGTTACAAGGGCGTGAGGAGCCGTGTCGCGGACTACGTACCTTTGAGATTGTTTACCAAGGTAATGAGATTGGTGTTATTTTGGATGAAGAGTCCGCGCAGGATTGAAACGAATGCGGCTCCTCTGCTTCTAGCCGTCAAAAACCGTATTGTGTCTTTAGATCGGGATCCTTCTCCGCAATCAACCGCGCCAGATCCACCATAACCTTACACTGCTTCCAGGAAGCATCATCCTGCATTTTCCCCTCAACCATGACAGCACCACTGCCATCAGGCAACGCTTCAAGCACGCGCTTGGCCCAGGCGACTTCAGCCGGCGGGGGGCTGAATACATGCTTGGCGATATCAATCTGGCTGGGATGAAGAGACCAGGCGCCAACGCAACCCATGAGGAATGCATTCCGGAACTGGTCTTCGCAAGCGAGTGGATCGTCAATTGCACCAAAGGGGCCGTAGAAAGGCAGGGCGCCAACGGAAACACACGCGTCTACCATTCGGCCCATCGTATAATGCCAGAGGTCTTGCTGGTGAGTGGCGCGCGTGGCTTCGGGATTCGTTTCATCGGGATCATCGCGAACAACATAGCCGGGATGGCCGCCGCCAATGCGCGTTGTTTTCATGCCGCGGGAAGCGGCCAGATCAGCCGGCCCCAAACTCATGCCTTGAATACGAGGGCTCGCATTTGCAATCTCTTCTACATTGGCCACACCCAGGGCCGTTTCGAGCAAACAGTGCAGGAGAATCGGTTTTTTGAGGCCTGCGCGTGCTTCCAGTTGAGCTAATAGCTGGTCGACAAAATGGATGTCCCACGCGCCTTGTATTTTTGGCAACATGATCACATCGAGCTTGTCGCCCACTTCAGAGACAATGCGCGTAATGTCATCGAGGAACCAGGGACTGTCTAGGCTATTGATACGCGTCCACAGCTGGGTGTCGCCAAAATCGTTGTCCTTGGCAATTTGAATAAAGCCTTTCCGCGCAGCTTCCTTGTTGTCGATGGCAATCGCATCTTCCAGATTGCCCAGCAGAATATCCACACGCTTGGCGATGCCCGGCGCTTTTTCTACCATTTTTGGATTGCTCGGATCGAAGAAATGTATCATGCGCGACGGAAGGACAGGGATGTCTCGCACCGGTTGCGGCGCACCCAGAGCCAGAGGACGAAAAAAATCACGGGGACTACGCATGCTTAACTCCTAGTCGTTATCGCTTTCATGTTTGTCGACTTCGCCATTGCAGCATTGTTGCCGCAGCGAATCATATTGTTTGAAAAGATCCATATCTTGAGATTGTAATTGTTCGAGCAGGGCCTTTTCACCACCGAGTTTGTCGATACCAAAACTACCAAACTCTTCTTCCAGGCGTTTGTGTATCCAGTAAGCCTGATAACTTCTTCTCCTGCGGGCCAGCTGTTTGCGCTCCTGAAGCGATTGGTGGTGATGCGCCATCACGTCGGCCAGTGCCTCTATGCCGCTGCCGTTCATCGCACTTGTGGCCAGTACGGGAACCTGCCACTGTCCGTCAGGGTGCTCCGCGTTCAAGGCGTTGCCGAGTTCTGACAGCGTACGTTGGGCAACAGCCCCCATGTCTTTCTTATTGACGACCAGAATATGTGGCACTTCCAAAATACCCGCCTTCAAAAACTGAACACTGTCGCCGGAACCGGGTTGCGCAACATAGCAGGTAGTATCACAAAGCCTCGAGACATCGACCTCTCTCTGTCCTACGCCTACTGTCTCAATCAGAACGATATCAAAACCAGCCAACATGACGATACACATTGGCCATACTTCAGCGCTAAGGCCTCCAAATTGGCCGCGGCTGGACAGTGACCTCACAAACACCCCGTCGTCTTCGCTGTTTGTTTGCATACGCACACGGTCGCCCAATAAGGCGCCGCCGCTAAAGGGACTGGACGGATCAACCGCAAGAATGCCCACACGCAGCCCACGTTGTCGCCACACGGCAATTAAGGCAGCACTCAGGGAAGACTTCCCGACGCCGGGGGGACCAGTGATACCAATGAGGTGGCTGCAGGTATTACTGTATTCACTTTGCAAATGTGCAAGTAATGCTGCGGATTGTTGACGCGCTGCGGGGCGTCTGTCATCGAGCAGGTTGAGCGCTTCTGCGAGCGCTGCGCGCTTTCCTTTGGCTATGGCGGCGGCGAGATCGGAAACTTGTGTGGCTGCAGATGTGCTCATGTTTGGCCTAAGCCAGAGGCTCCAGTCCGTTCACCTGGCGAATGATGGTTACCATCGTGCTCATAATGATGTTCATATCCACATCCTTGGGTGTAAACACGGCTTTTAGTCCTCGATCCAGCAACTGTCTTGCATCGTCTTGGGGAATAATTCCACCGATAACCAACGGAATGTCTTTGCAGCCGATAGCCTCCAACTCATTGTGTATATCTTCAACTAGTTCGAGATGGCTGCCTGACAGCACTGAAAGTCCAATGAGGTGTACGCCTTCTTCCTGCGCAGCGCGAGCAATTTGTGACGCTGTTAGCCTAATACCTTCATACACAATCTCAAAACCGGAGTCGCGCCCCTTCACGGCTATTTGTTCGGCACCGTTACTGTGGCCATCCAACCCGGGCTTGCCAATCAGCAGGCGCAATGGTCGACCCAGTTCGTTTGAGGTGGCTCGCACTCGTTCACGCACCTGCTCAAGCGCCTTCGATTCGCTTCTATCGGAGGCGACAAAATCTATGCCTGTGGGCGCACGGTACTCTCCGAAAACCGCCCTTAGCACCTCACTCCACTCTCCTGTGGTAACCCCGGCCCGCGCACATTGGATTGACGAAGGCATGATATTACTGCCGTCGTTGGCAGCAGCCCGAAGTAATGCAAGAGCGCCATCAACTGCGCCCTGTTGCCGGGTTGCGCGAAAAGCCTGCAGAGCTGCTATCTGTTCCCGCTCGGCCAGCTCATCCACTTTCATGATGCCAGACTCTTCCCCGCCGGTAAGGGGTGACGCGGCAGTCTCCTGATAGCAGTTGACGCCTACAATTTTCAGATCCCCGCTTTCAATATTACGCATACGGCGCGTGTGGCTCTGAACCAATTCCCGTTTAACATAGCCATTGTCGATACACGTGACCATGCCGCCATGAGCCGCCACGTTGTCTATCTCCTGCTGGGCTCCGGCAATCAATTCTAGAACTTTTGCCTCCACGACAGGGGAACCATCCAGCAAGTCTCCGTACTCAAGCAAATCTGTTTCCAGTGCCAACACCTGTTGCATACGCAGCGCCCACTGCTGGTCCCATGGCCGAGGTAGGCCCAGAGCTTCATTCCAGGCGGGAAGCTGTATTGCCCTGGCGCGCGCGTTTTTCGACAAGGTTACAGCCAGCATCTCAAGCACGATACGTTGCACGTTATTTTCCGGCTGGGATTCCGTGAGGCCCAAAGAATTGACCTGTACACCGTAACGAAAGCGCCGTTGCTTTGGATCTTCCACCCCATAGCGATTTCGAGCAACCTCGTCCCACATACGACTAAAGGCGCGCAGTTTGCAGGTTTCCTCCACAAAACGAATGCCGGCGTTCACAAAAAAGGAAATGCGACCGACCACTTGCTGAAAACGGTCGGCTGGTATCTGCCCTGATGCCTGCACGGCATCGAGAATAGCGGTGGCAGTTGATAATGCGTAGGCTAATTCCTGCGTCGGTGTAGCGCCCGCCTCCTGCAGGTGGTAACTGCAAATATTAGTAGGGTTCCATTTTGGGATATTTTTGACTGTATAGGCAATCAGGTCGGTGGTCAGCCGCACCGAGGGTTCAGGAGGGAAAATATAGGTCCCACGGGATAGATATTCCTTGAGGACATCATTCTGCGTGGTGCCCTGCAATTGACCAGGGTCTACACCCTGGCGTTCCGCAACGGCCACGTATAACGCCAATAACCAGGGGGCCGTTGCGTTAATGGTCATGGACGTGTTCATCTCGCCCAGTGGAATCTGATCAAACAGGGCTTCCATGTCGCCGATGTGATTGACAGGAACGCCAACCTTGCCCACTTCGCCTCGGGCCAGCGGATGGTCGGAATCGTAGCCCGTCTGGGTCGGCAGATCGAAGGCAACTGACAGCCCGGTTTGTCCCCGGCTAAGGTTGGTGCGATACAGTTCATTGGATGCCTTCGCCGATGAATGACCTGAATAAGTCCGCATCAACCAGGGCCGATCTCGCTGCACAGTGTCCTCAGTCAAGTTTTAGCCCTCAACGCGGGCGACGCTTGATTAACAGGCGTCGCTCTATTTCAAAAATCTTATCCGGAATTTTGTCCATATCAAGACTGCGCTTGGTATCCTCCTTGATAAACAAGTCAGCGCCGTGCCTATCAAGAGCAACGGCAGCGGATACATTTTTTACACCGATAAGTTGCACGGTAATAACACCATAGTGTTCAGTATCGGCTAAGTCCTCTGCTGCGAGAATACGAGACATGGCACCAATAGTGTCTCCGGCGAAGGCCGGCTGGGTGTGGTAACCCTCGGTAAAACCCAATTCCCAGACCGCATGTTCACTGACATCGCGACTGGCGAGACCATCTAGCCAGGCGAAAACCAAACCACCGTAAACGATGGGTTCGCCGCTCATCTTTCCGGAAAGACTGCTGGAAAATATTCGATCGAAATGCAGCGGATGGCTGTTACCCACACCGTAGGTCAGCGCCATGTGTTCCTCGGTAATTGTGCGGCCATTAGCGTGAACGATGATGTCACCTGGCGCAAAGTCCTCGAAGTAGGTATTGGGGCCAGTAAGTCCCGGGTAAATGGATTCACCGGTCAAAGGCAGTTCTACCTGCGGTGCATTATCCCCGGGGAACGTTGTTGAAACCTGAGGCGCCGGAGTTGTGGGTAGCCGATCACCACGCCAGGCAACAAAGATTTTTCGTTCGTACTGCAATACAACCTGGTCATTCTGATTCACCCCAACGGTTCGGATAGTCGTAATCCCGGGCTTATCCGCGCCACGATCTTTGCGTGCCAGCACTTTGGTAAAAGCACGCAGAGTATCGCCGGGTGACACGGGTCGCAGGAACTGCACCTGATAGTATCCGAGATTGGCAATCGCTTTTTCCGAGTCGTTCTGAACACCCAGGGATAAGGTTACGTTAAACACCATTTGTGGGCTGGCCAGGAGATCGGAAAAACCATGCGCTTTCGCGTATTGGCGATTCAGATACAAGGGGTTGGTCTGCATAAAAGTGCGGGCAAAACCCAACATATTGCTGGCAGTGAACGTAAAACCACGGGGGTGCTCAAATACCTGACCCGGTACCAGTTCATCCAGGTAACGACCATATTGGGGCTGCCGCGATTTCGCCAGATCAATCGGAATGTCGGCGGATATCTCAACCTGAGGCGTTAGTGGTATGGTCACAGTCATAGTAATTTCCTAATCCGCGTTCTCGACCAGAGACCGTGTTATCACCTTCAGTGCGAGTGTTTCCTCGGCACCTTCAAAAATCGACAGCACTCGTGCGTCAACAAAATATCGGCTGACCGGCGTTTCCTCGGCGTAGCCCATACCTCCATGAATCTGCAAGGCCTCGCGGGTAAACCACTCCGCAGTTTTGCTGGCAAAAATTTTCGCCGCACTGGCCTCCATATCACCGGCTCCGGCATCCATCATCGTCGCAACATCATAAGTGATCTGCCGACAAGCCAGAAGTAGCGCTGCCATACGTGCCAGTTTTACCTGAGTAAGTTGATACTGCGCGATAGGTTTGCTGAACACGACGCGCTCACCAGCATAGGAAATAGATTTTTCGAAAGCCGCGCGCATCAAACCTACGGCTCTGGCAGCCGTTTGAATACGACCGCCGGCAAACCCTGCCATGGCATAATAAAAGCCTTTGCCATACCCTTCATCGCCTCCAATCACGTTGGCGGCGGGCACAAAGAGATCGTCAAAGAACAATCCGAAAGAATGCATGCCGCGATAACCAATGGTGGCAATTGCGCGTCCAGTCAGTTTGCCGCCGGTTTCAGGCGAGACCTCGAACTCGTGCCCGTCGCTCGAAGGCTTTTCGACCAGGAACATGGAGAGACCGCGATGCCCTGCCTCGGGGTCGCCATCGGTGCGGGCTAGTACCATAAGCACACCCGCCTTACCGCCGAAGGTACACCAGGTCTTGGCGCCATTGAGCAGCCAGCCGCCCTCAGTGGCTGTCGCCTTTAAACTAACCCCGGCAACATCAGAGCCATAGTTGGGTTCGGTGACCGCGACAGCACACATAGGCTCGCCCGACGCCAGTTTCGGCAGCCAGTGTTGCTTCTGTTCTTCAGTGCCCCCTTTAAGCAGTGCACGAGCTAGAATTTCGGGGCGGGTAATCAGGCTGCCAGCAGCACCTAGTGAGCCCCGTGACAGTTCTTCGGTTACTACGACCATGCCGAGCGTATCTTCTTTGTCGTCGTCCTGCAGGCCACCATATCTGGCGGGAATAGATAGCCCGAACAATCCCATTTCCTTGAGCGGCTCCAGGATGGCGTCAGGAATGATGAGGTCTTGGCGATGGATATCTTCTGCCAGTGGCGCGACGACGTCGTCAGCGAAGCGATGAAAATTGTCGCGCATCATGGTGTGATCTTCGCCAAGCAGGTCAGGCCCTAAATCTCCTTCGCGCGCTACCACTTCCTGTCCGATGGCCGCAACATTTTCTGCGCCCAGGTGGTAGGCCATAAAGCCGGCATACTTTGCATCGGAGTCAACCTCAGCGAGCTGCGCATGGGAGAGACCGAAATCGGTGGGCCGTGTGCGCAACCGATTCACGCAGTTGGTCACCGCTTCGGCGCAAAATAATGTGGCTAGACGCGCTGTGAATGCATTGTCTGCCGACGAATCCGCCTCGAGGCGACGGGCATGCGCCAACAAGAACCGGGCTGCAGTGCATTCAGACCAGCTAACGGATAATTCATAGGAAATTAGCTGAAATTCATCCAACTTTGCGGCGGACACTCGGTCTCCGTCCATTGTTTTCGTTTTTAACGTGGATAAGGCCTGGTCTATCAGGCCGCAGCCTGTCTCCAAAACCGCGGCAGCCTGCTCGAGCTGATGCCCGTCATCCATTGGGACGTGAGTCATTTTTGATCCTGCTGATTGAATTTAGCGTATTGGTTCTCTGGCTCGCGGGGCATTGCAGAGCCGGAGAATGGTTTAATCATTCAAACCACGATTTTAAAGCCTCGTGCTGGTTTAGACAACCTGCGTGAGCTCTCTATAGTTGATACGCATGCGCCGGAATTTGGATCAAGTAGGACCCGCTTGCCCCGGCTGGGTTGCGTTCTGTATCCTTGGCAACCTGCAAAATCTGCCCACCTCAGGCAACTTAAGGAACCACAAGATGAAAATCAGGCCCCGTCGCTCATTACTGTACATGCCCGGCTCCAACCCCCGAGCCCTCGATAAGGCGCGAACGCTGCCGGCGGACGGGTTAATCCTCGATATGGAGGATTCTGTGGCACCTGATGCCAAGCAGCTTGCCCGTGATCAGATCGGCGCGGCCCTGGAGGAGGGTGGCTACGGTCATCGTGAACTACTGGTCCGGATTAACGCCCTGTCATCAGAATGGGGCGAACAAGATATGCGCGCGATCAGTAATTTTAGCGTAGCGCCCGACGCGGTCCTGATTCCGAAGATTGATACGGCGCAAGACGTAATTGCGGCGATAGAGGCGCTTGAAACTGCTGGCTGTCCCGACAGCGTGGCGGTCTGGATCATGGCAGAGACCCCTCTGTGTATTCTAAATATAGCGGGGGTTGCCGCAGCACACCCGCGCCTACAAGGTATGGTCATGGGAACCTCAGACCTTTCCAAGGATACGCGAGTGCGGCACACCCCTAATCGAGAGGGTTTTATAACCGCACTGAACCTCTGTGTTTACGCTGCACGCGCCCACGGCCTGGAGATAATCGACGGCGTACAGCTCGATCTGAAGGACGATGAACTACTGCGCCACTCCTGCGATCAGGGTCGAGATTTGGGGTTCGATGGAAAGAGCTTGATACATCCGAATCAAATTGCGGCCGCTAATATTGCCTTTGCCCCAAGCAAAGCAGAGGTTGCGTCGGCTCGCAATATCATCGAGGCCTTCGAGCAAGCCCAGTCACAGGGCAAGGGGGTGGTCGTGGTGAATGGCCGTCTGGTAGAAAACTTACATGTTGAAGAAGCGAAACGCCAGCTCGCGCTGGCAGAGGCTGTCTCTCACGTTAGCCAGGGACTAAATACTGAGCGGACGTAGCTCCGGATTTTCTGCACTACAGCGCCACAACTCCTCAAACAATTCGAGGTGGCAGCGCGTGGAAGCGCGGGAATCGGGCTCGTAAAAGGCATCGTTGCCGCTTCCAGCAGGCTTATACAAAACACCGCTGGTATCACGGACTACCACAGTGCTGCCTCTCCAGTCAGGGTGCTCTGACAGTGTCTGTATACGTACGGTACTGGGTAATCGCTGTGCCAAAAGTAGCAGCTTGTGCCCTCGACCCACTATCGTTTGAGAATCACTAATTAGAATTCTCACTTGCGTTTGGCGACTACGCCTGGCCAGCGCACTCAATGCATCCACCAAGTCGGCACTGTCAAACACTGAGTGATCAAGTTGGGGACTCAATAGACAAATATAGCGCGAGGCGCTTTCACAGAGTGACAGCACATATTTGTTAAAGGGCCGGGGATATTCTATCCCGGCGACAAACTCCTCATTGGACATCAACCACCCCGTTTTCCATGAGATACGCAAGCAGCCTGACCGTCTCCAGATCAGCCAACGCCTCCGTCAGATCAGCAGCATCCAGGCGCCAATTCTGACACAGAGTGAGCAAGCTCGGTAATATCGATACGTTGAACGGTCGGCTTTGCCCATTAGCAAATACTACAATATCTTTAGTCTCTTCCTGCCAGGCCACTTTGCTGCAGGCACGTAGTTCGACAATTTTAACTCCCGCTTTTATTAGGGCGTGTGCAGACGCTATTTCCTCGCCATCGTAAGAAGGTGGGTCACGAGGCTCTGTGACTACCTCGCCAAACCAGCGCGTGTCACGGAAGCGATTCATGGCGGTCTGAAGTTGTGTTTTAGCCCGCGACAGATCTGCGGGGCTTATTTCCCCAGCGCGCGTAACGGGCGCTCTTTGGTCATCGCGATAGAACTGATCCGGTTGCATCTCTTGGAGCAACTCATCGACCCAGCGCGAGAGCATGTCTTGAATCCGCGGAGCACGAAACCCGATAGAGATTGTCGTGCATTCGGCCTGAGCGACCCCCCAATGAGCGACTCCAGGTGGCACGTACAACATGTCACCAGGACCCAACAGGTATTCTTCGCGGGGCACGAAATCACGCAGTATGCGTAAACTCTCATGGGGTACTAACGCGCTGGTCTCGTCACAAAACTGACCCAATTGCCACCTTCTCGACCCCTCACCCTGGAGCAGAAAGACGTCATAATTGTCGTAGTGTGGTCCGACGCTGCCGCCGGCAACGGCGTAGCTCACCATGACATCATCCACCCGCCATTGGGGAATAAAATCCATCAGCTTACGCAGTGCAGCAACTTCTGGAATGTAATGATCCACAGCCTGCACCAACAGTGTCCAGGGTGATTTTCGCAAGAAGTCTGATTCGGTAAATGGGCCGTGAAGAAGCCGCCAGCTGCTATCGCAATGCTCGATGAGGCGTGACTCCACCGCATCCTCAAGCGCGAGCCCAGCAAGTTCATGGCTACTGATCGGCGTGCGAAAGTCAACGATGGCATTTTTGATCAGCAGAGGTTCCCGCTGCCAATATCGGGCCAGAAATAACTGGCGATCCAGATTAAGTAGCTGATCGCGGCCCAGATCTGTCACTACTCTATGGCCAGCGCCTGAGCGACTGCGTTACCAATATAGTCTGCGGGTGTCAGTGCTAATAATTCCTCTCTCGCAGCCTTCGGTATGTCCAGTTGGGCGACGAACGCCTGTATAACCTCGCGGTTCATGTCCTGCCCACGGGTGAGCTCCTTGAGTTTTTCATACGGTTGATCGATGCCGTAGCGACGCATCACCGTCTGAATGGGTTCTGCCAGAACTTCCCAGCTATTCTCGAGGTCTTGTGACAATCGGGACTGATTCAGTTCCAGCTTGCCGATACCCTTAAGGCTGCTTTGGTAGGCAATCAGACTGTAGCCAAAGCCCACACCCATATTGCGCAGCACCGTGCTATCGGTAAGGTCGCGTTGCCAGCGGCTAACCGGCAGCTTGGTCGCCAGGTGATGCAGCACTGCATTGGCAATACCGAGATTACCTTCGGAATTCTCAAAATCGATGGGATTGACCTTGTGCGGCATGGTGGAAGAGCCCACTTCCCCGGCCACGGTCTGCTGCTTGAAATAGCCCAGGGAAATGTAGCCCCAGATGTCGCGGTTAAAGTCGATCACAATAGTGTTGAAGCGAGAGATGTTGTCGAACAATTCAGCCATATAGTCGTGCGGCTCAATCTGCGTGGTGTAGGGGTTCCAGGTGAGTCCCAGGGACTCCACGAACTCGCCCGCATTCTCCTGCCAATCCACCTGGGAGTAGGCGCTTAAGTGGGCGTTATAGTTACCTACGGCGCCATTGATTTTGCCCATATACTCACAGCGTTCCAACTGCGCGAGCTGTCGCCTGAGGCGGGCGACAACATTTGCGATCTCCTTGCCCATCGTGCTCGGACTCGCTGTCTGGCCGTGGGTGCGTGAGAGCATTGGAGCTGCCGCTGTGCTATGCGCCAAGGATGCCAAGGCAGCCGCTATTTCTAACATACTGGGTAAAAGCGCCCGTTTTACGCCATCGCGCAGCATCAGGGCATGGGCCAGGTTGTTGATGTCTTCGGAGGTGCATGCAAAGTGCACGAACTCGGCAATGGACTGCAGTTCGTCGTTACCCGCAAAGCGCTCCTTGATGAAGTACTCGACGGCCTTCACATCGTGATTGGTTGTAGCCTCAATATCCTTTATCCGACGCGCGTCCACTTCGTCGAATTCGTCCACAATACACTCCAGCAGGCGGTTGGCCGCGGCGGACAAGACAGGCACTTCCGAAATTTTCTCATGAGCCGCCAGACGCTGTAGCCAGCGAATCTCTACCAGGACCCGACGCTTGATTAGTCCAAATTCACTGAATATATCGCGCAGCGCCGCCGTTTTCGTCCCGTAGCGCCCATCAATGGGCGAGACGGCGGTGAGTGCTGACAGATCCATACTTTTCTCCCTCAATTGAAGCCGTGATCTTACACCACACCCAGCCCGCGTGACAGGTTCTGAGAGGCTTCCAAGAGCTTTCTGCGTTGCATCAGCAAACGCCAACGGCGGCCACCCAACTGGCGCCAAATAAAAGCTGCACGAACACCCGCCAGCAAAAGTGCGCGAATGACGTCCGCATTTTTTGAGTCTTGTAAATGTTGCGCGCTGCCACTGACTTTTATTCTAAACCGTTGCTGGCTCAGTGTGTCCTGGTAGATGCCGGAAATGCTGTGGCACAACGCGTTGACGTTGCTCGAGAAGTGTTCGGCACGAAAACTGGTGTGTTCAAGCCGTGTACGCACAACCGCCATCATGTCAGCACGGGCAGAAAATTTTCGCTCCAGGTAGATCATGCTAAATACATAGCGCACCACTTCGTGATTTTCCTGTGCGTTTTTGTCGGCCAGGATACTACTGAGGTTGTGTAGGCCCAGTTTAACACCGGGAATGCCGCCAAAAATATCAGCCGTGGTGTCGGGGTCAAACACAAACAAACTGTGAATTGAGGGCTCGAGAAACTCCAGAGGGTAACTGCCCGTCTTGGAAACCTGATCCACCATCCGCGCCGCCTGCGCGACGCCCGCTAGCGCAATAGTCTGTTGCTCGAGATTCGAAAGGCTGTTCGCGTTCACTCAGATTCCTGTACTTTCAATGACGCCACCACCCAGGCATCGTTCGCCCTGATAGAACACGACGGACTGCCCGGGCGTTATAGCGCGCTGGGGATGTTCAAATTGGATTTGGTATCCCGCATCGCCGAAGCGGGAGAGGGTGCAGGCCTGGTCCGCCTGGCGGTAACGTACCTTAGCCGCACAGGCCAGTGGCAGCGGTGGTGCTTCGTCGGCGACCCAATATATTTCTCCTGCGAGCAGTGAGGATTTAAACAGGGCAGGGTGGTCATTGCCCTGGGCTACGACCAGTATATTAGTTGCCAGATCTTTGCCCACGACGTACCAGGGCGCGTCACGGTGCTGTGATAAACCGCCGATACCCAACCCCTGGCGCTGCCCAATAGTGTGGTACATCAGACCCTCATGCCGGCCCAAATGCTCACCTTCCACGCTGTGTATTTCACCCGGCTGTGCTGGCAGATACTGCTGTAAAAAATCCTTAAAGCGACGCTCTCCGATAAAGCAAATACCCGTCGAGTCCTTTTTCTTTGCTGTGACCAAGCCATTGTTTAAAGCCAGCTTTCGCACCTGGGGCTTTTCTATTTCACCCACGGGGAATATGGTTTTTTCCAGCTCAGCGTGACCCACCGCATGAAGAAAATAGCTCTGGTCCTTATTGGGATCCAGACCCTTTAGCAGAGTACTTTTACCGTTTTCACTGCCTAGGCGAGTGTAATGCCCGGTAGCTATATAGTCCGCATCCAGTTGTATCGCGTAGTCCAAAAAGGCTTTAAATTTGATTTCACGGTTGCACAAAATATCGGGGTTGGGCGTGCGACCTGCCTTGTATTCTGCCAGAAAATGTTCGAAAACATGATCCCAATATTCCGCGGCAAAATTGGCGCCGTGCAGTTTAATACCTATTTTGTCAGCAACGGCCTGGGCATCTGCATAGTCTTCCTTGGCGGTACAGTATTCAGTTCCGTCATCCTCTTCCCAGTTTTTCATGAACAGACCCTCCACGCGATAGCCCTGGTCTTGCAACAGCAGGGCTGCGACCGAAGAGTCGACACCGCCGGACATACCGACTATGACTTTGCTGGAGTGATTTAAACTCATGCGTGTTGTATCAGATCTAGTGGATAAGCAATGCCCTGGCGGTAACGTTCTATCACTGCGAGCGCAAGCGGACTGCGCATGCGGGCCGATCGGGCGACGATACTCTCGTAATCCAGCCAGTGTACAGCATGGATATCGGGGTCCAGAACGGCGTTTTCAACCGACTCAAGTGGTTCGGCAAGAAATGTTGTACGGCAGTAGGTAGTGCCCGTTTGCGATGCGGTGTGCAGGGCAACGCTGAGCACCCCTGTCAGTTCCACGCGCCAACCCGTCTCCTCCAGCGTCTCTCTCAGCGCAGCATCAGCAAGTGATTCACCTTCCTCAAGGTGTCCCGCAGGCTGATTGAACACCATTTTGCCACTAAATTTGTCCCGTTCTTCTACCATCAGGTACTTACCGTCCTGCTCAACAACACAGGCAACCGTGACATGTGGCACCCACTGTTCCATCTACGCCTTTCTCCCAAATGGTTTAGGCCTGGAGCTTGAGGTCGGCAAGTTAACGTTCAGTTCACGGTACTGGCCAGGCTGCAGGTCATCAAGCGACCATTGCGCGATAGTGGTGCGTACCAGGCGTAATGTCGGAAAACCCACCTTAGCCGTCATCCGCCTGACCTGCCGGTTGCGCCCCTCCCGGATAGACAGTTCGAGCCAGCTATCAGGAACTGTTTTGCGCACTCGAACGGAGGGCGTTCGCTCCCACAAGGCAGGTATGGGCAGGGGCGCGGCTTTCGCTGGCAGCGTATATCCATCTTTCAGGTCGACCCCGCTGACGAGCCCTTGCACCGCTTGATCATCGATATTCCCCTCAACCTGGACCCAATAGGTCTTCCATTGCTTATTGCGCGGGCTAGTTATTTGCTGCTGCAGGCCACCGTCATCAGTCAGTAACAGAAGTCCTTCCGAATCGTAGTCCAGCCGTCCGGCAACCCTGAAGCCTGGAGCCGACATAAAGCTTGCCAGGGTAGGACGGCCCTGATCATCTGTGAACTGGCTCAGTACGTTGAAAGGCTTGTTAAATAGTATGATTTTGGCCATGTGATAAAGGATGTTAGTTCAATAAAATGCGTAACAACACAGGAGCAAACCACATTATCCGTGTTAAACTGCACGCCGTTTTTGCAGGCCGCTTCAAAAGAGCTCATCCTGCCTTCCAGTAAACCCCGCATCTACGGAGTACATTATGGGCTACAAGCATATTCAGGTTCCTTCACAAGGTGACAAAATCATCGTTAATGAAGATAACAGCCTAACTGTTCCTGACAACCCTATCATTCCCTACATTGAGGGAGACGGTATTGGTATTGATATCAGCCCGGTCATGATAGACGTAGTAAACGCCGCAGTCGATAAGGCTTACGGTGGAAACAAAAAAATCTCCTGGATGGAAATCTACACAGGCGAGAAAGCGGCTGAGTTGTATGATGGCGACTGGTTCCCTGAAGAAACACTCGAGGCGATCAAGGAATATTCGGTCGGAATCAAAGGGCCATTGACCACACCTGTAGGCGGTGGATTCCGCTCGCTGAATGTTGCGCTACGACAGGAACTCGACCTTTATACGTGCCTGCGCCCGGTGCGTTGGTTTGAGGGCGTGCCGTCTCCGGTCAAAAAGCCCGGCGACTGCAACATGGTTATCTTCCGTGAAAACTCTGAAGACATCTACGCTGGCGTTGAATATCAGGCGGGAACACCGGAAGCGCAAAAGGTCGTCGATTTTATTATCAATGAAATGGGCGCCACCAAAATTCGCTTTCCCAACAATGTCGGCATTGGCATCAAGCCCGTCTCTGAAGAAGGGACCAAACGACTGGTACGTAAGGCTATTCAGTACGCCATAGACCAGGATCTGCCCTCAGTTACTCTGGTGCACAAGGGTAATATCATGAAGTTCACCGAGGGTGCTTTCCGCGACTGGGGCTACGAACTGGCCCAGCAGGAGTTTGGCGGCACCTTGCTCGATGGAGGCCCCTGGGTTTCTATCAGGAACCCCACCACAGGTAATGAAATCATCATTAAAGATGTCATCGCCGATGCAATGTTACAACAGATCCTGACCCGCCCCCGTGACTATAGCGTGGTAGCCACGCTAAACCTCAATGGCGACTACCTTTCGGATGCTCTGGCGGCTCAGGTAGGCGGCATAGGCATTGCGCCGGGTGCCAATCTGTCTGACAGGATTGCATTGTTTGAAGCCACTCACGGTACGGCACCAAAATACGCAGGCCAGGACAAAGTGAACCCGGGTTCGCTGATTCTTTCTGCGGAGATGATGTTGCGGCATATGGGCTGGAACGAGCCGGCTGATCTGATCATTAACGGCATGAATGGCGCGATTCAAAATGGCACGGTAACGTATGATTTTGAACGATTGATGGATGATGCGACGCTGCTGAGTTGCTCAGCATTTGGACAGGCGATTATTGACTCTATGTAATAATCCGTTTGTGGGTAACTAAGGGCTCGTGGTGACACGGGCCTTTTTTTTCGTTTCATTGTTGCCGCCGCCGCCAAGACGATAATCACCCAGTTTGAATAGGGGTTTTTATGGCCTCCTGACATATCCATGTACATGTCGATTATCTGTACTTATCGACGCATCCAACAACCATCGGTTTTTCCCACCCTTGAAAACTCGTATACTAGGTTCCATAAACAGTAGTGACTCCGCAGCATAGAAACGAGAGTGCTTTAGTGAAATTGATCCACCAGACATGGCAATGGCGTATGAGCAAGGAAGACGAGGATTCCGCTGGTGGTCTCGCCCTGCAGGAATCGAAGCCTGAACTGAAACGTCCTCCACTGTTCAAAGTAGTATTGATCAACGATGACTACACGCCCATGGAATTCGTGGTTGAAGTGCTAGAGGTCTTTTTCCGTATGAATCGGGAACAGGCGACCCATGTTATGCTGACCGTGCATACACAGGGAAAAGGAGTCTGTGGCATATTTACCCGGGATATTGCCGAAACCAAGGCGGCCCAGGTTAACCAGTATGCTCGTGAAAATGAGCATCCCTTATTGTGTGAAATCGAGGCGTCGGAGGGGTAACCCCCAGGAGCAGTATCCATGCTAAGCAAAGACCTGGAACAGACGTTAAACGACGCGTTCCGCGGCGCCAGAGCCAAACGTCACGAATTTATGACGGTGGAGCACCTGTTACTGGCGCTACTGGATAACAATGATGCAATCCAGGTCTTAAAAGCCTGTGGCGCCGACATTGGCTCCCTGCGGGGCGATCTCGTGGAGTTTGTAGACGCCACGACGCCGCTTATTCCGGAAGATGAGGAGCAGCGTGATACACAACCGACGCTCGGATTTCAGCGTGTATTGCAGCGTGCGGTGTTTCATGTGCAGTCATCTGGTAAGAATGAGGTTACCGGCGCTAACGTGCTCGTAGCAATTTTTAGCGAACAGGAAAGCCAGGCAGTGTTTTTCCTGAAGGCACAGAATGTTGCGCGTTTGGACGTCGTAAATTACATGACCCACGGCATTTCCAAGGTTGCTAATGAGGGCGACGGGGTAGAGCCTGGACAGCCTGGCGGCGACGACAGTCAGGGGGAGAGTGGTGAGGGCAATCCACTGGATAATTTTTCCACTAACCTCAATCTCGAGGCCGCTGCCGGCAATATCGATCCGCTCATTGGTCGTCTGCATGAAGTCGAAAGGGTAGCGCAAATTCTGTCGCGGAGACGCAAGAACAATCCCCTGCTAGTGGGTGAGTCTGGTGTGGGTAAAACCGCTATTGTGGAAGGTTTGGCGAAAAAGATCGTCGACGGCGAAGTCCCGGATATTCTCAAAGATGCGGTAGTGTACTCATTGGATCTTGGTGCTCTGTTGGCGGGCACTAAATACCGCGGCGATTTTGAAAAGCGGTTCAAAGGCCTCCTATCGGAACTAAAAAAGCGTGATCATGCGATTTTATTTATCGATGAAGTGCACACTATCATTGGCGCCGGAGCCGCATCTGGCGGCGTCATGGATGCCAGTAATTTGCTCAAGCCACTGCTAAGCTCTGGCAAGCTGCGCTGCATCGGATCCACTACCTTTCATGAATACCGCGGTATTTTCGACAAGGACAAGGCCCTGAGCCGTCGCTTCCAAAAGATTGACGTAATGGAGCCCAGTCCTGACGATGCCTACAAGATACTGAAGGGCCTGAAATCCCGCTTTGAGGAACATCACGGCTTACGCTACACAGACCGCGCGTTGCGCGTCGCTACCGATCTCTCCGATCGCTATATTAATGACCGGTTCCTGCCCGATAAGGCGATTGATGTAATTGACGAGGCGGGTGCCTACCAGCAACTGTTGCCGGCTTCCAAACGTAAAAAGACCATCGGTGTCGGCGAGATAGAATCAGTGGTAGCCAAAATCGCTCGTATTCCTCCAAAAACGGTTAGCTCCAATGACAAGGAGACCCTGCAGAAACTCGAAGCAAATTTGCAGATGGTGGTATTCGGACAGGACGCGGCCATCAGCAGCCTGGCAACCTCTATCAAGCTGGCCCGCGCAGGACTGCGCGCTGGGGAAAAGCCCATAGGATCTTTTCTGCTGGCCGGTCCTACCGGAGTAGGGAAGACGGAAGTCACTCGTCAGCTCGCAGGCATTCTTGGGCTGGAGCTTATTCGCTTCGATATGTCGGAGTATATGGAACGGCATACGGTATCGCGCCTGATAGGTGCGCCTCCTGGTTATGTGGGTTTTGATCAAGGTGGCCTGCTAACAGATGCCGTCACCCAGCATCCGCATTGTGTGGTGCTACTCGATGAGGTCGAAAAAGCACATCCCGACGTGTTCAATCTCCTTTTGCAGGTTATGGATCATGGCACGTTGACAGACAACAACGGTCGTAAAGCAGATTTTCGCAATGTCATCCTGGTAATGACGACCAATGCCGGCGCAGAGAGTATCAGTCGCCGCACCATTGGCTTTACAAGTCAGGATCACAGTACCGACGGAATGGAAGCCATCAATCGAATGTTTACGCCGGAATTCCGCAACCGCCTTGACAGCATTGTGCAATTCCAGCCGCTGGCGGAAGACGTTATCTTCACCGTAGTGGACAAATTCCTCACCGAATTACAGTGTCAGTTGGATGAAAAACGCGTCACTCTGGATGTGGATGTCGACGCACGCTTGTGGCTGGTAGAGCGTGGATACGATATTCACATGGGCGCACGCCCGATGGAACGTACCATTCAAGAGCACATTAAGAAGCCGCTAGCTGAATTGGTGTTGTTTGGTTCACTGGCGCGGTCCGGTGGCACTGCACTAGTGCGCTACAACCAGGCAGAGGATAAGCTCGAAGTGACGGTGCAAGAGGAGAAAGAGGCGGAGCTTGAAAAAAGCTAAGCAATAGGTAGCCTTCGCGTAATCGGTGCTTAACGTTCCCGGTAGGTGATACGTCCCTTGGACAAATCGTAGGGCGTGAGCTCCACGCGAACTTTGTCACCGGTGAGTATGCGGATATAGTTCTTACGCATTTTGCCGGAAATATGCGCGGTTACCACGTGGCCGTTTTCCAATTCCACTCTGAAAGTGGTGTTGGGGAGGGTGTCAATTACCTCACCCTCCATTTCAATTTGGTCTTCTTTTGCCATCAGGCGGCAGTCCTCGCTCATTAAAGAGGCCGCATTCTGCCTGAAACGCGGCCTTAGTGCTAGGTTAATCTGTCGCCAATCGGAGCTGAATGGCGGGGGGGATTACACCCAATCTATCTTCTATAGAAGCGTTGCCCAGCGACTGTTGCGATAGACCTGCAGCGGGCGATAGTCAGATTTATACGCCATTTTTTGGCAATCGCGAATCCAGTAGCCCAGGTAAAGGTAGTTCAGGCCCATTTGCCGTGCCTGTTCAGCCTGCCAGAGAATGGCATAGGTACCGAGACTGCGCCGGTCTTCTTCAGGGTCAAAAAACGTATAAATTGCCGAAAGGCCGTCCTCGAGCCTGTCCACTACAGCAACGGCGACCAGCTTGGCCTGGTTGTTATAGAACCGGAAGTAACTGGTGCAGCCCCACACACTATTCAGAAAAGCCTCGTACTGCTCTCGGTCAGGAGGATACATATCCCCGTCCGCGTGGCGCAGGCATATATAGCGGTGATACAGGTCGTATGCCTCGTCGTCACTGATGGAATCGGTACATGCAACATGCAGATCCTGGTTCCGCTGCCAGATGCGTCGTTGTCCACGCCTAAGCTCAAACTCATCCACCAGGATGCGTGCTGGAATGCACGCATTGCACTGACTGCAATGAGGACGGTAAATATGATTGCCACTGCGGCGAAAGCCAAGCACGGAAAGTTTACTATAGAGTTTTTGATCCACCGGCTGGCTGGGATCAACAAATAAAGTAGTCGCCTCCTGATCTTCCAGGTAGCTGCAACTGTGGGGGTAGGTGGTGTAAACCTTAAGATCCCGCAAGGATGAAGTCACAGCAAGTCTCCACACGTGGTAGGCAGATGCCAAATATCGCCGTTAGTTTCAACGTCTATAGTTTGCTCAAGACGCTGCTCGAAGTCCAGTCTGGTGATATTGCGAGCCCCCAGGGAATTCAGGTGGGAGCTCTCTACCTGGCAATCAATCAGTTGCAGACCGCCACGCCTCGCGATGTCGACCAGCGCGACAAGTGCCACCTTGGAGGCGTTGGATTCTTCGCTGAACATGGACTCACCGAAAAATGCGCGGCCCAGGCATACACCGTACAAGCCGCCGACGAGTGATCCGGCTACATCGAGGATTTCCACCGAATGTGCGAATCCCCGCCGGTACAGCCCCACATAGGCTGCGACCATATCCTCATCGATCCACGTTCCCAGCCCGTCACCGCGCAGTTTCGCGCACTCGACCATGACGCGTTCAAAATGTGTGTCTACTGCCAGCAATAGCTTATTAGCGCGAAGCGTTTTTCGCAGTGATCGAGAGACATGCAGTTCGTCGGGAAAGAGGACAGACCGAGGGTCCGGGGTCCACCACAATACCGGCTGCGGCGCTTCATACCAGGGAAAGATCCCACGACGGTAAGCGGCCAATAGGCGTTTCTCGGAGAGTCCGCCGCCGACCGCCAGCAAGCCACTGGGGTAATCCAGTGCCTCTGTGGAGGGCGGAAAGGGGGCGTCAATTTCGAGGCGGGGTATTTCTCGCATATTGACACCGACTCAAAGCGCGTCCAGGTACTTATCCGCATCCAGGGCAGCCATACAACCAAATCCGGCGGAGGTTACCGCCTGACGATAGATGTGATCCGCTACATCGCCAGCAGCGAACACGCCCGGTACGCTCGTAGCGGTAGCATTGCCGCCGGTGCCGCTGTCAATGGTGAGGTACCCATCTTTCATATCCAGCTGACCAGCGAACATATCGGTATTGGGTTTGTGTCCTATGGCGATAAACACGCCCGATAGATCTACCTGGCTTACAGTTTGGTCTTTCACCGCCTGCACTCGCATTCCGGTCACGCCGCTGTCATCACCCACTATCTCATCCAGTGTATGGTCCCACAGAATTCTGACTTTGCCCTCTTTCTCGCGCGCGAATAGCCGATCTTGTAGCACTTTTTCAGAGCGCAGGCTGTCGCGGCGATGCACCAACACCACCTCAGAAGCAATATTCGCGAGGTAGAGGGCCTCTTCTACGGCGGTGTTGCCTCCGCCGATGACGGCAACCTTCTGGTTGCGGTAGAAAAAGCCGTCACACGTCGCACACGCGCTAACACCCTTGCCAGCGAATGCTTCTTCGCTTGGCAGGCCGAGATACTGTGCAGAGGCGCCAGTGGCTATTATGAGTGCATCGCAACTGTAGTTAGAGCTTCCCTTGAGCAGAAAGGGGCGGGTGCTGAAATCCACCTCCTGGATATGGTCGAATACTACCTGCGCGTCGAATCGCTCGACATGCTCCTGCATTTGCTGCATCAACTGGGGCCCCTGGAGGTCTGCGGCACCTCCAGGCCAGTTCTCGACCTCGGTGGTTGTGGTCAGTTGTCCGCCTTGCTGGATTCCAGTGATAACCACGGGGTTAAGATTGGCGCGCGCTGCGTAAACGGCTGCGGTATACCCCGCCGGGCCGCTACCCAGGATGATCAGGCGGTGGTGCTTGGTGTCACTCATAGAGTTGCTTCCTGCTCGCTGTAATAATTAAAAGATTGCATCTGGTCCAGAATGCGCAGACGTAATCCGTTTGCACCGGCGCTTTGTCAGTGGCTGTTAAGGCTACCAATTTATCGCCCCAGCACCGTCAACTCATTCTGTAATGGGGCTGACTATGTTACTTTAAAGGTCGGCGTCCTACAAAGATAAAGCCCACTTTAAATAATTATCATAACCCTTTGAAATAAATCATAAATGCGTTCACAATTACTTCTTGCTATGAACCTGATGGTAGCGTCATCGACAGGCTTGAATTCGCTCTATGCCAACTGCCAGAAAAACTAAAACAGTGCCCAAAAGTACTAAGTCAGATCGCATTATCGGATCACGCTTACGCGAAGGCGCCTTTATCGGCGTAACCGCTGTTTGTCTGTATCTCCTGATGGCGCTACTCACCTACAGCCAAGGTGATCCCGGTTGGTCGGCAACCGGCACCGGAGCTGACATTCGTAACCTGGGAGGGCCGACCGGAGCATGGCTGGCAGATGTATTTTTTTCCCTGGTGGGATATGCCGCATACCTTTTTCCTCTGTTACTAGCCTACCGGGCATTCATCATTTTGCTGGAACGCCATGAGAGCAAGGGCTTCGATTCACTCACGTTTGGCATACGCGCTCTAGGCTTGGTGTTGGTCATGATCGCCGGCACGGCGCTGGCCGCCATGAACGATCAGGGCTTATCGAGCTTGCCTCAGGGCACTGGCGGAATTCTTGGGCAGGCTATTGGTGGTGGGTTCAACACAGCTTTTAGTGCTGTGGGCAGTCGTTTAATCCTCCTGGCCATTTTTCTTTTTGGAATGACAATATTCACCGATCTCAGTTGGTTGGGTCTAATAGACAAGACCGGTGCCTGGAGCATTGCAGCATTTAACGCCAGCCGCGAGCGTCTAACCGCGGCGCTTGAAAGTTTCCGTGATAAGCGCAAGCGCGAAAAAGCCGTGGAAGCACGCAAACTGGTAATCACAGAGCACGTGGAGAAAGAAAAAAAACGCCAACCACCGAAGATTAAATCGCTGAAGGCACCGGTAGAAAAAAGTGATCGTCTGGAGCGCGAAAAACAACAGCCATTGTTCAAGGCGCCTGCCACCGGAGACCTGCCGCATCTTGAATTGTTGGATGAGCAGATAAAAGATCCTACCAAAGGGTTTTCCACCCAGGCGCTTGAAGGCCTCTCAAAACTACTGGAACTGAAGTTGCTGGATTTTGGTGTGACCGCGGAAGTCGCCGCGGTCTACCCCGGCCCGGTCGTTACCCGCTTTGAGATTCAGCCCGCACCGGGCGTTAAAGTCTCGCGTATCTCCAATCTGGCCAAAGATTTGGCGCGATCACTAGCGGTAATTAGTGTTCGCGTGGTGGAAGTCATTCCGGGCAAATCTGTGGTTGGCATTGAGATTCCCAATGAAGATCGGGAAATTGTAAATTTCCGTGAAGTCTTGTCATCCAAAGCATTTGAGCAGTCCAAATCACCGCTTACGCTTGCGTTGGGGCACGATATTTCCGGCCTGCCCATAGTGGCAGATCTGGGAAAGATGCCGCATTTATTGGTAGCTGGCACCACCGGCTCGGGTAAGTCGGTGGGGGTCAACTCCATGCTGCTCAGCTTGCTTTACAAGTCGGGGCCAGCGGATGTGCGCTTAATGCTGGTAGACCCCAAAATGCTTGAGTTGTCAGTTTACGATGGTATTCCACACCTGTTGACGCCGGTAATAACTGATATGAAAGACGCCGCCAACGGTTTGCGCTGGTGCGTAGCAGAGATGGAGCGGCGCTACAAATTGATGGCCACAATGGGTGTGCGTAACCTTGCAGGCTACAATCGTAAAGTAGAAGACGGCATAAAAGCGGGCGCACCACTCATCGACCCTTTGTGGAAACCAGACCCCATCCTCGCAGAAACGGACGAGGAGCAAGTGGCTCCAAACCTGCAAAAACTCCCCAGTATTGTAGTCGTCATCGATGAATTTGCCGACATGATGATGATTGTCGGTAAAAAGGTTGAACAGCTAATCTCCCGGATTGCACAGAAGGCCAGAGCGGCAGGCATTCACTTGATTCTTGCAACACAGCGGCCCTCAGTAGATGTCATCACGGGCCTGATTAAAGCCAACGTGCCGACACGAATAGCATTTCAGGTTTCCTCAAAAATCGATTCGCGCACTATTCTCGATCAAGGTGGAGCAGAGCAGTTACTGGGGCACGGCGACATGTTGTATCTGCCACCGGGGAGCGGTGTGCCCAATCGCGTGCACGGTGCCTTTTGCAGCGATGACGAAGTGCACAGGGTCGTGGCCGACTGGAAACTTCGCGGCGAACCCCTGTATATCGACGGCCTCCTGGACGAAGGCAGCAACACACCGGTAACGCCAGGGGAGTTGCAGTCCGATGCCTCCGATGGGGAGGAGGAGGCTGACGCGCTCTACGATGAGGCCGTTTTCTACGTCACTCAGAGCCGTCGCGCATCGATATCTTCAGTGCAGCGCAAACTGCGTATTGGTTATAATCGTGCGGCTAGATTGATCGAGGCGATGGAGGAGGCGGGCATTGTCACCGATATGGGTACCAATGGGCAGCGCGAAGTACTAGCTCCGGCTCCGCCAGAAGCTTAATCCTAAAACTGGAAAAACGATGACGAAAACCTGGCTTATTTTATTGCTCGGTCTCAGCCCGCTTATGACCTTTGGGCAGGACACTGGTGAGGTCGAAAATTTGCTGGCCGCATTGGCACCCATTAAACACTTGCAGGGTGATTTTTCGCAGCAACAACTGGGCGAAGATAATATTCTTCTGGCGGAATCCAGCGGTAAATTTCGGCTCCTTCGTCCGGGCTATTTTTACTGGGAAATTCTTTCTCCCGATCAACAATTGATCGTTGCTGACCCTGATTACCTTTGGCATTTCGATCGTGATCTGGAGACGGTCACCCGGCGCCCCGTAACCAGCAACACCCAAATGGCTCCTATGCAAATACTCGGCGGTGATGATGCGGCACTGCGCGATAGTTTTTCTGTGAGCCGCCAGGTGCAAGGATCATTTGTACTCACTCCGCTCTCGTCGGACGTTGGATTTCAGCAGCTTATACTTCACCTAACTGATACAAAAATTACCGGCATGGAGATACTGGATAATCTGAATCAGCGGATTGTGATCACATTCACTGGCATGGACGCCCTGAGTGAATTGCTGCCATCAGACTTCGGCTTTGTGCCGCCGGCCGGAGTTGATTTGTTCTATTATGACGAGTGACTTGTTCGAAAGTTCGGACACGGAGCCCCTGAAAGACTCAGAAAAAGCAGGCTCCGGTTACCAGCCTTTGGCAGCCCGTTTGCGCCCCCGCAACCTGGAAGAGTTCGCAGGGCAGTCGCATGTGCTGGCCGCGGGGAAACCTTTAAAGCAAGCGATTGAGAGCCGTCAGCTACATTCCATGATTTTTTGGGGCCCTCCCGGGGTCGGCAAAACCACACTGGCCAGAATAGCCGCCAGTCACGCCAATGCACACTTCCTGCAGTTGTCTGCCGTGCTTAGCGGCGTTAAGGATATCCGCGAGGCAATTGCGCAGGCGCGGCAGTACAAGATCGGTGGGCGCGACACGGTTCTATTCGTCGACGAAGTCCACCGCTTCAACAAATCCCAGCAGGACGCATTTCTACCTTACGTCGAAGACGGCACAGTCATCTTTATCGGCGCCACCACTGAGAATCCCTCATTTGAATTAAACAACGCGCTCTTGTCGCGCGCGCGCGTCTACAAATTGCGACCGCTCGATACGACGGAAATCGAATCGGTCCTCACTCGTGGGCTTTTGACATTGGATAAGAGCCTCACTGCAGACGAAGGCTGTCTTGCCCTCATAGCAGGACATGCAGATGGTGACGCGCGACGCGCGCTCAACCTGCTTGAGCTGGCAGCAGATCTTGCTCAAGAGGGCAGAATTACAGCCGAGACACTGGAGGAAGTACTGCAGGCATCGCTACGCCGTTTTGACAAGGGCGGTGACGCATTTTACGACCAGATCAGTGCACTTCATAAGGCCGTCAGGGGCAGCTCTCCCGACGCAGCACTGTACTGGTTTTGTCGTATGTTGGACGGCGGCTGTGATCCCCTGTATATCGCCAGACGATTGGTACGCATGGCCAGTGAAGATATCGGCAATGCAGACCCCAGGGCCCTCACTCTATCGCTGGAGGCATGGCAGGTACAGGAGCGTCTCGGCAGTCCCGAGGGAGAGCTAGCCATCGCTCAGGCGGTGATATACCTGGCATGCGCAGCCAAGAGCAATGCCGTATACAACGCCTACAATGCAGCCCGCGTGGAAGTGCTTCAGGGACACAGTGAAGAGGTGCCCTTGCATCTTCGTAACGCACCCACCGCGCTAATGAAAGAGTTGGAGCATGGTCTGGAATACCGGTACTCCCATGATGAGGAAGATGCCTATGCTGCGGGTGAAAACTATTTCCCCGAAGCCTTGCGTGATCGGCAGTACTATTTCCCCGTGGATCGAGGCCTGGAAGGAAAAATCCGCGAGAAGCTTAAAGGTCTGCGTGGAAGGGATAAAACCAGTACAATACGCCGCTACGATTAAGCAGGTCGACTGCAACTATGAAATACCTGTTGTTCATCGCGTTTGGGGGAGCTTTCGGAGCTGTCTCCCGGTATTTACTTACAAGCTGGGTGGCCGGCCTCGGGGAAGGCAAGCTGCCTCTGGGAACACTGCCTCTGGGAACACTGCTAGTCAATATGCTGGGCTCTTTTGCCATCGGTATTTTTTTCGTTTTGTTGGTTGAACGGCAGTTATTCCATCCCGATTGGCACGGCGTGTTAATAGTAGGATTCCTCGGAGCATTCACTACTTTCTCTGCCTTCTCCCTGGAAACTGTTGGCCTGCTCGAAGCAGGCCAATACGTTTATGCCGTCGCGTATATGCTTGGCAGTGCCATCTTGTGCGTATTGATGGCGGGTATTGCCATACAACTGACCCGCGCGGTGCTATAAGCGATTGCAGGCGGCTGCTTTTTTATTAACCTTGTTTACGGGAACGATTAGAATGTTGGATATCAAGGCCGTCAGGCAAGACCCGCAGGCCATCGCGACAGCACTGGCGGTCCGCGGCTTTACCTTCGATGTAGAGCACTTCGTCGCCCTTGATGCCCGCCGGAAACAAGCTGATGTAGAGAGCCAGGGCTTGCTGGCGGAGCGCAAAACTACTTCCAAGAAAATCGGGGCTCTGGTGGGCCAGGGTGTCAGTGTTGACGATGCCAAGGCTCAGGTCGACGAAACTTTGCAAAAAATTGCAATCCAGCTAGACGCCCTTACTGAAGAGGCTAAATTAGCGCAGGGAGAGCTCGAGGCATTGCTGCTTGCAACGCCGAATGTGCCCGCGTCCGAGGTACCACCTGGGAACAGCGAAGACGACAACCTCGAAGTATTACGCTGGGGCGAGCAGCCGACATTTGCATTTGCGGTTAAGGACCACGTGGAACTGGGTGAAGGCCTGGGCAAGCTCGATAGTGAAACAGCGGTCAAGATAACCGGTTCGCGATTTACGGTGATGTACGGTGATCTGGCTAAACTGCATCGAGCATTAATTCAATTCATGCTGAATCTACACACTCAGGAGCACGGTTATGCGGAGGTCTATGTCCCTTACATTGTGAACCGCGAGTCGTTGATTGGGACAGGCCAGCTGCCAAAATTTGAGGAGGACCTGTTTAAATTACGATCGGAGCAGGATCTGTACTTAATTCCTACTGCAGAGGTACCGGTCACCAATATAGCTCGAAACAGACTGTTTGAAGACGCCGAGCTGGGTGAGGGCGGGCTCCGGTTTGCCTGCCACACGCCGTGTTTTCGCAGTGAAGCGGGGAGCTATGGCCGAGATACTAGAGGCATGATCCGTCAGCACCAGTTTGAGAAAGTCGAGCTTGTGCAACTTGTGCGTGCACAGCAGTCCGCCGCCGCGCTCGAGCAACTAACGGGTCACGCCGAAAAGGTGTTACAGCTACTTCGCTTGCCCTATCGCAAGGTTGTTCTTTGTGGTGGT
>TARA_R110002072_G_scaffold83597_4_pt1 | contig 35162 bp, 31 predicted proteins | sample TARA_R110002072 | Tara Oceans TARA_R110002072 (sample SAMEA4397118) | marine metagenome | biome: Polar Biome; feature: [SRF] surface water layer (ENVO:00010504); material: water (ENVO:00002006), including particulate matter (ENVO:01000060) such as... | depth 5 m
GACGATAAAGTGCATCGGTACGGTGAACCAGGTGAGGAGCCGGTAGTAACTGTCCTGCTCCAACTGGGGCACGATCTCTTCCGGCGGATTGTTCTCATCGGAGCCTAATGCGTAGTCAAGAAACGGTACCACCAGATAGTTGAATGCCAGTGGAATGACCAGCATCCACTGCGAGTCAAATACAAAGTACAGCGCGATCCCCAGCATCGGGAACAGCGGCATAATCAGTGAAGACATCCACAGATACCGCTTTTTGTCCGTGTACTCAACGTGCCCCCGCTCGGGGTGTTCCACTACATAGGTTGTGCTCATGGCCGCAGCCTCCCTTTTCGCCGTTGTTATTATTCAAGCCTACGCCAGTGCGGCCAAAGGGCTGTTTTCACTAAAAGACATAATAGTTGTCATTTAGTGACAGCATTGCGTATTTGCGGTAGCGTTTACCGATGTCCAGAGCCATTGAGCTATCGTCGGCGTATGCTCGCCTTACCCTGCAATCCGGTGTTGCTCCGGCAGCGACGCTATTGCAGGGCACCCGACTCACCGAGGATGCACTGGCTAGCATGGAGTTTATTGCAGCAGCGGACCTGGCCACGATCTTTCGCAACTACGACCGCTATGTGCAGGATCGTGCGTGGACCACCCGCCTTGGCGCGCAGTTCAATATCGGCGCACACGGACCACTGGGATTTGCCGCGCTGAGTGCGCCCACACTGGGTGAGGCGCTGGATGTGATAGGAACCCTGCACGAAAGCCGCAACACAGCCTTGATTGCAGAGACTATTGCCACCGACACGCATTACTTACTGCGGTTCAAGGACGCCACCGGGGAGCCCGATTTTGCTGATTGGCTGATGGAGGTTGTCGTCAAGATAATGGAAGAACTGCTGTCCGCGATACTTGGGCACCCCGTGGGTAAGAGTGTGTTGATCCATTTTTCTCACCCGCAACCGCCGAACTGTGCGCAACTCCTCGCCGGCTTTAATGGCAGCGTCGTTTTCGGTGCCAGTGACGACAGCATCGCGGTGCCGCTGGCTTGGCGTCAGCTGCCCTCCCCGCTCTACGATGAGTCAGTCTACCGCGCCAATGTGATCAAATGCCGTGAGCAGATCGCTGCCCGCGAACATTCCAGCAGTATCGCGATCGCAGTCCGCAACCGTTTGAGCAACCACTTTGATGCGCAACTACTTGCCGCCAGTGGGGACAGCCCACCGCCCACACTTGAGCAGGTGGCCGAGGCAATGCACGTCACACCGCGTACGCTCATGCGCAAGTTGGGGCGGGAGAACACGGCGTACAAGCAAATACTGGAGAGTCTGCGTCGTGAATATGCCGAGCAGTTGCTGCGAGACGCACGGCTCAATGTCGCCGACGTGGCCGAAATACTGGGGTATCGTGAGGCTGCCAATTTCACTCGCGCCTTCAAACGCTGGTACGGTGAGTCTCCGGCCGCATGGCGACGGCACTAGAACGAGCGCACCGCAGCGGAAATCGACGACCGCGCCAGCCAGGGGTAACCGCGGCGCCCCTGCAATCCGCCGGTATGGATCGCCAGCACCGGCGTATCCGGGCGCCACTCGCCCTGCGCGATCAACTGATGGATAGCAAACAGCATTTTTGCGGTGTAGACAGGCTCGAGTTCAACCCGCTGTACGGCTTCAAACGCCAGTATAAAGTCGCGCAGTTCGGCATTTACGCGCGCAAACCCCCCGCAGTGAAAGTCGTGTCGAACAGACCAGTTGGCCACACTGGCTGGCGCCGCGACCCGCAACAGTTCGCCCACGCGTCGCTCCAGGTCTGCTGCACCCTTGAGCGCGGAGATGCCAAGCAATTCGCAGTCGCCATCAACACTGCAGGCCAGACCCGCCAGTGTCGTCCCGGTGCCCACCGGCACAATGATCCGCCTGGCCTGCGGCGCCACACGCCCGACTATCTCACCGATCTCCCTGCAGCCCTGCATGCCCGCGACGGAAGCGCCGCCCTCCGGGATCAGCAAACAGGGCGCAAACTGGTCACGCAGGGACTGCTGGTAATCCGGGTCATGCCGGCGTCGATACTCATTGCGGCTCACGCGAATCAGCCGCATCCCCCAGCAGACGGCATCCTTCAGCATCGCAGTCTCACTCTCATTCGCCTCACCGCGAACGATACCGACCGTTTCAATACCGTGCTGATGCCCCAGGGCCGCCAGCGCATGCAGGTGATTGGACCAGGCGCCGCCAAACGATACCAGGCGCGCAGCACCCAACTGTTTGGCCTGCGCGAAATACGTGTGCAATTTGAAGGATTTGTTGCCGGGCGCGAGACCGCCGCTGCGATCGAGGCGCAGCAGACTGACATTCCCCAGTGACACGCCCAGCACCGGCGCGGCGTCCAGCGACTGTAACAAGGGTTCAACCAGACGGGTTATGGCAGGCCTACATTGTTTTTCGCCAACACCTGTTCAGCGCGGTAACTGGAGCGCACGAAAACACCTGATACCACCTCCAGAAAGCCCTTCTCAAGGCCCCACTGTCGATAGGTCTCAAACTGTGCGGGACTGACATAGCGGTCAATCGGGTAATGGTTGAGCGTCGGCTGCAAGTACTGACCGAGTGTCAGGATATCGACACGGGCGGTGCGCAGATCATCCATACACGCCCTGATTTCTGCCTCCGTTTCACCGAGCCCCAGCATCAGGCTGGTTTTGGTCAGCACCTCGGGGCGATAACGCTTGGCGTGGGCGAGCACATCGAGTGTCTGCTGGTAGCCGGCGCGAGGGTCGCGCACGGGGTGCGTCAGGCGCCGCACGGTTTCAATGTTCTGCGCGAACACCGCAATACCGGAATCGAGCACGGTTTCCACATCCTTGAGCGCACCGAGAAAATCCGGCGTCAGCGCCTCCACTGAGGTGTCGGGGTTGCGCGCGATCACCTGCTTTACGCACTCCGCGTAATGCCCGGCGCCACCATCCGGGAGATCGTCGCGATTGACAGAGGTCAGCACCACATACTTGAGGTTCATCAACTGCACCGAGCGCGCGGTGTTCTGCGCTTCCTCGGCGTCCAGCCAACCTTTGGGATTGCCGGTGTTGACGGCACAGAAGCGACAGGCGCGTGTACACACATCGCCCATCAACATGATGGTTGCGGTGCCAGCACTCCAGCACTCACTCATATTCGGGCATTTGGCCTCCTCACAGACGGTGGCCAGCCTGTGCTCATGGACAATGCCCTGCACCTTCTCGAAAGTGGCGCCGCCGCGCACACGAACACGCAGCCAGTCGGGTTTGCGCTGGCGCGCGCCGGCATTGGCTGCAGATTTGATCCCGTCCTTGATCGCAGTGATGCCGCGCTCGTTCACAAACTTGTTGCCGCTACCCACCTGTACAGCGGGAATGCGGTCACTATCTGACATGGTTGCAACCTCGATCCGGCGAAACGCGACGCGCAATTATAGCGGATTTGCCGCGTTCAACACAGCCGCCGATCACACCTATACTTGAGGCAGGACATGGTAAAGCCCCGGCGGTGGCAGTTACCCTGTCAACACTCTCGTAACTGCTTTTCAGGAATGCCCTTGTGATACCCCGAAAATCGTCTGCCTGGCCCGCCCGCCTTGATGTGCTGCAAAGCTTGTCGGGGCTGCTGCTGGCGCTCTTCGTGTGGGCGCACATGTTTTTCGAATCCAGCATCCTGCTGGGAGAGGACGCGATGTACCGCGTCACCAAAATGTTCGAGGGCGAACCGCTGTTCGGCAAACCGTATCCACTGCTGGTGTCTGCCGTGGGCGTCGCGGTGTTCTTGATGATCGCCGTGCACGCGGTGCTGGCACTGCGCAAGTTTCCCGGCAGCGGCCGGGAATACGGGCAACTGCGTTGGCATATAAGGGCACTTCGCCACCCAGACACGACATTGTGGTATGTACAATGCATCACCGGGTTCTGTCTTTTTTTTCTGGTAAGCGTCCACCTTTACACCGTGATTACGCAACCGGAGAACATCGGCCCTTACGCGTCGGCCGACCGTATATGGAGCGGCAGGTACTGGATTGTTTACGCACTGCTACTGGTGACAGTGCACCTGCATGCCGCCATCGGTGTTTACCGGCTGGCGATGAAGTGGTATCCACCGTCCGGGGCGATGTCAAAAAGGACCCGGGGCCGGCGCAAGGTTGCCATGTGGTGCATCCTGGCCTTCTTCATAAGCCTGGGCAGCGCCAGCCTGTTGACGTACATGTACCTGGGATACCAGCATGCTGATCGTGTCGGCGAACGCTACCAGCCGGGTCCAGCCCGGTTGCCAGCCGAGGGGGGCTAGGACATGCAGATTATTCATACGGACGTACTGATCATTGGCGGCGGGCTGGCAGGACAACGCGCTGCTATCGGGGCAAAGCGACGCGGTCACAACGCCATCGTGCTGAGCCTGGTGCCTGCCAAGCGCTCGCACTCGGCCGCGGCGCAGGGCGGCATGCAGGCAAGCCTGGGCAACTGCCTGGGCGCGTCCGGTGATAACGAGGACATCCACTTCGCGGACACGGTGCGCGGTAGCGACTGGGGTGCCGACCAGCCAGTGGTGCGCATGTTCACCCACACCGCGCCCAAGGCAATTCGTGAACTCGCCGCCTGGGGGGTCCCGTGGAACCGGGTACAGCGCGGCGAACGGGACATCACGGTGGATGGACAGCGACAGCGCATCGAGGAGTCAGACGCCGCACACGGATTAATCACCTCGCGCAACTTCGGCGGCACCGGTAAATGGCGCGCCTGCTATGTATCGGACGGCACCGGGCACGCCATGCTCTACACCATGAGCAACCAGGCCATCGCGGCCGGTATTCCAGTGCATGAACGCATGGAGGCGATGGCGCTTATTCACGACGGCGAGCGCTGTTGCGGCGCCATCGTGCGCAATCTGCAAAGTGGCGAGCTGCTGGCCTATATTGCCAAGGCCACCTGCATTGCAACCGGCGGCTTTGGCCGTATCTACCGGGTCTCCACCAACGCCGTCATCAACGAGGGCATGGGCGCCGCAATCGCACTGGAAACGGGTATCGCGCGCCTGGGCAATATGGAAGCCATTCAATTCCATCCCACCGCCATTGTACCGGCCGGCATACTTGTCACTGAAGGCTGTCGCGGCGATGGTGGCCTGCTGCTGGACGGCGCAGGGCACCGTTTTATGCCCGACTATGAACCGGACAAGATGGAGCTCGCCTCACGCGACGTGGTGTCGCGACGCATGGAGCAACACATTGCCGCGGGCCATGGCGCACAGGGGCGCTTCGGCGAGCACCTGTGGCTGGATATTCGCCTGCTGGGCGCAGCACATATCGAGCACAACCTGCGCGAGGTGACAGAGATCTGCCGCTATTTTCTCGGTATCGATCCCGTCAACGACCTGATTCCTGTGCGCCCTGCCCAGCACTATTCCATGGGGGGCGTGCGCACCGACCACACCGGGCAAAGTCCGCACCTGCGTGGGCTGTTCGCGGCGGGAGAAGCCGCCTGCTGGGATATACACGGGTTCAATCGTCTCGGCGGAAACTCGGTGGCAGAGACCGTGGTAGCGGGCATGATTGTCGGCGATAGCATGGCCGATTTTTGTGATTCCCCGCAAGGCACGCTGCAGTTATCGACGGCACTGGTAGACACATTCGCTCGCCGTGAGCGCCAGCGACTGGCCGCCCTTGCCAGCGGCACTGGCGGGGAAAGTGCGTTCGAGCTGACGCGGCTGATGCAGGAGACAATGACGTCAAACGTGGGTATCTTTCGACACCGTGACCGCCTGCAGCAAGCGGTCGACACACTGCAAGTGCTACAGCGCCGCGCTGCCAATATCACGCTTCGGCGCAGCGCGGCAGGCGCCAATCCGGAACTGATCGCAGCCTATCGCTTGCAGCGCATGCTGAAACTGGCGCAGTGTGTCGCCTACGGTGCACTACAGCGCACGGAAAGCCGCGGTGCCCACTACCGCGCAGACTTCCCTCAGCGCGATGACCTGCGCTGGATGCGGCGCACACTGGCCAGCTGGCCATCCCCCGCTGCCGACCTGCCGACACTGGACTACGAAGCGCTGGATATCATGAGTATGGAATTGCCACCGGGCTGGCGCGGCTACGGCCAGAAGGATTACATCACTCACCCCGACACCGACGCCCGGCAGCGGGAAATCGATGCGGTAGTGACAGCACTGGGCAATGTCGACCGCTATCGGCGCCAGGAGGCGCTGATGCCATTCAAACACCTGTTGCCGGCCCATTTGCGCGGCTGCAATGCTCGACTCGGAGATCGCTCGTGAACCTTATCCCTGTCTCTGAGGCCGGCCGCAGCCTGCAAATCCACATACTGCGCCACAACCCGTGCGACCCCGACAGCACGCCTCACCTCCAGACCTTTGAGCTGGAGGAAGCGGAGACCATGACACTGTTTATCGCGCTCAATGAAATCCGCCAGACGCTGGACCCGTCACTGCAATTTGACTTCGTTTGTCGCGCTGGCATCTGCGGCAGCTGCGGCATGATTATCAATGGTCGACCCGGACTGGCCTGCCGCACCCTGACGAGCGATTTGCCGCGCAGCATCACACTCGCCCCCCTCCCCGGCTTCGAGCTCATTGGAGACCTGTCTGTCAATACGGGTAAATGGATGCGCGGTATGTCAGAACGACTGGAAACCTGGGTACATGAGCAATACCTGGAGCAGATTGACATCGATCAGCTGGAACAGCGCATGGAGCCTGAACTGGCAGAGAAACTCTATGAGCTCGAGCGCTGCATTGAATGTGGCTGCTGTATCGCTGCCTGCGGTACCGCGCAGATGCGTGAGGACTTCATCGGTGCCGTGGGGTTAAACCAGGTCACCCGGTTTCGACTCGACCCCAGGGACAAACGCACGGATGCAGAGTTCTACGAGTTGGTGGGCGACGAATCGGGCGTCTTCGGCTGTATGACACTGCTGGGCTGCGAGGACTATTGTCCCAAGGACCTGCCTCTGGCCACACAGATCGCCTTCCTGCGCAGGCGCATGGTGGCGACTGGCCGCTAATCCAGCAGACGGCTCACCGCTTTTGACACGGCGATCTTACCCTGATCGAAATACGCCTCGTGATTTTCCTCGATTTTTGGCAGGTCGTAGAGGTAGTTCACCATAATACCGGCCGACTGTTCCCGCCCCTTCACAGACAGATCCGCGCCACCGTGGATACCGTGTAAAATCGCGCCGTTGCCCAGGTGAAATCGGGCCACCGGGTCGCGGGGCAGTCGACCTGACTTCTCGCGCAGCAGATAGTGAGCACAGAGTTTCACTTGCGCATTATAGACTTGGGAATCCACCACATTACCCACTGGCACCTTAACGCGATCAACCAGTTCATCCTCCACCAAGCCCTCCAGGTCACTCTCGAGCAACCACTTGCGAAAGCCCGGCACCGGAGACAGCGTGACGAAGTTTTTCAGCGTGGGAATTTCCTTTTTCAGTTCCTCCACCACGCTTTTAATCAGGAAGTTGCCGAATGAGATACCGGCGAGACCGGGATGACAGTTGCTGATCGAGTAGAACACCACGGTATTGACCCGCGCGCCGGGCGGCGGCTCTCGCTCCTGCAGCAACAGCGGCGACAGTGCATTGGGGATGCTGTCCGTCAGCGCTATTTCTACAAACACCAGGGGATCGTTATCGAGCGCAGGATGAAAGAAGGCAAAACATCGCCTGTCTTCACGCAGGCGACTGCGCAGGTCATCCCAACCGTTGATTTCGTGCACCGCCTCGTAGTGAATGATTTTTTCCAGCACACTGGCCGACGAAGACCAGTCGATCCGACGCAACTCCAGAAAGCCCTTGTTAAACCACGAGATAAAAAGGTGTTTGAGATCGGAATCGACACCGCGCAATTGCGGATTCGCGCGCAGCACTGACAGCAGATGACCGCGCATTGCCACCAGTGTGCTGGTGCCCTCTGGCGCCATATTGATCCTGCGGAAGAGTTTTTGCCGGGGTGCTTCGGTAGCGTGCTGGATCGCCCACAGGTTTTCTATGCAGTTGTCCTGGCGGTAGTTGTCCAACGCCTGCAAGACCGCCTCGCTGTCCACATCGAATTCAGTCGCCAGTCCGGAGAAAAACTCCAGTCGATTATCGGCTGGCAGACGCTGGTAGACGGTGGCAATCTCACTGCCCAGTGCCAGGCCGGAAGCCTCGCCACGATGCTCCAGAAGATCGCGACAAAGCGTCATCAGGTTCTCAACCGAGGACAGCGGCGCCGGTTGCGAAGCTCGTCGCCGGGCCAGCAGTTCGCGTCCGACATCCAGCACCGAACTGAGTGTGCGCCCCAAAGAGGTGAAAGTCCGTGCAGACAGTTCTATTGGGGTGCGTGTCGCTAACTCCGTGGATATCTCGTCTTTGATCGGTTCTTCCGGCATGCTGGACGTCCCTGCTTGTTCCGGCGCCACCCTCGCAACAGGCACCGGAGATTGTAAAGTGCGGTCGTTTCGAGGACTGACCGACACGAAAACACTGCCATTACTATAGGGCATTGCGCAACAGGTTGTTACCCTCGCGTGCGCCCGGCACCACCAAAAACCGGGCAAACTGTGCGGCAGGTAACAGTTACCTGGGCACAGATACAACGCCAGCCTCATCAATGGCGCAGAAACCTCGTACTCACGCTTGGCGATGTCACAGTGAATGCCCTATTCTGTGTTCCTGTAATGACTACCTTGGAAACAGACTATGAAACCATCAGCCGGACTTGCCGCCCTGATCATCGCCGCGAGTTTACTGGGGGGATGCGCCCAGTTTGAAAGCAAACGCGGTGTGGAGGTCAACTGGCAGTCGTCAGTGACTGAGCAGCTGGTCAGCGGGCAGAGCACGCGTCGCGATGTACTTGCGATGCTCGGTCCGCCCTCACAAGTGATTGCGCTGGACGGTGAGTCCGCGCTCTACTACCTGTTTGAGCGCTCTGAAGGTGAAGGGCTGATTCTGATTCTGTATAACCGCATGCAGATCGATACTCGCTATGACCGCGCCATCTTCTTTTTTGACGCGGACGATGTGCTCACCGAATACGCCACCCGCCTGTATCCCGCCGATGAGGTCTAGCGCGGCTAAGGCACTCGCCACGCTGCTCGCCTGCTGTCTGTTGAGCGCCTGCTCACAGTGGCGCTACGATCTCGGCGCACCGGTTATGGATGTCGCCCTGCCCGCACAGGACACTCCGCTGGCAGAGGCACTCCAGTTACTCGGGCCGCCACTGCTGATCTCCGCGACCGACACCGGGTTTGTCCTCGCCTGGGAGCACTGGCATATCCGTGAGGATTCGATAGGCTTTCGCCTGGGTGCACTGGGAGCGGACTTTTTGTCGGCGGACTGGGGCGACATGCGTATCAAGGGCGAGTTCTTGTTACTGACATTTAACAAAGAGCACCTGCTCACCAGCGCAACCCGCTCGCAATGGGACAACCATGGCGGTGGCGGCAAGGCGATTCAGCCTCTGTTCGGTTTTGTTTCGGTGGTGGATGTCGAAGATCTCACAGAGGCAATGCCTCAGCACCGCTGGGGGAGTTCCCTGCTACAGCGCTTGCCTGGCACGCTAAACAACAACTCCAGTCTGGATACCGGCGACAACGGTTTGCAGCAACGCGGCACGCCAAGGGCCGCCGGGCAGCAGTCCCTGGAGATGGACTGAGCACGCTGTTCAGGCCTGTCGCGTACGGCGCAGGGGTGCATCTGTAGCGCAGCCCTGCGATAATGCGTCGCCATGCAAGACATGTCACCACAGTCCGCGCAGGAAGCGCCGGAACTGACGCTGCGTGCGCTCCTCACGGGAATCTGTATCGGGGCCATACTCACCCCCTGCAATGTCTACGCCGGCCTGAAGATAGGCTGGTCCTTCAATATGTCTATCACAGCACTGCTGCTCGGCTTTATGGTGTGGCGCATTCTGTTGCCTTCTGTCACACAGCGGCCGTGGGCAATCCTGGAAAGCAATATCTCACAAACCACCGCGTCGTCAGCCGCCTCCATTATCTCCGGCGGACTGGTGGCGCCGATTCCGGCGCTGGCATTGCTCTCTGGTGTGATTCTGGCACCTGGGCCGCTGATCGCATGGGTCTTCGCCGTGAGCTTTCTCGGAGTCTGGGTCGCCTGGTACCTGCGTACTCCGATGCTGTATCGCTCGGGACTCAGCTACCCGGCCGGGGCGGTCACTGCGGAAGCCATGCTCGACCTGTTCGCCGAGGGCAGGGCCGCCATGCAACGTGTCAGGGTGCTGCTGGGTGCTGCAGTATTCTCGGCCGCGCTCAAGCTCAGTGATGCATTGCTGTGGACCATTCCGCGCTGGTCGCCAGGCGCGGTACCGGCCAAACTCACGTTTGCGCTGGACCCGTCGATGCTGCTGGTCGGCTTTGGCGCGATTATCGGCCTGCGCGCTGGCCTGTCGCTATTGCTGGGGGCACTGATCGCCTGGGCGGGCCTCGCGCCCTGGCTGCTGCAGACCGGCCAGGTCCCGATGGCACCCGACAGCAGCAACCTGTTTGTGCCACTGGTTGAGTGGCTGCTCTGGCCCGGTGTGGCACTCATGGTTGCGGCAACGCTGAGCAACCTCGCCACCAACCTGGTAAAGCGCGCCCGCCCCGCCACGGACAGCGCCAGCATAGCCAAAGTGGAGTCGCACCGGACACTTCGACTGCTAGCGCTAGGCGGTGCCGCCAGCCTCGTGGTAGTGCTTGAGATGGTCTTGTTCGATATTTCCCTGATGGCCGCACTGATCGCCATTCCGATGGCATTCTTCCTCGCTGCAGTGGTCGGCCGCGTCGTCGGCGAAACCGGCATTCCACCGATCGGCGCAGTGGGAAAACTGTCTCAGTTAAGTTTTGCTGCCATCGCGCCCGCGCAGGCAACCACCAACCTGATGACAGCCAATGTAGCCGGCGGTGCGGCTGGCCAAACCGCCGATCTACTCAATGATTTCAAGTGCGGTATGCACGTGGGTGCGAGCCCCGCGCGGCAGGTGGTGGCACAGTGCTTTGGTATTGCTACCGGCAGTGTTGTCGGCTCACTGGTGTACCTCGCGCTGATTCCGGACCCACAAAGCATGCTGTTGACCACGCAGTGGCCCGCGCCGGCTGTGGCGACGTGGAAGGCCGTGGCGGAAGTGCTGGTCACCGGACTGGACTCAGTACCCGGCGCAGCGCTGTGGGCTGCGCTGTTGGCAGCGGTGCTGGGCTGTGCGCTGGGAGTGCTCGACGCCGTGTTACCGCGTCGTATGCTGCGCCTGGTGCCGAGTGCCAGTGCACTGGGCCTGGCATTTGTCATTCCGGCTTCCACGTCGCTGGGGCTGTTTTACGGCGCATTGCTGGCCTTCCTGCTGTCCCGCCTTTTTCCCAGGTGGTCAGCCGCGTACATGGTTGCGGCAGCCGCCGGCCTGGTTGCGGGCGAGAGCTTGATGGGGGTGTGCCTCGCCGCGCTGAGCATGGCGAGCTGACACGATGCCGGGTTGGAAATGCGCTACGCCAGCAGCGGTGCCTGTGCGTACAACAGCAGCAAACGCGCCACGCTGCAGAGGCTGTCGCGGTGTGTACGCTCGTAGCCGTGCGTCGCGTCAGTGCCAAACGTGACCAGCGCGTGACGCACATCGTGGCCGGCGATGATCGCGGAATTGGCGTCCGAGTAGTAGTAGCGAAACACGTCTGTCTGGCACTGGATATCGTATTCGCGACAGAGGTTGCGCAGCTTGCGGGTCAACAGGCGGTCAAACGGACCACTGGTATCCTGGGCACACAGTGTCACACCTGTTTCCCTTGCGTTTTGCCCGGGGGCGACCGGGCCGATATCAATACCCACGAACTCGGCCACACTGGCATCCAGTGAGGACCCGGCACCGGTCCCCACCTCCTCGGTGACAGTGAACATAATTTGCAACTCCACTGCGGGCTCTACGTTGTGGTCCAGCAATGCCTTGAGTGCGGCGAGATTGGCGGCGGCGCCAGCTTTATTATCGAGGTGCCTGGCCGTTATGTAACCGGAGGCATCCCACTCCATATCCGTATCAAAAGCGACAACATCACCCGGGCCAATGCCGAGCGCACGGGTGTCCTCAGCGCAGGCCACTGGCTGGTTGATACGCACTTCCACCTGTGGCCAGCCCACCGGCAACTGGTCAATCTGTTCATTGAATGCATGCCCGGAGGCCAGCAGCGGCAACACCTGGCCACGGTAACTGGCTGTGCCGGAAAAGATCGTCACCCGGCCTCCCTCGGCAAAACGACTCGACCATGAGCCGACAGGAACCAGGGCAAGTCGACCGGAGGGTTTGATCGCAGAGACCGCCGCACCAATGGTATCGATATGGTTGGCAATCGCCCGAGCCTGTGTATTGTCGCGCCCGGGCACTACCACCTTGATAGTACCGCGTCGCCCCAGGGTATAGTGCACACCCAGGTCCTCCAGTGCCCGACAGATATAACGCACAATCTCGTCGGTAAAGCCAGTGGGGCCGGGAATAGCCAACATCTCCCGCAGGCACTGGTGCAGGTATTCTTCATCGACAGGCAAATTCTGCAACATACCGATCATCGGTTGCGCCTGATAACATCACCCGGATCAATATCATGGGCGTGTCTCGCAGGGAGACTGTCGGCATCAATCTGGTGACTGAAGTCAGAGAACGTGGTGGTCGAGGTGTCGTGCGCAAACGTCGGCTGACTACACACATAGGCCATCAACAACCGCATCATATTCTCCAGGCTGCTGAAGTGAGTGCGTTCGACACTGTGCGTGGCATCGCCGGCATACGCGACAACCGCCGTCCTGACGTCATGGCCTGCGGCAAGCGCCGCGGCAGCATCATTGTGCGAGGCTGCGAGCACACGACGCTGGCAGGGTATGCCGTTGCTGTTTGCCAGTTCCTGCAGATGGGCTGTGAGGTGGTAATCATAGGGGCCGGAAGCGTCACCATAGGCGATGGTAAGGCTATCGTAGGACAGCGCCTCACTCGCTGGTACCGACGCGAAGTCGACGGTAACCAGTTCACTGACTTCGGGCAGCATCGCGCTACCGGCACCACTGCCCACGGTTTCAGTGACCGTAAACAGGATATCGATATCACTGGGCAGCACCGGTTTTTCCTCAACCACCTTTTTGATCGTGGCAAGTACTGCGGCAACACCGGCCTTGTTATCAATATTGCGTCCGACAATATAGCCGCTGTCCAGTATCTCCGGGTTGCTGTTGCAGGCAATGAAATCACCGACCTCAATGCCCAGCGCCCGGGTTCCCGCCTCGTCCAGCACCGGACGGTCCAGGCGCAACTCGATATGATCCCAATCGATCGCGGTGTCATCGACACCTGCATCCCGGTGCACGCCCCATGTCACCGTCGGCAACAGCGTCCCGGTGTATACCGCATGTTCTGCGAATAACGTCACCCGGGCGCCCTCGGCAAAGCGGCTGCTCCAGTAGCCTATGGGAGCCACTAACAGACGGCCGTCCGGCTTGATGCGCCGCACCATGGCACCGATCGTGTCGACATGATTGACAATTGCCCTCGCCGGTTCACCCTGCTCGGCGCCATTGCCGGGAAGTCGAGCGCGCAAGGTGCCACGCCGCGTGATGTCATAGCTCACCCCCATCGATTCGAGTTGCTTGCTGATGTAACGGGTGACCTCGTCGGTAAACCCGCTGGGACTGGGGATCGCCAGTAATTCCAGTAGAGTGTTTTCCAGATAATCTCGCTCAAGCACGCCCTTTTACTCCTGATTCCCGGGTGTCGTATACACTGGTCGATAGCGGGAACAACAAATCGATAAATCGCTGCACAGTGGGTTGTGGCTCGTGGTTGGCCAGACCCACACGTTCATTGGCCTCGATGATTACATAATCGGCAGAATCTGGCGTCGCGACAATCAGGTCCATGCCTACTACCGGTATGTGAAGATACCGGGCGGCTTGTTCTGCCGCCTTGACAAGTGCCGGGTGTAACTCCGCCGTCACATCGTGAATGGTGCCGCCGGTGTGAAAATTCGCGGCCCTGCGCACACGCACCACACGCCCGGATTCGAGCACCGTTCCCGGCAACAGGCCCTGCTCAGACAAGCAACTGCGGGTGTCGTTGTCCAGCGGAATCCGGCTCTCACCGCCAGACGAAGCGCTGCGGCGTCGACTGAGTTTCTCGATGAGTTCCTCAATACTGTGGCTGCCGTCGCCGACCACTTCCGGAGGTTTACGAATCGCGGCGGCCACCACCTTGTAGCCAATCACAACGATGCGAAGATCCTGGCCGGGGTGATAGGATTCGAGCAATACGCGATCACAATGCTGCCCGGCTTCGACCAGCGCCTGTTCCAGTGCGGCAGGTGTTTCCACGCCAACGGTAATGCCCATGCCCTGCTCACCTATTGCCGGCTTCACCACAATACGCTTGTGTTCCTCCAGAAAGGCGACGTTTTCATCAGCATTCCCCGCCACACGGTACGACGGTGTGCACAGCCCCGCCCGCTGCAGCCAACGATGGGTGACGAGTTTGTCCTGGCAGCGGCTCATTGCCACTGCCGAGGTCAACTCGCTGAGAGATTCCCGGCAGTCGATCTGGGTGCCTCCGCGGCTGAGCCGAAAATAGCCTTCTTCGGCATCGAGGATATCGACAGAAATACCGCGTGAACGCGCCTCATCTACAATGATGCGGGCGTAAGGGTTGAGGTTTTCCTCCAGTTCCGGACCCAGAAACAGCATCTGGTTATAGGCATTCTTGTTCTTGATCGCGAACGTATGAATCTGACGGAAGCCGATTTTTTTATACAGCATCTTGGCCTGTTCATTGTCGTGCAACACACTCAGGTCCATATACCTGCAGCCACAAGCGAGAAAATGATCAGCGAGATATCGCAACAACAGCTCACCCACACCCGGGTGGCTCGCCTGGGGATCCACAGCCAGGCACCACAGGCTGCACCCCTGCGTGGGGTCATTGAACAGGGTGCGATGGTTGATACCCATCACCGTGCCCAGCACCGTATCTGTCTTCTCGTCCAACGCCACCAGCCAGATCAACTGGTCAGACGTTCGCTGCGCCCACACAAACTCCGGGTCAGTAGGCACCATTTGTCGCTTCAGATAGAGCTCGTTGACGCCGTGCGCTTCCTGCAGTGTGGACACCTGCTTGACCACTATTCCATGCACCTGTGAAGCGTCGACCAGCGTGTCTTCAAGGTCCAGCCTATAGGTGTCCGAGGGATCGAGAAACAGGGTCTGCGGCGCCGCGGCCAGCACCACATGCGGGTCGGCCACGTACATTGCGATATCCCGCATACCTGCTGACTCCTTTAACAACTCGCTGGCGATATCCTCCGGCTGTTGAAACGTGTGGCCCATCAGCACGCGACCCCAGCCACAATCTACCCAGACATTTTCCTGCAAGGATTCGTCGGGAGTCGTTTTACCATGCACTGTCTTGAGGTGCTGATACGATGGAGGCTGGTCGGAAAATCGCATATTGTCTCTCCCGTCTACTCGGTTGACCGTCATATTCCTTGAGCCTGCAGCCACAGTTCCAGTAATCCCACCTGCCAGAGTTTCGAACCGCGCAGTGGAGTGATGTGCTGCTCGGGGCTGTCCAGCAACGTCGCGATATAGTCGCCTCGATAGAGGTTGCGGTGTCTCGCCGCATCACTGAGCAGTGCATCGCGCACGTAATCCAGCAGCGGGCCCTGCAGGTACTTCAATGCGGGCACGGGGAAGTATCCCTTCGGCCGGTCTATTACAGCAGCGGGTACAATGGCGCGCGCGGCTTCTTTCAACACTTTCTTGCCGCCCTGACCGAGCTTGTGCCTGGCCGGAATACGGGCGGCAAACTCCACGAGTTTGTGATCGAGGAAAGGCACCCGCGCTTCCAGCCCCCAGGCCATCGTCATATTGTCCACACGTTTGACCGGATCATCCACCAGCATGGTATCGGTATCTATGCGCAGCGCCTTGTCGACTGAATCATCCGCGCCAGCGCGCGCAAAATGGGCCCGCACAAACTCGCCGGCGGCATCGCCCTGCGCATATTCCGCCGTCATCAGACGACAGTATTCCGCGTAGTCGCGATCAAAAAAGGCCTTGCTGTAGTCCTCAAACGGCTTGTCGCTCCCGACCATAGGCGGATACCAGTGGTAGCCCCCGAACACTTCATCAGCCCCCTGCCCGCTCTGCACGGCACGACAGGACTTCGCGACCTCGCGCGATAGCAGGTAGAAGCCGATACAGTCGTGGCTGACCATCGGCTCTGACATCGCGTTGATCGCCGCTGGCAGTTCCTGCAACAGTTCCGCCGCGGATACATTGATTTTGTGGTGCCGGGTCGCGAACTCCTCGGCAATGATGTCGGAGTACTTGAATTCGTCACCTTGCTCACCATTCACGGACTCGAAACCTACTGAAAACGTGTGCAAGCCACTGGTCCCGGCCTCAGCCATCAACCCCACAAGCAAACTGGAATCGATACCGCCCGACAGCAGCACACCGACATCAACTGCGGCCAGTTGCCGTTTGCGCACTGCGTCGCGCAGCTCTTCCAGTAGACCATCGCGCCAGCTCTCGAAACTTCGCGCCTCGTCCTCCGCACTCCGGTCGAAAGACAACTGCCAGTAACGCTGCTCCTTTATCGTCCCGTCCGCCTCAATTGTCATGGTGGTTGCGGGCGCCATTTTGCGGACGCCGCGAACAATGGTGTCACCGGGCGGCACCACGGCATGAAAGCTCATATAGAAATTCAGTGCGCGCGGATCAAGCGCTGTATCGATATCGCCACCGGCCAGCAGTGCGGGCAGGCTGGAGGCAAAGCGCAGGCGACGCTCATCCAGTGAATAATACAGCGGTTTGATACCGAGCCGATCTCGCGCGAGAAATGTGCGGCCGCTGTCCCGCTCCCATATTGCAAACGCGAACATGCCCTCAAATCGGGTGACGCAGGCCTCCCCCCATTCCCGGTAGGCTTTCAGCACGACCTCGGTATCGCCCTCTGAATAAAACGTGTAGCCCAGTTGTTGTAGTTCGGTGCGCAGCGCGGGGTAATTGTAGATCGCGCCATTAAACACGATACCTGCGCCCAGCTGCGGATCGATCATCGGTTGTTGCGATGCCGCCGCCAGATCCATGATCCGCAGGCGCCGATGACCGAAACCGCGATTCCCCTGCACGCTGATACCGTGATCATCGGGGCCGCGGGACACCATTTTGTCATTGATCGCCTGCAATCGTTCGGGTTTGACCATTGCTCCATCGAATCGAACTTCACCACAAATTCCGCACACAGGCGCTACATCTCCTCATATTCATTTGACAGTGCAGTCCGCGCTACTCGCTTCGGCTCCACTGTGCGACAGACCGCTTCGTTGTTGGACATCCGATGACAACAGGGGTAATCGCTGCGACTACCCCTGATATGCTCCACTGTATCAAGCACCCTGCGAGCCAAAATTGTCCTCTGCAAACTCCCAGTTGATCAGGTGATCGAGCACGGCGTGCAGCTCTTTTTTCACCGCAGCGACCGAGCCAAAGTCGCGTTCTATCTGCTCACGCAGCGAGCCGCCCGGCTCCGTGCTGCGCCCGGGCGCGATGCTCTTCCAGTAAAAACTGTGGTTCCAAACCTGGGCAGCACAATTGAAGATATGTCCCTGAGAGGTGCGAATGATCTGTTCCAGCGTCATCGCGCGCCGCTCGTCATTCTCCAGCGCCTTATCGAGTTTATCCAGGTAACCCTTGTGGTGTTTGTGATAGTGGATATTCACTGTGCGGCTGCCGATATGCGGTTCGAGCGCATCTTCGGCAAATGGCAGTGGTTCAAGTGTAAAGTCCATGGCACCTCCCTCCTGATTCGCGTCCGTCTGCCAGACAGCTACTGGCCAATAGCAGCGACGCGACCTTACAGCGTTGCTCCCCAAGACCATGCATCAACCGTGCCACCTCCACCGGTTCAGGATTTTTCCTCCAGACTGCCTGGCAATTCGTCAAAGTGATCAGTCAGCAGGCAGTCATAGCGGCGCGCATCGTAGGCGGCCAGCACGGCGACGTCCTCAGCACTGATAATGCCTTTTTCTGCGGCTTCTTCCAATGCGCCGCCCAGTTCCAGCGATGCCAGTTCCCCTTTGCTGCGCGCGCGCGAGAAGGCCTGCCAGGCGTCATCCACGTCCAGCAGCATCTGGTAGGTTGTTTCAAGGCGTCCGACGGCGTCCTCGGGGTCGCTGCTGACATACACCATGTTCGCCAGCGCCTCTCGTACCGGGTTCGGTTCGAGGATCAAATCGCCCAGCTCCCGGATCTGTTCATCATCCGGCGATTGCACAGTACTGCCTGGCGGCAGGCAGACAAAGTGCAGCACCCGCGCCAGCGAGCGCAGCGGAAAGTTGCGGCAGAACGCAGCGAGTGACTGCTGTGCCGCAGACAGCGACTGACGCAGCGCGTACTCGGCATGCCTGGTAGCGGCACCACTGGGCGCGGTGGAGTCGTGGTACTTGAGGATACTGCAGGCGATAAACAGCTCGCTGTGCACATCGCCCAGTCGCGCCGACAACAGTTCGCGTCGTTTCAGGTCGCCTCCCAGCACGGCCAGCGCTACGTCTGCACACATCGCGAGCGCCGCGCTAAGCTGATTGATACGCTGGTACCATCGCTTGCTGAAGCGACTGGCCTGACCGGGCGTTTCGCTAAAGCGTGACGCTGTAACACCATACAACAACAGCCGGGAAAAATTGTTACCGACGTGACCCAGGTGTTTCAGAAACAGGGGTTCGAACTCGTCCACACCCGCCTGTTCGTCGTCGCGTTGCAGGGAGAGCATCTCATCAAACAGATAGGGATGGCAGCGCAGCGCGCCCTGGCCGAATATCATCAGTGACCGGGTGAGGATATTGGCGCCCTCCACGGTGATAGCCACGGGCAGCGCGTGATACGCCGAGGCCATAAAATTGCGCGGGCCGAGTTGTATCGCGCGACCGCTCACAACATCCATACCGTGATTTACCAGGAGTCGCATACGCTCGGTGGCATGGTATTTGGCCATCGCTGTCAACACTGATGGCGCGCCTTCATCCAGCCCGCGCGTAACCAACTGGCGCATCGCTTCCAGCGCGTAGGCACCGGCGGCAATATCGGCAGTGGCCTCCTGCACGCCCTCAAACTTGCCCACCTCGATATTGAACTGGCGACGCACCCGGGCGAAAGCACCCACTGTGAGGTAACACATCTCACCGCTGGCGGTGGCCAGTGCCGGCAGTGAAACACCGCGTCCGGCGGCCAGGCACTCGATCAGCATGCGCCAGCCTTTACCGGCCATTTCGGCACCGCCGATGATCCAGTCCACCGGGATAAATACATTTTCACCCTTGATAGGGCCGTTCATAAACGGTACACCGGGGTTGTGTCGCTTGCCGATTTCGATACCCGGATGGGTGGCGGGCAACAGCGCGCAGGTAATGCCGTAATCCACAGTGTCCGGGTCGCCCAGCAGGCCGTCGGGATCGCGCAACTGGAACGCAAGCCCCACTACAGTGGCAACCGGTGCCAGCGTAATCCAGCGTTTGCTGAATGTGAGGCTGAGTCCGAGAACTTCCTCTCCTTCAAACTCACCGCGGCAGACAGTCCCAATATCAGGGATGGCACCGGCGTCAGAGCCGGCCTCAGGGCCGGTCAGGCCGAAGCACGGCAACTCTGAACCGTCCGCCAGCCCCGGCAACCAGCGATCTTTCTGCTCGTCTGTACCGTACTTGACCAGCAGTTCACCTGGCCCCAGGGAATTGGGCACCATGGCCGTCACCGCAGCGGTGATGGAACGACTGGCGATCTTGCTCATTATTCGGCTCTGGGCATAGGGGCTGAAGGCCTTGCCGCCATACTCCTCGGGGATGATCAGACCGAAGAAGCCGTGCTCACGCAGGTATTGCCAGGTTTCGGGCGACAAGTCCTGTCGCTGCTGCACGTCCCAGTCGTCGATCAGGTGGCACAGGTCCTCAACTTCAGAATCGATAAAGGACTGCTCAGCCTCACTCAGCTGTGGCAGGGCAATACCGTCAAACTTCTTCCAGTCGGGGCTGCCGCTAAAGACGTCCTTTTCCCACCACGTCGTGCCCGCCTCGAGCGCCTCGCGTTCGGTACTGCTCATCGCCGGCAGTGCCTCGCGCAACTGGCGGAACACCGGGGCAGTGAGAAACTGGCGACGCAATCCCTCTATATTGAGCACCGCCGCCGAGACTGCTGCCAGCAACAGTAGCAGCCAGGCGCCACTGCTGAACAACGTCAACGCCAGGGCCCCGACAACCATTACCAGCGAGCCGGTCGCAAGCGACGGCCGGTAGTAGAACACGGCGGCAAGCAACACCAGGAACAACGCAATGGACAACAACATAAGACTTCCCCTCTTTAAAGAATGACAGCGTCATCGATACCGCTGTGTTAACAATAGTCGACATCCCGAACGCCGTAAAATTCATTGCGCAGTATCTCTGACGCCGCGCATGATCGCGGATCGCTACCACCGCTGCGACCATGTCATGCTGCTCGGGATCGACCGATACATCCCTGACGCGACGTAACCCGGAGCAGTTTCCGGTAGCGCTGGCGAAAATCTCTCAGGTCGTAATCCATATGATTGCCGCGTTCGGTGGTTTCACTGAGCAGGTGGCCCTGCTCCTCAATGCTCGCCAATCTGTCTGCAAAGGCAGTGAGTTCGGCGAGCCTGATCAGGGAGTCCGCCAGCGAGATCAGGACCGGGACATTACTGCTGGCAAATTGGCGCGAAGGCGCATAGAACGCTTTGAGAATACCGGAAAAATCGGTGTAGCGGGCCAACAGCCGCGGTTCACCGTCTTCACCGAGAAACACTTTACCCGGCAACTGGCGGTCGACAATCTGCGCCACAGCCATACTGAACCAGTCGATACAGGTAATTGCAGTACCCGGATCATTGATGCCCGGTGACAGCGCCCGCGCTGCAAGTTGATTCAACTGCGTGATCGGGAATTCGGGATCCTGTACCGGATTGCGCATCGCCCCGGTACGAACGAAATCGAGAAGAGGCTCGACCGAGGCCTGGTCCAGATCGGCAGAGTGACCGTAAAGCATAACCAGGCCATTGCCCGGCAACAGAAAATCGCCCGCTCTCACACGCAACTGCGAGACGCAGTTGTGCGCCTCACACCACGCGACGATACCGGGGTAATCTATTGTTTGCACGTAACCGCGAGCGCGGGCAGCGATCACGGTAGGCCTGCAGCCGCGCGCCCTGCGTCGCCAGCCCAGCGTATCAACGCTGCGATTCGCCCGGTTTTCCGGCGCTATCAGTTCCAGCAGCGAAGTCTCCAGGTCTCCACCGATTCGCTCGATAATCTGGTCGGCCTGCAAATCGGTAGCAGTGCGGTGAATAAAATGGATAAAACCGATCAGTGATGCAATTGTCATTGCCAGCGCGGCTATCACCGTGATGCCAGGCTGATCGCTCTCGTTGTAGCGGGACAGCACGAGCAGGCAGTAGAGGCTGGTACCCAGGAACATACCGAGACTGACCTTACTGCCCTTATTCCCGAGAAAATGACGCAGTATCTTGGGGCCGTATTGTCCGGAGGTCAGTGTCAGTGCCACCATTGTCACCGAGAACACGACACCGCCGACGCTGAGAACGGAGCCGGCAATTACACCCAGCACATCTCTTGCCGAGTTGACATCCATCGCAAAAAAACGCGAATCGGCCACGTGCCAGGGCATCAATCGCTCGGCCCATGGCAAGATCACAGCCAGTGTCAGCGCTATCAGGCACAACATTGCCGGAATAAACCAGATGCTTTGCTGCAGTGTTTCGCGTAGCGCCAGTAGTTTAAGTTTCATAGATGCAACCGTGCAATTAACAGGCCCCTGGAGTGCGTCGGATACGGGCTCAGGACTTTGTTTCGACCAACTTTACCCAGTTGTTCATCACATCCATCTGGGTGGCGACGAGCTTCAGGCACACCAGCAGTGGCACCGCAATCAGAACACCAATCGGCCCCCACAGCCAGCCCCAGACCAACAGCCAGAGGATCAGGATCAACGGGTTCATACGCATGTTCTGCCCCAATACCGTGGGCGTGACAAATTGCGATTCAAACGTATTCAGGCCGAAGAAGATCGCAGCCGGCAGCAGCGCCGACAGATTCACTCCGTACTGAATCACGCCCGCAATGGAGAGAATGGAAATACTGATGAAAGTGCCCACATAGGGCGCATAGTTAAGCAACCCTACCATGGCACCCCACAGCACGGCATCTTCCACTCCCAGTATCCACAATACCGACCCGGTGATGAAACCCAGCGAGGCATTGATGAGAGTGACAGTCAGGATATAGCGGGACAGCTCCTGACGCAGTCTTCCCACCAGCAGTGCGGCGCGACGTTTGTTGCGAATCATTGGCAGCAAATTGATGCAATTGTCGTACAGTCCCGGCCCGTAGATCAGCAGAAACAGCAACAGAATCAACCAGATCGCGCATTGTGCGAGAATAAATGGCGCCGCACCCAGCATTGAAAAAACAATGTCGATACCGCCCTTTTTCACACTCTCAACAAGCGCACTGTCCGCCGGCGGCTCTGCCTTTGGCGCCTCCGCTTCATCCTCGCCGCCAAAAAATTTCGAAAAGCTGAATCCCGTCTCCCGTTCAGGCTCAGGTTCCACAGGCGGCGCTGCCTCGGGGCTTATTCGCTCACTGATATCCGTCAAGCTCACGGTCACTGTCTCAGTCAATTCAGGCAGTTTCTCCAGCCATTTCTGCGCCGGCACGGCCAGCTCAATCGTCAGCACAACAAAGGGACCACCCAGTAGGCACAACAGCATCACAGAAGAGAGTGACCGCGGCACATGGAGGCGCTTCAACCCCGATACCAGCGGGCTCAGCAACAGCGAAAAGAACAGCGCGACAACAATCGGCAACAACAGTGGCCTGGCCGCATACAGGGCGTACAAGACAGCCAGGGTTGCGACGCAGTACAGCGAGAATCGCACCCCATAATGCTGTTCCATCAGTTCCACCAGCGGTTTCACCTCGCCCCGGGACTCGTCGTGGTCGGGCTGCGTCATCAAGTTTCTCTCGGATTAAGGTAGATAAAGTCACGACATCATAGCAGCAACCGTGCCAACCTGATCTACACGGTTCGCCGTACGTTATACGCCGGAGATTGTCCGCGGGCAGCAATACCCTGCCAGGAGCGCCGCGCACCGCGACGCGAACCCTGCTGCAATTTGTAAAAACTACAACTGCGCTTGCAAAAACAACCGCGGCAGGCGCTCGCTATCGCCCTCGACGCGCTCCACGATGATAGCGCTTCCCGGCGCTGCGCGGCGTTCTGCGGCGCCACCATTTTCATTGGCACGGATACTGCTTGATATAGCCCAGACATTCGTCATCGAGGACGAATCCTTAGTAACCGCAACAAGGAGTAACACGATGAGAGCAACCAGTACCTCCTCAACGACAGACAGTGCAATGAACCGGTCCACGGCTGGCAATGCCGTCGGGGACGGCGCCTCCAACACCGCAAAAATGGCCTCAGCCGCCCACTCCGCGGTGGACATAGCTGCCGCCAACCTCGAACAGGCCGAGAAGGCGCTGCAGGAAGCGCGTGAAACAGCGGGGGAAAAGGTCCACGACAGCGCCCGACAGGCAAAAGCCTATTCAGAGGATGCGGTCGCAGGTGTGAAAACCTATATCGACCTGTACCCCTTGCGCTCTGTCGGCATTGCCGTGGCAGCGGGCTTCCTCCTCTCTGCAGTGCTGCGCAAGTAACTGCACATGAAAACTCATGCGTCTCAACGCGCCAGTGCGGGTGCAACCGACGATCCACAAAAGCCCGAAGGGCAATCCCTGGAGCAGTTGCTGGCCGACACACGGATTTTGTACGCTGATACTGTCGGCCAGTTTCGCGGCACTGCTGAACTGGCGTTAATGGAGTTCGAGCTGGCACTGTCATCTATCCAGTGGTGGCTTTGGACTCTGGCGCTGTTCGGCGTGTGCACCGTGATGAGCGGTACGCTGCTCGTCACGGCCACCGTCATTGCGATTGCAGAGACGGCAGTCTCGCCAGCATCCATAATAGCCGTGATGGGTGTCTGCTGTGCGCTGGCGGCATCTGTGCTGTATCTATGCCTGAAAAGCCTGTCGGGGAAAATGACGTTCAACACGCTGAGAAAACACCTGACACAAGCACAGGATGAAAAGCATGGCGAAACTGGAGCATGACATTTCACGACTTTCTGCCACACTGGGTAAGCGGCGGCATCGCATCGAGCTGCAAAAGCAGGCGTTGCGCGAAGACGCGATGGCGCTGTGCAAACAGCCCCGAGCACTGGTCACGGCGGCGGTGACTGGCGCCGTGCTGGAGCGTGTGCTGGTGGATGCGCGCACAGGGCAACCCTCATCCGCTGAGGGCGCCAGGGCGCCGCGCCGCGGTGGCGTTGCCTCGAGTATTCGAACGCTCTTTTTTGGGCTTGTTCCAGCCTTGATAAGGAATGCAATCAGCCCGCTCTAGCGGGTCAACAACAAACAGTTCACTGAGGGATACAGTATGGAAGTTGGCGGAATTCTTGGCGTTGTCATTCTCATTCTCGACATCTGGGCAATTTTCCAGGTAATTGGGTCCAGCGCCTCCACGGGTGCTAAAATCCTGTGGTCGCTGTTGATCATCCTGCTGCCCGTTATCGGGCTCGCTATCTGGTATCTTGCAGGCCCCAGATAGCGCGGCAGGAACGCCAATAGCACAGTCCCCCGCCACCGTCGTGCGCGGCTACCAGCTGTTGCGCAGCTCCCGCAGTTTGAGGAATACGGCACGCGGGTCCGGATCGGCAGGGAGATCGGGAAATACCTCACGCAACCGCTCTATCACCGCCGGATTGTTCAGGCGCATGAAGGTATTTATCTCTCGCTCCAACGCCATGTTCGACACCAGCGGATTGTTGGGATCCTGATCCTTCACTTGCTCGAGCAACGCGGATGCGCGCTCGTTATCGGGCTCCCGATCCAGCGTGAAGGCGAGATTGTTCGCCAGGTAATCGTGCCCGGGGTAGACCAGCGTCGCCTCTGGTAACCGCGCCAGTTGCTCGGCAAAGGTGGTGTAGAGCTCAGCCGGATGGCCGCCGTGGTGACAGTTTCCGGCACCGGCATTGAAAAGTGTGTCGCCGGAAAAAAGGGCGGGGGTATCAGTATGGGAGAGAATACAGATATGGCACATCGTATGCCCGGGCGTATCCAGTGCCTCCAGTTCGACCGTCTTGCCAATTTTTATCACGTCACCGGCCTGCAAACCGCGATCAATTCCGGGGATTGATTCCTTTGCGTTGACATGGGCCAGCAGGCTCGCGCCGGTGGCACTGATAATCGCGCCGTTGCCGCCCGTATGATCCGGGTGTTCGTGGGTATTAAGCACCAGGGTAATATCCCAGCCGAGTTCGTTTGCCCGCGCCAGGCATTTCTGGTGATCCAGCGGATCCACCGCCATCGCCTCGCCCGTTTCACCACACGCTATCAGATAATTGAAATTGCGATAGGCATTGCCTGTCCATATCTGCTCGACGATCATACCGTGACTCCTTGCGCTGGGTTAACTCGGTAGAATAGTAGCAGTGCAGGCCTGTGCATTTCCATTGCCGATAGCGCCGCACATCGAAGAACTGCTTGTCGTCCGGGGGAAAACTTGACAAGATGAAATCCGCGCGGAAATTACGCGACGTCGGCCACTAAAGCTGTGCCAGCAGATTGCGCTCTGTCGGCGCGGGATTGCTGTTGAGACAACGGCTTCAAGATAAAAAGGAGAATAGCCCATGCGAGCAGGTCACTTCCTGACAGTTGCCGCCCTGGCCACCGCCATCACATTTTCGAGCCAGAGCCCGGCACAAACGCCATCGACGACCACTGAAGACATCGCTGCCATCGCACAAGAGGCTTACATTTATGGCCTGCCGATGGTGATGCTTTACAGCATCATGAATGAATACGCGATCAATGAGGATTCGGGACAGTACAAGGCACCGTTCAATACGATCGCAAATATCCCCAGAGTGTACACGCCTGCCGATACGGCAGTGGTGACACCCAACAGCGATACCCCCTACTCCTTCCTGTGGATGGATCTGAGGGCCGAGCCGATGGTGCTCTGTGTGCCCGAAATAGAGCCGGATCGTTACTACTCTGTGATGCTGACATCGCAATATACCTTTAACTTCGGTTACATCGGTACACGGGCAACCGGCAACGGCGCCGGGTGCTACGCCGTGGCCGGGCCGTCGTGGGCGGGAACCCTGCCTGCAGGCATCGACAAACTCTTTACCTCGGAGACCGACTTCGCGCTCGCCACCTACCGCACCCAGCTCTTTAATCCTTCCGACATCGACAATGTGAAGGCCATTCAGGCCAAGTACCAGGCCACAAGCTTATCGGTTTTTCTCGGCAGCCCAAGACCCAAACCCACATCTGCGGTTAACTGGCCGGCAATCGACAAGAGCACGGAAAAGACGCAGTTTTTTGACTATCTCGCTTTTCTGTTGCAATTCGCTCCGCCCACCGGGCCGGCAGCGGTGGAAGTGCCACTGAGGGAAAAGTTTGCGATGATTGGTATCAGGGCCGGAAGACCTTTCCCCAGCGTGTCATTGACAGACGCCGATAAAGCCGCCATTGCCGCGGTCGCCGCACCCGCTGAAGCCGTGATTCTGGAAAAACTCAAAGGCGCTGGCGAGCCAGCCCAAGGCTGGTTGATGATCACCTCGGGGATTGGTGATCGCGACGTCTACAATGGCGACTGGGCGCAGCGAGCGGCGGTGGCGGTTGGTGGTATCCTGGCCAACGATCCGGCGGAGGCCGTGTACGCAATTACCCGAAACGACAGTGACAACCAACCACTCGATGGCGCCACTGCAAACTATACGCTGACGTTCCCCGAGGGCGCGTTGCCGCCGGTGAACGCGTTCTGGTCTGTGACCATGTACGACGGCAAGTCGCAGTTGCTGATCAAGAATCCTATCAATCGCTACCTGATAAACTCCGCCATGCTGCCTGAGTTGGAAAAGAATGCCGACGGCTCACTGACACTGTATATCCAGAAAGACGAACCGACAGAACCGGCACAGAAGGCAAACTGGTTACCCGCACCCGACGGGCCGATCTATATGGTGCTGCGTCTCTACTGGCCGCAGGAAGCCGCTCTTGACGGTACCTGGTTACCGCCCGGTCTGCAGCGAGCACGGTGAAGCCAACGGGCGATTCGGTGAGGCTATAAGGGGATTGCTCAGTGACTAACACCACCGCTGCGTCGACGTCCGGCGCGGCAGACACAGGACTGTTGCCGTCGCGCAGTCTGCTCTTTATGATTCTGATGGCCGTGGGTGTTGGGATTGTCGCCGGCGTGGGTGCCTGGGCATTTCGTATGCTGATTGGACTCATTCACAACACCCTGTTCCTCGGCCAGTTCAACTTCCACTACGATGCAAATGTATTTACTCCAGCCAGCCCCTGGGGAATGGGTGTGATACTGGTACCGGTAGCTGGTGGTCTGGTAGTCGCCTGGCTGGTGAAGAATTTCGCCCCGGAGGCCAAGGGACACGGCGTACCGGAAGTGATGGATGCCATTTACTACAACGAGGGCAGGATCCGTCCTCGTGTTGCGCTGGTGAAGTCGTTGGCCTCTGCCATCTCCATCGGCAGCGGTGCATCAGTCGGGCGCGAGGGACCCATTGTACAGATCGGCTCTGCCTTCGGCTCGACGCTGGGCGCATTGTTTCCGATGTCAATCAGTGACCGGGTCACCCTGATCGCAGCCGGCGCCGGAGCAGGTATCGCGGCCACATTTAATGCACCGCTGGGCGGCATTGTGTTTGCTGTGGAACTGCTGCTGGTCTCGGTCAACGCCCGCAATATCATGTTGCTGACCACGGCGACCGTGGTTGCCACCCAGATCAGCCACTACCTGCTGGGGACCACGCCCTCGTTCCATATCCCAAGCCTGGAAGTCCCCGACTTTCAGTTGCTGAGTAACTGGGGCCTGCCAGTGTTTGCCGTGTTGGGCGTATTGATCGGCTTACTGTCGGTTGCCTTTATCCGTGGGCTGTACGCAATGGAGGATGTGTTTGACGCCCTGCCCGGCGGCTACTATCTCCATCATTCACTGGGCATGCTGTGCGTCGGCATCATTATGTACCTGATGCTGCAGTACAGCGGGCATTACTATGTCGAAGGCGTCGGCTACGCGACGATTATGGATATACTGCAGGGCGCTTTGAGCGACCCATGGTTCCTGCTGCTGCTGACAGCACTGAAGTTGCTCGTTACCTGTTTGTCACTGGGCTCGGGGGCGTCCGGCGGGGTTTTTTCACCCGCCCTGTTCATGGGCGCGACTGCCGGTGCGGCATTCGGCCACGTCTGTCTGGCGCTGAATCCCGGTCTCGACATCGGCATACCCGCGTTCGCAATTGCCGGCATGGCTGCCGCAGTGGCGGGCTCGACAGGCGCGGTGTTAACAGCCGTGATTATGCTGACAGAGATGACGATGGACTCATCTGTCACAATGGTTCTGGTGATCACCTGCGCAGTCGCCTATGTGGTACGTAAATCGATCATGCAGGACAGCATTTACAGCATGAAGTTGCGTGCGAGAGGGCACACCGTACCGGAGGGATTGCACTCGGCCGTGCTGACCTCACAACACATGCGCGACTTGATGACTACCGATTTTACCATCGTTGAGAGCAACGATAGTGACGGCAATGCCACCGTAACAGTGCATGCCCACAATGGCGTGTTAGCCGGTGTAACCACGGCCACGGAGCCGTCACCGGTGACGTATGTTCTGTTGTCACCGGAGACAACCCCGCTTACAGCCGTGAGTGAACTGTGGCGTTCAAATGCGCAACTGGTACTGGTATCGCGCAATCCCGAGGCGCGCCGCGCGCAGGACGTCGTAGGTGTCGTTCACGGCGAGGTGCTGGCACGCATGCTGGAGACGAACCAGCGCCTGTCTTGACAGCACTCACTCACGATTGCTGTTGTCTGCTGCCTCAGCGTCCTCTGGTGCGCCCTTTTCCGCTGCCAACTGCTGCGGGGAGACCAGCGACAACAGGGTCCAGCCAGACTTTATCTCGGGCTGGTAGTCATCGGTAAATGCGCGCAAGTGGCCTTCTTTATCCAGCGCAAACAACGGAATGTGGCTGCTGCCGCGCGCTTTCTGGTAATCGGCCAGATCGAAGTTTTCGGTTAACAGCGTTGCCTTGATTTCAGCACCCTTGGCGATCAGGCTGGCCAGTTTCTGCTGCGTAATACCCTCGCCAAACAAACGGGGGGCGCGGTAGTTCTCCGCCACCCGACGCTTCTGGGAGTCATCCTTTTCCTGGGAAGTGCGCAGCGTAAATACGCGGTTGCGACCAAACTCTGTGCGAAACTTTATCGTGGACAGTGTGTTCAGTGCCGGGCGACGCGACATTGCAAACAGGCGCCCTATTCCCTCGAGTTCCAGATTGCGATCAGCGTGGGCCGACACCGGTTCCCCGTAGTAGGTATCCAGGCCATCCATCCGCGCTTGTTGCAATTCCGACCACGTAGTGTCCGTCAGTTTTACCCGAAACCCCTGCTGCAACAGCGCTTTGCCAATTGTTCGGGCCACAGGGTTAGCGCCGACGATGAGAATGCCCCTCGGCTCCTCTTCGACCAGACCCAGCACTCGCGCCACCCACCGGGCGGTGACACTCTGCACCACCACGGTGACGATGATGATCAAAAAGGTGTAGGGCACCAGCACCCCCGCTTCGGCGTATCCCGCGTCCTCCAGACGCAGCGCGAACAGCGAGGAAACCGCAGCGGCGACAATCCCCCGGGGCGCAACCCAGGCCACCAGGGCACGCTCGCGCCAACTGTAATCTCCGCCAAGTGTACAGGCCCACACAACCACAGGTCTCGCCAGCAAAACGACCAACAAAACACCCACACCGGCCCAGCCGGTGGCGAGTATATCCGCCGGATTGATCCGCGCACCGAGTACGATGAAGAGCATGGAAATGATGAGTATCGACAGGCTCTCTTTAAAGCTCAGCACCTCTGACATGTCGACACCGCGCGTATTGGCCAGCCACACGCCCATGATAGTCACCGCCAGTAACCCGGACTCGTGCGCCAGGTAATTGCTGATGGCAAAGGCCAACACTACCCACGCCAGCGCCACGATATTCAGCAGATACTCGGGTATCCAGTGTCTGCGGATCAGGAAACCCAGCGTCAGCGCCGCCACGGCCCCGGCCACTGTGCCTACCGCGATACTCTGGAGAAACAGCACATAGGACTCGGTGCCAGCGACAATAAACTGGAACACAAGAACAGCGAGCAGCGCGCCCACTGGGTCGACAAGTATCCCCTCCCATCGCAACAGATGACTGACTTCCGGTTTGGCACGCATGGTACGCAACAACGGATTAATCACTGTCGGCCCTGTCACGATGACCAGTGCGGCAAACAGCAGCGCCATCTCGATAGAGAAATCCACCACGATCCAGACACCCGTGGCGATCAGGGCCCAGTTCAGCAAGGCCCCCCAGCTGACCAGGTTGCTGACCGCGGCGCCGTGGCCGCGCAGATCGCTGAAGCGCAGCGTCAGGCCGCCTTCAAACAGCACCAGCGCAACGCCGAGCGAGACCATTGGAAACAGGAGATCGCCGAACATCTCGTCGGGACGCAACAACCCCGTCATCGGGCCGGCGACAATACCGATCACCAGCAACGCGAGAATGGCGGGCAATTTCAAACGCCAGGACAACCACTGGGCAAACACGCCCAGCACTATTATGGCCGATATCACATACAGCAGGATGTCGTGCATCAAACACTACTCACGGTGAACATAGAAGCGCAAGGTGCGCGAGGTGTGGGAAAATGTCAATTGATACACGACGAGGGCCACTGCTAAAAGACCACCGCCGAGGAGAGCACTTGCGGGTAGTCTATGTGCCGGAGGTGATCGCCCGCAGTTGCGTGTGAATCGTATCCAAAGGCAAACCCAGAATTTGCCCGGCGAGCGTGATAGCGTCGATTTCACTGCGTTGCAGCTTTTTGTCGACAACCATAACATCCAGCATCATCCACAGTACCTCGAACTTCTGGTCATCAGAAAGTCCGCGGGCGATTTCCTGCAATCGCGTCACGATATCCCTGTCATCCGACAGCGCCATGATCGCGGTACGCAACCGCTCCAGCGCCTCCGGGCCGGGTATCTTCATTTGCGTGGAGAGCAGGTCAATCATGCGATTGCTCTCCTGGTCTGAAATCTCTCCATCGCTTTTGGCGACATAGACCAGCAGCGTGGATATCAGGTAGCGAGCGTCGTAAGTCTCCGCCTGTTCGGGCAGACCAACAACCAGATTTGACCCTTCAAAACGGGCATTGTCTTCGGAGAATTCCATAGTTTTGGCCTGGCTTCAGCGCATTTTCTATCCGTGGTTTCAATGATCTGGCCTAAGTATAGCGGCTCTGCGCGCAATGGCATTGTATATTGTCAATTCAGTGCCACCCACCCGGCGCATGGCAGGGTGGCGGGGACATCATTCAACGGTGCGGCAGCGCTGTCATCCGAAAACCCAGTCCTTCTGCGGCCTGGTTCCCTCATCGTACTCGATCACTTGAATATCAAACCAGATAGGCAACAGGTAGTGCACGTAGAATGCGTGAGTGACCGTGGGGCTGATGACAAGATCGTCGTACTCCTTGAGACGCAGGCGATCATCCTTCTGTTGCCATTGCTTGCACAGAGCCAGTTTCTCATCCACCTCTTCCCGCGTTTCGAACAAAAAACCGAGATGGTCGTAACCGGGCGACTGCAGGTGATCTTCCTGTTCCATCAGTAACAGGAATTGACTGGTCTCGGGATCGGTTCGCAGCAACAATCCGGTGCTGTCAAACAGGGGAACATCTATCGCTTCGAAACCGAGCACCTCCCCATAAAACGCCGTGATCGCATCACGATCGCGCGACAGGGTGCCGATAGGCAGGGTTAGTTCCATATGGTTGAATCGAAGTGCGGGCACGTGAGGCTCCTCTGAGCAGCTGAAAGTAAATTCGGCCAACTATATCAGACGGAGACAGGAATGGTGCTTTATTCGGCAGCGCTCGTGGAAAATACGACCCTGAACCGGGTGTGGCGCGGCTCACACCACGGTCGCTGTGAGCCGAAACGGAGAATGGGCTAACCTTTGGAGATTTTCAACACCTGGCCAACCTGCAATACATCCGTGGACTTGCCGTTGACCTGACGCAACTGTTGCACACTCGTGCCATAGCGATTTGCGATTCGCCACAGGGTGTCGCCCCGGTTGACGCGGTGGGTGGTTTCGTACGTTGCCACGACGTCACTGCTGCCATTGGAGGCTGCGCCGCTGGGTATACGCAATTTCTGACCGACATTGATCAGGTTGCCGCGCAAGGTGTTCACAGCACGCAATTGCGCCACCTGCACGCCGTTGCGCTGGGCGATTTCGGATAATGTGTCACCCTTTCGAACCACATACCGCTGATAGGAACCTGCGTAGGATGAACTCGCTGGGCCGCTGTCCGCAGACGGTACCGGGGAGCCTGTCAGCGCGGCCACACGCGTTTCGTAATGCTCCGCATACACAGCCACGTGATAGTGCGGCGGATAGCGCTCCCTGGTGACATCCACGACTCTCTCCCGCTCCAGCGATAACAGCGTGTTTTCAAGCCAGGCGCGGCACTTCGCCGACTTTGGCACCCGCAGGTCAACAGCCATGCCGGTTGGGTGTATCGAGTGCGCGACTGAGTTGGCCGGCTGGCGATCCCGCGGGCGCAACAGGCTCGTCACGGTGAGCTTCTCCCCACAACTGTTGTAATACTGCGAGCTGAGGCGCGACAGAAACAACCGCGTACCCGGCACCGCATAAGGATAGGAGACATTGTGCAGATCCATGTAGCGGTCGGGCGAAACGCGAGTCAACCTGTTGGAACTGATGGCCGAGTTCAACCCGCTGGCAGTCTTGACGAAGGTCAGGCCGTAAGACACTGCAGTGCGATACTGCTTGTCGATTGAGGAGCGTGAACCCTTGAGCGATTGCGCCTGTGCGAGACTGCCGCATAGCAACACAATCAAGATAAGCTGAATTTTTATTAGGATTTTCAAGTCGTGTCCCCCCGCGTAAATGCTGTTTGGAGATTGTGAAATCAGACGTTTACGACGCGCTTGAGCCGTGCTTGGCCCTTATACTCTCGTGATTTATCATGAATGTCCAGTACCTTATTGAATTTATTGACAATATTTTTTTCGCCCTTTCAACTCTATTCATTGCCCCCGGACACGCAATCCGCCCCCGTGCCACGTGTCAATCTCCCGAACACACCGCAGCCACTATAGCGTGCTGTTTTATGCTGCGGCCGTCTGCTAAATTGGCCCCACTCAGTGCTGGGCAACGTGGCATGCCATTATTGAATGCCACGCGCTGTGCCCTTACCCTGCTTGTCCCAGCAACCGGGCACCACATCACAGCAGTAATCACGGAGACCTGACAATGGCGTCGTACAAAGCGTTCTATATCAAGGCCAACGATGACGAGGGTTTCAGTCGCTCTGTCGTGCAGCGCGACACCAGCGACCTGCCGAACCATGAGGTCTTGATCAAGGTCCAGTACTCCTCGCTAAACTTCAAGGATGCCATGTCGGCGCACGGCAACAGCGCCGTTACCAGAGCCTTTCCTCACCAGGGCGGCATCGATGCGTCGGGCGTGGTAGAGGAAAGCACCAACGAGGCATTCAAAACGGGCGATAAGGTCATAGTAACGGGCTACGATCTGGGTATGAATACCGCTGGGGGGCTGGGCCAGTACATACGTGTACCGGCGGCGTGGGTGCTACCCTGCCCCCGGGGACTCAACCCCAAGCGTAGCATGCTGTTTGGCACCGCCGGCCTCACCGCGCAATTGTGCATAAACAAATTGCAGCAAATGGGAGTCACTCCCGACAAAGGCCCGGTACTCGTGACCGGCGCAACCGGAGGGGTCGGCAGCATTGCCGTAGCGCTATTGGCGCACAGCGGCTATGAAGTGGTCGCCAGTTCGGGCAAGGCAGAGCAGGCTCACATGCTCAGGGAGATCGGTGCCAGTGAAGTGATTGACCGCGCAGAATTTGGTGAGGCCAACCGGCGCCCTATGTTGAAAGAGCGTTTCGCTGGAGCAGTCGACGTGGTCGGCGGTGACACGCTGGCCAATGTCATCAAATCGTTAAAGGCGGGCGGCAGCGCAGCGTGTTGCGGCCTGGTACAGTCCGCAGCATTTGAGGCGACAGTGCTGCCATTCATCCTCAGAGGGGTTAATCTGCTGGGCGTGGATTCGGTGGAAATACCTCTGGCGCAAAAACAGGCCGCCTGGAAACAGTTGGCACGCGCGGCCACATTACCCGCTATCGAACAACTCAACACGACTATTTCGCTGCAACAGGTTCCCGCCGCGCTGGAAACATTATTCAGTGGCGGTGTGGCAGGCCACATCCGTGTCAAGTTGGGTCGCTGACCTGCGGGTTGCCGACAATCACTTCGCGGTAGCGGACCAATCCAGCACCGCAGCGTTGACGTCAACAAAGCGCGCTGTTAGTCAGTTCTCGTCGAGATCAATCACCACTGACAACTGCAGTTGGGTGTCAAAATCACCGGGTGCCGCGCACGACCACCGGTTTACCGCGTCTTGATTTCCACTCCGCCAATGCCACCAGCAACCCGACCAGAAGCCCTTTCGCGGCGCCGAGATTAGCCCCTCCCGGCGTCATAAACAGAGTAGCGAGGACGTATCCCGCAAAAGTACATAACATCACAATACGAACGTAATTGAACACCGTGCCCCTCCCCGCGCCCAGGCTTTGTTTCACCTTTACAGCGCTTGAAAGCGTGGTCTGAACTGCCACGCTCACGAGCATTTAGTCCCTTTGGTCGCAACACCGTCAACGAATTACTGGCAAAAAGTACAGATAATAGAAGGATTATGAGACCTGTTCGGCGTTTTTGAACAGTAGTCCGGAGAAGCAGGTGCTGCCGCAGCAAGACTGCCAGTTGATCAGTGTGCGGTCGGTCACAACAGGGCCAGCGGATCATGCTGCTGTTGGAAAAACGCGGTTACAGCGGTTGAGTGAATGACGCATCATCGGCGCGGCGCCTGAAACTCGCGCGCCGC
>TARA_R110002072_G_scaffold74374_5_pt1 | contig 34991 bp, 39 predicted proteins | sample TARA_R110002072 | Tara Oceans TARA_R110002072 (sample SAMEA4397118) | marine metagenome | biome: Polar Biome; feature: [SRF] surface water layer (ENVO:00010504); material: water (ENVO:00002006), including particulate matter (ENVO:01000060) such as... | depth 5 m
CGATATTGCTGTTGAAATAAAAGAAGAAGAATTAGAAGGCGCTGTTTAAGCGCCTTCTGACAACAATCAAGCGTTTAATTGTTTTACCAACGCCTTTGAGTTGCGTTGATAGTTATAGATTTCCTGTCTCTCTATTGGTAAAGAACTAATCTCGGTTTCAACAAAGCCTCTTTCAATAAACCAATGCTCTGTTTGCGTAGTTAACGCCAATAGCGTCTTTGCGCCCTTATTTAATGCAAGCGTCTCAATAGTTTTATACAACATTTCACCCATGGACTGATTTTGATAATCAGGATGTACGGCAACACATGCCAGCTCCATCAGCTTTTCTTTAGGGTAATCATGTAAAGCAGCACAAGCGATAACAGTTCCGTCGCGGACCAATACAACATAATCATTTATGTTTATTTCAATCTCATCTAGTGTGCGTTTAACTAAAATATCTTGTTGTTCCAGTGGTTCTATTAATTCATAGATACCCGCAATATCATTCACAGTTGCCTGACGAATAGTATCGTATGGAGTACTTGTTAATAACGTCCCTAGACCATCCAGGGTAAAAAGTTCTTGTAAGAGGCCGCCATCAATATCTTGATCAACATAATGAATGCGCTTAACACCAGACTCACAAGCCTTGACCCCTTGCGCCAAGGCTGTAGCAGGCGTTTCATCAATATTCTTTGCATAATCAGCACCTAATCTGGTTTTAGCTTCAGCGCAGGTGATCTGTCTAATCATCTCACCATTGTCATCTTTCAATATTTGAGAATTATTAAACATGATCAATTTGTCTGCTGCCAGATCGATAGCAACTTGCGTTGCAACCTCAATTGAACTCAGATTAAACACCTCACCCGTCGTCGAATAACCCAAAGGCGTTATCAAAACTATCTCACCAGCTTCAAGTCGCGTGTTGATGACTTCTTTTTCGATACTTCTTACCCTGCCGGTAAGATTGAGATTGACTCCATTAAGAATTCCATAAGGCCTGCCTGTTACGTAATTGCCAGAGGCAACCTTGACGGCAGAGTCTGCCATCGGCGAATTGGGCAGCCCCATAGATAACAATGCTTCAATTTTAATCTTCACTTCACCAACAGCTTGTGTCACGCTGCTTATTGAAGCCTCGTCGGTGACACGTAAGGCGCCACAGTATTCTGGTGTAATATTTCTTTCTTTTAATATGCTATCTATTTGCGGCCTCGCACCAAAAACGATAACCAGTTTGATCGCCAGACTATTCAGCAAGGCCAAATCATGAATCAAATGGGAAAACCCTGTAGACGCAACAACATCACCGCCCACTTGCAAGACAAATGTTTTGCGCGTGTGCGCATGTATATAGGGCGCTGCACCTCTAAAACACTCAACAAATGCGGTGTTATTTTCCATTGTGTTTTTCACTATAATTGTTTCACTACTTTGGTTCACAAAAATGATTAAGCATCTTTGACAGGATATTAATCATCGGTTCAATTCTATTAATCTGTAAATATTCATTCGGTTGATGTGCAACATCAATATCACCGGGGCCAAGAATAACTGTTTCCAGTCCCATGTCATTAAAAAATGGGCCTTCTGTACCAAATGCAACTGAGCTGGAATGCTGTTGTGTTAGCTTTTCACTCATTTTAACGACCTCACTATCAATAGAAGTCTGCATTGGTGGCGTACCATTAAATAGGCTATTGAACTCAACTTTAAGTCCAGAACCAGCCAAGGCGTCATTGACGACACGGTGCAATTTTTCTTTTAAAGGCTCTAATTTCATACCGGGTAACATTCTGAGGTCCATTGATAGCTCACAATTCGCGCAAATACGATTGGCACTATCACCTCCTTGAATACGTCCTAGATTTAAAGTCGGGACAGGTATCTTAAATTCTTCATTTTGAAACTCAGCTTGTAACTCATCGCGCCATTGTCTGAGTGCATTCAACACATCATTCATCCCTTCCAGTGCACTATTGCCCAAAGTAGGATCGCTAGAATGACCGGAACGTCCTTCGATATGAATTGTTTCTATAATAATGCCTTTATGCATATGTCTCGGTACAAGCCCAGTAGGTTCACCGATGATGCAATAACGACCCAGTGATTTATTAGCTTGCTGTATCGCGCGCGCGCCTGACATCGTGCTCTCTTCATCTGCAGTGGCGATAACAGTGATCGGCTTACTAAATTTTACGTCCGAGAGTCTCTCAAGAGTTTCAAAAATGATAGGGAAGAAACTCTTCATGTCGGCCGTGCCGAGACCATAATAGTTCTCATTCATCTTTGTCAGCTTAAATGGGTCGGTATCCCATCCCTTGGCATCATAGGGAACAGTATCCGTATGACCAGACAAAACCAGACCGCTGTTATCAGGCAGATCTTGGCTATCACCGCGGCGCGCGATGAGATTGCATTTTTCCGGATTATCACTGATCGGCATAATCTCACATGCAAAACCAAGCGCATCTAACCAATTGGCGAGAGCATCAATTACCTCGCGATTACTCTGGTCATGTTCGGGATTAATACAGCTTACGGAAGGTAAACTTATCAATTCTGCAAAACAATCTTCAAATTCTGGTGTTTTTCTCATGTTAATTGTCTTTATTGTTATTGTTTCTGCGCCTGACAAGCGGTCAGACCTAATGTATTCTAACGCACCTTTTTAAGTCATAGCGAACAGTAGAATCAGCATAGGTAATAAAATGAGTAATAAATTAAATAAATACAGCTCTCGCATCACAGAACCGAAGTCTCAAGGCGCATCCCAAGCCATGCTTTATGGTACCGGTATGACCGATGCAGACATGAGCAAGGCTCAGGTGGGTATCTCCAGTATTTGGTATGAAGGAAATACCTGCAATATGCACCTGCTTGACCTTGCTGAAAAAGTAAAAGAAGGCGTCATTGCAGCTGGCCTCGTAGGCCTACGTTTTAATACAATTGGTGTTAGCGATGGTATTTCAATGGGCACAGACGGCATGAGTTACTCATTACAATCACGTGATTTGATTGCCGATTCGATCGAAACAGTCATGTCAGCACAATGGTATGACGGCAACATCTCATTGCCTGGCTGCGACAAAAATATGCCCGGTTGCTTGATTGCCATGGGGCGCCTCAATAGACCCTCACTTATGGTCTATGGCGGCACCATTAAGCCGGGCCACCGTAAAGAACAGACGCTTGATATCATCTCTGCCTTCCAAAGTTATGGTGAATTTATTACGGGTGGAATCGATGATGACACGCGTCAGGATATTGTCAAAAAATCATGCCCTGGCGCCGGAGCCTGTGGTGGAATGTACACTGCCAACACAATGGCATCGGCAATTGAAGCGATGGGCATGTCACTACCTTACAGTTCATCAACACCGGCCGTTGATCCTGGTAAATTAGAAGAATGCTTCAAAGCCGGTGAGGCAATAAAGAATCTATTAGAAAAAGATATCAAACCACGTGACATCATGACTCGCGAGGCATTTGAAAACGCAATGGTAGTGGTCACTGTATTGGGTGGTTCGACCAATGCCGTATTGCATCTATTGGCAATGGCACGCGCTGTTGATGTCAAATTAACTATTGATGACTTTCAAGCCGTAAGCGATCGCACACCTTATCTTGCTGATCTAAAACCCAGTGGTAAGTATGTAATGGAGGATCTGCATCTTATCGGTGGTACACCTGCCGTTATGAAGTTCTTACTTGAACATGGATTGATCAATGGCGATTGCCTGACTGTAACTGGAAGAACAATTAAAGAAAACCTGGCGGATCTACCTGGCTTTAAAGAAGGACAAGATATTATTGCGCCATTAGACAAACCATTAAAAGAAAGTGGTCATATACGGATATTAAAAGGTAATCTCGCACCAGAAGGTTCCGTTGCAAAAATCACAGGTAAAGAAGGTCTTGTATTTAAGGGCCCAGCAAAGGTTTATGATTCTGAAGAAGATATGCTCAAGGCTTTAGAAGAAGATAAAATTGAAAAAGGTGATGTCATTATTATTCGCTATGAAGGCCCCAAAGGAGGGCCAGGTATGCCGGAGATGTTAACACCTACCTCTGCTATCATGGGCGCAGGTCTGGGTAGTGATGTTGCAATGATCACTGATGGTCGTTTCTCTGGTGGTTCACACGGTTTTATCATTGGTCATGTTGTCCCTGAGGCACAAGAAGGCGGACCAATTGCCTTGGTTGAAAATGGCGATATTATTACTATTGATGCAGAAAAAAATCAGATTGTATTTGATGTAAGCGATGATGAGATCGACAAAAGAAGATCACGCTGGACAATGCCTGCTTATAAAGCAAACCGAGGAACATTGCATAGATATATCAAAACAGTAAAGACCGCTTCTGAAGGTTGCGTCACTGATGAATAAAATCACCTAGAGGCTTTGTTGATAAACAATACAATGTCAGACTCAGATACTCCCAAGGTTGAAGTTCAAAAAAATAACCCACTGCATGGCGTTAAGCTTGAAGCATTGCTAACGGAGTTATTGGAACATTACTCTTGGGAAGACTTGGCTAATGCCATGAACCTCAATTGCTTCAAGAGTAATCCCAGCATCAAATCAAGCTTGAAGTTCCTGCGCAAGACTCCCTGGGCCAGAGAAAAAGTAGAAGGATTTTATCTTTATAAGTTCAAACGACTGCCGAGACCTGATGACGAACAATACGCCATTCCTCCAAGGGATAGAACTATTCCCATGAATCAGAAACCGGGCTCACCAGCGAAAATAATAACGAATAGGCCCGAACACCGAGACAATTCTGCATCAAAATCGAACTCACCAATTCCGGACAACGTCTGGGGAAATTGGAAAAAAGATTCTTGATGACATACCTGCACTTCACAACTGTTTATTTACGTTCTTGATTAACCCTGCCCTCCTTGGGTATTGCAACTTCGCTTATTTATTTTCCATACAGTTGTTACGCTAAGCCTGCTACATCTGTCTTCATACGCAAAGAAGGTGTCAAGAAACATCGTTTGAAAATACCAAGATTATATTTTTCAGGTTCAGTAATAAGCGAGCGCTTTTACTTTTGTACCAAACGAATTATTACATCCCTGAATTGTTGCTTAACTCATCGAACTACGATATTTCTTGTAATACTTGATAACTTTATTGACGTAGTTGCGAGTTTCTTTATACGGAGGGATCTTATTGCCATATCTTTTCACAGTACCTTCTCCCGCATTATAGGCTGCCAATGCCAGAGACAAATCGTTTTTGAACAGCTTTAGTAAATAACGAAGATAACGTGAACCGCCATAGATGTTTTGTTTTGGGTCACGCCGATTACTCACACCATACTGCTTTGCAGTCTCCGGCATTAACTGCATCAAGCCTACTGCACCGGCGCGCGAGATCGCATTTGGGTTATAAGACGATTCAGCGGTGATGACAGCATGCACTAAGGTGTGTGGTAGTTTGTATATCTTCGCGACACTCCTTATCGTCGGATCAAACTTTTTCTGATTTTTTACCCAATTAAAACTTTTGGGTACTTTTGCTTCTTCCCATCCTTTCCAGGTTTTAACCAGACGCTTATATCCAGAATGTGTCGGTTTATCAGTCAGAATGACGCGACCATGCTTATCAACATATTTATAGATATCGGCTTGGCTCGGCATCGAAATAAGCGAGAAGATAAAAATAAAGACTAATGTCATTTTATTATCAAGCATGGAATCTCAAGTTATTTAAAGTATTTTTGAGCTAATTTTCTTAACTTTATAACAAATATAGAATTATTTGAATAATTATCAGTGCAAAAATGCCTGCAATGACATCATCCAGCATGATACCAAAGCCACCATGCACCTTTTTATCTGCTATCGATATGGGCCAAGGCTTAAGAATATCGAATAACCTGAATAAGACAAATCCGACTAATATCCATAGCCAGCTCTTTGGCACCATCAACATAGTGATAAAATAGCCCACGATCTCATCCCAGACTATGCCCGGATGATCATGGACATTTAGCGCTTTTGCCGTGTAATCACATAAAAAGACACCCATGATAAACGCGATAGTAACAATGCCAAGATAAAGCTTCCAATCCAATGAAGGTAATAGAATAAACAGCACTACACCAATTAGTGTCCCCATAGTACCGGGCATTTTTGGTGCAAGCCCACTGCCAAACCCGAGAGACAAACAATGTGCCGGATTTAAAAGTAGTTTTGCTGGAACTTGTGTTTTGGAGTGCTTGTCCATAGATTGATTCGTGATGCAATACTAAATAGATACAATTAAAATGGTTATGATATGCGTAATGTACTTTTAAGTCTGCTACTTCTCTCATCATCAGTCACCAGTCTTGCTGGAGAAGCTGATGTATTATCAGCCAAGATTGAGGATATAGGTGGCGGCAATTATCGTTTTGATGTCACTATACAACACGCTGATGAAGGCTGGGAACATTTTGCTAAAGCTTGGGTAGTGCTTGCTCCTGATGGTAAAACGTCGGGTTCCCGAGTTTAAAGACACCCGCACACATAAGCCGTTTACTCGATCATCAACCATTGCTATACCAGAAAGTATTAATAAAGCGATCATTCGAGCCTATGATCAGGTTCATGAGTTTGGCGGTAAAGAATTAACAATTGAAATTAACAAGGAAAAACAAAATGACATTGACTAGATCCCTGATTATTGCATACGCATTATTTTCATTAATCACATTCAATGCACATGCTGAGGATCACCAACTTGATGCCGCAGTCAATGGTGCTAATAGAAGTGTTGAAAACAAGGCGCGTGATATCTACCGCCACCCAAAAGAGACATTACAGTTCTTTCAGATCAAACCCACAATGAAAGTATTAGAGATATTGCCTGGTGGTGGTTGGTACACTGAAATACTTGCGCCTTATCTAGCTGACAAGGGTCAGCTAACTGTTGCAAGTTTTGGTGCAAACAATCCAACAAAATACCTCGCCAATATACATAATAGATTCATAAAGAAGATAGAAGCTAACCCTGATGTCTACGGTAAAGTTAATGTTGTGGTGATGCAGGAAGACACTTATCTGCAATCTATACCCGACGCATCATTAGATATGGTAGTTACCTTTCGTAATTCACATAACTGGATCCGTTATGGCGGTATAGAAGATATTTTTGCCGCCTTTAACCGAGTGTTAAAACCAGGTGCTATTTTAGGTGTAGTACAACATCGTGCTACCAAAGATAGTGACGCAAAAGTATCAGCTGAAAAGGGCTATGTCCCTGAGTTGTATCTAATTCGACTGGTAGAAGATAAAGGCTTTGAATTAATGGGTGCTTCTGAAATCAATGCTAATCCCAAAGACACCAGAGATTATTCTGAAGGTGTTTGGACGCTACCACCAAGTTATCGTTTGAAGGATGTCAACAAAGATAAATATACTGCAATAGGCGAAAGCGATCGCATGACCTTACGTTTTGTTAAAAAGTGAATGAAATAAACATCACAGCCAAGTTGTTTTTATTACTCGGCTCGGCGAATGCCGCGTTATCCGTAATGCTCGGCGCCTTTGGTGCGCATGCATTAAAGGCACGGCTCGATGCAAGCTTGCTGAAGGCCTTTCACACAGGTGTGGAATACCATTTCTATCACGCCCTCGGCCTGATACTCGTCGGTATTATTGCAATGAACTTACCTGCAAATATCTGGCTCAAAAGCTCAGGCTGGTCGATGTTTGTTGGAATTGTTCTTTTTTGTGGTAGCCTCTACCTATTGAGTATTTTTAACCTGAGTTGGCCAGGTATGGTGACACCGATAGGTGGACTATTATTTATCATTGCCTGGTTTAGTTTATGTGTCGCCATTATTAAACAATAATTAATGAGAGAAACCATGAGACCGTTATATTTTATATTTGTATTATCACTATGTTCATCCACATCCTATGCAGACGAGACTAAAACACAAATTAATAAGGCTTGTTTACGCCACGCTGTATCATTAGTGGCACAATTGAAAGCTGATGTTGTAAACAACCTTACTCAAGCCCAATCAGACCAAGCTCTCAAAATCGCTACTGATTCTTGCCAGGCTTATTTTAATAAAGAATTTTCTGGCACAGCTGTAGCCACAGTTGCATCAACTGAAGAATCCAAAAAAAGTTATACCGACTCCTTTACAGAAAAATTTCTGAATAGTGACGCTAAAAAGAAGGATGGTAATAAACGTTTAATGAAAAAACGTTAGTTTTACCTGGTTTATTTTTAGCCCGAGATCTCGACTCTCTCAGGCAGGCCATAAGCAAAAGACAAGTGTTGTCTCTCGTTAAGACCAACTCCATAGCATTAACTTCTTATTGATAATTTAACAGAAAATATGCACTGAAGATCAATGCTGCCCAAACAACGATGACTATCACTATTCCGAGTAGCTTAAATCTGAAATCATTGTCTCGTTCAATGTTACCTGAGGTAGCTTCCGCTTTCACATCATCGGGAATCAACCTCATCACAACTCCGTAGGCTATCGGGATTAATATAATTTCATCGAGTAGGCCAATGACAGGAATAAAGTCGGGGATGATATCTATTGGGCTAATGATGTAGGCCAACGTCAGGATGACAATTGCCTTTGCATACCAAGGCGTACGTTTATCACGCATCGCTGATATCAAAAGCATTATTTTTTCAGTCACGTTTTATATAAAGGCTCCAAGTTTCCCTTCACAACTGTTGATTGTTTTTTATCAAAAGACTGTGATTCAAAACCTTTTGAGAAGCTTGCACCGTCCCACTTCGATGTTGAACTTCCATAGAGACAACGACCAAGTTCATCCAGTTTTATTTTAAAATCTTCATCACTATATTCCTTTAGCGCATTGAGATTATTTATATTTTTGTCGGACCAGTGATTCTTGGCCCAATCGAGCAAGGCTTGTTGAGTCAGTTTTGGATCATTGTTTTTACAGGCTTGCTGTACTGCCTTCAGGTATTTACGGTTTGAGGTCTTTGCTTCTTCTCTGGTATCAGTGGCAGAACCACTACGCTTACTCCTCCAGAAAAGTATCAATGTTAATAGCCATAGCACAAGCAAGCACAGACTCACCCATTTCCAAATAGGTTCTTCTTTAGTCAAGCTTATTGGTGCTAAATTATTTTGTTCATTATTCTCTGACTCGGTTGCTATTAATTGTTCTGTTGTCTGCTGTTTAATATCACTATTTACAGGTGCAGGAACGACACTACCTTCGATTTGAATGTGTCGTTCAGGTAATTCTGCAACTTCCATTGTGTCGGTATCAGTATTCCACCAAGGGATATTGATCGCGGGCAAAGTGTAGCCACCACCTTCAGTTGGTATGATCGCCATCTTGTCGCGCCGCACACCAACATATCCATTCGCATTATTAGACTCGTCAAACTCTGGCTGATCAGGATACTGTTTTAATGTCTCTGGCAAATGACTCTTTATCTCAGGTAGATGACTCGCCGCCAGACCATTTGCTTTTAGCGTTAAGGTGCGCGTTGTCGCTTCACCTTGTTTCAATTTTGAAGGATCGACTGACCATTGCTCCTGAATGGATAATTGATTAGCGGGCAACCACGTATCACCGGTAAAAGAATCCGGAATAGGTTTTACATCAATCTCTATCGGCTTGGAACGTTTTACAATAGACGTGGGTTGTTGGTTAAATCTATCGAAGCTAAAGAAGCCGCCAGCACCACCCGTTTGCCCCTGAAAGACGATAGGTTGAATCGTCATCGGCCCGCTACTTTGAGGGAAGATAACGTATTGACGCTCGATAACTACATAACGTTTACCATTACGTTGTGTTTCAAAACTACTATCTTCTCCAAGTTTGGAGATTACTGCCTGTCCGCCTGTCACCGCTGGTTCAGAAAGGGCAGCATTGTTAGTTACTATCGCGCGATACAACCTAACCGTATAAATAAGCTGTGCCTGTACATAGGGAGACTGGGTGTTTACTTCAACATCGACAAAAATATTGTCCGTTGTACTTCCCTGGCTTATTGGTGAGCCAGCAACGACATTGATCGAAAGTGGTCTGGTCAACTCTTTATCAAACCGAATGGCAGGAATACTCAAGGTTCCTGTTTTATTCGCGATAAGTGTGACTATCCACATCTGTGAATAAGTGCTTTTACCGTTGATCCACATCTCTTTATTCTGCTGCCTTGAATTTAATATTGTGAAAAATCTTTCCAATGAACTAAAGTCAGGCTCAGCATTAATCTTTTCGTCACTTTCAAAAATAACATGAAATGATTCATCAACCACAACAGGGTCTCGATCAACTTTAACCGTGATTTCTGCCAGCACTAGTTGGCTAAATAACAATAATGATAATGTAATTAATTGTTTGTAATTCATCTTCTAATTACCAATATTTTTCATTGCTTGATGACTGCCTATTCTGTTGTTGGTATTGATATTTAAATTTGCGTCTTAGTAATCCAGATGGATCATCAGGGATTCGGCGCAACCATTGCTCTGTTGCCTGTTGCTCTTCATCGAGTTCTTTTTCTTCCTGCGTAGAGGCTTGTGACTGCTGCTGTTCTTCCTCTTCTTCATCACCGAGTTCTTTTGCTTGTTGCTCTTGTTCAGACTTTTGCTGTTCTTCTGATTCTTGTTCTTTTCCGTCTTGTTGTTGCTCTGAATTATCTTGTTGCTCTTGTTGTTGCTGCGAAGACTGTTGTTCCTCGGAGTTTTCTTGTTGTTCAGAATCTGATTGCTGTTTTTCTGATTCTGAGTCTTGTTTTTGCTGCTGTTCCGACTGTTCGTCCGACTTTTGATCCGAGTCTGATTGTTGCTGTTGTTGTTGCTGTTGTTGTTTCTCCAGTTCCTTTTCAATCAATTCGCGATTGAATATTGCATCTTCGTGTTCGGGATTGCTCTCCAACACCTTATCGTAGGCAGCGATGGCGTCTTCGTAGCGTCCCTGTTTAGCCATGGCGTTGGCTCGATTGTATATACTCCGCGTATCCTCTTTTTCATTTAATAGTTCTTCAACTGTCGCAAAATCCCCTTTGCGATAGTTTGCCGCAGCCTTCCATTCTTTATCATTAAATAACTCGGAGGCTAACTCCGCTTGCTCGCTATCAAGGGCACGCATCGCCTGCTGATTTTTATTCAACCACAGATCATCCCACTCAAATGCCATAGCCTCCTCAGGGACTTGTATCAGTACACAAATAAATAATGCTAAATAACCTCGGCGAAAACCGAATGCAACAATGGGCAAGATCAATAAAACCAACCAAGGCCCGAATTCGCGCCATCGATCAGTTTCAAACTCAGACTTGGTTTCATTAGATTCTTGCAGTCCACTATTAAAAAGCCGATTGAGTCGTTCAATATCGCCATCACCTAACTGACTCGTTTCATAATATCCACCGCCCGAACTAGCCAACAATCGCAACACCCCTTGATTCAACTTTGGAATCACGATCGTCCCTGCTTTATCTTTTAGAAAGCCGCCATCACCTAATTTCACCGGAGCGCCTTCTTCTGTCCCAATGCCGAGTATTGATACCTTATAGCCACGTCGATTGGTTTTATTAAAAAACTTCTCAAACTCTCTATCGACTTCATCTGTGACCAATAATATATGACCTTCGCTATTACCTGCCTGTTTTAATAACTCTGCTGATTTTTCCAACGCAATGTCAGTATTACTCCCAAGTGCAGGCATAATTTGAGGTGTCAGTGCCGTAAGCTGAGATTTTATCGTTTTTATATCGTCGGTTAACGGCGTCACCGTGAAGGCATCCCCGGCATAGACAATTAATGCCGTCTGCCCTTCTTGTCTTAAGTCCAGCAGATCGGAGATCTTGAACCGTGCACGCTCAAGTCGGCTCGGTTTAATATCATCGGCATACATTGAATAAGAGAGATCCATCGCGATAACTAATGCGGATTGTTTTTCAAATACCGGTTCAGGTAAACGTTCCCAGCTTGGTCCAGCAAGGGCAAAGATCATTACTAAAGACACAAAACCAAACAATGAAATATTGGTATATTTTTTAGCGCCAGTTCTACCTACTAATATATAAGGCAACAGCGCAGGATCGCAGACGCTCTCCCAATGTTTATTGATTAGATGTCGTTTAGCCAGCATCCACAGAAGAATTACCAACGGAATAAGTGCAATAAACCAATAGGGACGAATAAAATGAAACTCAGATATCATTACACTTCTCCCCGCGCATTCACTACCCCGGAGGTATGTCGCATCATAATCACAATGCACATCAATACTAATGCGAGTGCTAATGGCCAATAAAACAACGCTGTTTGCGGCCTGAATCGTTGGACATCTTTTTCTATCGGTTCAAGCTCATCCAACAGGGCATATATCTGCTCCAGTTGTTCTGTATCTCGCGCACGAAAATATCGCCCACCTGTTTTATCTGCAATTGCATTTAAGGTTTTTTCATCAAGATCGGCGGAAGGGTTAACTCGTCGCGAGCCAAATATTGAGCGCACAATCATCTCATCTGCGCCGATACCAATGGTATAGATCTTCATGTTTTCATGTGCCGCTAATTCGGCTGCTGCAAGCGGTTCGACTTCGCCAGCCGTATTTGCCCCATCGGTTAATAATATCAATACCCGACTTTTCTCATCTTGATCACGTAATCGTTTAACCGCCAAGCCAATCGCATCACCTATTGCCGTAGATTTCCCCGCTAGACCTATCGCTGATTCATATAACAATGTTTTAACGGTTAAACGGTCAAAGGTTAGTGGTGTTTGCAAATAAGCCTGTTCACCAAACAAAATCAATCCAAGCCGATCTCCTACTCTCCTCTCAATGAACTCCCCGGCGACATATTTGGTGGCCATCAATCGATTAACTTTTTCATCCTTGATAATGAAGTCTTCCTCTTCCATGCTACCGGACAGGTCAACAGCTAACATTAGGTCACGTCCGCTCATGGGAATCTCAATAAAGTCACCGAGCCATTGCGGACGCGTTGCCGCAGTCACTAAGCAACACCAGGCAATAATAGCCAACCAGATCAATCGCCGTTTAACATCGACGTGATGTTCATCATTAGAATGCGTGCTGAATTCAGCCAGAAATGGAACACGTAGCGCAGCTTCATTGACCACTTCCACAGGTTGTAATACAAATCGAATGATTAGCGGCAAAGGTAACAACGCCGCAACCCAGGGCCATTCGAAATGAATCATTTCTCACCCCTCTTTCGTTTACCAACTGTCTCAATCCACGCTGAGATTAATTGGATCAACTCATCACTATTAAACTCTGGATCGGCTTGATATGGTGCCTCAATCAGAACGCGACCTATACCATTATCAAATTCATTCTTGTCTGAATATTGATCAAGAAATCTTAACCATTCTGCTCCTGTCAATCCCGCAGATTCTTGACGTGGAAGAATACTAATACTCAAACGCCGTATTAATTCCGATAGTTCTTTTACCAGGTTTGATTTGTCCTGATTGATATTAAAGTCAGTTTTAATACGTTCTAATTCTTGCTTGGCCAGAAAAAGCGCTGATATTTTGTGATTGCGATAACGTCGAATTAAATACCCCGTTAGTAACACGGTAATGACAAGCAACATAACTAATGCCCACCATCCAGGCGCAAGCGGCCACCACGAAACAGCATCGGGTAAATGGATATCGCGTAGCGGTAAACTCGCTGGGTCAGTACCTTGCATCACCTGGCTCGAAGACCTTCTTTAATCACTTTTTCAGGATTATCTTCTGTACGACAACACAGATAATTCATATGACACGACCGTGCCGTCTTTAATAATAATTCTTTGTGTGCATTGAATTTATGGGTATGTTCATCTATGAGTTTTTGATTATGCGTGTCAAATTCTAATTCTTGTTTTCCATTCGTAATCCGATAATTTCCGGCAGGCGGCAAAAACTCTTCCAACCAATCATAGATATGTACCATGACCACTTCGTTATGCTGTCGCATACGAATAAGATGGGAGCGACAGTCTTCATCTAATCCTCGAAAGTCACTCAACAAGATGACCATACTCCCCGGTTTCACCAATCGACGCAGATTGATTAATGAATGCAATAATCCTTGCTGCTTTTCTTCATTGATATCGGGTTGTTGCCAACTAGGATGCTCCACCATATGTTTAATCAATCTCAGTACTGCAGATTTTCCACGTTGCGGTTTTAATTCTTTGTGTACCGTATCAGAAAATACTATTCCACCAACCCGATCACCCTGTCGTTGTGCAGTCCAGGCAAATAAACTGGCAAGCTCAGCCGCAATAACCGCCTTGAATTTTCCGCGCGTCGCAAAAAACATAGGTGCCCGAAAATCCACCCATAGATGAACTGGACGTTCACGTTCTTCCCGAAATAGTTTTGTGTGTGCTTTACCAGTACGCGCTGTTACTCGCCAATCGATGTTTCGAATATCATCACCGGGTTGATACAACCTTGATTCATCGTACTCCATACCCCGACCTTTAAAGGCCGATTGATAGTCTCCCGCTTGCAGCGCGCCAATTAATCCGGATTTAAGTGATAAACCATGACTCTTTCTACTAAGCGCAATTAAACCTGCCGTTGTGATATTCGCCGGAGTTGGAATTTGTTCAGAGACTACAGACATAACAGAAATACTCAGGGTACAGCGATACGCGATATTAATTCTGATATAACGCTATCCGTAGTAATCCCCTCTGCCTCCGCTTCATAATTTAAAATCAAACGATGACGTAATACTTCGTGAGCAACAGCCTGAACATCTTCAGGGCCGACATAATCACGTTGTTGCAACCATGCATGAGCGCGCGCACATCTATCTAATGTAATAGTCGCTCGTGGACTGGCACCATATTGCAGCCATTGATTAAGATCATCCCCGTAGGCACTTGCATTTCTTGTCGCGAGAACAATCTGTAATAAATACTGTTCAATGTTGTCTGCCATGTAAAGCGACAAGACTTCATCTCGAGCAGTAAATATGTCTTGCTGCTTTACCGGCGTCATTGTCTCAAGTGTTGATGATTGCTTCGCTTCAGCTCTAGCCAACTTTAAAATGTCGTGTTCTTCTTCAGCCTTGGGATAATCGATAGTGACGTGCATCAGGAATCTATCCAGTTGCGCTTCGGGTAACGGGTAGGTCCCTTCCTGCTCAATGGGGTTTTGTGTTGCCATCACCAGAAACAACCCCGGCAAGGTATATGTTTTCTTGCCAACGGTTATTTGTCTTTCGGCCATCGCCTCAAGCAATGCAGACTGAACCTTGGCAGGAGCACGGTTAATTTCATCGGCAAGTACCAGGTTATGAAACAAAGGCCCCTGTTGAAAGACAAAGCTACCTTCTTGTTGACGATAAATTTCAGTCCCCGTTAAGTCAGCAGGTAGTAGATCCGGCGTAAATTGAATACGGTGAAAATCACCTTCAATCCCATCGGCCAGAACTTTAATTGCCCTGGTCTTTGCCAGACCTGGCGCACCCTCAACGAGTAAGTGACCATCGGCCAGTAAAGCAATCAATAAACGGTTAACCAGTTGTCCCTGGCCAATAATATGCTCTCCAATATAGGATTGCAGTCGATGAATTTCAGAAATGACAGACATAATTAACTCTTAATTTTTTATTTGTTGTTATTGACACTTAAATTCCGGGAAATATCCCTTAGGTTTTACGGGAAAGTTCAATGTTTCCTGCTAAGCCTCAATCATGATATAGATCCCTTCATATAAATCACCGCTCTTGTGCGGTCACTGCGGGTCCTCGACTTTGGCTTCTGCGTCGTTCAATCTCCTGTATCCTTACAAGCCTTCCTGCGTGCACTATATACGACCATCATGGATGGAGAAAGTCTCGAAAATGCAGGCGTAATTTCCGCCCATTACACCCATGTAAATTACAATTCATGTATTATCTCATTCAAAACAGATGTTTCAAAATTTGTAAGGAAGAGGCTTTACGCTATTAACCACTGGCGTTGGCACGAGATTTTTAATCAAATCAGCATCTGAAACACTCAAGGATATTCGTGGAAGAAAACATTATGAGCCTAGCTACTATCAACACAATATTAAATACAGCGCCGATCGTAATTCAGGGCGCGACACGTTTAATAAAACTGATACGCGATCAGGGCCACGACAATGAATCTAATGAAGAAATTCCTGAGACAATTGAAGGGATAAAAGATGAAGTCGCGCGTCTTCATCAACGCATGGATACAAATAACGAATCCAATGTCGAACAAATAAAATTGATTGAGGAGCTTGCCCGACAAAATGAAACACTTGCTGCACAATTGAAAAACACAGTTACTCATCTAAATAGAATTACCGTCCTTGCTTTGATAGCAATACTGATATCAGTTGTTTCTTTGACATATTTATTAGTAGCATGAAAAAGATATATAGCAGCGACAATACAATCATGGCAGGACACGTTCATAGTCTTCTGGAGGCCAATGAAATCGATTGCCATCTACGTAATATGAATTTAAGTGGTGGCATTGGTGAGCTACCGATCAATGAATGCTGGCCTGAGGTCTGGGTAAACAATGATGCAGACTACACCTTCGCCAAACGCTTGATAGACAACGTGCTTGCTAATGCTGAAAAAAAAGATGACTGGCAATGTCTGTGCGGTGAATTGATTGAAGGCCAGTTTGACGTTTGTTGGTCTTGTGGAAATGAAAGAAGCACGTGAACTGAATGTATATCACCTGTCCCAAGTGCAGTTATGAACGCCAATCTGATGAAAAGGTAAACCCGGACACCTGCCCAGCCTGCGGTATAATTTTTTCAAAATGGATGAAGCAGAAATTTTCATCTCCAGAAGCCAAAAGGACGGCACGAAACAATATAGAAATCTCTGGTTTCCCAAGAATTATAAAAGCAATCAGCTCAAGTTTGTTTTTTGTTGAAGATAAAGTAAACCCGTTTATATTTTATGGCCGCGTTCTGGTCTTTATCGGTATTGCTGTGTGGGGTTGGCAATTTATCAATATGGATTTTATTAATAACCCAACGGAAATAGGCAATTCTTATTTGCACAGAATAAACCTGGTTTTCCATGAAGCCGGGCATATTGTATTCATGCCCTTTGGTTGGTTTATGACAAAACTTGGTGGCACACTTGGTCAGCTCTTGATGCCTGTAGCCGTTATACTCACTTTTTTGATAAAAAGTAAAAATAACTTTGGTGCAGCAGTCGGGCTTTGGTGGTTAGGCCAAAGTTTCATGGAATGCGCACCTTATATTGATGATGCCTATAATCAACAGTTAGTGTTGCTTGGTGGGGTAACAGGTGCAGACAAACCGGGTTATCATGACTGGAATGCGATGTTAATAGATTTAGGAAAGCTGGACTCGCACCGGGAAATTGCGCACACATTTAATACAACAGGAACACTCTTGATTTTACTTGCGCTTGTGTGGGGTGGCTATTTACTTTACAAACAATTTAAAAATATCGATTCAATATGAATTATTTTTGCTTAGTATTGAGAGACCAATTGTCTCGCATGGTCTTCTGTTTGGCAGTCTTACTCAGTAACCATGCTGTCGCTGATCACAGCGTTGAACACTTGCCCGCATCTGTCAATAAAATACTGGCAAAACATAAACTCCCTAAAGATTCTTTAAGTATTTATATACAAGAGTTTGATGCAAACGATCCACTGGTTGCGTTAAACATTGACACCCCACGAAACCCGGCCTCCGTTATAAAGTTATTAACGACCTATGCCGGTCTTGAAATACTCGGTCCTCATTATACCTGGGAAACCCATGTCCATCTTGATGGAAAATTAAATAACGGTACGCTCGATGGGGATTTAATCATCGAAGGTCGCGGCGATCCTTTCCTCGTGCGGGAAACGTTCTGGCACTTATTATTTACATTACGTAACCGTGGCATACAACATATTAACGGTGACCTGCTTATTGATAATGAGTATTTTGAAGATGAAAACGGCTCACCTGCAGACTTTGACAATAAACCTTACCGGGTCTACAACACCTTTCCTGATGCTGCATTACTAAATTTTCGAGCACATCAATTCAATTTCATCCCAATGGATAAAAAACTTCACGTCTATGCAGATCCACCGGCTTCAAATCTGCAGATTAGAAATAAAGTGAAACTAGTCAATGGCGCGTGCAAGGGAAAACATCGCCAATTAAAATTTAATGTCATTAAACAAGCTTCTCTCACTACTATTGAGTTTAGCGGGAATTATCCTAAACGTTGCGGCAATCAATCGCTGTTGCGTACCGTTTTACCCAACGGTGACTATATCTTTGGGGTCTTCAAAGCATTATGGGAAGACATGGGCGGCACCATCAATGGAAACATTGGCGAAACGAGCATTGATGACGATAAACCATTTTATATAGTGCCATCCAAGCCTTTGAGTGAAGTGATCACCTATATTAACAAATACAGCAACAATGTAATGACGCGGCAACTATTACTCACTATAGGTAAAGAAAATGATGATAACTACGGCAACAAGGTTGCGGGCAGAAAGGTCATCGCTGAATGGCTGCATGATATCGGCATTCCTGCCCCAGAGTTAATCATAGAAAATGGTTCTGGTCTTTCACGCAGTGCTCGAATATCCGCCCGCACATTGGCTATGATGTTAGAACATGCACTACAAAGTCCTTACCAACCAGAATACTTTTCATCACTTCCCTTAGTCGGTATTGATGGCACTGTAAGAAAACGACTTAAAGGCATTATTCCACCAGGCAGTGCTCGTATAAAAACCGGGATTATTGATAATGTCAGATCAATGGCAGGTTATGTGAAAAGCAAGAGTAATAAAAATTATATTATTGTTTCATTACAAAATTATAAAGGCATTCAAAACACTACAGGTACATTGGTTCAGGATGAGTTATTGAAATGGTTATATAAACAATAACCTTACTATTATCTCTCAAACCCATATCTATAAAACCCAATAACATGAATCCATCATGGAACTGCTATTTAGTAGAATCCTTGAATAATTCGTGACTAATGAATAATAAGTTTAAAACTATGATTGGTAAGCAGGGAAATCAGCATACCCCTCCTTAGTAGGTGCGTACCAAATTTCCGTAGGCGCTTCTTCAGCAAGCGGCCAATCATTTTCAAAACGCTCGACCAAATCTGGGTTACTAATATACGGGCGACCGAATGCAATTAAATCAGCATGCTTATTTGCAATCGCTTGTTCTGCAGTCTCCTGATTGTAGCCACAGTTACCCATTAACGGTCCTTTGAATACCTTTCCTATTTCTGACAGCGTCATGGCTTCACCATGCTCATGAAAACCAAACGCCAGACCATCCATGACATGTAGGTAAGCTAAAGAAAAATTATTTAATTGTTCAGCAACAAAGGTAAATTGCTCGCGGAAATTAACAGAGCCCATATCATTGAACACACCATTCGGTGCAAGCCGGACACCAATCCTGTCAACAGATACTTCTGCCATTACTGCTTGCAAAATTTCATCAAGAAAACGATATCGATTTGGAATGCTACCACCATAACTGTCTGTACGTTCATTAGTTTTCGATTGTAAAAACTGATCAATTAAATAGCCATTTGCACTATGCACTTCCACCCCATCAAAACCGGCTTGCATTGCACGTCTAGCGGCATTTTTATAATCATTTACAGTTTCCTTAATCTGTTCAACGGTCAATGCCGCTGGAGTTTCATAATGCTCTTTACCTTTGGGGGTTTGAATATATTCACCATTCAACTTTATTGCTGAAGGTGCAACGGGCAGGTCTCCGTTATGGAAACTACTATGTGAAGCGCGGCCACAGTGCCACAATTGTAAAAACATTTTACCACCCGCCTCATGTACGGCATCAACGATTAGTTTCCATCCCTGCACTTGTTCATCGTTATAGATTCCAGGTGAATCCATCCAGCCGATGGCTTGTTTTGAAATAACAGTTGCCTCTGAAATAATCAGCCCTGCCGATGCACGCTGACTATAATAGTCTGCCATCAATGCATTTGGGACTCGCTCACTCCCAGCGCGTCCTCTTGTTAACGGGGCCATTACGATACGGTTTTTTAACTCTAGTGAATTATTTATTGAAACCGGTTTTAACAATGGGCTGGCTTTACTCATGTAAATATTCCTTAATTGAAAATTGATTAACTAATGGATAGTAAGCAGAATATAAACAGTATTGTATCTGTTTTTTATTACCGTTGTTAACAGCAAGGAATAATGCGTGAGTAAAATTACTATACACATCCTTGTGTCTTGATTATACATCAAATAAGGCTATCCCTAAGAGTAGGAGTTTTGAAACTAGCTCCTGCTTTGAAGCTTAATTTTCCTACAACCGTCTTTTATTACTATTCTTCATGATCACGACTCATGTTAATTAACATGAATTCATGCATAGCAAAAAGGACATAATCAGGTGTATATCAATGGATAGGCTAACGAGCATGAAAGTATTTGCCACTGTGTCACAAGACTCGGTAGTTTTGTAACACAGCGAAAAACTGGATATTTCAAACACCATGTGTTCAAAATTTATCCGAGATTTAGAAAATAATCTTGTCTATCCTCATAGTAAACATATGTCAGTTAAAATCAGAAATTTTGTCGATTATGTGCAAACTTATTTTGCACCTTCCTGGAAGAAAGCGAGGCATGAAGGAAAATAACTCTATATTACAATTGCTTAGATAAACTAGCCTTGAAATACCCAAAACCGCTACAAGTTCACACTTTCTTTATCATGATGTTGCGACGCAGCATAATTGACGTATAATTGTAGCTAATACAATTTCAATTTAAGTCTTTGGAGTAGAGCTATGGAAAAATCATTTGAGAAGTTAGTCGAACCAATAAAGGAATTGAATAAACTGACGTTCAAAAGCATTGAGCAGATAACCGCTCTGCAGTTTAAAGCATTTCAAGACAATGCAAAAATTGGTATGTATGCTTTAAATACCGCAACAGAAATCAAAGATCTTGATTCATTTAAAAACTATCTGGAAAGTCAGATCGCCGTCAGTCAGTATGTTTCAGATAATGCCGTAGTTGATGTCAAAGAAATTGCGGAACTGAGCAGTTCATTCGCTACCGATGCAAAGGAAGTTGTCGAAAAATCAATTATTTCATAAATAATAGCCTCTGCTCGCGCTAACCCTAAACCGCTCTTTTTGAGCGGTTCCTTAATTGCTAAATTCCTCGTTACAATTTCTATTTCCTCCCATTTTACCATTAAAAATTTAGTATAATTACAATATAATCAATAACTTACAATAACTCAAAGATTATGTTGCGGTGCAGCATATCTAGAGTATAATGTGTTCCAATGTTTAAATAAGATTTTGGAGAAATATAATGGAAAACACATTTGAAAAATTAGTAGCACCGATAAAAGAACTCAACGAGTTGGCCTTAAAAAGCATTGAGGAAATCTCTGCTATCCAAATTAAGACACTTCAGGAGAATGCAAAGATTAGCGTTGATTCATTGAAATCTGTAAGCGAGATCAAAGACTTTGACTCTCTGCAAAGCTATCTGAGTAGCCAAGTTGAAGTCGCGCAGAGCGTGTCAACTCACGCAATAGAAGACGCACAAGAAATTGCCAAGTTGGGTGAATCTTATGCTACCAGCGTTAAAAAGATTGTTGAGAAATCAGTACCTACTGCTTAATTTATTCCTCATTATGCAGAAATTAAAAACCGCTCCCAAGAGCGGTTTTTTTATGTCCCTGAATCTAGATACACGACACATTAGTTGTCGTTATTAGTTCACATGCGGCCAATGTTTCGATTACGCCGCTTCATAAGCAGGAAAATCTATTAAACCATCCTCCCTCGGAGTCCACCATAATTCCGCGTCCGCCTCAGGTGCCAGCGTCCAGCCATTTCTGAAACGCTCTACCAAATCCGGATTACTAATATAAGGTCGTCCAAAAGCGATAAGATCGGCTTTGCCATCGGTAATAGCCTGTTCCGCCGTCTCTTGCGTATAACCACAATTACCCATTAGCGGGCCATCAAATACCTGTCTAAATTCATCCAGCGTCATCGGTTCACCCTGTTCGTGAAAACCAAAATCCAAACCATCCATGACATGAAGATAAGCCAATCCATAGTTATTTAATTGCTGTGCAACATAGGTGAATGTCTCACGATAATCTGGTGACCCCATATCGTTATATATACCATTAGGTGCAAGACGAACTCCGACTCTGTCAACTGGGATCTCTTGAGTGACGGCTTTAAGTACTTCATCCAGCATACGGTAACGGTTTTCAATACTGCCACCATATTCATCGTTACGTTGATTGGTGCGCGACTGCAAAAACTGATCAAGTAGATAGCCATTCGCGCTGTGTACCTCCACACCATCAAAACCGGCCTGCTTCGCTCGCTTCGCAGCATTCTTGTAGTCCAGTATCGTTTGCTTAATCTCGTCGATGGTCAGTGCACGCGGAGTTTCGTAGTCTTCCTTTCCATTAGGTGTATGGATCCCATCGCCATTTATTTTGATTGCAGAAGGCGCAACTGGTAATTCACCATTGTCATGAAAACTGCTGTGTGAAGCTCGGCCCATATGCCATAACTGTAAAAATATAAGGCCACCTTCAGCATGAACCGCGTCAACAATCCTTTTCCAGCCCTGCATTTGCTCATCGTTATATATCCCCGGTGATTCAACCCAGCCTCTGGCAATCTTCGATACCACCGTCGCTTCGGCAATAATCAAACCCGCCGAAGCACGTTGACGGTAATATTCAGCCATTTGTTCATTAGGAATGCGATCGGGTCCTGAACGTGCTCGTGTCAGAGGAGCCATCACAACGCGGTTTTTTAATTGCAAAGAATCATTTAATGATAACGGGTTTAACAATGGACTATCTTTACTCATAATTTTTCCTTATTGATAATTTTCTTAGTGGAGATATCTAGTGCAGCGCTTATCTTAATCTCATATTTTTAATTCGTCTTTGATGTTACTTTTTACGAAGCACTGCATTAGACGGTAACAACAATCTTGCCTTTCTGCTGGTTTGTTTCCATGAAGCGATGTGCTTCAACAATTTCATCCAGACTAAACCGATGGTCATCAATGATCGGTTTAATATCCCCCGATTGAAGTGCATTGAACACATAGTCTCTGGCACGGTCACATAGCTCTGGCGATTGCGTAATTTCAAACAAGGTATAGCCCCGGATAGTCAATCCCTTTGCTAGTGCTGGAAATAAAGGAAAGAGTGTTGGTTCAGGCGATAAAGCACCATATTCAAAAATGGTTGCGCCTGTAGCTGATGCGGCCGCAAGCTCAAGTAGCATAGGTCCGCCAACTGGATCAAAAATTAAATTTGCTCCTACCCCTGATGTGATCTCTGCCACCTTTTCTGCTAAGTCTTCTTCATCGGTGACAATGACGTGATCAGCGCCCGCTTCAAGCAGGAATGATTTCTTATCTGCACCGCGTGTAGTCGCAATTGCCAATCCACCTGTTGCCTTAGTAAGCTGAATCGCGGCTAAACCAACACTACTACTAGCCGCCGTTATCAACACAACATCATCTTTTTTCATTTTTCCATATTCAATCAAAGCTCCATATGCCGTGATGTACTGCATCCAGATAGCCGCGCCCTCAGTTGCAGAAAGCTTCTTCGGATAATGCGCTATCGCAGTAACAGGCAAGATCGCAGATTCACCATAAACACCATAATCAACCATTGAGAAGGCAGGAATGCTGCTAACACGATCTCCTACCTGGAAACCCGTAACGTTTGATCCAACCGCATCAATAATACCAGCAGCTTCATAACCTATTTGAGATGGTAATTTCGGAGTTTCCAGATATTGCCCTTTTCGAAAGACTACTTCAGCACGGTTTAGCCCAATCGCCTCAACCTTGATACGAACCTCTGTGCCACTCGGTTCAGTTAGCGGCAGTTCCTCCAGTTTGAGGACATCGGCATTACCTAATTCATGAAAACGAACAGTCTTGGGCATTCGAAAAAACTCCTATTAATTTTAATAATAACTCATGGCAATTCATATACTCGTCTGATTATTGAGAGTAAGATTTTTGTGCCGTGTTTACAGAAACTTGAATGACCATTTCATTTAAAATAATGCCAGTCTTATCTGTTGCAGATAACAAGTTGAAAAACTATAATCCACTTAGTTTATTATGTAAACTAGGTTCCTATAAGTAACCAAAGAGAGTTCTAAATGACTAATTTAAAAGCCAATGTTTTTGCCGCTAAATGTTCGTCCAGAGAAGTGCTTGTCTTAATCAGTGAAAAATGGGTTTGTCTGGTGATTTGTGCGTTAAGCAAACAGAAGGTTCTACGTTTTGGTGAACTCAAACGGCTCTGTGAAGGTGTGTCGCAAAAAATGCTTACGCAAACTTTACGAAAGCTGGAACGCGATGGATTGGTAAATCGAACTGTGTATGCCAATAAATTACCACTAAAAGTTGAGTATCAACTCAGCCCATTAGGAGAAAATCTGGTTCCTGTAATTCAACAAGTAACAACATGGGCTGAAACAAATATGCATAAAATTAATAAGCATAGATTGGCGTTTGAGAAAAAAAATAGTGCGGCATAATCCGAACGTTAGACTCTAATTATTTTTCTTCAGTAAGTCCTGTAAAATTGCGAATGGCTTACCAGTACCATGTCCCTGTTCAAGTTCATTAGTCGCGCTTGTTGGTGGAGCATTAGCATCCAGATATTTTGCATGCTCATGGTCATGACAATAGAGACACAGTAGCTCCCAATTACTCCCATTCTCAGGGTTATTATCGTGATTATGATCTTTGTGATGAACTGTTAATTCGCTGATATTTTCTCGTGTAAATTCGCGCTTACATTTACCACACACCCACGGATACAGTTTGAGCGCCTGTTCGCGATATCCGTGTCCTCTTAATTCGGCATTGCGCTTGGACTCTGCGACAATTTTATCAAGCTTATCCATGGACCTTATTTTTATAAAATTGATTCCTTCAGGTTGTTTTAGTGTCTCAGTGCAGCTGCTTGAATACTGATTAAATCATCAAAGGTCTTGAGCTGTTTTAGAAGGGTATGAGTAGATGGATCATCCTTATGCAAGCATTCTTCCGCATATTCGAAGATTCCGCTTTGTGCCGGCAGCGGTTTGGTCTCTTCTATGGTTTCTTTCATCCTTGGTAAGAATATCCATTGCAACCATTGCTCAAATTTGAGCGTATCCATACAAAAAGGGATTGTGCTATTCAGATCACTAGCATTAGGTCTGCACCTATCCCATTTACCATGGGTACGGAGACTAGCCTCAACTTCAAGCAATACGTCGGCAATTCGGTTTGGAATATCGTGCATTAAACTAATTATACGTCGAGTTTAACTGTTGCTAAAGTTTGGAATGCGCAATCTTCTGGATATAAGCTGTGAAATCTCCTCTAAATTCCTGCTGATCGGGGTTAATTTTCAATTTTTTATGCAGAAATGACACATGATTTCACATATTTAGACAATCTGGTTTATACTCCGCCCGCCAGTTTACACGTCATGCGGTCAACTCAGTGGATATGCAGAAATCTGAGGGTATTATTTGTAGCGCAGTTTCCCGAAACTAGGCACAGGGAAAGTAATCGATTTCATTAATTAATTTAACTTTATAGAGTAAGAACAATGGCTGACTTATCGAAGTATAGGAATATAGGTATCTTCGCGCATGTGGACGCAGGTAAAACCACGACCTCGGAACGCATTTTAAAACTGACCGGTAAAATTCATAAAACGGGCGAAGTCCATGATGGCGCTGCCACCACCGATTTTATGGAACAAGAACAAGAGCGTGGGATTACCATCCAGTCTGCTGCGACTAGCTGTTTCTGGAACGACCATCGAATGAATATTATCGATACACCGGGACACGTTGATTTCACAATTGAAGTATATCGTTCATTGAAAGTATTAGATGGTGGCATAGGTGTATTTTGCGGATCAGGTGGTGTAGAACCTCAATCCGAGACCAACTGGCGTTATGCTAATGATTCAGAAGTCTCACGTATCATATTTGTAAATAAGCTCGACCGTATCGGTGCAGATTTCTATCGCGTGGTTCAACAGGTTAAAGATGTACTTGGCGCCAACCCATTGGTAATGGTATTACCGATAGGTATCGAAGATGATTTTGTAGGTGCTGTTGATCTCCTTACTCGCAAAGCCTGGATATGGAAAGACGAGAATGATCCTCTTAGTTATGAAATTCAAGAACCACCAGCAGATATGGTCGACAAAGTCGAAGAATGGCGTGAAAAATTAATCGAAACCGCTATTGAACAAGATGATGCCGTTATGGAAAAATATCTGGATGGTGAGGAGCCCTCTATAGAAGAGATTAAGGCCTGTATTCGCAAGGGTACAATCAACCTGTCTTTCTTCCCAACCTATTGTGGTTCAGCATTCAAGAATAAATGTATACAACTAGTATTGGATGCGGTAGTTGATTATCTGCCGAACCCAACTGAAGTTAAGCCACAGCCAGAGGTTGATTTAGAAGGTAACCCTACCGGCGAAGTTGCCACTGTTGACGCAGATAAACCACTGCGTGCACTAGCGTTCAAAATCATGGATGACCGCTTTGGCGCATTAACCTTTTTACGTATTTATTCGGGCAAATTAGAAAAAGGTACCGCGGTACTCAATACCTTTACCGGAAAGACTGAACGTATCGGACGTATTGTTGAAATGCATGCTGACGAGCGTATCGAACTTGAAAGCGCACAGGCAGGCGATATTGTTGCCGCAATTGGTCTGAAGAACGTACAAACTGGACACACTTTATGTGACCCTGATAAACCTGCGACACTTGAACCAATGGTATTCCCGGATCCGGTTATCTCTATCGCTGTTGCACCAAAGGATAAAGCAGCGTCTGAAAAACTCGGCATCGCTATCGGTAAAATGATCAAAGAAGATCCTTCCTTTCGCGTTGAGACCGATGAAGATAGTGGTGAAACCATCCTCAAAGGTATGGGTGAATTACACCTCGATATTAAAGTCGATATTTTGAAACGTACTCACGGGATTGAAGTTGAAGTCGGTAGTCCTCAAGTGGCTTATCGTGAAACCGTTACAAAAACTCTGGAAGATAGCTATACCCATAAAAAGCAATCGGGTGGCTCAGGTCAATACGGTAAGATCGATTACATCATCGAACCAGGCGAACCTGGTAGCGGTTTTGTATTTGATTCAAAAGTGACTGGCGGCAACGTACCAAAAGAATTCTGGCCGGCAATTGAAGGCGGCTTTAAGAAAAGCATGGATCAAGGTGTACTTGCAGGTTATCCCTGTCTGGATTTCAAAGTCACTTTGATGGACGGTGCTTTCCATGCAGTTGACTCCTCTGCTATCGCATTTGAATTAGCCGCCAAGGCAGCTTATCGACAGAGTATGCCTAAGGCTGGCCCTCAATTAATGGAACCGATCATGAAGGTCGATGTATTCACACCTGAAGATCATGTTGGTGATGTCATCGGTGATTTAAATCGCCGTCGCGGCATGATCAAATCACAGGAAGCTGGGCCAACAGGGGTTCGTATTAAAGCTGAAGCGCCATTGAGCGAAATGTTTGGTTACATAGGCTCGCTACGAACAATGACATCTGGTCGTGGTCAATTTTCAATGGAATTCTTACATTACAATCCATGCCCGAAAAATGTGGCAGAAGTGGTCATTGCAGAGACGCTGGCCCGCGAAGAAGCAAAGAAAAAATAGCTTTATGCTATTTAATTGAAAGGTCGGTTAACCCGACCTTTTTTTTACCCTAAAAATATATTGCTCATCGACTAACCTGCTAAAATCGGATCAGATACGCTGATCAAGCCTTCTACTGCTTAAGTTCGGTCATTAAAAGCGTCTTATTGTCGACAATACCTGCCTATATTGACCATTATTGTTTGCAATTCTACTAATAACTCGTATATTGTCGACAATATCTCAGGTGAAATAACCTTATTGTATGTAGTTCTGTGCAATTATTCTTAGAGGAAAAAACATGAAAATATATGCTGACCCTATCTCTGTTAATAGCCGCAAGGTCATTGCGGGACTGAAATTGATGAATGTTGATTATACGCTTGAACGCATCGATTATTTCCAAGGTCAACACAAAAGCCCGGAGTATTTGGCCATCAATCCCAACGGCTGCATGCCGTCAATGAACGATGACGGGTTTACCTTATGGGAATCTAATGCCATCCTTCAATACGCTGCCGACAAGTATAGTAAAATGGAATATTATCCTACCGATCTAAAAATTCGTGCTGATATCAATCGCTGGTTACTGTGGGAATCGTCAAGCTGGTTCCCTTCTTGTTATGTCTACCTGGTAGAGAATATGGTGAAGCCAATTCTGGGAGATACACCTGATACATCAATACTGGCGGCCCAAGATGACACATTTCATCTATTAGCGGGTATTCTGGATGACCGATTAAGCAAAAGTGATTGGTTGTGCGGGGACAAGCCTACCATCGCTGATATTGTGATTGCGGCACCAATGCACCTACATGCTCTGCAAAAATTGCCCCTTGAGTCACATCCACATTTATCAGCTTGGATGACAGAACAGCTGGAGAAACTACCCTGTTGGGAAGAAACCTATGTTGGACCTGGATTCACTCTGGAAAAAAACAGCTAAACTTCTTGCAAACTGTTTTGTCTGATAGAAATTCACAAAACCACATGAACAGGAACTCCCTGAACAGAGAGGACTTATGAATAACGAAGATTTTGTCACATCCACTATTAATTACACGGTAGATAATGGCATACCACCAGACTATTATTTTTACGAACCAGATCCATCCATCGAACTAAACCCACCGGGAACAGATCCTCAAGAAGTAAAAATTTATAACGGATGGCCAAACGTAGATAACTTCTCTCTTGACCGCGAAGGCTTTGAGCTCAAGTCAATCGATAACTCTTTTGATCAATTCGATGATAATGACGCTATCAAAAGATTATTTTACCCACTCATTTCTGAATTTGTTAAACAACACACTGGTGCTAACAGGGTTGAGGTGTTTGATCACACAATACGAAAACCAATGTCTGCTGATTTAAAAGATCAAACAGAAATACAACGCCCGACAGTCCAACTAGCGCACAGTGATTATACACCGAGGTCAGGGCCTGAACGTGTTAGAGAACTATTGTCCGATGAGGCAGAACAATTACTCAAGCGTAGAGTTGCATTCTTTAACGTTTGGAAGCCGTTATATCGAACAGTGGAAGAATTTCCATTGGCCATGATCGACGACACTACTGCAGTAGAAGCGGATAAGTTGATTATGGAACTGAAATACAGCGACCGTACTGGTGAGATTTATGTTATTCGTTATTCACCTGAACATCGTTGGTATTACTTCCCCAAGATGACGCCTGAGCAAGCCTTATTACTCAAGACATATGAAAGTGAGCCCGGCCTCTCAAGTTCTATGGGGCATAGCGCTTTCGAAGACCCCACTTCACCACCAAACGCACCAACAAGAGAAAGCATCGAAATTAGAACAATGGCATTCTTTTAGGTTTAGCAATAAATAGTTAAATATAAAAGCCGGTATCCCCGGCTTTTTTTATGGGTAATAGATAATTAATTTAACCCCTTTCATCATTTCATTCGTTTATAGCAACAAGATTCACAAATACCCCTCTAAAACTCGGAGAATAATAATGAAATTGAATAACCTTAATAAAATAGCTCGAACATTATTTGTAGCGGCAATAATAACTTGCTCAGGAACGGCTCAGGCTAAACAAACAGAAAAACTCACCTCACTGGAAGATCAAAAGACCGTTGCTGTAACCATCTATAATGAAAACCTCGCGCTCATTAAAGACCACCGAACAATTAAACTAGATAGCGGGTTTAATTTACTCGCATTTCGTGGCGTTAGCGCAAAAATGCGTCCGGAAACGTCTTTATTACGAAGTCTAAAAAACGAAAACAGTTTTAATATCCTGGAACAAAATTTTGATTTTGACTTGCTCACCCCACAGAAGCTATTAGAAAAATATGTCGGTAAAAAAGTAAAAATCGCAACAATGAATCCGGTAACAGGGGAAGAATTAATTGAAGAAGCAACTGTCCTCAGCACCAACCAGGGCGTGGTTGTTAAAATAGATGATCGTATAGAGATGAATCCGCGTGGTCGTTATATCTTCGATAAAGTCCCCGAAAACCTACGCGACCAACCAACTCTCGTACTACAACTCAACAGCCAGTCGTCACAACCTCAAGACGTTGAGTTAAGCTACCTTTCATCTGGGCTTTCCTGGAAGGCAGACTATGTTGCAGAATTAAGTGCCGATGATACAAAGCTCAACTTAATGGGATGGGTGACCTTAAACAATAAAAGCGGTACCGCTTATAACAACGCCAAACTTCAACTCGTCGCCGGAGACGTAAACGTGGTTAAACATGACTTTAGGCAACGACTCGAAAATCGCCCTATGGCAGCAATGAAATCAACGGTTGCTGAAGATAGCTTCTCAGAAGAAAGTCTCTTCGAATATCATCTGTATAGTCTAAACCGACCAACGACGCTGTCTAATAACCAAACTAAACAAGTATCATTATTAACCACATCACAAGTTCCCGTTAACAAAGAATTTCTATTGCAGGGCAGTCCTTATTATTATCAAAGTAGTTACGGCAATATCGGTCAAAAACTAAAAGTCGGTGTCTTCGTCGAATTCAAGAATAAAGAAAAATCAGGACTAGGTATTCCCTTACCTAAAGGTGTTGTACGAGTCTACAAAAAGGATAAATCTGGAAATGCACAATTTATAGGTGAAGACAAAATTGACCATACACCAAAGAATGAGGATATCCGTTTAAAACTAGGCGATGCCTTTGATATCACGGCAGATAAAAATCAAACCAACTTTGAGAAACGAAATGCGCATGGGAAATATAATTACGCCTATGAAAGTTCTTATGAAATAGAGCTTAAAAATGCAAAATCGGAGTCAGTGACTGTCGTGGTCCGCGAACCTGTCCCCGGTGACTGGAAGATGCTTGAAGACAGTCATTCATTTAAGAAAGTCGCTGCTGGCACAGCCGAATGGCATATCGAAGTACCCGCAGAAAGCAGCACAACATTAAAATACACTGTGTTAGTTCGACATTAAAACAAACCCATAAATAAGGCCGAACTAAATACAATTCTGTTTGGCCTTGTTTATGTCTGTTTTCATAAATCGATATTATGTTACGGACAGAAGCGGAGGAACTTATTAACCTTGTAGTAATGGGAGAAAGGACATTATTAAGAACGAGGCTTCCTTTTTCTGTATGTAACCATATTAAAGCACCTAAATTTAATAAAACGGTAATCTTATAAACACGCTTAAATTCTTGCTTGCTCGATTTATGCCGTAACATATTTTGAGCGAAGAAAGCCCCAGGCCAACCACCAATAAGAGAAAACATATGCAGAGTACTCTCCGGTGTTCTCCAACGAGCATTTTGAGCGGCGGATTTATCAAGAGCATAAGTAATAAAAGCGACTAAACTCATAACAACATACAGGCCGGCAACAGTTAGAGGGAGTTTCCCACTAAATATTGAAGCCAATAAAGCAACACAAAAGATCAATATAAAATATATTCCCAAGGAATTGGTGCTATAAGCATTATTTTTCTTATTTAAACTCTCAGTATCACGAGCGAATTGAATATTAGTAGCTTTATAACGATTATTATTTTCACGAACTAACTCATAGATGATGACATCTCCATTAATAGGTCTACGAGATCGAAGTTTAAAAGCTTTTATATGAACAAAAGCACGCTCTCCTCCTCCGTTCGGCTCTACGAAACCAAAACCTCTGTCATCATTCCAATTTAAAACTTTACCTTGAAGCCTCATGCTTTCTTAAATATATCTATTTTTGGGTAGTCACACTATTGCTCTCATATCGGCCAGGAGCGGACAAGACCATGATAAACATCTCAATATCCCTGCAAGCTGATATTAACGCCGTAATCAGAGGCACCGTTTACAGCGTCTCTACCTGGCTTGCCTCGTTAAGTTACTGTAGCGTTTTACCGTTTTTCTTCACCAATGATATGATGACTATTAAAAAAATCAAATCAATGAATAGTCCCAGGCCAGAAAACCCCCACTCCCAAAATAACATTGAAACAATACTCGTAAGAATTGAAATAGTTAAAACTCCTATTCCAGCAACGTACGCTTGAGCATGACCAATTAAAAATAAAACGCCTGCGAAGAAAAAAAGGCAGCCTAATATTAAATACGTATAGCTAATCATTGATAAAACAGGAGCAATCTCTTCTAAGGGAAATATTTCTGACATCACTTCAAGCGCAATTTCATCGAATTTATTTAACTCATCCGCAACTTCTTTAGGAGTTCCGCCGACATTTACATTCAAATCACGGTCGGAATCAGATGTGACTATTACCGAATCGCCATCGACGGCTACTGTATTCCCCTGAGAAGTGATTTTAACTTTGCTTTCCTCTTCATCTGAAAATGTTACAGAATCTCCAGCAGCCTTAATTGATGCACTGAAAGTAGACACTGTATTTTCTAACATTTTCTCCATGTAAGGTGCCATTTTTAAAGTTATATAGCCCATACTAAGATAGCTAAAACTTATTATGAGAAATGAAATGGCTATTGTCTTTATCCAAGCAGTGCTAACTTCACCAGATACAATATAAGAATCAGTATCCAAGCTTTTTGGTTCCGTTGTTTTATCGACAACCAACAAATCGGTTAGCTTATCGTGTAATGCTTGCTTTTTTTGTGTAAACCCAGCGAGAAGGAATCCAATAAATATTGTCAAGCAAGATAATATTTTTGAAAGGTTTCGCGCAATGGTCTGTGGTATTGTTGGTCTTCCAGCGTTCGTAGTTGAAACTTTTATGGAGAGTAATAATTTACCTGGTGTTGCTTGTAATCGACTACTTTCGAATAGGCAATAATAAAAAAGTAGTACAAAAAAAAGATAACTCCCTTTGTCTGTTCTTTCATTCTTGATTTTTTCTCCATCTAAAATTTCGTAAATCTCTGTATCAGTTTCATCACCGTTTGTCGTTTTTTCTTTTTGATAAATGTACTCCCAATAGCCAAACTCCGTCTCTTTGGTTACCGTAGTTTCAATTTTTACATTCGCACCTTCAAGATTAGGTCTTTCGACTTCATCAGACTCGACTACCTCTGTATTTTTAAAGATTCCAAACGGCGATTCTATTTTATATCCCGCTGGTTCAAACATACTCAAAAATAAAACCAAAATTAGAGCTATTATTAGAACCAAGTTATAGTCGATTAAAAATGCTAGAAACCTTCTCCAAAAACCTGCGTATTGAATACCAATTTCGCTTGAGGATGCGTTTTCCATTTGAACTCCCTTTTTGTTGATAATCTAAAAATAACTTAACTATGTGTTAGAGGACACTTTGTCCGATAAGGCATTCACTTTGCGTTTTTATTATCGATTGATAATGTCTGCTTCGGGTCGATTTCGTAAGTCCTATCATAGTATTAATTCCGATTCCTGTCATAACAATGAGGAATCAAAAGAATGTATTTATTACCCTATAAACCAGTTAAAAAACCAGCCTGGAATAAAGGCAAACTACTCGGTCAAAAGCCACCACTGAAACCAAATGAAATTTGGGCAATACGTACGCGCCTCCAAATACAAACTCGTATACGTGATTTAGCCATGTTCAATTTAGCAATCGATAGCAAGTTAAGAGCTTGTGATCTAGTAAAGATCAAAGTTAGTGATTTGATGCAAGGCAGCACGATGCTAAATCGTGCCAAAGTCGTCCAGCAAAAGACTAAACAGCCTGTCCAATTTGAAATCACAAAAAACACTAAGGAGACTGTACTAGACTGGATAGATACGGCTGAACTTGATTATTACGATTATCTTTTTCCAAGTCGGGTTAGAATCGGGAATCATATCCATACGCGTTCTTATTACCGACTTGTTAAGATTTGGGTGGCGTTAATAGGACTCAATCCCAGTTGTTATGGCACCCACTCAATGCGTCGTACTAAGGCGTCAATAATCTACAAAAAGACTAAAAACATACGTGCAGTACAACTACTACTCGGACATTCAAAATTAGAAAGCACGGTGCGTTATTTGGGTATTGAAGTTGACGACGCTTTGGAGTTGGCTGAACAAATCGAGATATGAAACAAACTTGTCATATGTGGTTTTGATTAGCCACATATGACCTCTGTTTTAGGTATGTTTGTCACTAAAAATCATCCTCTAAAAAGAGCAATCATCTTTATTGTTATGTCTGCTTTCAGAAATTGGATAGAATAGACAAATGCAGCAAACGACCCAAAGCAGACATTATTAAATAACGATAACCATAAAAAAGTATGGCCTATATTGATCAGTTTAATGTAAAAGGAGTTGCGTCAGGCATTGGAGCTTTTATCGTCTTATATCTCCTTTATACATTTCTTATAAATTCTCTAATTGGAACTGTATCAATTATTGAAAAAATACAACCAATTATTACTTTTGGTGGTTATTTAGTTTGGTTAGCATCTGGTTATTTTGCAGCATTCTTTTCAAAAAAAGCTGGCATTCTTAATGGAGCCATTACAGGGGTACTAACGCCAATAATAATGGTTATGTACATGGTAATAGGGTTTGGTTCTTTGGAGGGTATTCAAGAAACAGTAAAATCCCATGGCTTATATTGGTTGTTCACTGGTTTTATTCTTTGCGGTATTGGAGGGCTAATGTGGGATATTCAAAAAAGATTAATAAAAAAATGATCTCGTCGGAAACGATCAATGTCCACTTCTGGCCGAAATATGAGTAACAATGAAACCGACTTAACGTAAACGTCAGGAATAAAAAAACAGAACCACAAATACTGTAGTTCTGTTTTATTTCAAATTAATGTTTAGAACCTGATATTTAATTAGCTTGCTTTACGTGACGCGC
>TARA_R110002072_G_scaffold111237_3_pt1 | contig 34986 bp, 19 predicted proteins | sample TARA_R110002072 | Tara Oceans TARA_R110002072 (sample SAMEA4397118) | marine metagenome | biome: Polar Biome; feature: [SRF] surface water layer (ENVO:00010504); material: water (ENVO:00002006), including particulate matter (ENVO:01000060) such as... | depth 5 m
TACTCCATAAGGCAATAAATCTTGGAAACCATCTAATAATGAAATTTCCAAATTGTCATCAGAATTGTTTATTAAGGTTGCTTTTCTTACAAAACCAAACTCATCACTAGAATTCCATTGATACGTAAAAGTGATGTTTAAATCTTCGTTTACTTCTTCAAAAATAATTTTGTTTCCGTAAATATTCTTGTATAAATTTCTTTTGATATTGTATAAACCAGCTTGTCTTTCAGAAAATGGTTCCCACAATTGTGTTTTATTATCTTTCGTAATTCTAAAAATAGATTTACAACCTGTAGTTTCTGCTAACGCTGTAATTTTATCATCTGTATAATATGGAAAAAGAGAAAATTCTGCATTTTTTCTACCAGCAGTTAAACCTCCATTACTTGATATAAACATCCAATGGTTTGAATCTGAAACAATCGTCATAAAAAAAGGACGCATTGTATGGCTGTTCGAAATCTTATAAAAAGACTCGTTGTTGATCGTTACTAATTCTCCTTTAACCTCTACAGCTGGATTCTTTGCAATAGTATTACTCATTCTAAAATAATTCTAAAAACATATCTAGAGATATGAAAAACAATGTTTTTATTTTTAAATTTTAATGTTGATTTTACCTAAAATTAAAACGTTTAAGTAAAAAGTGTTTGAATTAAATTAAGCTGAGAATTCTTATTAAGAAAACTCAACTTAATTTCTTTATGTTTTATTCTTGGGTGATATCATCAAAATAATAGACATCTCCATCACAAACTCCATTTCTTTCAAAATAGATCACCATATTTTTAAAAGTACCTGAGTTTACATCAGAAAAATCGAAGGATAATTCTTGCCATTTACCAATTTCTGTAATTGTTGCAACTCGTTGAATGAATGGATTGTTGTTAGGAAACGGATTTTCCTCTAATAGCAACGTTACTTCTGTAACTTGTGTTTCTGCTAAAACTTTTATTTTAAATATTTTATTTTGCATTGTTGCAAAATTTAATGGTGTATTTAAAACAGTACCTGCTCCTGACCATGTTTCACAGCCTGCAGCTTTTGTATACGCAAAAACATTACAACTAGAGTTTACTGCATCTAAAACTGGATTGTTAACAATACCTCCACCAATATTTCCAAAAGCGTCAAAAGAAGCATTTCCATTTTCATTGAAAAATGTCCAATTTAGGCTTCCATTTGCTGGGTCAATATTTTCTGATGTTTCATCTACACAGCCATCAATAATAAAAGAATCGCTAAAAGTACTTGATTCTCCACTTGTGTTTTTAGCGGTTAATGTAACTGTATAAGTCCCATTTAAATAGGTTTTTACAGGGTTTATTAATGTTGATGTTGTACCATCTCCAAAATCCCAAACATAAGAAGTAGCATTTTCTGATATGTTGATAAAAGTTATTGTTTTCGCATTCATAGTTCTTGTAAACCTTGCTACTAATGTTTGATCTTTTATTTCAAGATCATTATCACCTTCACAAGATATTGTTAGCATTAATGAGAAAATCACTAAAGAAAAGATGCTTATTTTTTTTATTAAATGTTTCATATTCTTTTTTTTTAGTTATAAACTCTTACATAATCTACTAACATTCTTTGAGGAAAAACAGTGTTTTCATTTGGTGAACCTGGTAAATTACCACCAACAGCAATGTTTAAAATGATATAAAAAGGTCTGTTAAAAACCCATTCTCCTGTTCCATTTGTTTTTTCCCTTACTGTTTCAGGTGTTATGGATTGATACAAATCGCCATCTACATAATAATTAATTGCATTAGGACTCCATTCAATTCCAAAAATGTGAAAGCCATTATCAAATCTATCATTTAGAATTTCGTATTCTTTAGTAATTGCATTAGCTCCAGAATAATTGGGTCCATGAATAGTTCCCAAAACTACAGTTGGTGCATCTCCTAGGTATTCCATAATATCAATTTCACCAACTTGTGGCCAAGAAAGCGTTCCATTTTCATCATCGCCTAAAAGCCAAAAAGCTGGCCAAATACCTTTACCTGTTGGTAGTTTTATTCGAGCTTCAAACCTACCATATTGTTGTTGGAACAAACCTTTAGTTGTAAGTCTTGCTGAAGTATATCCAGAACCTTGATACGATTCTTTATCTGCAGTTATAATTAAAACTCCATTTTGTACAGTTACATTTTCTGTTCTGGCAGTGTAAGTCTGTAATTCGTTATTTCCCCAACCAGGAATTCCTTCTGCAGTTCCATCACCTTCTACTAAATTCCACATTGTTGGGTCTGGAGTTCCATTCACATCAAATTCGTCTTGCATTACTAAATTAGTAAGTGTAGTCACAGTTTGAGTTTCATCTGAATCGCAACTTGTAAAACCCACTGAACTTAAAAAAAGTAAGATTAGAAGCTGTGATTTTCGTTTATATATATTTTTCATCTTTTCTTATTTTATGTTGTTAGTTTGTATAAAAATATACGTTATCTACCCAAATATCTGCTACAGTATTGTCTGATATAAAGAACAATTGCCCTAAATTAGTTCTGCTATTAAAACCTGGGAAACTTGATAAAGGAATGTCTAAACTTACCCAACCATTAGCATCTGCATTTCTTAAAGCAGTTGCGTTTATAGTAAAAGAACCTCCTGAAGTAGCTCCTGAACCTGTACCACTTTCTAATTCAATTCTTATAAAATCTCCATTATCGATATTTTCTCTAACATTTATATCTATATGCAAGGTATTTGTAGCGCTAACATCGATATTAGATACAGCTTCATACATACCAATACTTACAAAATTAAGTTTCGTATAATTTATAATATTATCTAAATCTCCATTTGCAAAAGGCGCTTGAATATCAACATTATTTGGATCTGCACCAGCACCACCTTCTGTGGTTTGATAAGGTGCAAAAAAACCATTATAATGTCTTACAGGAACATTTGAATACACATCACTAAAAATAGACACCACATTATTTGTAGCAGTTGGAATTGGTGCATGAGGAAAATCTCCTTGTCCATTTATTTTTAAAGATCCTTTAGCAAGCACATTTGCAACTTCTGCTGAAACTGTAGCTGCACCTTGACCTATAATTGTTGTGACAACTTCTCCTGCCTCATTTAAACCAAATGCACTTGTTACATTCGAATTATCAGAATTAAAATCGAAATAATTTGGAGATATTGTTATTGTTTGTGATTGACCATTTGCTAAATCATAAATAGCGCCTAAACCTGTAATTCTTTGATTAACTCCAGTAAAAACATTCACTTCCACATCATTTCCATTTTGAATAAAATACTTCTGTAATTTTAGGGTTCCTAGTTTTTCAAATTTAATTTCATCAATCCAAAAAGTAAATCCAACTCCTCCTGTACTTTCTGTACCTGCAGAAAAAACAAACATTCCTTTTTCTTGTGTTAATCTAGAAGCATCAGGAATTGGAATAATTACTTTTCTCCAATCTGTAGAGAGTTGTTTATTTGCGATACTAACTGGAAATTTATCTTCCATAAAATCTGTTCCAAAACCTAGTAAACTCACTGAAGCTGTTGTAGAACCTTTCATCCAAAAAGTTAAAGCATCATACCCAGATAAATCTCTACCTTCTCCACGATCTCTAAAAATTCCACCTATAAAACCTCCATTTGGATCGTTAGGTGCTGGTACATCAATTCTTATAGAACTTGTACCTTGATAAGCTTCATTATCATCTGTACCAAAACCCTCTGTATTTGCTCCTTCAGCAGGATTAAAAGAGATAAAAAATTCATCTGTAAGCCCAGCAGGAGCATCCATAAAAACGTCTGGATTTGTTTGAAATGTTGCTAAATTATTTTGGTCCGTTATTTCTCTTTCACAACTTGCTATTGTCATCATTAAAACAAATAGGAAAGTAATTTTACAATAAGTATATATTTTTGTTTTCATCTTTTTATGGTATTATTTTCCAATATTAATATGAATGTATGTTCTAATTTCCCACTCTGAACCATTAGGAAAACCTACTGGGCTTAAAATTGGTGCAGTTGCAAACTCGTTAGCTGTTTCGTTTGGAGAATATCTTGGTGAATATTCATTTAAAGACCTCCAAGTTCCTCTTAAACCAACTTTAGTATCTGGTAAAATAAACCAGCTTGGTTTTCCTATTGATGTTGAGACATCTAGCATTAACTGTAAAGGATATGTTAAGTTAAAATCTCTATGATAATCAAAAGGCCCCCAGTCATTTACCTTAACCATTCCTGTTATTTTCATCTTATTTAAGATCATTCTTACATCTGCTCCACCTCTATAAATAAGTCTTTCACTATCTCCATTTGCTTGACCTGTTCCATAATACAAATTGGCAATTAAGCCTAAATCTGGATGTACTTTAGATACAATTCTCGAATTTACTTCCCATAAATCTTGTGCTGGTGCAGATTTTTCGAAAGGGAAAAAAGTACGATCTGCTAAGAAACCAATTGCTGCATCTTGTGTAGTTGGTAAACTTCTATATACAAAACCTAAATTCATAGCAAACTTTGCATCTTCTGCTCTATCATTATCAAACTCATACATATATGTTGCAGGAGTAGGATCGTATGTAAAAAGAATTTCTCCTGCAGTCATTTCTCTATTTCCTGCTCTTACAGCAAAAGGATCATCAATAACATTTCTTAATCTTCCAGGAGCATCAACACCATTTGGCATTGCAGCAATTAGTGGTTTTTGATATAAAAAATTTGGTGCAATTTGAAATTTACCTCCAAAATTATAAGCAATACCCGTTAAAAAATTGGTCATGTTTCCACTACCAGAATCTTTTAATTTCCAACCTGTAAAAACTAATGTTGGGTCTCCTCCTCCATTTGCAACTAATCCCATTACAGAACCTTGAGCATAGAAATTAAAGCCACCATCAATAAAAGTTAATTTTGCTTTTCCACCCCAATTATCTTTAGACTGAATTTTATCATTTACAACTTGACCATTGTCATTTATATCTTGATAACTTCTACCGTTTAAAGGTTTACCACCCCACATTGCACCTAATGTTATTCCAAATTTATTTAGTTTTCTTTCGATAGCAAAAGTTGCTCTTTCTGTTGGTAATGGTGGTATAACACCTGATCTTGATTGTTCTGGATCTAAAATTCTACTTCCTGTTACATCAATTCCACTTCCTTGAACAATATCTTTATGATAAATTGCTGATAAACCATAGCTACCAACTTGTTTTTGATATTTTAAAAATACTGCTGGATTTGCTCCCCAAAAAAGTTGTGGTCCAAATGCTGCTTTTAATCCTTCTAATACACCTTTACCATCAACTTCTACACCTAGAATTTCTCCATTATAAATATCTAAATTTGGTCCATAATAAGCTTCTGGATAAAGATTAAAGAAATCGCCTTCATAACTCCAATGATAATGCCCAGTTCTATAAAAACCTCTCATATCAAAATCTTTGGCATTCCATTCAAATTCTGCGTTATAAACTCTTAATCGATTGTTATCTGTAATAGTTGTAGTACCATTTGGAGTTTCTACTTGTATTGGTCTCCCTACATTTTCATAGAAAATATCATCAATTGGGTTTCCTGCAACATTTCCTAAAATGTTAAAATTAACCTCAGCTTTCATATTTGCTGAAGGCTGTCCTTTTACACCAACATAATAAGATTGCATATGATCAAAACCTCGTCTGTCTGGAATTGTTTGACCTGTACCATCTGAAAATTTAGGCGTTGTTAATAAAGTTCCACCTGTATTAAAAGTTGTAAATTCTGCTCTTAAATTGGTTAGTTGAATTTTTTCAGTACTGCCCATAGATGCTTTATCTCCTCTTGCTCTTAAAACAGCATCCATTAGATTGATGTTTTTAAAGTGATTTTCAACGGTTATTGGAGTACTTTCAAAAATATTTAATTGATGCGCTTCTTTTAAAGCGTAATAAGATGCTCTTGGATACAATGTATAAAGTCCTCTAATATCTGTTGGGCCTTTTGCAGCGATTCCAAACCATTCTTCATTCATGTTTTTATCATTTGCTGCTGCTTGATCTCTACTATATCCATTACTTGGCCAAGATGCTTTTGTATCATGTACTTCTGCATTTTTACGTTCATCAAAACCTGCTTTGAACCAACCATCACTAGATTGAAAAGTAAAACCTCCAATAGAATTTTCTGCTTTCCCTAAACCATATCCATTTTCATAAATTTCTCTCCAATTATTAACCATATAATAGGCTTGCATTAATTGGTCTTCTTTATTATCTTTTGCGTTAAAAGCATCAGCACCAAATTCAGTAAATAAGATTGGTTTGTTAAATTCTTTATCAACTCTAGAAAAAGCATCCAAAAAGGATACTCCTCTATACATATTGGTTCCATAAATGTCTATATCTTTACATTCGTCTGCAACAATATCCAAATACAATAAATCTCCATTACAAATACCAATTGGGTGAGATGTATCCACTTTTTTCATTGCAATAGCAGCATCGTTAAAAGTTTTATACATGGCTCTAGCCTCATTTTGTTTTGCAACATCATCATCATTAATAATAATGCCTTCATCAGTTTCAGAACCTTCCCATGTTAAGTGATAATTATTTTCATTCCCCAACATAAAAAGTAACAATCCAGGAGTGTCTTTGTATAGGTTTAACATATTTACTGCTTCATCAATAAGATGTTTACGAACCTTTGGATCTGAATATTGTGTTTTTGGATTATACACACCATTTATTGTAGTTCCATAAGCTCCAAATTGATGATTTATCATTGTATAAATTCCGAAATTCTCATAGATATAAGTAATCCATTTTGGAGGCATTCCAATATATGTTCTTATGGCATTAACACCCATATTTTGCCATACAGGCATTTCTTCATCTAAACCAGCTTTAATAGTTGCATCTGATTTTTCCCAAAATTTTGCATCTAAAACATTGTAGCCAATTGGCACATAATCCCAATTGATTCCATTCACCATAAAAGGCTCTCCATCAACAGTAAGCATCATTCCTTTAGCATCATTTACAATAGATACTTTTTGCGTTTGAGAACACATACTTATAGTGAATAAGAAAAGTAACAATCTTAAAAAAATATTCTTCATAATTTTCTTTTTTAGATTAAGATTGTGCTTTATAATTAAGAAGTAAGAAAAGCAAAATCAATTATATTAGTTGAATTATTAGTGATTCATAAATTTAAAGATTTTTTTTTGTCAATTTGATAAAATAAACCTTAACAAAAAGTATACATGATAATATTTACAACGAATCCTTACAGATTAAAGGCTTTAAAGCTGCATAAAAAACTTATTGAATAATCGTTATTTTAGGAATGTTGTGGTATTGTATTGTAAAATAACTGAATGATGTGGTCTTTTTTTTTAATTCTATTCTTGGTTGCAGTCAAAACTGAACAAAAAACATGTTAAAAAGTTAAATTCATAATTTAAACGTTAACAATTTTAACTTTTGATTTTTATCACTAATTAACGAATAGAACTATTTTACCTATCATTAATGCTCAAATTTTTATTGCTTTATAAATTTGAACATTTAAAACAATAGATTACTGATATACTTTTACGTAATCAATTTCCATTGTAGATTCTGTGAAATTTTCATCTATTGCTCCACCAAAACTACCACCCATTGCTACATTTAAAATGATGAAAAAATCGTGATTAAAAGGCACATTACTATTATTTGAAAATGAGTGAATTTCATTTCCATCCACAGTAAAAAGTATGAAGTCTTTATTCCAAACTACTTGGTATACATGAAATTCAGAAGATACATTTGCAACAGGAATACTGTTTCCATTACCATTTCCTCCAAAATTATTAGGGTAATGTAATGTTGAATGAATTTTATTTTGATCATTCCCAACATGTTCCATAATATCTATTTCACCACAAGCAGGCCAAGGAGCTGTTTCGAAATTGGCACCTAACATCCATATTGCAGGCCAAGTACCTTTCCCAGTTGGTAATTTTGCTCTTACTTCTACTGTTCCATAAGTGAAATCGAATTTTCCTTTAGACAATAATCTTGACGATGTATAATTAGCGCCTTGAAAACTTTCTTTTTTCGCTGTAATTTTTAAAAGTCCGTTTTCTACAATTACATTATTGGAACTATTTGTATAATATTGAGACTCTCCATTTCCCCAACCATTATTTCCAGTTCCAATATCATAGCTCCAATTATCTGGATTTGGTGCACCATCAACATTAAATTCATCAGACCAAACTAATACTTGTCCATTTTGTGAAATAAATATGTCTATTTTCTTAAAATCTCCAATTGAATTTTCTGTTCTAGAAAATGCAAATACTTCTATTGTATAAGTTTTTAAACCATCAGCTATATAAGTATGTTCTGCTATTCCTGAAGTATTTGTTACCTCTTTTCCATCTCCAAATTTAATAAGATAAGAAACTGCGTTTATTGCATTCGCTGTTACTTTTATTTGTCCTGAACCATCACCATTTAAATTGTTGGAGTCAGCACCAATAATTGCCACTGAAATATTTAAATTTTCTGGAAATATATCTGTTGAAATTATGGTGTCTGTTCCGTTTTCTGGACTACCACAAGCAATTAGTAAAAAAAAACTAATAAAGACAATGAAGCCTTTATTAGTTAAAAATTCTTTTATCATCATATTTTTATTATTCTATTTCTATTGTAAACCACCAGTCAAATTCGCTATTTGCATCTGTAGTTTTTAAGATCAACTCATTAGGTGTTCCTCTGTCAAAGATTTCATATTGAAAATTACCACCAGTATAATATGCTATGAATGATTTCGAAGATAAATTAATGGTTTCTACTCCTCCAGGTGCCGTAAGTTGAAAAGAACCAACATAATCTTCATAGGCATAATTTTCTATATCTGCTCCATTTACACTTCCATCAGTATTTGGTCCTAAATCATTAACAATATAAGGATTTCTACCAAAGACATCTCCATTTGTTGTGTGTGTAAAAACTCCATCAGAACTAAACGTAAAACGATCATCATACATACCAACACCAGCTTTTTCATCTGGTCCAGCTCCATACCATTCTGCATTTGTTGTTCCACCAACTGGACCTAAACCAAAATGCTTATCTTTTGATGCTTTAATTTTCCAAGTTCTTGAAGTTACTGCATTTGGTGTTGCAGGATCAAAATTAAACAACTTTGTTTTTAACTCTTCTGGAGCTGAATAGGTAGCCAAAACATCTACTTGAATTGTTTTACTTGAAGACACACCTGCTGTTCCTGAAGCAATTACACTAACAGTATACGTATTTAAACCTAAATTGCTAAAAATAATATTTTGCTCTCCTGTTAATGTTACATATTCTGTTGCTCCATGAACAAGTTTATATGATAATGCATTATCTGCAGTTACCGTAAATTTAACTTCTCCTGTTCCATCTCCATTAGGATTTGCTGCATCTGCTCCAGCAATTTCTGCTGTAACTTGTATATTAGATGGTGTTATAATCTCACCAAATGAATACTCATTTTCTTGACAGCTATAAAGAGCAATCATTAAAGAAAATAGGATTATATAACTATTTTTTATGTTTTTCATTTTTTATGTTTTTTTAGAGTTAACTTTTATTTCAATAGCTATTTTAGTTGATTGTTAAAACAACATTATCAATATTAACTAATCCATTTTCTCCATTTAAATCAAATAAAACACGTGCATCAGTAGCTCCGAAAGTTTCCGAAGATACTGTAAGTGTGTAATTTGTTTTAGTTGTAGTGATCTCTACTGGTTTTGAATCGTTTGAAAAATCTCCTCCACTTAAACCAATACCACCAATTATAGATCTCTCCACATCTGACCAAGCATCAAAAGTTAAAGTATACGTGTTGCCTTGAACAATTTCTAGTTTTTGACTAACATTTACAAGATATGGTTCGTTTGGATTTGCATTTGTTACGTTTACGGAATAATACGTATTTCCTCCATCTGTTACAACAGGTGCTGAGCTAGTATCATCTACACCAACAATCCAAGAGTCGCTTCCATTTTCGAAATCTCCATTGGTTAATAAGTTATTTACTTGTAATTTTAAAGAAACGTCATCAATATTTACCAAACCATTTTCTCCATTTAAATCGAATAAAACACGAGCATCAGCAGCTCCAAAAGAATCTGATGAAAGTATTAACTCATATTGTGATCTTGTTGTTGTAATATTTACTGGTTTTGAATCATTTGAAAAATCTCCTCCACTTAATCCAATTCCTCCAATTATAGATCTACTTGTATCAGACCAAGCATCAAACGTTAAAACATATGTGTTTCCTTGAACTATATTTAGTTTTTGACTAACATTTACCAAATAAGGCTCATTTGGGTTTGCATTTGTTACATTCACAGAATAATAAGTATTTCCTCCATCTGTTACAACTGGTGCTGAACTACTGTCATCTACACCAATTAGCCAAGAATCACTTCCGTTTTCAAAATCTCCATTGGTTAGTAATCCACCATCAAAAGGTGCTGCTGCTGGTGCTTTATAAAAATAGAAATTATCAATATAAACTACTCCTGCAACTCCATCTGAATCAATTAGTAATTGTGTAATTTTTTCTTTGTTTGATAAGTTTCCTGCATCAAAGTCTGACATATTAATTTCAATACTTTGCCAAGAGCCACCAATGGTAGTTCCCAAAGAAACTTCTGCTTCTTGCTTAGGGTCTTCGGTTGTATTTACTAACTTAACAGATAAACCGTTTGTAATTCCTTCAGGTACCCAATAATCAATATGCATCATTTCCATTCCAGAAATATCGATACCAGCATCATAATTAGTAACCATTCCTAAAAAATCTAAATTTGTAAGTTTCCAAACATTATTATCGTCGATAGTTGTTGCTTCAAAATTTGTAGCTGACCAATCTGTAGGCAATTCATTTAACGTTACGTTTGTATATTTATCACTAAAAATAGATACAACATCTGTTTCAACTCTATTTCTAGGAGTTGGTGCTGCTGATAAAGGCGCTAAAATTTCTGTAACTTCAAATTCTTCTGTATATTCTGTTGTAGCAATGGCACCACCTTTTACGATAACTCTCGTTGAGTAAACTCCTGGAGTTTGATATTGATACTTTATAGTTTCACCTATATTTGCTGTTGCTGCAGGCTGATTAACGCCTGTTTCTCCAGAATAAAATTCGTACATAGTTGCAAAATCTGCTGTTGCAGTAATGTTTACTTGCTTTGTTATTGCTGCATCATTTTCTAAAGTAACAACTACATTTTCTGGAGCTTTAAAAGAAACTACTAAAGGCTGAGTTATTTCAGTTTCATCTCCTTTTAAATTAGAAGCTACAATTGTTACGTTATAAGAACCTTCTTCGTAAATTTTATTAGCGTTTTCTCCAGGTAATAATGTTACTGAATCTGAATTATCTCCAAAAATAACTTTAAAACCAGCAGCACCTTCTGCACTTGGCGTAATTGTAACTGAACCTGTATTATCTTGAGTGATATTGAAGATTGCACTTACATTTGTTGGTGCTGTTATTGCATCTGTAAAAGAGGTGTCTCTTAAATCTTCCTCACAAGCTATTACTAAAAATAGTAAGAAAAAGATTTTGTAAAAGTTTTTAATTTTTTTCATTATAATATTTTTTATAAATTTTAGTAATTAGGATTTTGATCCCATCTATTTCCTGCTAATTGAATTTCTATAGCTGGTATTGGAAAAACCTCATTTTTATCAGCTTCAAAACCATCAATTTCTTGAGCTGCTTTTCCTGTTCTAACTAAATCGAAAAAACGATGCCCTTCACCTACTAGCTCCACTCTTCTTTCACTTAGTATATTATCATACAACGTAGTACCTGTTGCTGTAATGTTATTCGCTGAATTTCCAAAAGCTCTTTCTCTTACTCTATTTAGATAAGTTTGTGCTTTTGCGTCATTTGGTGTTGAACTTTTATTAAAAGCTTCTGCAGCCATTAACAATACATCTGCGAAACGAATAGCTCTATAATTGTTAGGATTTGTTAAATTTCTATCCCCTTGAGCTGAATTACTTCTTAATCTAGGAATGTATTTTCTGTTGTAATAACCTGTGTGCTCATTCCCTGTTCCAAAAGTTGCTCCTGTACTTGTAGCCCAAGCATTAATATCTAAAATAGCAACATCTTTTCTTAAATCTCCAGCTTCAAAAGCATCTACAACTTCCTGAACTGGAACGTTAAAACTAAATCCTGATGAAAAATCTGGACCCGAATATGCTCTAACTCCATTAAAACCTACTGCTACATTCCCTTCACTACATTGTAAACAATCGAAACTTGCACCTTGACCTTCAAAATATTGAACTTCAAAAACAGACTCAATATTATTTTCTCCTGCTTCTTCGAAAATTGTATTATAATCTGTTACTAAATCATAAGGACCATTTAGAATTAAATCATCTAAAATAGTTGCAGATTCTGTAAATTTATTTTGATATAAATATGCTTTTCCTAATAAAGCTTGTGCAGCACCTTTTGTTACTCTGCCTGGTTGAGATTGTACGTAAGGCAAATTATTAGCAGCAAATATTAAATCTGCTTCTATTTGTGCATACACATCTGCTTTGGGAGTTCTATCAATGGTAAATTGTTCTCCAAATAAAATTCTTTCATCAACTGACAAAGGAACATCTCCAAACCATTTTACCAACTCGAAATAATAATATGCTCTTAAAAAAGTAGCTTCTGCTATTATTTGTTCTTTACCAGCAAAATCTGTTTTATCTTTAAATTCAAGAATATAATTTGCTCTGTTTACACCAGCAAACATCCAGTTCCATATATCTCTTAATTGAGCATTTAGAGGTGTATGAATCATATCATCTACTTCTTGAATACCTGGAGTGTCTGTTGCACTTTCTCCTCCAGCTAAAGAATTGTCTGAAGCTATTTCTCCTAACATTACGTTTAAATAAGTAGATTGTAACAAATCGTACGCACCAATAATTGCCTTTTCGTAATCTTCTTGAGTATTAAAGAAATCTTCTGAATTGGTAGATGTTGGTTTTACATCAACAAAATCATCACTACAAGAAAAACTAAAACCTACTAAAAGTAATAATGTATATATTTTTATATTTATTTTTTTCATGATATTTTTTTTTAAAAATTAACATTTATTCCTAATAAAAATGTCTTTGGACTTGGATAAAAACCTTGATCTATTCCTCCACCAATTGGAGATCCATTAGATGTTGTTGGGTCATACCCTTTATAATTACTTAGGGTAAATAAGTTGGTTGCTGACACAAAGAATCTTACTTTATCGAACTCTAACCTATCTAAAAGATTTTGCCCAACACTATACCCTAATTGTACACTTTGCAATCTTAAGAAAGAACCATCTTCTACATAAAAATCTGAAAATAAATTGTTGCTAGTTGCTCCAGTTGTAACTCTTGGAAAAGAATCACTTGTTCCTGCTCCAGTCCATCTATCTAAATAATAAGCTGGCCTATTCGTTAAAGGCAGCGTTCTTTCATAATTTCTTACAATTTCATTTCCTAGTGATGCAAAAGCATATGCATTAAAGTCAAATCTTTTGTAATTGAAAGATAAATTTAAACCCATTGTTATATCTGCAATCGGGTCTCCAATATAAGTTCTATCATCAGGATCAATTATACCATCTCCATTCGTATCTACAAATCTTAAATCTCCAGGAGCTGCATTTGTTTGCGTTGCATGCGCATTAACTTCTGCTTGACTTTGGAATAAGCCATTCGTTTGATATCCGTAAAAATAACCAATAGGAAAACCAGCTTCCATTCTTGATGGTGGTTCTTGACCAACTCCAAAACTTCCTCCTTCTATAATTCCTGTTTGATTCCCAACAAATGTTACTTCGTTTTTCAGTTTTGTAAAGTTGTAATTAACATTGTACCTAAAGTCTTCTGAAATATCATCTTTATAACCTATTGAAAACTCAAAACCTTTATTTACTACTGTTCCTGCATTTACAACTGGCACTAAAGAACCAGGAGCAGCAACACCAATAATTCCTGATGTTTGTGCAGAAACCAATAAATCTTCAGTAGTTTTCTTAAAGTAATCCATAGTAATGTTTACTTTATTTAAAAGCTCCACATCTACACCAAAATTTAATGGAATTTGTTGTTCCCATTTAATTTCTGGGTTTGCAATTGGTCCTATAGCTAATCCTTGTGCTAATTGATTGTCAAACACATATTCTGATTCACCATTTAAGATAGAAACAAATCTAAATCCAGGAATCCTATCATTACCAATAATACCATAACTTGCTCTTAATTTTAAGAAACTTATCATATCAGAATCTCTTAAAAAATCTTCTTCTGAAGCTACCCAACCTGCAGATGCTGTTGGGAAAAATCCAAATTTATTTTCTGGGCCGAAGTTTGAAGAACCATCTCTTCTTATAACTGCAGAAAATAAATATTTACCATCATAAGCATATTGTAATCTAGCAAAATAAGAGAGTAAACGACTATCAAAACTTAAATTACTACCATTATTGTTATTGATAAAAATCTCTAAACCATTTCCATTAAGAACATCATTTCCTAAAACTACATCGTTAATATTTGTTCCTGAAGCATTGCTGGTAAGATTTTTTTCGAACCTACTTGTACTCTTAAATATAGAAGTACCAAGCATCGCCTTTACATCATGCACATCATTATATACTCTTTCATATTTAGCGAACGCATCAAAAGTGTAATCAAAATAACTTTGTTGAAAATCTGTAAACGTAGAAATATCATTATTAAAAACACTTCCATTTCCATAGTTATAAACTGGATTAAATGTGTTTGAATTTACTACAGAGTAGTTTGCTTGAAATCTAGTTTCTACTGAAAAATAATCTAAAAAACTATAATTTAAACCATAACTTCCAGAAATCTTGTTAATCCAAGTTCTGTTCTCTGCATTGTCTATTTGCGCTAAAGGGTTTGCTACTTCAATACCTGTACCAATAACTGGTGGTTGAGAAAAACTACCATTTGGATTCCTAACTGGAGTTGTTGGTGGCATGTTTACAGCATTAAACAAAATAGAACCTAGTGTATTCTCTATAAGATTTTTCTTATTTGTATTTGTATATATTGTTGATGATGTAAACTTTAAGTTGTCTAAAATATCTGTATTATAATTGAATCTTAAATTACTTCTATTAAAGTTCGCTTTATCTCCACCTACAATTCCATCTTGACTTAAAACAGACAAACCAAAAGAATAGGTAGATTTTTCTGTTCCTTTATTTAAAGTATAATCGATATTAAAAGTTGGTGCATTTTCAAAAACTTGATTTTGCCAATTTGTACCTTGACCAATTCCACTGATATTTGAAAAAGGTAAAGCTTCTCCATTTGCAGCAAAAGCTTCGTTTGCTAAAAGCGCATATTCTGTTCCATTAAGCATTGGAATTTCTCTAGTAGTTTGCTGAAAACCAATCTGCATATTTAAGATCGATTTAAAATCAGAATTTTTTCTACCCGTTTTTGTAGTTACTAGAATAACACCATTTGCAGCACGAACACCATAAATACCTGCAGAAGCATCTTTTAATATATTGATAGATTCAATATCTGATGGATTCACAACACTTAAGTCTTCAATAACTCTACCATCTAATAAAATTAATGGCCTGCTATCTCCATTTGTAGAAACTCCCCTTATTCTAATATTAGAAGCTGCACCTGGAGAACCAGAACTCTGTGTAATATTTACACCTGCAACTTGTCCTTGAAGCGCTTGCTCAATTCTTGTAGGTTTTAAATCATCTATAGTCTGACTAGAAACTACTGCAACTGCTCCAGTAACTTCTTTTTTCTTTTGTGTACCATAACCAATTACAACTATTTCATCTAAAGCTTCTGTAGATTGCTCTAAAGAAACATTTATCATTTCAGAATCGGCTACTATAACCTCTTTTTTCTTGTATCCTAAATAGTTAAAAACTAAAATTGATCCTTTTGATATTTGAGGAAGATTATACAAACCATCAAAGTCTGTTTCTGTACCTAAAGTAGTTCCTTTAATACTTATACTTACTCCTGGTAAAACCTCTCCAGAAATGGCATCTTTAACAACTCCTTTTACATTTATTGTTTGAGCGCTAGCTAAAACAGTTATGAATGTAAATAGTAGTAATGTGATTTTTTTTCTCATAAAAAAAAGTTTAAGTTTTGTTTGTTTCACAAAAATAAAGCTTCTTATTTGTTAAAATCGCAATAAAAGCCACAATAAAAAACATACAAGACAAAATATTAGCAAAAATCCTTATAAACAGTAATGTTAAAGAAAACTTAAATGCTTAAAAAAAATAGAATGTTGTGGTAATGTATGGGTCTATTTTAAATGATTTATATTTTATATCTCTAAAATATAATTTGTTAAGTTCTCATCATGAGGTAAATCCATTTTTTTTCTGAGTCTGTAACGTTTTACTTCTACACTTCTTGGTGAGATATTTAAAAGGGGTGCTATTTCTTTAGAAGCTAGGTTTAATCGAAGATAAGCACATAGTCTTAGGTCGTTTGGAGTAAGTTCTGGGTGTTTACTTTTAATTTTCTTTAAGAATTTTTTATCAGCATTATTAAAAGCTTCTTGAAACATTTTCCAATCGTCTGTATTGTTTAGATTTTTGTCAATTATTTTTACAACCTTATCAATACTGGTGTTTCCTTTTGAAATTAGTTCCGTTTTTATAGTATTTAAGAATTCATTCTTCTTGATAATACTCATTGTTGAAGTCGCTAATTCTCTGTTTTTACTTTCAATATCGCTTCTTAATTTATCATTATTTAGCTTGATAATTTTTTGTGAACTCTCAAGCTCTTTTAGGGCTAATTTTCTCTGTGTTTTTTGCAACAATTCTTCTCTTTGTCTTTTATAATAAGATTTTGAGGCGATATGTAATGTATAAAATAGTACAATTAAAGAGATGATATAAATGCCTATAAAAACATTAGACAAATACCAAGGTTTTGCTATTGTAAAAGAATATTCAGCAACATTGTCACTTAATTTATTATCTATAGAGGCTCTAACCTTAAAGGTATAATCTCCAAAAGGCAAATTCTCAAACAATAAATAATTGTTTTTAGATAATTTACTCCATTTTGAGTTTAAACCTTCTAATAAATATTGATAATGTATAGAAGACGTTTTATGGTAATTGGTAACACTATAAGAAAACTCAAAGTTATTTTCTAAGTTCGTAAAAACTTTAGGTTCAAGTAAACTTATCTTTTTTTGTGCCTTATCTGTCTCATTATTAAAGATTCTGTTAATTTGTATCACAAAATCTTTAGGTTCTACAATTTTATTTAAATCTAAAGTTAAATACCCATCTGAAGTACCAATTAAATACTTTTTATCATCTAAAGAAATCATATTCTCATAACCAGAAGCTCCTTTTTGCATGGTTCTATTGATGGGAATAATCTCTAAATCGGGTTTTTCACTAAATTTTCCTGGCGTAAAATAACGGATGTCATTTTTAGTAAAGGACCATAACTTATTGTTTACGTTATCGAATATTAGCTTTGCCGATAAAAAAGTATCTTTTGGAATTAGTTTACTAAAAACAGAATCTTTTTGAAAACGGTCTTGTTTTTCTGAATATTTAAAAACTCCATTTTTAGAAGCATATAAAATATCATTCTTGTATTGAATTAAGCTTGAGTGAATTCCCTTTTGAACAGAGGTATCTTTAATAATTTCTGTTACATTTCTAAAATCTTCATCAATTTTTAGCTTAAAAACACCTTTATATTCGTGATTTACAAAAATATTTTTTAAATCTTTTAACACAAAATATTTACTAGATGTCGAAAAACCATCAATTTTATTTCTTAAAACCCAGGAATCATTCGTCTTTTTTAGAATATATAAACCATCATAACTACCTTGTATAATGGTATTATCATCTATTTTAGATACGCTCCAAGTTCCATCTATGCCTTTTATTAAAGTGGCATTATTATCATTTACAACAAATGTTCCTGAATCATGACTACAAAATAAGGTATTGTTTACTTCTTGTAAATTCCAAACTTGACCTTGTGTGTTGTTTACAAATTCAAATTCGTCATCAGAGTTTTTTCTTTTAAAATATAATCCTTGGTTTGTGCCTAAATACAAATTATCCTCAAAAACTATTGATGCATAAATTGTACCCCAAAAATTAGTTCTTTTTACAAACGACTTAAATGGAGAATTAAAATTAATCGTGTTAATTCCATTATCTAAACCAAGCCATATATTAGAATCTACATCTTCAAAAATAGTAAGTACTGTATTATTGCTTAAGCCAGAACCTTGAGTTATATAATAAAGAATATTTCCATCTTTATCTAATTTAATTAACCCATTGGCAATAGATCCTAAAACAATATTTCCGGTTTTAAGTTGCTTTGCACTATAAATAGTTTTCTTTGATAAAAATTCATCAGCAGTTATTTTCCATTTTTTTAATTCATTATCTGCCAAATAATAAAAACCATTCTTTTGTGTTAAAAAAAATAATTTATCATCTTTTAAAAAAAACGCGACTATTTTATTTTCTTTTAAAACGGCATCGTTAGAAATTAATTTAGGAGCTCCATTTTCAATCATAAAAACACCTTTCCCTAATTCTTGAAAATAAATAATATTCTCTACTTTAGATAGTTTTGTAAGGTTCTTCTCTGACTCTATTATTTTTAAATTTTTTGTTTCTAAATTATAGAGATAAATTCTCTGTAAAGATTTAAAAATCATCCATCCATCTAGTTCAGCAATTTCCCAAATTTGCTCATCTTCGATCATTTTTACACCTTTTTCTTGCGCTATAGAAGTAAATTCTAAAAAACCAAATTCGTTTTTTTCCCAAAAACCAAAATCCATATAAAAACCTGTATAGATTTTTTCTTTAAACGATTTAACTGAACGCATAATAGTTTCGTTTGGAGTGGTATATAACTGCCAATTTGCGCCATTAAATTCTAATAAACCTTTATTATTAGCAACGTAAATATATTTATTGGGTGATTGAGAAATAGCCCAATTTTGATTTTCAGCACCATAATCTTCCGCAGAAAAAATACTAATTGGTGGTACCTCTTGACTTAAAAAGAAAGGGCAAGAAATAAAAAAAGCAATAAAAAATATTGATATTTTTTTAATCATGTGTAGTTCAATTTGCTACGAATTTAGCAAAATATAAACTTGATTTGGTAAAGAATTTTAAATTTTGATAAAAAAAAAGAACTTTTTTAAAGTTAAAAAATAATATCGATGAGAAAAATTTTAATTGAATTAACAATATTTTAAGATTTTTAGGAGTTTTTCAGTAAGTTTGTGAAAATAATAATTTAAAATATTAATGAAAAATTTAGGGACAGCAAACATTTTAATGTTGTTATTATGTTTACTTATTATAATTATTGCAGAATATTTGTTTTTAACAGGCGATAAATTACATGGTATTTTTATTGGGCTTTGGGCTCCTACTTTATTAGGAGTAATGATTTACCTAAAATTGATTACTAATGAGCGCAAATGATATTGTTTTATTCTTTTCCATTTTTGTAGGAATATGCGTCGTTATTTGGGCATATTTTATGATACGTGCTTTTGATAAAGCTAGTAAAGGCTAATTTTTTTTCATACTAATTGCCAATCCTCCTCCTTCTGCTAAATAAAATTTTAACTTAGAATTCTTTGTAATTTCTATAGTTTCAAATTCAATTTCTAAAGGATTTTTGTCCCAATGTGCATTTTTTCCATCTTTATAAATTTTAGCTTCATAAGTAGTATTTTCATCTAAAAAACTAAAATCAACTTCAATTTCTCTTGAAATTTCATCAGTAATACTTCCTAAAAACCAATTTTCTGTTGTACGTTCTTTTCTTGCGATTGTAACAAATTCACCAACTTCTCCATTTAAAACTTTGGTTTCAGACCAATCTACACCAACATCTTTTATAAATTGAAGAGGTTTTGGATTTGCCTCATAATGCTCTACCAAATCTGCAGCCATCTGTACAGGACTGTAAATAACAACATACAAAGCGAGTTGATGAGCCAATGTGGTATTTACTTGATTCTCCTTTTTAAACTCATCAAATTTGATGTTAAAGATTCCTGGAGTATAATCTATAGGGCCAGCTAACATTCTTGTAAAAGCTACAATTGGCAAATGTTCTGGAGGGTTTCCTCCATCAGAAGACCAAGCATTAAATTCTTGTCCTCGTAAACCTTCTCTAGAAATTATATTTGGATATGTACGTCTTAAACCTGTTGCTTTTATGGGTTCGTGCGCATTTACAGCTACTTGATATTTTGCTGCTTTTATAGCTGCATTGTTATATTGATTCACCATATATTGTCCATGATGATATTCTCCTTTTGGTAAAATTTTACCAACATAACCAGATTTTACTGCATGCATTCCATATTTCTGCATTAAAGAATATGCAGCATCTAATTGTTTTTCATAAGTCGCAGTTGCTGCAGAAGTTTCATGATGCATAATAATTTCTACACCTTTTTCTTTTGCATACGCAGTAACTTCTTCTAAATTATAATCTGGATATGGAGTTACAAAATCAAAAACACCTTCTCTGTCTTCAAAACCAATCCAACGTTCCCAACCAGTATTCCAACCTTCTACTAAAACACCACCAATATTATTCTTTGCTGAAAAGTCGATAAAGTTTTTTACATTTTCTGTGGTTGCTCCATGTTTTCCATGCGCTTTTCCTGTATCTGTCCATTTTCCATCAACCATTTCCATTCCATAATCCCAAGAAGATTTGTCTAAATGCATTTCCCACCAAACTCCTGTATATTTCATAGGTGTAAACCAAGAAACATCACCTAATTTATTTGGCTCATTTAAATTTACAATTAAGTTAGATTGAATTAAATCTGGTGCATTTTCAGTAATCTGAATCGTTCTCCAAGGTGTATGAAATGGCAATGTTCTTTTTACTTTATACGTTGTATTTCTAGAACCTACTAAATTACTTTTAAAAGATAATTTATCTGTATCAACTTTTAAAGTCATTCCAGCATAATCTAATAAAGCAGCTTCATGAAAACTTAAATGAATTCCGTTTTTACCAACTAAAGTTACTGGTGTATTTACAGCATTTTCTGGAATATATGTTTGTCCTAAACTTGGGTGGTTTCTATTAACAGATGCATCAATTTCTGATAATTTTGTAGTACTATATAAATGCTCGTAAATATCCCAATCTCCAGGAATCCAAAAGGTTTTATAGTCTTCAGTTAAATTGAATTCAGTATTTTCTTCAGTTATAAAAACTTCCGAAAAATTATCTTGTTTTGGGAATTCATATCGAAAACCAACACCATCATTATATACTTTAAAAACAATGTTTAATTTTCTTTTTAAGTCTGATTTTTCTTGCAATTCTACTCGTAATTCATTGTAATTATTTACAACATCTAATTGTTCTCCCCAAGGCATTTGCCAAGTTTCGTTAAAGTTTTTTGTTGATGAATTTACTATTTCGAAATTATCTAAAAATGATGTAGCATTTTCAAAATCAAAACCTAAATAAGAGGTATCAATAACTGTTTCAAAATCTTTCCAAATAATATAGAAAGGTTGTCCATTTTTTGTTAAACCGAATTCAACAGATAAATTATTTTTAGGAGAGAAAACTTCTTTATTTTGTCCATCATGACATGAAAAAATAAAAATCACACAAATAACAATCAACAAAAATCTACCTTTCATACCCTATTTTTTTTCTAGTAAAACAATATCAAAATCAGATTCTAAACTTACTTTTCCGTCTTTAACTTCAACAATCTGATTTGAATAAAAGTCATTTAATTTTTGTCCGTTTTCAAAAACTGAAGCAACATTTAGCTCTTTATTTCCTTTTGGTAAATTAATTCCTGCAATAATTTTATCATCATTTCTAACTCTAGAAAACACCAAACCATTTTCATCAGAAATTAATTGATGTTTTCCTGCACCAACAGCTGTATGATTTACTCTAAACTGCCCTAATTTTTGCCAATGATTTAATACTTCTTTAGTGTTTTTATCCGAAGAAATTGCATCCCAATTCATAAAAGAACGCAAAGTTGCATCTCCAACTGTACCTTCAATTGTTAAATCTCTGGCAGATTCATCACCATAATAAACCTGTGAAGTTCCTGGTGTTAACAACAACATTGTAGCTGTTTTGTAAGGCATTTTTCTTTCTTTATCAAAAGGTTGTCCATCATCATGAGAGGTCATATAATTTAAAATTCCATAGCCTTTTAATTCCGTATTTAAAAGTGAATCGTATTTGGCGAAAACATCCTTTTCAGCCATTTGTTTCACATTCCATTTTAGTTCAAAATTGATTAAACTGTTAAATGCTTTGTCAAAATAATTGACTTTTTTATCACCAAAATCAAAAGATTTTCCATGAGAAATTGCATAATTGTACACTTCTCCAACTAAATAAAAGTTGTTATTATCTAACACTTTTTCAGGATTATTTTTCTTGTAATCTGCAAAAGCCACATCGCAAGTTTCTTTAAATTCTTGCCAAACAAATTCTTCTGTATGTTTTACAGTATCTACTCTGTAACCATCAATTCCAAATTCTGTAATATAATCTGTTAGCCATTTCATAATATAAAAACGAGGGGCTTTTGGATGTCCTGTTTTAGCGAAAAAAGCATCTAATTCTTGTACTTCTTGCTCATATCTTCCTTCAGCTTTCCATTTTTCAATTAAATGTTTTGGCAATTCTACAGCTTCATTACTTTCGGTTTTAATATCTGGTAAATTTTCTACTAACGTACAATTTACAGTCGTTTCAAAATCTTTATAGGTACAAGCAGGTTCAGTTCTAACCCAATCACTTGGCCAAACAGAATCTTTGTCTGTAACTGGCCCTGTATGATTTATAACAGCATCTAACAACACACGAATTCCGTTTTTATGTGCCAAATCTACCAGCTCTTTTAAATCTTCTTTGGTTCCATAATTTGGATCGATTTTCGTCCAATCTTTTGTCCAATATCCATGAAAACCATAAGACAAACCAGTTCCTTCATCAGTTCCTCCATGAATTTGTTCAACAACTGGTGTCATCCAAATAGCATTGATGCCTAATTTTGTAAAATACCCTTCTTTTATTTTTTGAGTGATTCCTTTAATATCTCCACCTTCAAAACCTCTTAGCTTTCCAGTTTCTTTGGTTCTATCAAAATTGATGTCATTTGAAGTATCTCCATTATTAAATCTGTCTGTTAATAGAAAGTAGATGTTTGCTCCTTCCCAAACAAATTCTTTTTGTTTTGTCTCTGCTATTTTTTCTGAAGGTTTTTCTTGACAACTAAAAATGGTTGTAAGAACGCATAAAAAAAGTATTTTTTTCATAGTAGTTTATTGAAGTTTTAAAATAAAAGATTCTAATGGTTTTACATCTAAACGAATTTTCGCTTGCTTATTTTTAACAATTAAAGTTGATGAATATTCGTTATATAGTTGATCTTTAAATTGATATTCGCCCTCTTTTAAATTCCATTTTTTAATAATGTTTTCTGGGATTTGTAGCTCAAAACCATATTCGTTTTCTGCATTAAAATTAGAAATAATTATCAATTTTTCAGTTTCAGAATAACGTACAAAAGACAACACCTTTTCAGTATATCCTTCTGTATTTTCTCTATTAAACTGATGAATATCTTGGTATTCATCCATTAAAGCATCACTATTAATCGTGAAGTTTAGCAACCGTTTATAAAAATCTCTTAAAGATTTTTCTTCTTTGGTAGATTGTCCACCATCAAATTTTTTGTCATTAACCCATCTTTGCAAACTTGGCACTCCAACATAATCAAAAATTGAAGTTCTACTTGGACTCCCAAACCCAGCGTTTTCTGAGCCATCTTCGCCAAATTCTTGACCAAAATAAACCATGGTTGGTGCTGTAGAAATAGTTGTAGAAACCACCATTGCTGGTTTTCCTTTTAAAGCATTGCCTGCAAATTCTGGACTTGCAATTCTCTGCTCATCATGATTTTCTAAAAAATGCAACATGTTGTGCTCAATATCTTTTAAATCTTCTTGAATTGGAGGAATATTATCTGTTAATCCATGACCTTGCATTACATGTTTAATGGTATCATATAATTGTACTTTATCATACAAATAATCCATTTTTCCTTTTCTAATATAATCCCTATACAAGCTTGGATTGTACACTTCTGCCAGCAAAAAAGCCTCTGGATTTTTCATTTTTATAGCAGAATTCATAAAACTCCAAAATTCAACTGGCACCATTTCTGCCATATCAAACCTGAAACCATCAACGCCTTTTTCTAGCCAATACAAAGCAATATCTCTGAATTTTATCCAAGAATTTGGGACTGTTTTATCTTGCCAAAATTCAAAATGTTTCTTGTAATCTTCATTTTCAAAACCTGCTGGTAGTGCATCAAAATCTTTTTTACCATCAGGAGAAATTCCGTAATTTATCTTTACTGTCTCATACCAATCATTGCTATTTGGTTTTGGAGAGCGAGAACCATTTCCAGTCCATTTTGCAGGTTTTTCATCAAACTTATGATCACTTAAAGCATTTTCTTCTCCTCCTAAAGGTTGATAATCATTTACGAAATCTGGCACTTCAAATGCTTTGTTAGGCACATAATAAAAATTATTATTCACATCATATTCCACAGAAATATTATCGTCTGCACCAAAATCTTTTATGCCTTCAGGATTTGTTAAACCTTCATAATTTCTTGCCACGTGATTAGGTACAATATCAATAATTACTTTTAAATCGTTTTTGCGAGAACGCTCAATTAATTGCTCAAATTCTTGCAATCTATTTTCAACATTTACAGCCAAATCAGGATTTACATTGTAATAATCTTTTACTGCGTAAGGAGAACCTGCTCTACCTTTTACAACATCTGGATCGTCATTTGAAATTCCGTATTTTGTATAATCTCGAATCACATCATGATGTGGAACTCCTGTGTACCAAATATGTGTAACTCCTAAATCTTTAATTTCCGATAATGCTTTGTCTGTGAAATCGTTAAATTTTCCAACGCCATTTTCCTCTAAAGTTCCCCAAGGTTTGTTGGTGGTATTTGTGTTGCCAAACAACCGTGTAAAAACTTGATAAACTACAGTTTTTTTTGCTGTATTTGTACTCTTCATGCTCACTTCTGTCTCTTTTTTTTCTTGTGTACAACCTATTAATATTGATAAAATTAAGGCTGATAAAAGGCTATATATTTTTCTCATAAGGATTGCTTATTGTAAGGTGATTTTTATTCTTAATTCTTTTTTAGGATTCCATTTTACAGGAATTGTAAGTGTATTTTCTTTTGATAAAATTCGCTTTCTTTTTCCGTTAACTTTTATCTTTTTAGGATTCCAGTTGATGTTATGAATAATTAACGTAATTTCTTTTTCTGATGAAATCCAGTTCTTGCCAAGTTCTGCTTCAAAATCGATTTCTAAATAACGTTTGCAATACTCAGCTTCGAATTCTAAAATTTCATAGTTTCCTTTTTCGAAAGCATTTGCAGTCAATCCATCATCATTATAAAAAATTCTTTTAATGTTTTCTTTCTCATCAAAATAATAATGCAATTCTAATTTATTTGCTTTGTAATGATCTGTAGTTTGCACTAATTTACTCATCAAAATAAAAGAACCTCCTCTTACATAAGTAGGAATTGCTTTATCTTTTACTTTTACCGTTTTTGTTTGTCCACCTTCTATTTTTTCTTCATTATAATAGAAATTATACCAATTTGACGTTTTTGGAAAATAAATCTCTTTCGTTTTTACGGAATCTTTTAAAATTGGTGTGATTAAAAAATCTTTTCCCCATAAATAAGTTTCTGAATTTGTCATCAAATTTGCATCATCTTCTTCAAAGAAAATAGGACGCATTAAAGGAGTTCCTTGTTGATTATTTTCGAACGCTAAATTGTAATTGTAAGGCAACATTTTATAACGCAATTCAATTGCTTTTTTAGCTAATTTTTTTGTTTTTTCGTTTCTAAAAACAGGTTCACTTGCAACATCTTCTTGAGCATGAGGTCTATAAATTGGCTGAAAAATGCCATATTGCAACCAACGTGTATACAAATTATCGTCTAAATTTGCGCCTGCGAATCCACCTAAATCTGAGTGCATATATCCTAAACCTTGCATTCCCATTTGTAGAGCAATTTCTGGTTGAGATTGCAAACCTCCCCAACTTCTATTCACATCTCCAGACCAAGGAATCATTCCAAAACGTTGAGAACCAGAACTTCCTGCTCTCATCAATATAAATGGTCTTTCATTTGGAAATTCTTTTTGATAACCTTCAAAAATTAAACGTGCCCAATCATGTCCATAGATATTATGAATTTCATCTGCTTTCTGAGTTTCATTAAAAGTTACCCAAGAAGGTAAAACTTCTGGTTCTCCTAAATCTCCCCAAAAACCTTTTGCACCTAAATCGTAAATTTCTTTATAAATATTCCAGAACCACTCTTCACCCTCTTTTTTGTAGATATCTACAATACCAGTATTCCCAAAATAGAAATCATATTTTGCAGAATTACCAACGGAATCTTTTGCTAAAATTTGTTTTTGATCAGCTTCTTTCCACTTTTTTGAGTTTGATAAAACAAAAGGTTCTGTAATTAAAACTGTTTTAACGCCTTTGTCTTTTAAGTTAGAAATCATCCCTTTCATATCAGGGAAAGAATCTGTATCAACTTCTAAATTTCCCATGGTTCCTTGCACAGTTTTCCCAAACCAATATAAATCTAGAATTACAGCATCTACAGGAATATTTTCTTCTTGAAATTTTGCGATTGTTTCTTCAGTTTCTTTTTGAGAATGATATCCAAATCTACTTGAGAAATTTCCTAAAGTCCATCTTGGAGGTAAAGGTTGTTTTCCTGTTAAATCCGTATAATTATCAATTAAATCTTCCCAAGAATCGCCAACAATTACTTGATATGTTTTGCGTCCAGAAATAGTTTCGTAGGTTAAAGAATTGTCTTTATTACTATCCAAATCTAAATATCCAATTGGAGCATTATCAAAATGAATCATGTATTTTTTTGATGAAATAACTAACGGAATTGTAAAATTCATCAACTCTGCATAAGTTTCATAACCATATTGAGCTCTGTTATACAATGGCAATCTATACCCTCTTCTATTCATTCCTAAAGCTCTTGCTCCTCCTCCAAATAAAACTTCGTCTTCAGTTAAATTGAATTCTATTTTCTCGGTTTCATCAGCAACAATATTGCCTTTTACCAAATCCATTGGTATGTGTTTGGATTTGAAATAACCATGTTTTTCTGAAGTTACTAGCTTGTCTTTGTAATAATATGAAATTTGAAAAGGCGATTTCTGGATTTTTACTGAAATGCCATCAGATTTGTAATTTATTTCATTATTGTTTTTATCAATTTTAATATGTGTTGAAGTTGGTTTTAAAACAACTGCATGAGATTCATCCTTTTTAACTTCTCCTTTAGGATAAAAAGTAGTTTCAACTATTTTTAGATTATAAAAATTGATAAAATAAACGCCATCTGAAACCTCAACTTTAAATTGATTTTCTTGCTCAAAATTTGCGCTTTTAAAATCTCTTTTTGCGTTTTGAGCAAACGTAAAAGTCGAAATAAATAGCAATAAAAAAAGAATTTTATAGGTTTTCATAAATAGTTTTAAAATGTTCTCGATACAATTCCGATGAAAAATCGAAATCACTCGAACTGACAATCTGTATTATTTTTTCAACAAAAAAGTAAAAGGCAGCTCCAATCTTTTTTGCCAAGATTTTTCTGAATGATCTGTTCCTTCAAAATATAAATTTTTGAAATTTGTATCATCATAACCTCCATTTTTAAAAATAGCATCTACTTTTGGAGCATATTGAGGATAAAAAGCATCCAACGTTTTATTACCATAATCAAAATACATTTTATGCGTTTCTGAATCTGGTAAATTCGCTTCTAAATAGTTAAAAATTGCTCCTGGTAAAGGATTGTTTTCTTTCGGACTTCCTCCAACCCAATGTGTAGAAAAACAAGCTGCTCCTGCAAAAACTGCTGGATATTCTGCAACTGCATACATACTCATTAAACCTCCCATAGATGAACCTGCAACAAACGTATTTTCTTTATTTGTATACACAGAATAGGTAGCATCTATATAAGGTTTTAGCTCAGTAACTAGGAAAGATAAATATTCATCTCCTTTTAAATCAACGCTAAAATTACTTTTTTTAGCTTCTTCGTAAATAGCTTCTTTATCTTCTTTTGATAAAAAATCCATCGCTTTTTCTGGGTACAAATCTTGCCAACGAATTTTAGGGATGTTATGAATCCCAACCACTATAAAATCTTTTACAGTTCCTTCTTTCATTAATTTGGTGGCAATTTCATCTACCATCCATTCTTGTTTGTTCCAAGTTGTAGTGGCATCAAATAAATTTTGTCCATCATGCATGTATAAAACTGCATATTTTTTTGCTGATGAATAATTTCCTGGCAACCAAACATCTACATGTCTTGGAACTACATTTTTAGACGGAAAAGAATCTACTCTTATTAATTTCCCACTAGCTAAAACTGCTTTTTCTAAAACGTTCGCTTCAATTTTTGGTTGATTTTGGATTTGCTTTTTTTCCTCTTTAGTTGATGCACTTTTACAACAAATCATCAATAAAATTGAAAATAAAATCGTTATTTGCTTCATAATTGTTATTTTTAAAACTGTTCTCGATACAATTTCGACGAAAAATCGAAATCATTAGAACTGACAATTTATTTTATAAATAATTACTTTTTAGTCGTTAAAATGATACTTCCTTTCTCCATTAATTCAATTTCATTTCCCCAAACAAACTCATCACCAGAGATAATATTTTTTAGGGATTTTCCTTCTAAACCAACTTCTGCATAACGTTTTAAATCGATTGTAATTGGCTCTTCATTTTTGTTGATAATATGCACAACAGTTTCATCATCTTTAATTCTGAATAAAAAATAAGTCCCCATAAATGGTGCAAAATGAATCGTTTTCCCTTCGTGAATTGCTTCACTTTCTTTACGATAATTTAAAACTTTGCTTACAAAATTTTGCATTTCTCTTTTTTCTGACGTCAAACCTAAACCAGTAAAAGCATTTATGTTATCATCTTTAAAACCTCCAGGAAAATCGGTTCTTATTAAACCATGATCTCCAGGATTTGCTGTGTCATCCATTAAAATTTCTGTTCCGTAATAAATTTGCGGAATTCTTGGTAACATCAACATATAACTTAACCCCATTTTTGTATTTGTAGCATCTTCATTTAATGCTGTAAATACTCTGCGTTCATCATGATTGTCTAAAAAAATCATCATATCTTTTGGAGTTGTATAATGGAAATCGTTTGCCAAACCTTCATAAAGTTTCACCAAACCTGTTCCCCAAGTTTCTTCTTCTTTAATGCCTTCCACAATTGCTTTTTGCATTGGGAAATCCATCGTAGATTTTAAGTTACTTTCATAACCATCTTTATTTTTTGCGCCTTTTTGCCAATAACCAACTAATAAAGGATTGTAACTCCATTCTTCGCCAACAATAGCAAAATTAGGATATTCGTTCATAATTGCACCTGCCCAATTTGCCATAAATTGTTTGTCTGGATAAGGATACGTATCTTGACGAATTCCTCCCAAACCTAAAGTCTCAATCCACCAAATGCTATTTTGAATAATGTATGTTGCCATAAAAAGATTTCGTTGATTTAAATCTGGCATTCCAGATACAAACCAACCTTCGTTATTTCCTTTTCTGTCAGATGCTGCAGCATACAAATCTTGGTTTGTAGTTCTTCTGTGATTAGAACCTATATTTTTTTCATTTCCCCAAGAATCAATATTGTCTTCGTAGTTTTTTTGATTGTTTATCCAACCTTCAAAAGGCAAATCTTTCATCCACCAATGTTCTAAACCACAATGATTAGCTACTTGATCCATGATTAATTTCATGTCTTTTTCGCGCAATTTATCCGCTAAATTTTTATAATCTTCTAAGGTTCCAAAACGTGGATCTACTTGATAATAATCTGTAATTGCATAACCATGATAAGAGCCATTTGGCATATCGTTTGTTAACACTGGAGTTGGCCAAATTGTTGTAAAACCTAACTCAGCAATGTAATCTATATGATTTGTAATTCCTTGTAAATCTCCTCCATGACGTTTGTAACCATCAGTTCTATCAATGGTCGTTTCTTTTAAATTTTGGTTGATGTCATTCGTTTCATCAGCATTTGCAAAACGATCTGGAGTAATTAAATAAATAGCATCAGAACTGTCAAAACCCTTATAATCTTCAGCAGATTTTTGTCTTTCTTTAAGTTCGTATGTATGTGTTCTTTTAGTGTCATCATCAAAAGTAAAAATGATGTCGAATTTGCCAGCTTTCGTAGTTGCATCAATATTTAAATCGATAAAAAGATAATTTTGGCTTTTTGCTTTGTGAACTTTTTCTATAGAAACTCCATCATAAGAAATTGATGGGTTTGAGTTGCCTATATTGTTTTCTTTAACTAATAATTGCAGTGAAGTATCTTTAAAATTAACCCACCAATTGGTAGGTTCTACTCTTTCTAAAGAGGTATTAGAAATAGAAACATCAGAAAGATTTGTTTTTATTTCTTCATTTTTACATGAGAAAATAAGCATTACAGAAAGTAAGAAAAGTTGCTTTGAATATTTCAAAATGTAGATTTTTTATAAACCTCAAAAGTTTTACAACTAAAAAAAATCAGCATAAAAACTTTTGAGATTTTGTTATTATATTGCTATTAAGCAGTTTGTAAATTATTTGGCGAAATTGTTGTTATTTCTCCATTTACTAAAATTTTTACTTCGTTTTTACCATCCAACTCAAAATGAGTTCCTTTTTTAGAAACTTTTACAGTAATTACTTGATTTCTAAAATTGACTTTAAACGAGTAAGAATCCCATTGATTTGGAATTTTTGGCGAAAAAGAAAGTGTATTATTTAACACTCTCATGCCTCCAAAACCTTCTACAATACTCATCCAAGTTCCAGCCATAGAGGTTATATGCAAACCTTCTTCAACTTCGTGATTATAATCATCTAAATCCAAACGTGAAGTTCTTAAATAGAACTCATAAGCTTGATCCATTCTGTTTAACTTTGCTGCTTGAATACTATGTACACAAGGAGAAAGCGAACTTTCATGCACTGTAAATGGCTCATAAAAATCGAAATGACGTTCTAATTCTTCTGTAGAAAAATCATTTTCGAACATATAAAAACCTTGCAAAACATCTGCTTGTTTTATGTATGGAGAACGTAAAATCCTGTCCCAACTCCATTTCTGGTTGATAGGTCTTTGGCTTTTATCTAAATCTGCAACTGTAATTAATTCCTTATCTAAGAAACCATCTTGTTGTAAATAAACATCATGCTTTTCTGAATATGGAAAATACATATTGTCTGCTACATCTTTAAAAGAAGCCAACTCTTCATCTGTAAAATTCGTTTTTTCTTTAATTCTGATATAATCAGAAATATGATCCACTTTTACAATTTCAATATTTTTTAAAGTATACTCTAAACACCATTTTGCAATGTAATTTGTATACCAATTATTGTTGATGTTATTTTCATATTCATTAGGTCCAGTTACACCTAACATTACATATTTATTTTTATCTGTAGAGAAATTTACCCTTTGATGCCAAAAACGTGCAATTCCTATTAAAACTTCCAATCCTTTTTCTGGAATGTAAGAATAATCGTCTGTAAATCTGTAATAATTAAAAATTGCAAAAGCAATGGCACCATTTCTGTGAATTTCTTCAAAAGTGATTTCCCACTCATTATGGCATTCCTCACCATTCATAGTAACCATTGGGTATAAAGCCGCTCCGTTTTTAAAACCTAGCTTTGCTGCATTTTCAATAGCTTTTTCTAAATGATTATATCTGTATTCTAATAAAGTTCTTGCAACAGATTGATCTTTGGTTGCCATGTAAAAAGGAATACAATACGCTTCTGTATCCCAATAAGTACTTCCTCCATATTTTTCTCCAGTAAAACCTTTTGGTCCAATATTTAAAGAAATATCAGTTCCTAAATAGGTTTGATTTAGTTGAAAAATATTAAAACGAATTCCTTGTTGCGCTTTTACATCACCATCAATAGTTATATCTGACATATTCCAGATTTCTGCCCAAGAATTTTTCTGGGTTTCTAACATGGCTTCAAATCCAAAACTTACTGCTTTGTCTAAAATATCTTTTGCTGCAGCAACTAATTCGTCTTTCTTATGATTTCTATCAACAACATACCCACCAAATTTATGAATTGTATAGGTTTCGTTTTTCTTGATTTCTTGTTGATAATGGCAAGCAGTAAAATTAGTTGTTTTGTTATTATTACAGCCTGTAATTACCTCATTATCATTTATAAATAAACGAGATTCCATAAAAGTACACGTATGAAAATTAGTTTTCATCGTTTTTGCTTCTATATAAGATTGTTGGTTGTTTTGAGTTACTTCTAAAACATCCCAAAATTGATCATCCCAATTGGTATCTTCATTAGTAATCCCAGCATCTAAGTAAGGAGAAAAAGTAACTTTACAATCTCCATTTATAGGAGTTACATTATACTCAATTGCACCAACTTCATCCAATTCTAAACTTAAAAAACGTTTAGTATCAACTTTAATTTTGATGTCGTTTTGCAAAACAGCTTCAAAACTTCTAGCCAACCAACCTTCTTTCATGTTGAGTTCTCTCTTAAATTTTGATACAGATTTACACGTGTGTAAATCTAAATCTTCTTCGTTAATTTTAACGTTGATACCAATCCAACTTGGTGCGTTTAAAACTTTTGCGAAGTATTCTGGATAACCGTTTTTCCACCAACCAACTCGTGTTTTATCAGGATAATAAACCCCTGCAATATAACTTCCTTGAAAAGTTTCTCCTGTATATTTTTCTTCAAAATTAGCACGTTGACCCATGGCTCCATTACCAATACTGAATAAACTTTCTGAAGATTTAACCATTTTCGCGTCAAATCCTTCTTCTAGGATAGACCATTCATTTGGTATGATATAATCTTGATTCATAATTTATGTTTTTTCCTGCAAGGTCTTTGAAACCTTATAGGTTTGTTGTTTTTTAATTTAATATCCCTACAAGGTTTTTGAAACCTTGCAGGATATAACAAATTTTCCGATTTTCTATTTTTCTATTAACTCTTGAATAAAACTGATACTGATTTCTGTAAAATCATTAAAAATATAGTCAGCTTTATTTAAAATATTTTTTTCACCAATACCAATACTGATCATTTTTGCAGCATTTGCAGCTTCTACTCCTGCAACAGCATCTTCAAAAACAATACAATCAGCAGCATTTACACCTAAATGTTTTGCTGCTAATAAAAATACTTCTGGATCTGGTTTTGCTTTTGTTACGTTATTTCCATCAACAATTGCATCAAAATAATGCAATAAACCAACTTTTTCTAAAATTGGTTGCGCATTTTTACTTGCTGATCCTAAGGCTATTGGAATGTTATTTTCTTTTAAATATTCTAAAATTTTTGGTACATCAGGTAGTATTTCTGATGCATCCATATTTTCGATAAACTTTAAATAGTCTACATTTTTTTCGACCATCCAAGTATCAAATTCTTGTTGTGTTGCAGTTCTATTACCAATATCTAAAAGAATTTCTAAACAGCGTTTTCTACTAACTCCTTTAAATAATTCGTTTTGTTCTTTGGTAAATTCAAATCCTAATTCGTTTGCTAGCTTTTTCCAAGCTAAATAATGATATTTGGCTGTGTCTACTATTACACCATCCAAATCAAAAATAAATCCTTTTTTCATATACTCTTAAATCTCTTCTTCTTGATAACTAATTGCGTTTTTATTGGTAATTAACAAGTTACATAAACCTGCAATTACCAAACTAATTCCTGCTACTGTCATAGCATTTATAGCTTCTTCTCCTAATAAACTCGATACAAAATTGATTCCTCCTAATGCTGCAATAATTTGTGGAATTACAATAAACATGTTAAAAATCCCCATAATTACGCCCATTTTCTTTGGATCTACAGAGCTAGACAACATTGCATAAGGCATAGATAAAATACTACCCCAAGCAAAACCTATTAATACAAAACAGTACTTTAAATTTTCTGGAGATGCATAACTCATTGCTAAAAAACCGATACCTCCTAAAATTAACGAAAACATGTGTACATATTTTCTATTGATATTTCTTTTAGAAGTATATAAAGTAAGTAATAATGCAAATGCCATAGATGACAAACCGTAAATACCCATTGCAGAACCAACTGAATTTGATGACTCTTGGAATTTAGTGTTGGCTACTTTAAAAGCTTCTGCTTGAACAGCATCTGCCATATTATAAGCAGTTTCAATAGGTGCAGGTGTTGCAAAAACGTGTTCTGTTAAAGCAGGGTTTGCCAAAGACCACATTGTAAAGAATGCAAACCACGAAAAAAATTGAATAACTCCCAATTTTTTCATAGTTGTTGGCATACTTCCAATATTGTTTAGAATATCTGGAATAAAATTATTTTTCTTTGCCTTTTCACGTTCAAACTCTTCCATATCTTCTGGAGGATATTCATCTGTAGTAAAAACAGTATATAAAATACTCGCTAAAAAAACGAAAGCTCCAATTCCAAAAGCCACTTTTACAGACATTGGCACAACACCAGATGCAGCATCGTTACTTACGCCAAATTGAGAAACCATCCATGGTAAATTACTTGCGATCCAAGTACCAATACCAATAATTAATGTTTGAACAACAAAACCATAAGATCTTTGAGATTGTGGTAACTTATCTGCAACTAAAGCTCTAAATGGCTCCATAGAAACGTTTATA
>TARA_R110002072_G_scaffold31466_3_pt1 | contig 34972 bp, 22 predicted proteins | sample TARA_R110002072 | Tara Oceans TARA_R110002072 (sample SAMEA4397118) | marine metagenome | biome: Polar Biome; feature: [SRF] surface water layer (ENVO:00010504); material: water (ENVO:00002006), including particulate matter (ENVO:01000060) such as... | depth 5 m
GAACACCGCCAGAGGCCCGGCCGAACAGCCGCGGCCAACGCCTGCGGCGGTCTCGCCGCACTAGGCTGCCCACGAAAGCCTGGCCGAACCAATTCGCCTGCGTTCTCGCGCACCATCACACACGGTGATTCCATCCACCCGCGAGACACGCTGACTACCGGCCACACCTCTAGCCCTCGAACAAGCGCAGTAGGCAGCGCAACGAAGTCGATGTCGTGCTCACGGTTCCCTGCTTGTCGAGGGGGCCAGCAGTCGGCCCCGCAAGGCTCACTGTCCAAGGGTGATGCGCAAGCCGCGGCTCAACGTGATGCCACTCGGTGCGGTCGCGTCGAGCGCAGCTGTTTGGAAGTAGAAGTTGTTGCCGAGCAACGCCGGGACGTTTGGCAGCGGCAATGCCCAGCGCGCATACCCCAGCCCGTCCGCAGCAAGCAAGGTACTGGCAACTCCGGGGAGCACCAACAGCGTGCAACCCAGCACTGGCACGTTGACGTCTTGGTTCGCACCGATGATGGCGACCGGTGAATTGGCGGGGGCCATGGCCACTTCAAGAGCGAAGTTGGCTTGGTCAAGGTCCGGCAGATCGGATGCGGTCAAGTGCGGCGCGGCCGCAGTGCATGCCGTTCCGTAGGCCTGTGCGCTCGACGGGCTCGGAAGCAACTCGAGCATGCTGAGGTATTCACTGACGGCCAGGCGTCCGTTGGGGCCAGTAGTCGCGACGGGAGAATACGCGGTCAACGGGTGATCGGAGCCGAACTCGCCGGCGACCGGCAGCGGCGTCCATACCAAGCCATCGTATTCCCACAAGCGGTAGCCATCGACGTAGGTTTCGACCGACACGATGGCCTGCCTGGCCCAATCAAACGCCATCGTGCAGGTCGGTGATGGGGCCGGAGCGATGCCTGTCAGCACTTGCGTCCAACTGGTGCCATCGTGCTCCCACGTGTCGTTGTAGACCGTGCTGCCACCGGCGAACGGCGATAGGTTTTGTCCGCCATACAAGACGATGCGGTCGCGAATCGGATCGTAGGCCATCGCGTGTTGGCGTCGCGCACCCGGTTGTGGGCCGTTGGTGAGTTGTTGCCAGTTGGTGCCGTCGAATCGCCAGGTGCCGCCGAGTGCGCCGTACGGAGTTGCCGTGTCGGTGCCGCCGAATAGCAAGGCGTGGTTCTGGGTTGCATGGAACGCAATGGCGCTCTCCATTCGCGCCGATGGACCGGCAGCCGTTGCCAGTTGCGTCCAGCTGACGCCATTCCATCGCCAGGTATCGCTGAGCATGGCGCCCGTTGGATCCTGTCCGCCAAAGACGTAGGTCGCCGTCGACATCGACCACATCGCGAGGTCCGAGCGCGGCGGTGGTCCACCGGTGCTGAGTGTTTGCCAGTTGCTGCCATCCCACGACACCAAGGCTTGCCCGAAGCTTGTCTGGCCATTGAAGGCGCCGCCAAAGCGAAGCACCAGACTGCCAGTGTGGTCGGCAGTTGCTCTGCTGCCATAGCCGAGGTACGGCATGTCGCCGAGTGCTGCTCGCGGACTCCATTGCGTGCCATTCCACGCGAATACCGCACCGGATCTGCCAAGGTTGTCGTTGGAGCCGATCAGCAACGCTTCGGCGCGCGCCTCATCGAACACCAGCGGTCCTGGAGATGATCCCGCGGGCAGCGGTGGGGCAGCACGTTGTAGCCAGTTGTTGCCGTCATACTCCCACAGCTCCATGGACGTTTGCGGACCGCTGGCGCTGCGGCCGACGAGCATCGCGACGTTGCGAGCACTATCAAACTGCATCGAACCGAAGATCTCTGCGGTTGGCGTCGTCGCTGTGGTCACCGCAGTCCAATTGCTGCCGTCCCATTCCCAGGTGTCGTTGAGCACGGCGGCGCCGATCCCGCCGAACAGCACCGTTCGTTGCCGCGTGCTGTCGTAGCACATGCTTGGCAGGTACCGCGCCGTCGGAGTGACCAGAGGACTGTGTTGCGTCCAGCTCGAGCCGTCGAACGTCCAGGTTCCGGTCAGTGGGATTGCGTTGAACCCGCCGAAGACGACCAGCTCGCCGCGTTGTTCGTCGTAGCTGATGCCCATGCCCCAGCGATCTTGCGGCCCACCAGGAACTGGCATGGCTTGCCAATCGTGTCCGACACGCTGTCGGAAGCTAAACACCTGGCCGACGCCCCAACCGCTTTCGGACACGGTGATCAAGCGATCGTTGCCGTGATCCATATAGCAGGTGCCCGGGGCTGACCCGGCGTCTGGTGCGCGGTGCCACGCGCTGCCGTCCCATTCGTAGCTGTAGCCGCTCGCGTCCGGCATGACGACGCGTTGCCGCGCGCGGTCATACGTTGCCGCCGAAAACCACCGAGAGCCGACGTGCCGAAGCTCTTGGGCGGCAAGAGACGTGGCGGCAAGCAGCGCTAGAAGAGGGGCACATCGCAAATGATGATTCATGGCAGAGGGTCCAGCAAGTATAGGCCAAGGCGTGTTCTTGTTCCGGGGTCGGAACAACAGGGAGTGCGTCGGCGAGTGTCGATGGCGAGGACACTTGGGTCTTCCCCCGCACCGTGCGCAGACCCGCTGATTAGCAAGATCCGTGCCTTGTCATTGGTGTCGGGACTCTGGGTGGCGGCGCCCGAACTGCGTGTCCGCCCGACTGGGGGCCTTCCCTGATTCGCACGGCAGCCATGTTGTCGCGGGATCTCAAATGGTGGTGGTAGAGTGTTGCGACGCCGCATGAACTTCCTTCGTCCGACCATGGCACTCGTGTTGTGCTTCGCGCAGTTGGCCAGTGCCTGTGCCCAGCAGCAACCGAGCAGGCCCGCCTTCGAGCAGCGGCTGCAGGATCTCTATGCGACGTTCCGGAAGATGCCGGAGCAATGGCATGGAGTGCTCAGCACGCCACAGATCGATGTGTTGGAAGACACGTTCCTGTCGCTGGAAGATGTATCTGCCGATGAGCTGGCCACGATGGCCAACGTACTGCTCTTTGCCGAAGCGTGTACGCCAGAGCAGCGCCGCGAGATGGTTGCGTTTGCTTGCGATGGCAACGGCGAGCAGTTGCGCTGGCCAATGGTGTTGGTCGCGATCCATCACCGACGTTACGACGATGCGGCGCGCTTGATCGTGACCGCATGTCTGCCGTTGCCAGCGCAGCAGCGTCCGTATCGGGTTTGGAAGTGGTGGCAGCACTTGATGATGCCGCGGCCGGACTACTACGAAGCAACTCGCGATCTGTCGTTGGCTCTGTTGCGGCACTTCGAGACGGCACACAAGGCCGAGCGCGATACGATCCGAGACATCCTGGGCAAGTTGCAGATGACCGAGAAGGACTTGCCGGCGCTCCGCAAGATGACGCTGGAGTCGTTTGCCCGTCAATCGGGCGAATGGGAGCTAAGCGTTGCCGCTGAGGAGCGGAACCAACCTGCTCGCATTTGGATCGAAGACCGGCATGGGTTGCGGGCAATGGATCGTGCTGCGTTTCGTTCGTTGCGTCGCTTGTCGTGGCGGCAAGAGGTGCGGCTGCAGTCCGGTTGGGGCAAGTATTCGCCGACCGAATGGGGGATGTGGCAAGCGTCGCCCACCGCAAGCTTGCTGGCACGCGCCGTCACGCTCGCCGGCGATGAGACTGGTCACTTCGCGATGCCACTCGGTGTGGTGATGGTGCGCAACCGGTGCACCGATTCGGAACGACTACACAACGTCACTGAGATTGGCAATGACACGAAGGCCATGCTGGAGAGTTACTTGCTGGTCGTGGGAGCACAGGCGGAGGACGGCACATTCCTCGTTGGCAAGAGGAAAGGCGATCTTGATCGTTTGATGCTTGCGTCGGTTCGTGTCGGCGCCGCTGAGTCCAGTCGCTTGCTGGCGGAAGCGGGCCCGCTGGCAGAGGGTGAGGACGTTGACCACGAACCAGCGACTGCCGTGATTGGGGCTGTCACCGGCCACTTCGCTGAGGTGATGTTGGATCCAGCCGAGCGCTCCGCGTGGTTTGATATCAGCCACGCGAACGGCAAGACGTTTCTGGAGTGGCAGCATGGGGACTTGACCATCGTGGCATTCGAGCGCGCGAGCCAGGACGAAGGCTATCGTCGCGTTGGGGTCACCATGGTCAGTCGGGCGCAGTTGGCAAGTGCCGTCATCACGGCGCCTGCGCCGATGGCATCGCCAGCTTCGTTCGTGGTCGAGATGCGCCCGAAGTTGGCGTTGCGGCACTACCAAGGCAACTTGCAATCCGTTGACAAGAAGTTCGCGATGGATCGCGACGATGTTCGTTCGCTATCTCTGAGTTGTCCGGATGCCGAGACGCAGCATGCGCTTGCGGTGAAGTTGCGGGCGCTGACCAAGTAGCGCGCTGACGGTGAAGGGGAGCTTCCGATCAGGTCGCCTACCGTGGAAGCACCGTAGCGATTGCTTAGAGAGTGCGCGCGACGCGGAAGCCAATGCGGTTGCTGCGAGTTTGTGGGCCACCCTTGTCACGCGCGGCGGAGCGGCTGTGGTGTGCGCTCTTGTACCAGTCGCCACCGCGCAGAGTGTGCACCTCTCGCCCGGTTGCCGCCCGCAGCGGATCGACTGTCAGCAGTCCGCGTCCTTGGTAGCCATCGGCTGTGTATGCATCTGCCGTCCACTCGCAGAGGTTGCCGTGCATCTCGTGCAATCCCCAAGCATTCGGCGGCAAGGATCCGGCGGCAGCAGTGGTCATGCGACACGCTGGTGATGGTGGCGTGGTCCATTCGACTTCCAGCTTGCCGTTGACGACCTTTGCGTTCTTGGGGGTTCCGTCGTTGAAGTTGCAAACGTCATGGCTGGCGAGCCCCGAGAAGTTGAACGGCCCGGTCGTACCCGCGCGGCACGCGTATTCCCATTCCGCCTCCGAAGGCGCTCGCAGCAGGTTGCTGGAAGCAGGCACGCCGGCATTTGCCTTCGCCAAGAACGCTTGCAGGTCATGCCACGAGCCGTCGGCCGGTTTGCGGTCATCTTGGAAGAAGCCTTGGCTCGAACCCATTACGTGTCGCCATTGCGCCTGAGTGATTTCCGTCGCGCCAAGATAGAACGCCTGAGTCAGACGCACGCGGTGTTGCGGACCTTCGTTCGTCTGGCGGTGTGGTTCGGATTCGGGCGAGCCCATCAGGAACTCTCCCGGCATGACGAGCACCAGCTCGATGCCAGTCGCGCGGTCGCGCACCTTCCACGGGTGGCCGCTGGCAGTGATCCGTTGGCGCATCGCAGCGTCGGTGACTTCGGAGCCGGGTCGTGCGGCAACGATGTCGAACCAAGCGGCGGTCGGATGCGGTGCTGTAGTTGTTGGGGTGTGGCAGGCTTGCAGTTGCAACCAGAGGACCGCGAGGATTGCGCGCATGGTCCACGTTCTCATGGAGTCTTGACGGGTAGCTGGGTTTGCATGCGCGCATCGTGCCGGATCGTGCGCGTCAAGTTGTGGACGAACTGTCGGACATTGCATGCGTGTCTGAGGTCACATGGTGGCGCGGTGAGGAAGTGTTTTTTTGTCCTGGCACGGTACGCACGGGAAAGATGTCTCTGGGGTGTGTCATTGGGTCAATCTTGGGCTCGTTGTGGGGCGCGGGGGGGCGAGATATCTACGATGGGTGGGGTCTCCCTTGTCCCACCTACGAACATGCCAAACCGCCACTCCGTGCGTCCCGTCTCGATCTTGTTGTTCGCCTTGCTGGCCTTGTTGGTTGGCGACGTTTGCGCGCAGGCTACCTCCGGGCCGCAGCATCGGCCTGGTCGACGGTCGCTCTGTCGCTGGAACGACACGCAGTACTTGGTTGCGTTCGCCGATACTGGCGAGGTGACGTTGTGGCAGCAGCCGGAAGGCTCGAGTGGTTGGACGCCGGTGCTGATCGCTGGTGGCATCAATGACAGCAGCTCGGGCATCACCACCAGCGTGCCGACCAACTACGCCGCGATGGCGGCGACCAATGATGGCGTGCTACACATCGCTTGGGGGCGCGGTTCGTACCCGAGCTACTACGAGTTCTACTACCGCGCGATCGATCCGGTCGCGGGCACGGCGGTCACGAACATCCTCAATACGACGTCGTACGTCGGCACCACCAACGGCAACCGTTCCGATTCGATTGAAATCGCCGCCGTCGACGACGCTGGTTCAGGTCAACCCGCTGTCTACCTGACGGCACAGGGCACGTCGAGCTGGCGGACTCGCCTGCTGCGCTTCGACCGCACGGCGGCCGGTTGGCCGGTGACCGCGGCTCCGACCGACCTCGGCAACTTGTCGGTGTCCTTGTCGGCGCAGCGTCCGCGCATCGCGGTCGGCCCGAACGGCACGGTGCACACGGTCTTCTACAACAATGCGGGCAGCGGGGATTGGGTCTACCGGCCATGGAATGGCTCGTGGGGCACGCAGGTGATTCTCGGCGACGGCACGGTGCGGCAGGACAACACCGGGGATGTCTCGGTCGACCCGCAAGGCGTCGTGCACGCGGTCTACAATCACTGGTTGTCGACGACGCAGTCTGAGGTCCGCTACCGCACGCTGGTCGCCGGCACTTGGTCAACCCCGACGGTGGTGCATACGCCACCTGCTGGTTACAGCCTCGACAATCGACTGGCGATAACCAGCGACGTGTTTGGGGACGCGTTGATTGCCTACTTCAATAGCGCCGGAGATGCCGTGTATCGCACGGTCTCTGGTGCGACGGTGTCGGCCGAAACCATCATGTTGCCGACTGGGTTGGTGCAACCGACGTGGCCGATCGTGCGCGGCTCACTGTTCCCTGCCGCCAACCGGAACTACTGCGACATCGATCTTGCCTTCCGCTGGATCGTTGCGCCGCCAGAGCAGGTGCTGCACCTTCGCGTTGAGACCTGCACGTGCGCTACGCTCGGCAACGGCTTCTCTGGTTCTTGGGCGCCTGGTGCGACGGGCGAATGCGACTTGAGCGGCGCGACCCCGAACGACTTCGCACTCGGTGTGTTTGGCCTCGATCTGCTGCAGACGCCCGTCGCCGCACTCGGTTGCCCGTGCCCGGTGTTTGTGACGCCGACCGTGGTCTTGTTGCGGATCGTCGACGCAGCTGGCGGCGCGCAAGTGTCGATACCATTGCCGGCGACGGCGGTCGGTACGACGATTTGGGTGCAGTGGCTCACGTTGGATCCGAACCTGGCCAACTGTCAGAACACTGCCTACTTGGGGCGGTACGTTCCGTAGAATGCGAGCGTTGGGGATGCAAGCGTTGGGGATGCGAGCGTTCGCCATGACGGTCGGCACTGCGTGCCGACGAAGCAACGCAGGAGCAAGCGCGGTTGGCTCGAACTTGGTAAAGTCGGTCCAGACGCGCGGCGCCTCAAACGATCGAACGTCATGAACAAGCTTCTCCTGTTGATGGTTCTCCCGGCGTGCCAGGCTGCCCCGGAAGTGCCGGTTCCCGATCCTGTTGCTTTGCCTCCCAGCCACTCGATTCCGAGGGGGCCTTATCCGCCCGGTCCGCTTGCGGGCGCGCCGGCTCCCGATCAGTCGATTTCGATCGCGGACTACACGATTCATTATAAGCGGCCGCCCGGGGCGGGGTTGCTAGCCGCGGCAGGCGCGCATTGCGGTCGTTGCAACACGCGTTGGGGCAAGGAAGACCTTGCGGCTCACGAACGACACGTCACGGAGCAAAACTTGATGATGTCGACCGACTGCAAGCTTTGCGTCTACCACGGTGCCTACAAGAACATGTTGGTCAGGGCGCGTTCGCCGGCGGAACGAAAGGTTGCCAAGGCTAAACCCAGCAACTTGCTGCAAGGACCGTTGCACCCTGGATCGCAGCAAGGCGGCTCGCGATAGACGGAGCGCCTGCTTCGCTCCGCGGGCTGATGCTAGGCGCGACCGGGAATGCAACGCGACCGGTCCGCGCCTTCCTGGGTCGCCTAACCATGTCCCTGCCCATTCGGCCCTCGCGGATCCGGCCGAGTGCGACGGACCCGGTGCGGACCGGACCTGCCGACCTACAGGATGTCCAGGATGCCGGACTGCTTGTTGGTCAGCGTTTCGACGCTGGCGCGGTAGTTCATGTTGACACCAATCTTGCTGTTCCACGGTAGCGATTCCTTGTCGGCGATGCCGCCCAAGGCGACCGCTGCGAAGGCGCGCGCCAGCTCGCCGAGTTGGTCATTAAACAACAGGCTCTTGAGTGGTTGGATCGAACGCTTGTCTCCAATGAAGCCAATCGAACCGGCGATGGCGCTGAGCTTGGCAAGGTTGGGTTCGCCTTCGGTCATCTGCTTGCGCAACCGGTCGGCAACGTCGCTGTCGCCGAGCTTGCCGAGCGCGATGGCAGACTGTTGCAACAGGTGGAAGCGGCGCGTCGACATGTCGACGACCTTTTGAATGTCTTCCTTCGAACGTGAGTCGTTCATCAGTGCGAGGCCGATCGCGAGGTAGCCAGCCATCTCTTCCTGGTGCTGGTTCTGTAGCATGCGGTCGCGCATCTCGTCAGCCGCGTCCTTGTAGCGGTTGAGGCCCAAGGCAACCGCCAGCGCACCGGTCAGGTCCGGAGACTTGCTGACTTCCAGCTCGTCGAGCAACGTTTCGCCGATGAAGTCATCCAGCGTCACGGTGTCCTTGCGAGCCTCCGCGGCTTCGTAGGTGAAGTGCGAGTAGACGCCGAGCGCCAGTGCGCACCACGGCTTCTTGGTGTGCTTGCTGGCCTTGTCGAATGCCTTCAGCAGCGCGTCTCGGTTCTTGGTGCCGCCGATCACGCCAAGGCTCAGCACCGCGAAGTTGCGCGTCTGGGCGTCTTTGGCCTTGTACCATTGGCTCAGCAGCATCTTGCTGTACTTCGCATCCGCGTCGCGCTTGTCGTTGTACGGCTTGCACAGTTGGCCTAGCGCCAACGCGCACGATTGGGTGATGTCGTTGCCGTGGCGCTTGATCTTGCCGCGCTCTTGCAGGTCGGCAGCGAACAGTTCCTTGTAGTAGGCGGACTCGGGGTGATCGCGGCCGATCAGCTTGGCGATCGCCGGTGGGCAGTGGCACAGAATCAGGTTCTGTCCGGCGCCGACCTTTTGCATGTAGAAGGATTCGAGCGTCTTGACGACGTCGTTCAGCAGCTGCCGTTCGTCCAGCGAGCCCCAGCCGATGTTCAGGATGCTCATGCCGTTGATCGCCGCGACCTTGAGGTTGCGGTCGCGCAGCGCCTTGTTCTCGAGCACTTCCTTCAGTGCGGCGAAGGCTTGTTGCTTGATCTTCCAGTTCGTGGTGCTGTGTGCGGCCAGACCGAGGCCGTAGAGCGCGAACGCTCGGGTTCGGTTGTTGACGGTGGCGCCGCTCGCCTTGCGGCCGGCGCCACGATCGAGTGCCAGGTCGGCAAGCATTGTCATTTCGTCTTCGCCGGCAATGGCGGCGATGCCGAGTGCCAAGGCGGCGGTCTCGCGAATCTCCTGGTCGTTCTTGCTCAAGCGCGGCGTGAACACGTCCTTCAGTTTGAACTCGGAATGGTCCTGACCAATCTTCGCCATCGCGATCATGCACGATGAGTTGATGTCGCGATTGTCGGTGGAGTCGATCGCCTTCTTGAGCGCCGGCAAAATATCGTTGAGGATGTCGGACTCGCTTGGACGCAGCGTGTTCTGTGCTGCCACCCTGCGCGTGCTACCGAGGTAGAAGTCATCGCTACCGGTTTGCGTAGCGCCCTGCGGCAGCGACTCGCGCAGGCGAATGAACGGTGCCTTATTGAACTCCCACCAGTAGCTCCAGGTGGTGAAGTCGTCGCCGATCGCCATGCCGCGTCCGCCGCCGCCAGTTGCCGGGCCAGGCGCTCCAGGAGCTCGCGAACCACCGCCAGTGGTTGGGCCAGCCGGTCCGCCGGTCGCGGGACCAGACGGCGTCGGTGCGGTCGGCCCCGAAGGCGTACCAGTCGACGGGCCGGACGGGCGCGGAGTCGATCCGCCGCCACCGCCACTGGGCGGGCGAACGATGTCGCCAGGGCCGATGTATTGACCGCCGTGCGCGTTGGCGCTCGTCGGCAGAAGGACTGCAAAGGCGGTGATTGTCAGTCCTGACAGCAAAAGGTTCTTCATCGCAGTTTCCCCACGTTCTCGCTGTGCGTGCTGCTCGGTCGGGCAAATCGTTGTCGACACTTCGAACACTTGCGCACGCACGGCCAGTGTCACGGTCGACAATCCCGGTAGAGCAAAGGTGGGGCCAAACGCTTCGCAAAGTGGAATGGGTGGGCGCAAAGGACTGATTCTGTGCCAAAAGCAGCACGTATCGACGTCGAGTGTTACGCCAGCGGAATGACAAGGGCCAATTGGTGGCGATATCTGGCAGTGGCAGCCTGCTACTTGTTGGCGCGCCAGCAACGAAGTTGAATGGCCGTATGAGAACCCGACGAATGCCTCTTGTCGCGCTGCTTGGCAGCCTCTCGCTTCCCGCACAGACTGCTTGGACGCTACGGACGCCAGCCAATGCGCCGCCGGCCTACACCGCCCACGCAATGGCCTACTTCTTGCCGACGGATAGTACCGTGCTGTTCGGCGGCGCCTTTGGTGGCGTGCGTTCGTCGGATACCTGGCTTTGGAACGGCAGCGATTGGTCACAAGCCGCGCCCGCTACCGTGCCGCCGGCCCGCGTTGCGCACACGATGGTTTACGACCTTGCCCGCGGGCGCCTGGTGATGTTCGGCGGCATTGCTGCCGCCAGTGGCGTGCTTGGCGACACATGGGAGTGGGACGGCAATGATTGGTTGCCGATGTCGCCGTTGAACTCGCCGAGTGCCAGGCGGTCTCACTGCATGGCGTTCCATCCGACTCGCGGCACGACGTTGCTGTTCGGTGGCTATGCCAATGGCGACCTCAACGATCTGTGGGAATGGGACGGCACCGACTGGACCTCGATCCCAACGGCGAACAGTCCCGCGCCGCGTCGCGCCGCAGACATCGCGTGGGACCCGGTTACCGACAACGTCATTCTGTTTGCCGGCTACCTGCAACCGGCGGACACTTGGAGCTTTGACGGAACGGATTGGACGCAGCTGTCTCCGGCGACGGTGCCGCCGGCGCGCTACGACCACTCGATGATCTCGGACCGCTTGCGCGAGCGAGTGGTCATGTTCGGCGACATCTCCGTCGGTGATACATGGGAGTGGACTGGTAGCGATTGGTTGGACCGCACCGCTGCGAACCCACCGGCACCGCGCTTGGATACCTACCTCGCCTACGATTGGGTACGCGAAGAAGTGACGATGTTCGGCAGTGTTGCGACCCCCGAGACCTGGAGCTACTCGGCGGTGACTCCGGCGACGTTTGCGGTGCTCGGTGGTGGCGGCTGTCCAGGTAGCAATGGCATGCCGCCATCGTTGTCGTCGACCGATCTCCCGTGGCTCGACGAACTGTTTGAGATTTCGATTGGCCAACTGCCGAACAACGGCATCGGGCTGATGATCTCAGGCCTGAGCGACAGCACGTCGGCGCTCGGTCCGTTGCCGGCGTCGCTGGCGGCGATCGGTATGCCCGGCTGCCAACTGCTGGTCGACCCGGTGATCATCGATGCCGTGTTCGCGGTTGGAACTACGGCGACTTGGGGACTCAACATGCCCAACGATCCGATTCTGTTGGCGCAGCAGTTCTACAGCCAGTGCGGCGCCCTTGACGTCGGCGTCAACGCGGCCAGCCTCACCGTCGGCAACTACTGCTTGTCGACCATTGGCGGCAAGTAGTCGGTGGGCGGTCGATCGCGCCGCGCAGCAATTCAGCTACCAGCAATTCAGCCACAAACGCAGTAGCCACTAGTAGCCGAAGTGCTTCAGCAGTTCGCCCTGGATCGTGTGCGCGATCTGCTTCTCTTCGTCGGATAGCTCGGTCCGCCAGCGGCCGATGGACGCGGCCGGGTCCTTGCTGGTGCCGTGGCTCTGGAAGCGCTCTTTGGCTTTGCTCTCGAGCTCGCGGAAGATGTTTGGGTCGACCTGCAGGTCCAGAAAGTGCAGTACATCGGTGATGGTCTGCTCCTGCTTTTGCACCAAGTCTTCATAGCGAATGCGCAGCACGCGCGTCGTGCCTTGCAGCATCTCGAGCAGGTGCTGGTTGATGTTCTTCCAGTAGCGGCAGATGTCTGGGAACGTCATCGCGGCTCCGTCACCTTTCGTAGCCGTTCCGCGGCGTTCGCGGTGCAACACGGTCGAGCGGGCGACGTCGCGCCCGTCGCGCACGATGTAGAGGAACCGTGCCTCGGGAAACTGGCGGATCAAGTCTGGCACGACTTCGGGGAACTGGAACTTGTCGCCCCAGAGAGTGAACTTCTTGTGGGCAAACTCGGTGCGATACAGTTGTCGCCAAGCCGCCATCATGCCGTCGAGCAGCGGCCCGGCGAAGTTCTTGGCATACTGCTCCGGAATCAGCCCCGTCATGCGGAAGCCCGCAACTTCGCGCACGGTGAACAAGGGTTGGTACGACAACGCGTGCGTCAGGCTGATGTAGTGCGCGATGTTCGACTCATGCGTGATGGCGAGCTCGGGATGGCTGTTTAGCGTGTTGGTCAGGTGCGTCGACCCCGACCGTCCGGCACTGACGACAAACACGGGGGCATGCCATTGCACTGGGTCGTCGGCGTCCGTGTCGTTTACGTGGTTGCTCGGCATCTATGGAGGAACGTAACCGTGCTACTCGGGTCGTACCAAGCGCGAGCCAGCCACCTCCGGCATTCGCGCAACGAGGCGAATGGCACTCGAAGTCCCGGTTGGTCGTGACACGTGCCAGATGCGCCGCGTGGTTACGCCTCTGCGGATGATGGCAGGCGGCGATACTACTGGCAAGTTACGCAGATCGTTTCCACGTCAGCTGCGAATCCCTAAGCTCAAGGCCATACCTCTCATCTCGGGAGCCATCCCTCGCTGGGCTCAAGCCCTGCAATCCCGCACTCTCCACCTCGCCATGCAACTCAAGTATGTACTCGCCGCCGCGCTGATCAGCGTTGGTTCGGCAACCGCCCAACTCACCCAGATCCCAGCAACACAATGTGGCCCTGGCACGGCGCCCGCGCCGGGCTTCTTCCCCGAATTGGCGGTCACCTCGACTGGCGCCGCGGGAGCCGCGGACCAGCTGACGTTCACGATGACGCCGTTCACGAACGGCGGCCTCTCTGCCATCGTCATTGGTTTCACGAACTTCTCCCTGCCGCTGCCGTGTGGCATCGATCCGTTGGCGCCGACTTCCTGCACGATCCGCGCCGACGTCGAGGAGTTTTTCGTCCTCGGTCCGTTCCCACAAGCTGGTGGTTGGAGCATGCCGGCGATCACCATTCCGCCGGGTTTGGCTGGCAATGCAATGTACGCGCACGGCATCGAGTTCGTGCCGAGCGTCGCTGGCGCCTGCAACTTTCTCGGCTTCGAGTTTGCCCTGACGCAAGCGTGGCAGATCGCGTTCCAATAGGGCCACGCCTCTAGCTTCGAGCTGATCGCTCGACACGTTCGCCTCGCGCATGCTTGCGCGGGGCGTTTGTGGTTTTGCAGCCGGAGTCCTGTCTAGCGGTTCCGGTCGTACGCGTGCTCGTAGGGCCACGGCACGACGTGGCAACGCTCGGCCCAGGCTTCCCAGGCCTCGACCAAGCGCTTCGTCACTTCGGGGAACTGCGCAGCAACATCGTTGGCTTCGACGCGGTCCAGGGCCATGTCGTGCAGTTGCCATTTGCCTCGCGGTCCTTTGGCGCAGAGCTTCCACTTGCCGTCACGAACGGCGCGGTTGCCTTCATGCTCAAAGAAGATCGCAGGGCGCGTTGCTGGTGTCTTGCCCGCAAATAGTCCGGCCAGACTGATGCCTTCGGGCGGCAACGTCTGCGTGCCCTCGCGTTCGGCCGGATAGGTCGCGCCACTGAGTTCGATTGCCGTCGCCATGATGTCGACGAGATGGCCGACTTCTTGACGCATGGTGCCGGCTGCCGCAATTCCGGCGGGCCAGTGCGCGATCATTGGCGTCGCGATGCCACCCTCGTGCACCCAGTGCTTGTACATGCGAAAGGGCGTGTTGCTGACGTTGGCCCAATCGCGGCCGTATGCGATATAGGTATCCGCCGCACCGGGCATCACGCCATAGCCCTGCCGCACCGGGTAGCCGTCGCGCGTTTGCGTCGGTGCCATGCGAACCTGCAGCGCATCGGCCGCCATCGGGGGTAGGCTCGGCTCAGCGGCGCGCTCGGCTGCAACCTTCTCGGTCACGCGACCGTTGCCGCGGCCCCAGCCTTCGGCGCAGCCGCCATTGTCCTGCAGGTAGAGAATCAGTGTGTTCTCCAGTTGTCCGGTTTCGCGCAGCGACTGCACGATGCGGCCGATGCCTTGGTCCATCGAGTCGACCATGGCTGCGTAGACTTCCATGCAGCGCTCTTCGAAGGCTCGATCTCTAACGTCATCCCACGAACCCGGTGGTGGCGACAGTGGCCAGGTCTTGTCGATCAGTCCGAGCGTTTGCATCTTCTCGAATCGCTTCTTGCGCACCGAGGCGAAGCCTTCGGCATAACGGCCGCGATACTTGGCGATATCCCGTTCACGTGCGTGCATCGGCCAGTGCGCGGCGGTGTAGGAGACGTAGAGAAAGAACGGTTGCGCTTCATGCTTCTGATGATGTTCGCGCACGAACTTCTCGGCATGGTCGGTGATCGCATCGGTGTAGTAGAAGCCGTTCGCCGGTTGGTAGTCGGCATCGGCGTACGGTGAGATCAGTTTGTTGCCACGTACCAGCGTGTTGGGATCCCACAAGCTGCCGGCGCCGTGGATGGTTCCGTAGTGACGATCGAAACCGCGCTGCAACGGCCAATTGTGCTTCTGCAGTTTGCCCTCGCTGCGCTTCACTGGCGTGACGTGCCACTTGCCGGCCGCGTAGTTGCGGTAGCCCGCCCCGCGCAGCACCTCGGCAATCGTGACGCAGCGGTTGTTGAGGTCGCATTGGTAGCCCGGACCGCCCTTGGTGCTGTCGACCATCCAGCCGATCCCGGTCTGGTGCGCGTAGAGCCCGGTCAACAGCGACGCCCGGGTCGGACAGCAGCGAGCGCCGTTGTAGAACTGGGTGAACTGCAAGCCGTTCGCTGCCAGGCCGTCGAGCTGGGGCGTTTCGATCTCCGATCCGTAGCAGCCGATGTCCGAGAATCCCATGTCATCGGCCAGGATGACGACGATGTTCGGCCGGGGCTTGCGGTTGTCCTGGGTCGCTGCGAATGCGAGCGTGCAGGTGATAGCGAACACGGTACGAGCCAGGAGTGCGATCGGCATGCGTGACACTGATAACGGATTCCAGAACCGTGGGATCAGTGAATTCGACCGGTGTGCCGGCATCGTCTAGGATGCAGCCATGGTTGTTGCGCGAGTTGCCGTGGGGAAGTCTGTTGCCTTTGTCCTTGCCACATGGATGCTCGCCGGCAGCGTTGTGGTGGTGGCACAGGGGCCACCCGAGTTGTCATCAGCCCAGCAGAAGCAGCTGGAGAGGAAGCTGCTGGCACTGCGCAGCGGGGATTGGTCGAAGCGCGCCGCAGCTTCGTTGGCGCTCGCCGAGCTTGGCGGTGCTGCGTTGCCCGCGCTTGCGAAGGCACACCAGGATGCGCGCAGTCTCGGGATCCACGCACTGCAGAGCTTGATCAGTTGTGCGCGGCTACGCATTGCGTTGCAGCATCCCGACGTTGCGCCGGTGTTGCTCGAGCAGATGCATGCGCCCGAGAACAACATCTCCGTGGTTGCGATGCAGTCGCTGTCCCTGCTGCCACGCGGTCGCCTTCCCGCTCTCGATGCAAGCCTGGCATCCAGCAACAAAGGCGTGCGCATGGCTGCCATGGCAGTGCTCGGACTCCATCGAGCCGCGAACTCGGTGGTCGCCAAGCCGCTGCATCGCATTGCCTTGGAAGATCCCGAACTTGGGGCGCGTTGGCGGGCGCTGCTGGCGCTCGGAATGGTGCCCGACCTCAACGAGCAAGGACTGGATGTTCTCGTCAAGGCGCTCGGCGACGAAGACAAGGTCATTCGCGCTACCGCGACGTGGTCGTTGATGCGGCAGGGAGTCCGCGGCATTCCGGGGTTGGTGCAGGCGATAGGCGATGCGGATGTGCGCTCGGAAGCGAGCGCGCGCCTGGCTTTGTTGGGCGATCTTGCGAGGCAGCCGGCGATCGATGCGCTCGCGGTTACGAAGGATCCCGCCGAAATGCAGGCCTACCTTCGCATTCTTGCCATCGTCAGTCAGGGCGATGCTGCGTGCCGCGAGACACTGCGCAAGTATGCTCGTCACAAGCAGTCGATTGCGCGCAGCGAAGCGCTGCTCGCCTTGCCGGGAAGCGGCGAACCGGTCGCGGATATCTTGCCGCTGCTGCGATCGGCATTGCGTTCGCGAGACGCCGGCGTGCGCGCTGCCGCGGCGGAGGCTGTTGGCGTCCTCGGCGAAAAGGCGAAGCCATTGGTCGGCGAAGTCATCAAGGCGTGGGCCAAGACCGTGAGCGGGAGGGGCGCGGCGCGCGATGCGGGGAAACCGTTCGCGCACGCCGTTCTGCAGGCCAAGGCCCATTCGCGCAGCCTCGTCGAGTCGCTGCTCAAGTTGGGTGAGGACAACACGAGCGCGGCTAGTCTGATCAGTGTCTGTCTGATGGTGATGCCGGAAACGGTAGACGTGCTCAACGCCAAGCTGTTGCGGGCGTCGCGCGGGCAACTGCTGGAGAACTTGCTGATACTCGGTGGCGCTGGTGAGCGCGGCGTGCCGATCTTGCTCGACTACGTGGCGCACGATGATCGCCGCGTGCGCACGTTCGCGATCCGCGGTTTGGGCATGACGGCCAGCAAGAGTCCCGAAGTTGCCAAGGCGTTTCGCATCGCGTGGCAGGATGAGGCGTTGCAGCTTGAGGTGGCCAAAGCCATCCGGTGGGCCGGCGGCGCCCACACGACCTTGTTGCGCAAGGCGTGGCGCGACCGGAGCAAGTTGTCGGCCAACGTGCAAGTAGCCTTGATCAATGCGTTTGCTGCCCAAGACCCAGATGCACCTGGCGTGGTCCGGCAGTTCGCCAAGCTTGCGGTCTCTGATAAGTCCAAAGCCGTACAGGAAGCGGCGATCGCCGCATTGGGCCGTGGCAAGGATTCGAAGGCGGCGCGGGAACGAGCGTTGCACCTCGTGTTGACGAAGCAGGCCAAGATCCGCTCCAGTAGGGCGCGTGACGAACGCGTGCAAGGCATGGCGTTGCTCGCCTTGTCGAAGTTGGGCGAACCGTCTCGCAAGACGGTCGACGTTGTCGAGGGATACCTGTTGCACCGTTCTATTCGTTTGCAGCGATTGGCGGCAGCAATCCTCACGGGCTTTGGTCCGAGCGCCTCGAGTGCTGCGGTAACCCTGAGCCGTCTCTTCCAGGTTCGCGACGAAACGCTGAAGGCTGCGGTCATGCATGCGACGGCTGCGCTTGGCCCGGACATCGAAGAAATCGTGACCTCGCTTGGCGTTCGCCTCTACTCGACTAACCCGACCAAGGTTGCGCTGGTGGCAACTGCGCTGTCGAACATGACGAGCGATCGCCGCATCATCCTGCCGGACTTGTTGTTGGCCTTGCGTTATGAGTCGCGTGGCAATGTTGGTTGGGAACGCGACTTCGTCAAAGGCGCAGTGGCCGCCGGCGCGTGGCAAGTCCGAAACCCCGAGGTGGGCTACTCGACCGCGAGGGTCATGATTGCGCAGATGCTCAGCGAGCTTGCGGCCAAGAATGCGGAGGACGCGAAGCTGATCCGGCCGTTCTTGGAGGAGGCGGCTGCCGACCCGGATGCGACGGTTGCCGAAGCTGCCAAGAAGGCTCTCGCCAGCTTTTAGACGGTCGCTAGGATGTGGCCGCCGCAACTCGCTCCGCGGCGTCGCCATATGACTCGCATCACGGAATCGATCGTTCGCTTTCTCCTGCTCTCGATCACGTTCGTGGCGTGCGCCGGGACTCTGCTGGTCGAGCCACTGCTGGCGCAGACACAGGCCGGCGAAGGCAACGCTGGTGGTGAGAACTGGCCGTTTGGCGTCGCGCCTGGCGCCAGTCGCATGGCGAAGAAGTTCGACTTGTTCAACCTGGGGTTGCTCGGGGCCAAGGCCTGGGATGCAGATCGTGCGGAGCCGTCGGCGGAGATGACGCAAGGCAAGCGGCGCACCGAGAGTTCGCCGTTTGACGGCAAGGACGACGGGCCGTCACGGTTGGTGGTGCGGGCGCTGTTGGGCGGTGGTCCGGCACAGCAGGCTGGCATCAAGTTGGGCGACGTGATCCTCGGTGCCGGCAAGAAGAAATTCAGCAAGGGAAGCTTCGCGCCGTTGGCGGCGGCGTTGGTCGCCGCCGAAAGCAAGCGCGGCACGGTCGAGGTCACTGTCGAACGCGATGGCAAGACGCAGAAGATCGTGGTCACGATTCCCGTCACCTCCGCGGCTGCGAAGAAGCCGGCATACGGCGAGCAGCGTCGCAAGATTGTCGATGATGCACTCGCGTTCTTGGCGCAGCAACAGCAGGGCGATGGCGGCTTCGCGCCGACGCTCGGCGGCGTCAACGGGCAAGCCGTCAACGCGTGCTTGGCGGGCCTCGCTTGGCTTGCCGGTGGTAGCTCGCTCACTGAGGGTCCCTACAAGGAGAACCTGGCCAAGGCGCGTGACTTCGTCGTCAAGTCACTCGGCCAGCAGGATCGCCTCGGCACGAGTGGGGGTGCCAACTGGGATCAGACCAACTGGAAGTATGCCTATGCCGGCATCTTCCTTGGCGAGCTGCAACTGCGCAGTCCCGCGGACGACCTCAAGCCGGTGCTCAGTGACATCGCGACCAAGTTGTGCGCGCGCCAGGAAGCGAGCGGCGGCTTTGCGCACGGGCCGGGTGGCCCGAACGCACTCGGCTATCTCGAACTGAACATCGTCGGCGGCTTCGTCGTATCGGCGCTCGGGCAGGTCAAGCAGGCGGGAGGGCAGTTCGATCAAAAGGTCGTGGCACAGCTCAACGCCTACCTTGAGAAGTCGTCCTCGGGATCGGGTGGCGTTGCCTATTCGACCAAGGCGGGCCAGATCGGACACGGCAACGTTGGGCGCACGGCGATCGCATGGCTCGGCAATGTCGGACTGGGTCTGCGCAGCAAGCCGTTCCCCAAGAAGATGGAGAAATGGCTGAAGCGGGAAATTGCTTCGGTGATGAGTGGCCACGCATCGTTGATGCAACACATCATGTTGGCCGGTGTCGCCGCCAAGGCACTCGGCAGCAAGTCGACCAAGGCCTACTGGAAGGTGTTGGAACGCGACCTGACGCTGTGCCGCTGCCCCGATGGATCGATCCAGATGCGGCCGTGGCACGAGTCGCTCAATATGGGGAGCAACTCGGATGTCACCATGGGGCAGATCTGGAGCACGGCGTCGTGGGCGATTGTGCTGGCTGCCGATGGCTTTGCGAACCAGGGTGAGGTCGCGGGCGGGTTGCCTGGCTGGATCGGCACGCGGGCGAAGTAGCCGGATTCGGCGCGCGCCGCTGACCGCTGATGCTGCGCATCCGCTATGGTGCGGGGCATGAGTTTCGGAAGATTGGCTCGCTGCTTCGGCGAGATTGGCGTCGCGGCCTTTGGGTTTGCGTTCGTTTGCTTGGCTGATGGTGCCACTACCCAGGCCGGTGGGGCTGGGCAGGTCGGCGAGCCAGCTACCGCGGCGCAAGACGCGCGCGTGCTATGGAAATACGCGCCCAAAGGCAGCAGCTTCAATGGCGTGACCGTGCACAACGGCACGGTGTTCGCTCTCGATCGTCAAGGCAAGGTGCACGCGATCGATGCGAAGTCCGGCGAGGCGCAGTGGACGAGCGGCGACGATATCCCGATGGCTTCCGGGTTCGGGTTGGCGGTATCGCCGAACCCGGCCTTCCCGGCGATTCTCGTCAGCTGCGACAAGGGCTTCTATGCACTTGCTCGCGACACCGGCAAGAAGCTCTGGCACACCGAGATCGCGTTGGGCGTTGCCGGCCCGGCTTGCACCATGGATGCGGTGATTGCCGGCAGCTCCGACGGCAAGGTCTATGCCTGTTCATTGACCACGGGCAAGATCCTGTGGGAACACGAATACCTGGAAGATGCGCCGGATGATCCACCGGGGTTCGATGGCAACAGCGCCCGTTTCGGGGGCCGTCCGGCCCGGCCACGGACCGCGACGACAGACGGCAAGATGGTCGTTCTGTCGATCTTTGATCAATGTCGCGCGTTGGCGCTCGATGTGAAGACCGGCAAGCGGCTCTGGTCCTATAACACGTTGGGTTGGATGTATGGCACGCCGTCGATCGGTCCGCGCAACGTCTTCGTTGGCAGCCAAGACAAGCACATCTATGCGATCGACAAGGAGATGGGCAAGCTGATGTGGCAGGTCAAGACCGGCGCGCGGGTCGAAGGCGGCGCAACGTCGACGGAGCGCTTTGCCTACTTCGGGTCGTGTGACGCGAACCTCTATGCCGTCGATCAAACCGTCGGTCGGGTCGTTTGGAAGTTCGAGACCGAGCGCGAGGGCCGGCGTGGGGGACCGATCTACAGCCGTCCCTTGGTGATTGGCGATACGGTCTACCTCGCGTCGTTGCGCGGCAAGATCTACGCCGTCGATCGCAAGACCGGTACGTTGCAATGGAAGTTCCAGCCGTTGGCCAAGTCCGAGATCAACAGCGACCTCGTGCTCGAAGGCGACCGCATGTTCCTGACGACTCGCAAAGACGGCAAGTTGGGCGAGAGCGCCGTGGTCGCGGTCCGCGCGAAGTGATGGTGTTGTGCGAGTCGACGAGTGGGTTTGCATCGTGAGCGCCCGCTCGATCCTCGTCATGGTCGCCTGCCTGACCGCTGGTCTGTGGTGGCTGCTGTGGCAGCCGGCAACGGTGATACCTGCGGCGCCGGACGCATCATCAGGCTCGCAGCCTGCCGGCCGAACCGTTGCGTTGCAGGCTTCGCCGCAGCTACAGAAGTCGTCCGCGTTGCCGGGTGTTGAGCAACCGGTTCTGCGTTCGCTGGTTGCGAGGACGCTGACCATTACTGGACGTTGTGTCACGGCGGCCAAGCAGCCGCTCGCGGGAGTCCAGCTGCGCCTTCGTGCCCGCCGCTACGAGATGGATGAAGAATGCTGGCGTTCGCCTGGCGCTCCGCATCTGCCAGAGCCAGTGCCTTGGGATGCGCCCGAACCGGTCATCAGTGCGGGGGATGGCACGTTCTCGTTCGAGTTACCGGAAACCAGGTTGCCGCTGCGCGTCGATGCTGGGGGTCCCTTCGCGGTCGATCCGAAGTGCACGCGCCTCTTTACCGAGTTGCGTCAAGAACCGGTCTACGACGCGGGCGACGTGATGGTGCACGAGGGATACGTCGTGCGCGGCACGGTCGTCGACAACCACGGAAATCCGGTTCCCGATACTCTGGTGTCGCTCGGATCCATTCATGGCTACCCGATCGCGATGGTGCGTGGGGGGCGTGTCGACTTTGGAGCTGTCCCCGCTGGGGACTACGCTGTCGAATGCCTGTGCGGCAAAGCGGTCCCGGGCTCAGTCGTCGTCGGGCCGGAGCACGATACGAGCGAACTGCGATGGGTCGTGACCAGAGTGCCAGTGCTGACGTGTTTGGTTGTGGACGATCGCACGGGCGAACCTGTGCCGGGGCAGCAGTTCGAACCGACGCTTCGTGACGGTCCGATCCTCCGCGGTCAGCCGTGGACCGTTCGCGCCAATGCCGATGGGCGGATTTGGATTCACGGCTATTCCGACAGCGGCAACGCAGTGCAGTTTGCGGACGACGAAGATGATCCGGAGCCGAGCCATTACGTGCTCGCACCGGACCGGTGGTACGAGTTTGAAGCTGGGCAGGCCGTGATTCGCGTGCGCGCATGGCCGAAGTTCCTGGTACGGGTGCAGGATGCCAACGGCGAACCGGTGTCTGCGTTTTCCATCGTGACGACCAATGGCAGCCCACGACGAATCGCCGAGATCGAGCCAGGAGTGTGGTCGATGTCGGATGTCTATCCCGGCAAGCACTTCGTGTATGCGTGCGGCGATGAATCGCCGTTCGCGGTTTCGCGAGTGCACGCCTTTGACCCGATGGACTTTGCGCGCTCGCCGTTGGTGCTGACCATTGTGCCGCCGAAGCCGTTCCAGGTGCAGTTGCGGACGTCAGAGGGTGTCGCTCTCGCGGCGAAGATCACCTTGCGCCGCAAGCATCCAGACGCCGAGGCCGAAGTCGAGTGGCGGGGTGGAGATCGTTGGTCGGACCATGCTGAGACTGCATCCGTATCGAGTGCCACTGCGCAAGCTGGCTCAGCCACGTTGCTCGCGCCGGCCAACCTTGAGGGTTGGCAGTTGCATGTGTGGAAGACTGCGACGACCGATTACACATCCGTCGTGCTCACCGACCGGCATCGAGCCGCGGGGCTCATCGAAGTGCGATTGCAGACTCGGTAGCTGGCCAGAGGAAGAAGTGGGGGCTGCGTCCGCAACCGCCCTGGTTTACTCTCGAGGCATGAAGGTGACGTTCAAGATGTTCCGCGGTTCGTTCAAGAGTTGGGCCAATCTGTTTCGCGAGGCTAGTGACTTTGCGAACACCCTTGACGAGGGCAAGCTGATTTCGATCTCGCACTCGGCCGATCACAGCGATGGCATCGTCACTGTTTGGTACCGGCGTTAGGCGGCTCACCCAAACCGTGTTACGTGCCGCCGGCAAAGCTGGGTAGGCGGCGAACTACAAGTTCGTCGGGTTTTGTGGCGGCTGCCGGGGCGTGCGCGCGCCCTACGTTCGAGCCTTCCTTTCGAACGACCAATCACCGTGCGCATCCTCGTCTTCGTGGCCTTACTGGCCGTTTCCGCTACCGCGCAGATTACGCCGATCCTCATCAACGGCAACATCTGGGATGGCAATGGCGGCCCGCTCGCGGCCGGCAACGTCTACCACATCACCAGTACTGGCGCCGGCTGCGGCATCAGCGTGCCGACAGGCCAGGTGTTGACGATCCAGGCGGGAGCGATCATCAAAGTGGGGGGCTGTTGGAGCGTGCAAGGCGTCGTCAATGCACTTGGTACGGTTGCCCAGCCGATCACGATCACCTCGGTGCACGATGATACGGCCGGTGGCGATAGCAATGGCAACGGCAGTGCGACCTTCCCGGTTGCTGGGGATTGGGGCATGATTGATTGCGGTGGCCCCGGCTCTCTGTGGGATACATGCAACTTTCGCTACGGCGGGCAAGCGAACAGCGCGGCGATGGAGTTGCGGTTGCAACACCACACGCTGCGTGACTGTAAGTTCGAGGACTTGCTCGAGGACGGCTTGCAGGGGGCGACCAACGTGACCGTCGAACGCTGCCACTTCATGAACCTTGGTGGCATTCCGGTTGGCGACCTGTTCCTCCATCACCTTGCCAATTTCGTCGACAACACCGCGACGAATTGCGCCGGTGGTGAATACGCGCAAGTAGTCAGCAGCGCGGGCTTTCTCGGGAACTTGCTGGTCGATCATCGCTACTCGATCAATGGATCGGGTGTGTTCGTCTTCGATAGCACGACGAATGCGATTCGCGTCCCTGCTGGCACGACGATGACCTTGCCAGCGGGCACCGTGTTCAAGTTCCGGCGCGGCACCTTCACGTCGAATGGCAGCGTGATGGCGCTCGGAACGGCTGCGCAACCGGTCGTCTGCACCTCGATCGAAGATGACGCGTTCGGCGGCGATACCGAGAACGACGGCAGCGCGACGCAACCAGCGCCGGGTGATTGGGACCGAGTCGAGTTGGCCGTTGGTGACACTTCCCAGCTGCAGCACATGCGCATTCGTTACGCGGGGCGGTTTGGCAACGCGGCGCTGGCACTTAACGGAACGTCGGCGACGATCAGCAACTGCTACGTCGAGTTGTCGGGTGGCGATGGCATTACTGTGCAAAACCTGGGCAGCCCGCCGTTTCAGTTGCTCGACAACGTGATTCAAGACAACAGCAAGTTGCCGATCCGCAACATGCACTGGGCCGAGCTGCAGAACTGCCTTGGCAACACAGTGCTCAACAACGGCGACGGCGACTACTTCGCGATCTCAGCGGGAACGGTGAACTCGACGATTGCCATCCAGGCGGACAACTTTCCCGGTGATGTGCTGCACGTGACCGGTCGCACGACGCTTGGTTCTGGTGTCACGTTCTCGCTGCCTGCTGGCACCATCTTGAAGCAGCCGGACTTCGGAGCCAGTGGTTTCTCGGTGCCGGCGGCCACGGCGCATCTCTACTTGCGGGGCACGGCGCGGCGCCCGATTGTGTTGACGTCGATCCATGACGACAGCTGGGGTGGCGACACCAATGCGAATGGTACGGCTACGCAGCCGGCGCCGGGTGACATCGAACGCATCACGCTTGGCAGCAACGCAGGTACGTCGATTTTGGAGAACGTCTTGGTTCGCTATGGTACCGGACCGAGTGTCAGTTGTACGTCGCTCAACGTCGAACTGCGAAGTGTTCGCGTCGACCACGGCAGCTTTGCAGGGGTCTTCCTTGGCCAGGCCTCGGCCGCGGTCAATCTGGTTGCCTACGGCTGCACGGGCAACGGCATCGAGCTGCAGAACGGCACCTACGACCTGCTGCACGCATCGGCCGCGATGAATGGCGGTGATGGTATCAAGCGAACCAGCCTGTGGGCTGGCCAGGTCATCAACAGCAACGCGTGGAGCAACACCGGCGACAACATCGATGTGCCTGCTGGGCAAGTTGTAGCAAGCAACGGCGTCGGACCGGCGCTTGCTGGCAGCAATGGCAACGTCGATGTCGATCCGCAATTTGTCGATGCTGCCAATGGCGACCTGCATTTGCTCGCGACCTCGCCGTGCTTAGGCATTGCCGATGTGCCGACGGCGCTGGCGGTCGTCAAGGATCACGACGAGACGTCTCGTCTTCAGGATCATGCGCTCAATGGCAGCATGCTACCAGACCTCGGCGCCTACGAACGTGCCGCGTACGAACTGCAAGTCGGTGGCGCGCCGATTCTTGGCTCGACGATGACGTTCACCGTGCAGGGGCCCGTGGGGGTCAGCGCGTCGTTCTTGAGTTTGTCACCCGGCCCTGGGGTCTTGTTGGCTCCGCTGGGCTTTGCGCTGATCGGCTTCCCGAATGCGACGCTGTCGGGTGCTCTCTTGGTCGGGCAGCCAGCGACCTTCAGCATCCCGTTCAACCCCGCATTGCGTGGCGTGAGGTTTGATGTACAGGGCCTTGCGCTGCAGGTGGGGCCAGCGTTGCGCGGCGGGTTTACCGGCGTCGATCGCAACCAGGTGCACTTCGACTAGCGGCACGGATGCGCGCGCCGCGGCGTGCGTGCACTACGGTTGCGATTCGCCGTTACGTCATGGTGTGGCTTGGCTACTTCGCGGTGATTCCGGGAATCACCATGAAGCAAACCACCATCCTGTTTGCTGCAATTGCCTTGGCGCCTTTCCTTCACGCCCAGCAAGTCGCAGTATCTCTTTCCTCGCCGAACCCGCTGGTGATGTCCTCGACTGGCACTGGGGCGGCAAACAACTGGCAGATCCCAGGCGGCCAGCTGGCTAACTTCGGCTACTACGCGCCGCAGTTGGCGGGGGCTGGACCGGCCTTCTTGACATGGACGACGCAGGCCGCGAGCACGATCGCGGCGCTGTCTCTGCACCAACAGATCAGTGCTGGTGCTGGCGTGACCGCGAGCGTTGGTGAGAACGAGTTCTTGTTCATCGTCAGTGCGACCGCACCGATCAATGTCACCCTGAAGCTGGAATCGCTGCTGCATGCCAGCGCGGGCGTCGCGATCCCAGCGATGACGGTCGATGTCGGCGACGACGGTACCATCGACTACACTCAGGCAACGGTGTTCTACGAGCAGGGCTTCAGCATCGGCAATTCGCCGCTGCCGATCCGCATCACCATGGAAAACGAGGTCGCGGCGACCGGGTTGTCGTGGAGTTCGTTGTTCGTGACCGTCAAGCCCCAGAACAATCTCGTGATCCAGCCGGCGGCCATTGGTTGCACGGGCGCGTCGCCGGACCTGTTCTGCGATCCAACGTTCGTGGGGGCCGGCGTCGAGTTTGTCCGGCAGCCGCTGTTCTCCTTGCCGGCCGTCGTCGTGCTTGGCTTGGGCGTGCAGCCGATGCTGCTGCCGATTTCGACTCCGGTCGCGCCATGCTTGTTGCTGCCGCGGCCTGACGCCGTCATTACGTTGTTTGCCAACTCACACACCGTGCTGATACCGCCCGCGGTGCGCCCAGTTACGTTTTGGGGGCAAGGCGTCGCCTTGGATCAGGTTGGCACCCTGCTGGCGATGGATGGCTACCGAATCGTCGCCCAGTAGGGTTGGCAGCAGGTCAGTAGCGATTGCAGCAGGTAGGACTAGCAGTAGTAGGGCCCGCCAGGCAACGTCGTTCGAGGCGCAGTTGCAAGCTGCTTCTCAGGCCCGATCGATCGGTCGTCACCTGTTCGTCCCGCGGCCTCTCCTGGATGACGACATCGCGCGGGGTTCTCGCTAGGGTGTTGCGATGCCGAAGATCGCGATGCACTGGTGGATTCTGATCGGACTCGCTGTGGGAGTGGCCTATGGCTACATCGCGGCGATTGCCGGGAGCCCTGAGCACGTGTTGGAGTACATCTCGCCGATCGGCAAGTTGTTCCTCAACTTGCTGAAGATGATTGCGGTGCCGTTGGTGCTGTTCTCTTTGGTCGCCGGGGTTGCCAGCCTCAATGACACCAGCAAGCTTGGCCGCATCGGCGGCAAGTCGATTGTTCTCTATCTGGCAACGACCGCCATCGCGATCACGATCGGGCTGGTCGCCGTCAATGTCTTCGGTCCGGGCAAGGGCCTGTCCGAAGCGACGCGCGACAGTCTGACCAAGCAGATGGAGTCGCAAACGTCGGAGAAGCTGGCGGGCGCCGATGTCAGCATCATTGACCAGCTGGTCAACATCGTGCCGACCAATCCGTTCGAAGCGCTCTCCAGCGCAGCGATGCTTCAGGTGGTGTTCTTTGCGCTGATGCTCGGCATCGCCTTGACCAAGCTGTCGCGCCGCGAACCGGGCACGATGCACGTGATCAAGGTCTTCCAGCTGCTCAGCGACGCGATCATCGAGATGGTGCAGATGATCATGAAGATCGCGCCGTTCGGTGTGTTTGCGATGATGGCAGCCGTCGTCGCGGATCTTGGCAAGGATCCGGCCCAGCTGTCCGAGTTGATGTCGAGCCTTGGCGGCTACATGGGCACGGTGGTGTTGGCGCTGTTCTTGCACTACCTGCTCGTCTACACCGTGATGCTCAAGCTGTTCACGAAGGTCGGGTGGCTCACCTTCGCCAAGGCGATGATCCCGGCGCAGTTGTTGGCCTTCAGCTCAAGCTCCAGTGCCGCGACGCTGCCGATCACGATTCGAAGTGTCGAGAAGGTCGGGGTTGACGAAGAAGTGTCGAGCTTCGTCTTGCCGCTGGGCGCGACCATCAACATGGACGGCACGGGGCTCTACCAAGGAGTCGCTGCCGTGTTCATTGCCAACGCGCTCGGCATGGATCTCGACCTTGGTCAGCAGCTGACGATTGTCTTGACGGCGGCTTTGGCGTCGATCGGCACCGCGGCGGTGCCCGGCGTTGGCATCGTGATGCTGGTCATCGTATTGAAGGCCGTCGATGTGCCGGAGGCCGGCATCGGCTTGATCCTCGCCGTCGACCGGCCGTTGGACATGTGCCGCACGGTGCTCAATGTCACCGGCGATGCGACCGTCGCGACGGTGGTCGCCAGTAGCGAAGGCCTGATCCATCCAGGCGAACGGCATCACGGCGATGCCGAGTAGTAGCGCCTGGCGCCAGGTGTGACCACGGCTGAGGTTCTCGACAGCGACCTCGACCGTGTGCGCACCCTGGGGCTACGGCAACTCGAGACGCATGCGGTAGACGTTGGTCAGGCTGCCAATGCCAGGCGTCAAGGTCGGCAGTAGCAGGCCTTGCACCGACAGCAGCGTGCCAGCGAACACTGGGTTGTTTGGCGCCGAGAACGGGAACTGCTGGGTGTTCAAGCCGAAGCCTTGCACAAACGTCTGCGGCGACGTGTTGAGCACGCCCCAGGACGGGATGAAGGCGGTGGCGCGATCCCAACCCAGCGACAGGCCGATCACCACCAAGCCGGCATGCTGCGTCTGGTTAGCTGGCAGAACCTGGAAAGTGATCGTGTCGCCGAGTTTGGGGATCGACACGTCCCATTGCAGGCGGCTGCCTTCGAGTTCGTGCGCGCCGATGTCCGGCCGCAGGTTGCCGCTGTAGTCCCAGTCGGACACGCGGTTGCCGTTGTCAACGTCGGTGCCGACCTGGATTCCGGTCAGCAGGTCCCCGGCATTGATCAACGGGGAAGACTGGGCAACCGTCAGGTTCTCCTGGTCGGCAAACTGCGGGTCGATGTTCAGGTTGTTGTTCTGGCCAGCGTACGCACCACACGACGACAGTATTTGCGCGACTGGGATACCGTTGAGGTTGCCCGCGGTGTTGTTCCAGATCACCGAGTTGCGAATGGTGCCGCCATAGCTGCTGCCCCCGCCGACGGAGATGCCGTATCCCGTGCAGTTGGCGACCGAGGCGTGGTGGATGTCAAACGTGCCGGCACCATTGAGGTAGATGCCGTCGTTCGAGCACGAGGAGATCACCGCATTCTCAAGGTTACCCATCAGTCTGGATAGCCACATCCCCCAAACACATCGGTAGACGCGAATCGAGCGAATGCTGGTTTGTGCCGATTGGCATCGTACGCCGCGGTTGGCGTAGCGCACGTCGGTGTGTTCAACAAACGATGTGCTAGGGCTATTGATGACGACGCCTTCCCATGCGCCGGGTGCCGGCACCGTGGCGTTGCCGTTGCCGTTGGTGTCGCCGCCAACCGCGTCATCGTGGATCGACGTCAGCCGGATCGGGGCGGCGGACGTGCCGCGAAGTTCGACGAAACCGGTTTGGCAGCTGATCGCACGGTTGTTGGCGAACTTCAGCCAAACCCCGGCGTGCACCGTCAAGCGCCGATTGGCGGCCACCGAGATGGAACCGGGAACGTGCGCGACGCCGTTGGGAAGATTCTGGCGTTCGATGGTGGTGTCTTGGCGCAGCGTTGGGTCGACGATGATCTGCGATGGGGTCAGGCCAGTGGTGACGTTGCGCCGACAGTTGGGCAGGTCATCGAGCGGGATGTCACTGATGCACTCCTTGCTGACGTTGTCGAACGTGCAGTCCACGATGGAATGATGATTTGGGCTTGACGTGCTGGTTGCGAAGTCGATACCGAAGCCAGTGATGTCTCGAAACACCGTGCGGGTCACGGTGGCGAGCGCGTTGTTGACCTGGACGGCCGAGCCGAAGCTGAGCGAGCCGCCGGCATAACGGATCTCCGCGTCTTCGAAGTTCAGGTCGCCAGTGACTTGGTCGCAGCGGATCGAGCGCCAGTCGCCAGCTGCCGGCGTCGTGTTGTTGCCGTCGAGGTTGGTGTCGCCGCCGATCGTGTCGTCCTGTAGCGACGTGATGACTACGGCATCGGTCGCGGTGCCGACGAAATCGACTTCGCCGCGCACCAGAAAGCCGGCGGCGGGCGTCATCTTCAAGTCGATGCCGTTGTCGAGCAGTAGGTGTTCGCCAGCCGGTACTACGATGACGCCATCGACGACCAGGACGCCGGACGAATTAAGCGTGTGTTGTGGTCCGAAGGTCAGTGTTGGCGTGTTGGCTGGCCACGCCGACGTGGCGGAAGACTTGCGCTCAATGTAGTTGCCACCAGCACAGTTCCAGGCCACGCAGCCGGTGACCTGATTCAGTAGAGAGAACACGCCCGTCGCGGCGACGCCGCTGCAGTTGGCGATTACGCTGTTGTTCCAGACTGGTTGTGAAGGGCCGAAGTCGATGCCAACGCCAGCAATGTCCGCGACCACGCCGCTGTACATGGAGACCGTGTTGGTGCCGCTGATGCGCACCCCGGCCGACCCTCCTTGGCCCGCATAGCGCACCGAAGCGTTGAGGATCGAGGTGCCAGCCGTCCCGCTGAAGCGCACGCCAAACCAGTCTCCGGCAGCCGGAACCGTGGCGGCACCGTTGCCGTTGGTGTCGCCGCCGATAGCGTCGTCGTGCACGGAGGTGAAGTAGGCGCCCTGGCTGGTATCGAGAACCCCGTTGACCGTCAGTGACGAGTTGCTGTTGAACTTGATGTTCACGGCATACAGCGTCAGCGTCTCGCCGGCTGGCACGGTGATGTTGTTGGCGTGGTAGACGCCGGAGGTCAGTGGGCCAATCTGGCCGTCGTAGACCGGGCCCGTGAGCGTGATCTGGCTAGGAGCAACGTCCGCAAAGGCGAGGCAGGCGAAGGCGGCGATCAGGGAGCGAGCTACTGACATCGGCATAGCGGAAATCCGGAGGCACCGACCCATTTCGGTGCATTCGGAATGGCGTCGTCCGGGGAAGCCGCCCGCCACGGTTATTCTGGAACGCATGGCCGCCGGAATCGATGTCGCCATGCCACGGAGCACAACGACGATGGGCAACTACCAGGCAAGTAGCAGTTCGGCGCTGTCGGCTGTGGGTGAGGCTAGCTGGGTCCGCCGGAACGCGAATTGGAGCCACGTGCATTGGCACCACGGGAATTGGCACCATGGGGCCCCGTGCCGCCCAGCTGGCGAATGTCGTCCCCTGTTGGGTTCTGGAACAGGTCGAGATCGAACTCGTGAACGGCCGCGAGCAGGAAATCGAACAGGTCCGCCATGATGGCTTCGTAGGCACCCCAGTCGGTCGTGTTGGTAAACGCGTAGACTTCGAGCGGCAGGCCATTGGGTCCCTGCGGTCGCTGCCGCACCAGCAGCGTCATTCCCTGGTGGATGCTTGGGTGTTGGCGCAACCACGCGTAGATGTAGGCGCGGAACGTGCCGATGTTGGTCAGCCGTCGCACTTCGAGCGGTGGGGTCGACGCCAAGGTGTTCTTGTTGGATGCCGCCAGCTCCGCCTTCTTGCCGGCGATGTAGTCCTTGAGCACGGCCATCTTGGCGAAGCGATCGACTTCCTCCTTGGTCAGGAACCGCACCGAAGCCCCGTCGAGGTGGATCGAACGCATGATGCGGCGACCACTGCCTTGGCTCATGTTGCGCCAGTTCTTGAACGGCTTGTTGACCAGGTTGATCGTCGGCACCGTCGAGATGGTGCGGTCGAAGTTCTGGATCTTGACCGTGTGCAGCGCCATGTCGACGACGTCGCCGTCGGCATCGCCGGGAACCTCGATCCAATCGCCGAGGCGGACCATGTCGTTCTGCGTCAGCGTGATCGATGCAACCAACGACAGGATGGTGTCCTTGAAGATCAACATCAGCACCGCGGTCATCGCACCAATGCCGGTCAGCAATCCTGAGGGATCCTTGCCGAACGCCCAGGCCACCGCGGCAATCGTGCCAAGCACGTAGATGAAGATCTTGAGCAGGCTGATGTAGCCTTTGATCGGGCGTTGCTTTGGGCCGGTGCGGCGTGCGTAGATGTGGTGGCCGGCGTCAATCAGGGCGCCGACGGCGAGCATGCCGCTGATGGTGGTCATCGCCGTCAGCACCTGGCGCGTGGCCTGCACGATCGCATCGCTCGATGGCAGCGACGGGTGCAGTCCCGGAAAGTGCTCCACCGTTGCCGCGGCAATCAGGGTTGGCGGCAGGTAACTGACCCAGCGGAAGAACGCCTTGTCGACAAAGGCATCGTCCCACGTGTTTTTGGAGCGCCGGATCAACGGCACGATGACGAGCTTGCGCAGCGCGCGCGTCAGCCACGAAACGATGAAGATCAGGATCAGGAGCGCGACCAGGTCGATGGTCTGTTCGACCCAGACGCTGAGCTTCGGGAACCAGCGATCCTGGTCGGCGAGTTCGCGGGCCGTCTCCATCGCTTGCGCGATCATGTCGTTTGGGCCGCCTGGACCTTGGCCAGAGAACAGTTTCAGCGTTGCGGGAATCATGCGATTGGCATCATGCGCCGAACGGCAAGCAAGGTCACGGCTGCTTTGGCCTCGGCAGAACTGCACATCGCTACTTGTTGCAGGGTTGGCTGCTGGCACCCGGGCGGCCAGTGCACCGGGTGCGCTGCGCAGGACCGTTTCCGATCCCGCAGCGATGCTTTCGGCGTGCAGCGCGGCAGTCACCGGCGAGCGGCAGTCGGCTAGCCCTGGTTCGCGACAGTTGCTGGGCAGCCGGTTAGAGTCGCACGTCCAATGAGCATTCGAGCCGCCTTGCTAGTGAGTCTGTTCGCCGCGCATGCCGTTGCCCAGGGGCGTTGTGCGATGCCGGTGACGAGTGTCTATCAGGGCGCCCAAGCATCAGACGCCTTCAGTTCGATCTGCTATCTCGGTGGCGACCGCTTGATCGCGGGCAAGCGGTCTTCGAACGCTGGCAACCGCTTTGTGCTGTCGAACGATCACGGTCAGAGCTGGTCCGTCGTTGGCTGTGCCAACTCGACTGGCTCGCACACCTACTTTTTTGGCCATCATGGCAACGTGGTTTTCTGTGGCACAGGCGATACCGGGCAGGCGTGCTTGATGCGCAGCAACGATGCCGGGCTGACGTGGAGTGTGGCGCAGAGTTCGGCGCAGCTACGGGCTCTGACCGGCAGCAACAACGTGCGCTCGGTGTTCAGTCCGGTGCACCTCAGGGGCAATGCGTGGCTCGTCAATCTCAAGATCACCGACTCGCCGAACAAGGTGATCAAGAGTCTCGATGGTGGAACGACGTGGTTCGTGCCGCTGGCGCAGCCGGGGCAAGCCAGCTCGTCGTGGGCACGGCAGATGATCATGACCGGCGATGGCGTGTTGTTGTGGCCGCAGGTGCTCAGCGCGCGCATGTATCGTTCAACCGACGGCGGCGCCAGCTGGTCGTTTGCAACGGTGCCGACCGCGCAGCTGTTCCAGCCTCTGTGTGATGCGGGCAACGGTGTCTATTTGTGCGGCGATGCCACGGCGACTGCGAATGCATCGATTCAGCTGCATCGAAGCAGCGACATGGGGCTGACCTGGAGCGCCGTGAATAGCGTCAACCTGCAGCGTCCTGGCACGACCTACTGGCGAGATATCGTGCGGATCAGCCAGACCCTGTATGCGTCGGCGTGTTGTCTCGAGGGTACCAGCAACCAGCGGTTCATGCAGTTGCACACGTCAAACGATCTTGGCATCACGTGGCAATCGCTCGGCAATCCCTACACCGGTCCGTTCGGTGGTATGCAGGCGATCTATCAGATGTGCGCGACCAAGAACCGCATGGTGTTTGCCGCGTGCCAGCCGGACAGCAACATCCTGCGCTGGCAAATTTGCGATTGGCAATAGTCGGCGCGACGGGTTGGTTCTGAGGCCGATCAGCAGTCGTCGTCGTCGTTCTTGCCGAGGAAGAATACCTGCAGGGGAGCCGTGGCGCAGTCGAGCACCAAGGCCACGGGCGTCACCAGAACGCGCAGCCCGAAGAGCTTCCAGCTCCATTCCGTGTCTTCGTCATAGATCATGGCGGATTCCTGTTCGTCGGCGTCCTGTTCCACGTTGAAGCCCCAGACTGTCATCGTGAAGCAGCTCGGCAGGGTCAACAACAGCGCCAGCAGCATGGCTGCGCGCACCGTCCGACCTGACGGCGTCCGCCGAGCGCTACCAGTCGTATTGGCTGCAATCGCATTCGGAGCAGTGGTCGTTGCCATTGTCGCGAATGCTATCGGCTGCCGGCCGCGATCCAGATTGACTATGTTGACTCGTTGCTCCGCAACGGTCGGGATGCGCCGGGCCAGGTGGTTGGGCTACAGGATGCAATCGCGTCGGTATCATCCTGAGAATGTTCGGTCGTGCGAATGGGGGCCGCGGGCGACCATCGACCGTCATCGCACCATGGCATTGCGGTTAGCGGTGTTCGCGGTTGCGGCACAGTTCTGCACGGTATTGCGAGCGACGAAATCGGCAGGCCTCCTGTCATACCTCTGGCCTGTCGCTCCCTGAATCGGGGGTCTATACTTGTCGGACTATGCATCCTATTCGGCTACTCGCGGCCGCCAGTGTACTGATTGGCTCGTCCGTTTTCGCGCAGGCCCCCGGGCTTCGCTTGTTCTCGCCACTCGGTCCAAATGTCACCCAATTGATCGACGGGCAAGGCACGGTTGTTCATACGTGGCCGGATCTGTTAACGGTCAGTGCCCACATGGAGGCCGACGGCACGCTGTTGCGCGGCATGGTGGCGCCTGGTCTGACGTTGCCGGGAACAACCGGTCGTCTGCAGCGCATGGGATTCGACGGCACGATCACGTGGGATTTGATCGTCCATGACGCGACGCGATGGATGCATCACGACATCGAGCCGATGCCAAACGGCAACGTTCTGGTGATCGTCGCCGATCGCCTGACGCCGGCGGACGCGATTGCGAATGGTCGTGATCCGGCGAAGGTGTCAGGTGTCGACTGGTTCCCTGATGCGATCCTTGAGATCCAGCAGACTGGCCCGAACGCTGGCCAGATCGTTTGGGAATGGCACCAGCATGATCACCTCGTCCAGGACTTCGACAGCACCAAGGCCAGCTACGGCGTGGTTGGCGATCACCCAGAGTTGCTGGATATCAACTTCCCTCCGACGGTGGTCATATCCAATGGTGATTGGAACCACGCCAACGGCCTCACCTACGATCCTCATAACGATTGGATCATCATCAGCTACCGCAGTCAGAGTGAGATCTACATGATCGACCACTCGACGACGTCGGCAGAAGCCGCCGGTCACACCGGCGGTCTTCGCGGCAAGGGTGGCGACTTCCTGTGGCGTTGGGGTAACCCGGCTGCCTACCGGGTTCCGAATGCACGCCAGAAGTTGAACGTGCAGCACGACCCGCAGTTCATCCGCGATGGTCACCCTGGCGAAGGCAACATCACCGTCTTCAACAACGATGCTTCGCAGGGTTTCATGTCGTCCGTGATCGAACTCGAGTTGCCCGTCGATGCCAACGGTTCACCGTTCGTGGATCCGGCAACCGGCGCGTTTGGCCCGTACGAGCCGGTCTGGCGCTTTGGTGAGAGTGGCTTCTACTC
>TARA_R110002072_G_scaffold935_21_pt1 | contig 34938 bp, 25 predicted proteins | sample TARA_R110002072 | Tara Oceans TARA_R110002072 (sample SAMEA4397118) | marine metagenome | biome: Polar Biome; feature: [SRF] surface water layer (ENVO:00010504); material: water (ENVO:00002006), including particulate matter (ENVO:01000060) such as... | depth 5 m
CTGGCGCTCAAGGCAGCGGCCGACGCGCTGGGCAACTATGATCATCGCCTTCAACCGGGTTTATTGCACAGTGACAGGGTTGTACCATCGACAGGTGCAGAGCCACAAGCGACTCGCAATGCACTGTTTAACCATCTTATACTTGGCTTAAATTTTTTACACAGCTATTTCCATAAGGCAGATATTTTGAACGTCGACGCTTCCCTTTCCCCCGCCCAAAACTTCACACCGAGCAGGATATTTCGACTGAGCCTCTGGGCGGTCAGTCTTGCTGCACTTCTCGGAACAGTTGCCTGCAGCAGTTCCTCTGGAGCGGGACCATCAGGTAATCACTCAGCGGATGCAAACCCCGATGGTAAACCGCCACCCCTCTTCACAGCGTGGGACGTGCCGCCCGAGCGAATCGATGCTGCGATAGAGGCGCTGCCCGAGATTGTATACAGAGTCATGGACGACACCGGTATCCCCGGTATGGCGGTCGCCGTGGTGCATGACGGCGATACGGTATTTGCCGAGGGGTTCGGTACCACTGATGTCAATACTGGAGCACCGGTTAACGCCGATACTGCCTTTCAGCTCGCATCCCTATCGAAGTCAATAAGCGCTACTGTCATCAGTGCAAAAGTCACCGAGGGTATGATCGCCTGGGATAACCCGATCGTCGAGTACCTTCCCGGTTTCGAGTTGACAGACCCCTATGTCACTACCCATGTCAGCTACGCCGACATGTACTCGCACCGCAGCGGTCTCCCAGGCCATATCGGGGACGCGCTGGAGGACCTGGGGTACGACAGGGACTACATTCTCGAGCATCTCAGGTACGCGCCAATCAGCGATTTTCGAGTGAAAAATGACTATACGAACTTCGGCATTACCGCCGCGGCACAGGCGGTTGCGAACGCCAGCGGGATGTCCTGGGACAATCTCTCTCGTACAGTGCTGTACAAACCGCTCGGCATGACCCGCACAACATCGAGCTATCAGGAGTTTCTCACCCGGCAAAACAGGGCATTTTTGCACGTGCCCACTGAGAATGGTTGGCAGACACTACACACTCGCGATCCCGATGCTCAATCCCCGGCTGGCGGTGTCAGTTCGTCAGCGAATGATTTTGCCAGATGGATGAACTTCATCCTCGCTGGCGGTGAGCACGATGGTGAACAACTCATCAATGCCGCGACCATGGCAGAAATGCTGTCTCCACATTCCTGCAAACAAGCACCCGGCGCCATCGATTTCCGTGCAGGCACCGACGATCTCGGCTTCAATGCCAGCGTCAATTCCACCGCGCGCCAGACATTCAGCCACTCGGGCGCATTCAATATGGGTGCCGGCACGACCTACACGCTTGTGCCCGCTGAAAACCTCGGCATCGTGGTGCTCACAAACGGTTTCCCGCTCGGCGCAGCCGAGGCTATCGCAGCCGAGTTTCTCGACCTCGCACTGGTTGGTGCCAATACCCAGCCGTGGCTGAAAATGTACCGAGAGGCATTTGTTAACGTGACAGCTATCCCCGGCGCCATCACAGAGCCCGCTCCGCTGAACCCCGTCCCTGCCAAGCCACTCTCGAACTATACCGGCCAGTGGTCCAATGACTACGTAGGGCGCGCCGATGTAACCGTCAAAGGCGATGCACTCGTCCTTGAAATAGGGCCAAACGGCGACACCTATCCCGTCACCCACTGGGACGGCGACAAATTCTTCTGGACTGCGCCAGGAGAAAACGGCGGCGAGCCCACCTTCATTACGTTCGATCTGCTGGCGGACACCATGACGATTGCATCGTTGAATCAAACGCCGCCACTGGGGGTTTTTACCCGTTGATTAGAACAAGGGGTCAGAGTACTTGAACGAAGAAGGCGGCCCCCAAATCCGACAATATCGCTCTGGCATGGACGCCAGCAATGATCGAGGATGGTTTATCACTTGGGAACTTGAGGATAAAAATGGAGGCTCGGGTCATCTCCGAATAGCTTCTATATACAACTGTTTTACCTGATATTTTTTAAAGTAAATCATAATTGTTGAATTACATCGAATACTGAGCCAATTCGGAATAATTTTTGCGCGTCTCTATCACTCGCCAACGTTGACCAACGGACCCTCTTCCAACTTTGCCACCACCCCGTCCCGCCGCTTCGCAACATACGTATACACCACCGGCAGCACAAACAACGTAAACACCGTCCCGATCGACATCCCCGTCACAATCACCAGGCCAATGTGATACCGGCTCACCGCCCCGGGCCCTGACGCAATCAACAGCGGTATCACCGCCATCACAATCGCCGCCGTGGTCATCAGGATCGGACGCAGCCGCACCGCCGCCGCTTCGATGATCGCCTCCTCGAACGCCACGCCCTTGTCCTGCAGCCGGCGCGCAAAATCCACCATCAATATGCCGTGCTTGCTGATCAGGCCGACCAGTGTGATCAGGCCCACCTGGCTGAACAGGCTCAGCGTGGCGAAGTCCAGGGTGAGGAAGATCAGCGCCCCGCACAGCGACATCGGCACGGTCACCAGCACCACCAGCGGGTCGCGCAGGCTCTCGAACTGGGCGACGAGGAACAGGTAGATCGTCAGCAGCGACAGCAGGAACGCGTAGATCAGGGTGTTGCCCGATTGCAGGAACGCGCGCGCCTGGCCGCTGTAGTCCACGCTGAAACCGGGAGGCAATAAGCGTTCCTGTACACCATCGAGGTAATCCAGCGCTTCCTGCATGGCCACGCCGGGCATCGGCACCAGCGATATGGTCGCGGTATTGAGTCCATTGAACTGGTTCAGGGCACGCGGTTCGGCATCGAGGCGGGTGGTCACCACCGCGGACAGCGGGATGCTGTCGCCGCTGGCGCTGCGCACGTAGTAGCGCTCCAGCCAGGCGCGGTCGATGCGCTGTTCGGGGTTGGCCTGGGGTATCACGTCGTAGCTCTCGCCCTTGTAGCTGAAGCGGCTGATATAGCCCTCGCCGAGCATCACGGAAAGGGTAGTCGCGATGTCCTCCATATCGATGCCCAGTTCGCCCGCCTTGTCGCGGTCGATGTCGACGTGAATCTGCGGCTTGGAGAATTTCAGGTCATTGGCGGAGTAAATAAAGTTCCCGCTGTTGCGAATCGCCTGCAACAGGTGGTCGCTGACCTCGGCGAGTTCCGCGTGGTCGGCGGTGGTCTGGACCGCCATCTGTATCGGCATTGAGCCCGCCGCGCCCGCCGGCGACATGTCCACGATAAACACGTTGGCCTCGATGCCCGGCACCTGGTTCACCATCTCCTGCACGATATTGCGCAGTTCCATCGCGCTGCGCTCGCGTTCATCCCAGGGCGCAAGCTCGACCGCGACCATCGAGGTGCCGTCGGTGAGCATCCCCTCCAGGCGCAGTGAGCCGGTGTACTCTGGCAGCTCCTGCAACGCCGCTTCCAACCTGGCACCGCTCTCGGTGACAAACTCCTCGCTGAGGTGGCCGGGAATCGTGTAGGCGGTATGGACATAGCCCGGGTCCTCCAGCGGCACAAGCTCCTGTTCGGACAGCAGGAACAGCACCGGAATCGTGGCGATCACGGTGACCGCGACCAGCGCCCACACCGGGCGGTAGCGCAGGGCGGTGTGCAGCGCCCTGGCGTAGCGACGGCGCAGGGTATCAAAGCGCTGGTCCAGCCAGTGGGCGATCGAGTTGTCCTGTTCCTGTTTTAAAATGCGCGAACACAACATCGGTGACAGCGTGAGCGCGACGATACCGGAGATGACCACCGATCCGGCCAGCGTGAACACAAATTCCGAGATCAGCTCGCCGCTCAGGCCCTGCATGAAGCTCACCGGCAGGAACACGGCGACCAGCGTCAGGCTCATGCTGATGACCGGGCCGATCACCTCCCGCGCGCCCTCGCGCGCGGCCTCCATCGGCGGCATGCCCTCCTCGATATGGCGATGGATGTTCTCCACCACCACGATGGTGTCGTCGACCACCAGCCCGATGGCGATGACCAGCGCCAGCATGGTGAACAGGTTCAGTGAGTAGCCCATCATCCACATGACCAGGAACGTGCCGATCAGCGACAGCGGAATGCTGATCAACATGATCAGCACCGAGCGCGGATTGCCGAAGAACAGCAGCGTGATCAGCGCGACAATGACCAGCGCCTCGAACAGCGTGGTGGTGACCTCAAGCAGGGCGTTCTCAACGTATTTGCCGTTGTCGGAGAAGACATCGGCGGTCATGGAGGCGGGCAGCTTCTCCTGCAATTCCTGCAGCCCCTGGCGGACATTGCGGCTCAGCTCCAGTGGGTTGGAGTCGGGGGCCATGGATATGCCGATCAGCAGGCCGGGTACCCCATCGACGAAGCCGCGCTTGCGCTCCGGCGCCGAGGCCAGTTCAACGGTCGCCACGTCCCGCACGCGCACCACTGCGCCGTCGCTTTCGCGTATCACGATGCTGGCGAAGGCTTCCGCCGTGTTGATGTCGGTGGCCGCGCGTACCGGCTGCACCACCAGCGTGTCGCGCATCTCCCCGGCCTCGCTGGTGAAGTTGTTGCTGCGCACAGCGTCCTGCAGCTCGGCGGCGGTGACATCCATCGCCGCCATGCGCACCGGGTCGATCCACAGGCGCATCGCGAAGGGCCGCTCACCGAGGATCACCAGGCCGGCCACGCCTTCGCGCGTGAGGATGCCGGGGCGCACCACGCGATAGAAGTATTCGGTCAGTTGCTCCGGTGTCATCTGCGTGTCCTGCAGCCGGATCCACAGCGGCGGGCTGCTGCCCCAGCTCTTGGTGATGACCGGTTCCAGTGCGTTGGGCGGCAGCTCGCCGCGCACCGACGCGACCTTGCCGATGACATCGGTCACGAGCTGGTTCACATCGTAGTCGGCGGTGTTGTAGATGGTGATGGAGGAGAGGCCGTCACTGCTGGAGGAGATGTAGTAGTCGATGCCCTCCGCGCCAATGATGGCGCGTTGCAGCGGCCCGGTGACAAAACCCTGCACCACATCGGCGGGCGCGCCCGGATAGGCGGTATCGAGATGAATGGAGGCGGGCTGTACGTCGGGATAGGGGCGCAGGCCCAGCGAGCTGAACGCCACCAGGCCGAACAGCAGGATGAGCGCGTTGAGCACCCACGCGAGCAGCGGGCGCCGGATGAATAAATCTGTGAAGCGCACTACCGGGCTCCCGCAGACACTGTTTCGTCGGCCGTGGGTGTGTTCGCCTCCAGAGCGGCGAGATTCTCGATCACCACCGGCGAGCCCTCCAGCAGTCGATGCTGGGTATCCAGTGCCACCAGCTGACCCGCTTCAATACCGGTCACCGCCAGGCGACCATCGCGCGTCTGGCCGCTCTTCACAGGGGTACGGTAGGCCTTCCAGCCAGGCGTCCCGGTGTCGGCATCGTTTTCCTGTTGCAGCAGGTACACGGTTTCACCGTACAGCGTAAAAGCGACTGCCGTGCGCGGCAGCGTTACCACCTCACGACTTTGCGCCAGTACGACCGTGGCATCCGCGAACATACCGGGCAGCAGTTCATGCTGGGGGTTGTCCACCTCGGCCCGCACCAGCACATTGCGCGTCGTCGCCTGCACCTGCACATCGATAAAGCGAATCACGCCGGTAAAGGAGCGGCCGGGATGGCTGGGCACGGAAAAATTCACCTGTTGGCCGAGCCGCAGGTTTTCCAGTTCCTTCTCGGGCAGGTTCATGTCGAGGTAGAGCGTGTCGAGATCCTGCAGCGAGACCACCGCGTCGCCCCGGGACAGGTAGTGTCCCTCGGCGAGGTTGTGAATGCCGATGCTGCTGTCAAACGGGGCGCGGATGCTCTTCTTGGCGATGATGCCCTGCGTCTCGTCAAAAAACGCCTGCGCGCTTTCGTATTCACTGCGGCTGCTTTCGAACTGGTCCTCGGAGACCAGGTCCCGCTCGAACAGCGCCCGGTCGCGCTCAAAATCCCGACGGGATTTCTGCAGGCGCACATCGGCGCTTTTCAGCGTCGCGCGATCCACCGTGTCGTCCAGTTCCACCATCAGCTCGCCGGCCGCAATCCACTGCCCCGGCACGATGTGCAGCGTGCGGATCACCCCGTCCGCTTCGCTGCGAATGTCGATACCGCGTCGCGCCCGCAGCGAGCCGATGGCGGCGAGGTGTTGCGGCCAGCTTGCGGATGTGGCCACCGCGGCGTTCAGATGTACCGGCGGCGTCCCCATGTTGCTGAGATAGTCCGCGATCATCGCCTGCTTGTACAACTTGAAGCCGATGACCCCGCCGAAGACGAGGGCCAATAGTGCGGATGCCAGGATAAAACGTTTCAACATGGTAGAACTCGCGGGTGAAAACGTGCCTGTGCCGAAACCCGGTGGCACGTCACATCGGGAAGGGTCAGTGGGTTCACATGACTATCTTGCGCGAAGCGTCAAAAATCGATGCATTTGCCCAAGCGGGGTTCCGCTTGCCGATTTAACTCAGACAAGCGGCGCGCTCGGCTATCCCACCTTGGCCAAGTACTCTGCACAGATATCCTGTCCCAGCTCGCCCATCAATTGTGCACTGCTGCCGGCGGTCAATTCGATCTGGCGCGCCAGTTCACAGTAGCGGAATAACACGTAATCGCGATCCACGCCGGTGCCGCCGTGGCAGTGCTGTGAGGCCTGGCTGACCCGGTGTGTTACGTTGCCACACCAGAGTTTCGCCATTTTTACCGCCTCGCCAGCCGGGCGACCCTGGTCGATCAATGAGGCGGCCTGTTGCGTCACCAGGCGCAGGCACTCAACGTCGATATAGCAGTCTGCGACGCGGTGGCTGACCGCCTGGAAGGTGGCAATCGCGCGACCAAACTGCTCGCGCTCCGACGTGTAACTGCCGGTGATGCGCATCATCTTGTCACAGACGCCCACCGCCATGGCGGCGAGTGCGGTGCGGGTGGCCTGCAGCGCCCACTCCATCGCCGCCACCGCCTCGCGACCGACCACCACGATATCCGCTGTCGGCACTTGTGCTTTGTCCATGACGAGTTCGTGGCGGGTCTCGCCGGTGGTGACAATCTGGGCATTGAGCGTCACACCGGCGGCGCGCGGATCAACCAGGGCTACCACCAGGTCATCGCCCGCCCTGGCCGACACCAGGATACGCGCTGCTGATTTCGCCAGGCTCACGCAGATTTTGCTGCCGCTGATCGAGTAGCCGCCATCCATTTTTTGCGCGGTACACGTCGGGGCGGCGGGGTCATCGTTGTTGTATTCTTCCAGGCCTGCAGTCACCAGCGTGTTGCCACTGGCGATACCGCCGAGCCATTTCTCATTCTGGGCGTCGCTGCCGAAGCGCTTGAGGGTACCCGCTGCCGACACCAGCACCGGGATCACCGGCACCGGTGCGACAGTGCGACCCACCTCTTCGCACAGCGTGGTCAGGCTGTAAAAGCCCAATCCGGTACCGCCGTTGTCCTCCGGGATATCCAAACCCAGCAGCCCGGCCTCGGCCAGCGCCTGCCACAGCGCGGTGTCCATGCGCTCTTCCTGCTGCTCGATGACCTTGAGCTTGTCGACTTCAGTAAAGTCCCCCAGGATCTGCTGGGCCAGTTGCTGCGCGCTTTTTACTTCTTCAGAAATTGTGAAATCCACGGCCTGATTCTCCTAGCGTGTGCGGGGCATCCACAGCCCCGCCATGGCGATAATATCGCGTTGTACTTCGTTGGTGCCGCCGCCAAAGGTGAGCACCGCGCCCACCCGCCAGCGAAACTCCAGCTTGCCCTTGAGCACGGCACCCGGGGAGTGCATGGCAATTGTGCCGGCCTGCCCCATGACTTCCAGCAGCATGCGGTACAGCTCGACAAAGAACTCACTGCTGTAGACCTTTGCCACCGAGGCGTCGGCCATATCCAGCGGCCCCTGGTCCATCGCCCACGCCTGCTTCCAGCAGATCAATTTGACCACTTCCAGCCCGGCTTTGACCTTGGCCAGATTGTGCTGCACCCACGGTTGCTCGATGACCTTGCCGCCCCTGGGCGCATCGGTTTCAGCGGCCCATTCGCAGACGCCTTCATACAGCGACGCCACCTGACCGTGGGTGAACAGGGACAGCCGTTCGATATTGAGCTGGCCGGTGATCAGTTTCCAGCCGGCATTCACCTCGCCGACACGGTATTTGTCCGGCAGGCGGATGTCGCTGTAGTAGGTGGCGTTGGTACGCACACCCAGAGTGTGTACCGGCGTCAGTGAAAAGCCCTCGATATCCGTCGGCACCAGAAACATCGTGAGCCCCTTGTGCTTTTTGCTGGCATCCGGATCAGTGCGTGCCGCCAGCCAGACGTAGTCGGCGAAATTGCCGAGGCTGGTCCACATTTTCTGGCCGTTGATGATCCAGTCGTCACCGTCGCGCTCGGCACGTGTGGTGAGGCTGGCCAGGTCAGTGCCCGCATTCGGTTCGGAGTAGCCGATCGCGATGGTGACCTTGCCCTGCTTGACCCCGCCGACGACTTCCTCGCGCACCTCGGCGTTGGCGTTGGCGGCGATCACCGGTGTCACTGCTTCGGTGGTCAGGAACGGGTAGGCGAAGCCGGAGCGCACGACCTCATCGGTAAAAATATACTGTTCGACATGCGACAGTTCCTTGCCGCCCAACTCCTTGGACCAGCTCAGGCCTATCCAGCCATCGGCGCCCATGCGAGCGTACTGCTTGCGAAACTCCGGGCCGCCCCCCTCCTTGAACTCGGGGATTTTCATCTCCTCCAGCAGTTCCGGCGTCATGACAGTCTTCATGTACTCGCGGACTTCCATCTGGAGTGCTTTTTGCTGCGTGGTTAACTCTATGTTCATGGTTCTGGTCCTCTGCCAGTCGTTCTGTGTAGTCGCTGTCGCGCTGTTTGTTATCACGCCTGTCGCTGTCGGGCTTGCTCAGGCGTTCTGTATATCGGCTATTAACTGTCTTTGCAGCGTGCTATCCCCTGTGTCCACCGTGCACATCCAGGTATCAACCAGACTTCCGTAGCGCTGCGTGAGCAGGGCCGGTACCTGTTCGATGTGTTCGCTGACGATCGCAAACGTGTGCAGGATGTCATCCGTAATCAGCTCGCCCATGTCCTGCCAGCGGCCCTCGCGCGTCAGCCGGTGCGCTTCGGCCTGCAGCTCGCCCCAGCCGTGCAATTCCAGCACCGGGCGGTAAGCAGGGGTAGAGGCATAAAATGCCAGCTGATTCTGCACCATCGAGCGGGATTGCGCATAGGCTTCTTCACTGGTGCCTGTTACCACCATCACCGGTATGCTGATGTCAAACGCCGCCCGGCTGCGCCCGGATTTTGCCAGTCCGCGCTCCACTGCCGGTAGTGTAACTTGTCGCAGGTATTTTTCAGTGGTGAAGGTATGAGCAATCATCCCATTGGCCACTTCTCCTGCCACTTCTGACATCAATGGCCCGACAGCGGCGAGATTCACCGCCGGCCCGCCGTAAGTGGCGTCTGCGGGGACGAACATCGGTGTCATCAGGTTGTGCTGGTAGAACTCACCTTCAAACGCCAGTTTCCCGCCAGTTTCCCAGCACGTCCAGATGGCTTGCATGGCGAGGATAAACTCACGCATGCGTGCGGCCGGCCGTGACCACGGCATGGAAAAGCGACGTGTGATATGCGGTTTGATCTGTGAACCCAGTCCCAGGGTAAAGCGGCCTTTCGCGTACTGGTTCAAGTCCCAGGCCAGGTTGGCCATAGTCATCGGATTGCGTGCGAATGCCACACTGATAGAGGTGGTCAGCGCGATAGTCTCACTGTGCTCGGCGGCCAGTACCAGTGGGAAAAACGGATCGTTGTTGATCTCTGCGGAAAAGGCGGCGTCATAGCCGCGCGCCTCCAACTCTGCGATCGCCTGTGGCGCCTGGTCCAGGTTGGCGCTGAGCATGCCACTGACTCTCAAAGACCTTCCTCCTTATTTTGTGCTGGTAGTGGGAAATTCCTGATCAGGCGGCGTTTTACAGCCGATCCCCCGGGCATGGACGCTGCAATAGAGGCTAGCGGGGTTTGCAGAGGGCTGTGCGACGACGCTACAGCACTTTACGCGACCTGCCTGTCGGATCAAGTGTCCCAGTGTGCCGATGAGAGTGGCAAAAACGATCATCGCGGCAGAGGTGTAAAGGTGGTTGAGCAAATGCCCGGGCCCGCATATAATGCGCTCCCTCCACAGGACCATAGCTCAGTTGGTTAGAGCGCTACCTTGACATGGTAGAGGTCGGCGGTTCGAATCCGCCTGGTCCTACCAAATTCGTCCGGTCTGTACCGCAGACAAGGTTTACATCACCGGTAAAAAGGATCAGTGCCAGCTTCTAACTTCTAGCCGCTTGCGCGCTTGATTTTTTTTACCTTGAACCGGGATGGCCTGTCACCATTTTCTGCGGCACGGGACATCCAGTACAGATACTTCTCCCGATCCTTGGCCACGCCGTTTCCCGCATAGTACATTTTCGCAAGGCACTGCTGCGCTCGTAGATTGCCCTCTTTTGCGGCGGGCTCCAGCAGCTTGAAGGCCTCATTGTATCGACCTTTCATAAAGGCTCTTATTCCTGGCTGTATATTGCCAGCCGGGGCAGTCGAGGGCGCTTCCCCGGTTGGGTCAAGGACTTCACTGGCAGCGTCCCGCAGATGGCCCTGATTGCGATGGCCGGTATTTTTAAACAGAAGAACAATACACCCAATAGCCACCACCACTACTGTGGTTATTACAAATACAGTCATGCAGTTTCCCGTGCGGGTAGAAGCTGCAGATGGTCTTTCTGTCGCTCTCTCAGCAAATTAGTCACTTTCGTAAGTTTTGACGCGGGGGCCTCCCCGGCTTCAATCTCAAAGAGTGCCTCGCGGACTTGATTGATAACGTCCAGGTCACAATTCTTGCACGCCGCAGGGGCTTCACTCTCGAAAAACTTATCGCGTTTGATAATGTCCATTTCTTCGATGCTGTAATCGAAAACCGACCCCAATGGCGTCAGCTTTCTATAGTCATTGCAGCACATATAATATTGGCCATTCCAGCCGACAAACAACAAAATAAATGGTACGCCACAGACGTGACTGAGGTTGTTCTTTTTAAGTATGTCTATTGCTTGTTCGGTATGGTGGTTGTTGCCGACAAAATAATTGCCATTATCGCAGGCGCCGCCCCGGTTGGTTTGTTCAAAGTGGATGCACTGATCAATACCCGCATCGATCCAGAATTTTCGGTAACCATCCAGTTTCGCTCGATTCAGATCATGTGCGACCAGGCTGACCTGTGTGCGAATGGGTTTCCCCGCAGCCTCGTTCATATCCAGGAAACGCAGGATATTGTCCCGAGTTGTGTCGTACTTCAGGGCGTAGACCTCTTCGTAATCATCACCCATGTCGCTGATACTGAATACAATATGCTCGACGCCAGCTTCCAGAATACGTCTGGATAACGCTTCGGTCATCAGCGAGCCATTAGTGGTGAAACCAAACTCGAGCCCGAGCCCCCGCATATGATCGGCGAACTCGGGAAGCAATGGGTGCAAGGTGGGCTCACCCTGGCCCGCAGCATGAAATTTTGGTGTGTGCTCCAGTTCCATCGCCCTTTCAATGGCTTTCTTGAAAGTTTCCATGGTTATGAAGCCTTGTTCAGGCGTTTGATCGCGAGGACAAAAAGTACACTGTGCATTGCACCGGTTGGTAAGCTCAATTTCGAAATTTCGCATACCGGGTATGAACTTGGCCATATTTCCCCACTTACCTGCACAATAGATGATGAGTCCGGGCGAGAATATCGCTCGGATGTTCCCGGAATATGGAACTGAAGGTGCTAAAAAACGCTATGAGGTAGTAGACAATCTTAACCAAGACATTGTCAAGGCGGATTATTTCGCTGCATGCGGGTCAAGGGTGCTGGTGGTTGAATTACGCGGTCAGTTTCCCGTTCCAGCAACCCTGCAGCAGCTTGGCAGCAATTGACTTTGGCACTCACTATCCAGATAGTGGGTGCATGGCTTGAAAGGCACGACTTCGTTCCAAACGGGCCGATATATTGGGACACTATTGGACAATTTGTATGAGTGAAGATGCTGGGCAGGCCGGGAACCGCTTGAGTTCAGTTGACCTTGCGGTACAGGGGTACCGCTTGTCGCAGAGCCAACTCCGCTTTTTTCACACCTTTGGATACCTGTTGTTGCCAGGCCTGTTTTGTGAGGATATCGGTGCTATTGGCAATGCCTTTGACAAGGTCATGGCTGATCCTGACAGCGGCGGTATCCCGCTCGCCTATGCCAATGGTGGCCGCTCGATGGTGCCGGCGATACTCGATCGACACCCGACATTAAATGCCCTGAAATCTGACCCAAGGGTTACCGGCATTGCGGACAGCGTCCTCGGTGATGACTGGGAGTACGCTGAGAGCGCTGGTGACCAACTCGAATGCGAGACGACCTGGCACCGCGACACCTATGGCACCCCGCTGACGCAATTCAGTATCAAGTTGCTGTTTTACATGGAACCATTGACGGCCGCTACGGGTGCCCTTCGAGTTCTGCCTGGAACTAACTATTTCCAGGGCGACTATGTGAAGGACGTACTCAGAGGACATGGTTTTCCCGATCGGATGCAGGACGTTTTCGGCGTACCGGCGAATGCAATTCCAGCGGTAGCAGTAGAGACGAACCCGGGGGATGTCGTCGTGCTGAATTTTCGAACCGTGCATGCCAGTTTTGAAGGAGCAAAAATAAAGCGAAGGTTGCTAAATATTAATTACCGCGAGCCGACAAAGCCCAAATAGAGCTGGCTGCCACTGCATCGGAGCCTGATTTTTGGGACAGGCGATCGAGACGAACACCAGGTTGCTATCGCTTAGCGAGCCCGGGGGAAATCATGCGCTACTTTTTCAATGCCTACCTGATGCGCTAACAGGATCGCTTGACCGCTTACAGGTTCCATATAAGCCGCGCCACCGGGGATTACATCGTTAATATTCTGCCCCGCCAGTTGGCTCGCTTGTTGGTTTCTGGTGACATGATGACCCCATCCGTGAGGTACAGCGATTACGCCGGGCATCACGTCGGCGCTAATGGATAGCGGCAACTCGATGGTTCCATGATCACTGAACACTTTCACCCGGTCGCCGGGCGCCAGGCCCATCCGCACGGCATCTTGTGGATTGATCTGGGCGCTATTCGACAGCGGCTGTTTGATCTGTGCGTTGTTATGCATCCAACTATTGTGTGATTTCCGACTGCGTCGCCCAATCAGCGCCAATGTGTTTTGTGGCTGCCTGCTGGCTGCAGAGGTGAAGTCCTTTTCATAGTCGGTCAGGCGAGGCAAGTCAGCAGCCACGCTGGCAAGTGCCAAATTGATCGGCTGTCTTAAACGCGCGCCAAGGAACGTGCCTGGCTCGTTGGCAGCGAGTGTTATGCCTTCTGGATGGGCGACCAGCTTTTTCAAAGACACTTTCCTGCCTGAAAACAATAGAATTTTCAGTATGTGATCGGGCGTGAGCCTGAGGTTTCCCGGTAGCCGCTGCAACAACGCATTGGCCCTGGCGAGCAAAAGAAGCGGCTTGTCCGACAGTATGGGCGCGCCGATTGCCAGCAACAGGTCGGAGAAAATAGCCCATTCTTCTCGTCGGTCAAACAGAGGTTTCACCACAGCTTTCGTGTACTGAGCATAGGGCTCTGCCTGTAGCGGAATGTGAGAAAGAGGGAAGTCAGATCTTTCCAGCATATCGGTAGCCGGCAAAACATAGTCGGCGTAACGCGCAGCGGTTTCGTTGATATAAATGTCGACGCTGACGACAAGTTCAAGTTGCTCCATCGCCTGGTGCCAGTTGGGATGTGGCGTGGAGTGAACGGGGTTGCCTGCTGATATAAACAGCGCACGAATACGGTTTTCGCTATCACATAGAATGTCATCTGGCAGCGAAGAAACGGGGAAACATCCGGCGACCTTGTGCCAGCCCTGTGAGGTTTTGACTTTGGCGTCACTGGCGATAACACGCTGCGCCAGTGTCAGCCAGTCAATAGCACCCTCGGGCACCAGCAGTCCACCTCTCTTATCCAGGTTACCAGATAGAATGTTTATCCCCTGCAGCACCCAGTACGCGATAGAACCGAAAGGCCCCATATTCACGCCAGTGGACATATAAAGGGCTGCGCCATTGGCGTTATGGTACTGCTGCGCCAGTCGTCGAATTACCGTGCTACTGATGCCGCTGATGGAGGAAACTCGCTCCGGCGTCCATTCCCGGGCGGCATTAAGCAATATATCTGCGCCCTCGATATGTTTATCCATAGACGGCGCTCTAAACGCGAGCTCATGGTGCAGAACATGGAGCAGTGCCAACAGGAAAAATGCGTCTGTGCCGGGATGAATGAATACATGTTCTCCGACCTTGGCTGCAGTTTCGGTTCTGCGTGGATCTACAATCACAACCTTGCCACCGCGTGCTTCTATAGCCTGAAGTTTTTCCAGCGGGTTGATGACGCTCACTACCGACATCTGGCTTATAACCGGGTTGCTGCCCAGGCACATAAGAAATTGTGTATGAGCAAAATCGGGTATCGGGTGCACTATATCCACGCCATAGATATCCGCCGACACCTGAAACTTATTGTTCAAATCAACCGAGTGTGACGCATACAGTTGGTCAGAACCCAAACACGTGATGAAGTCCTGTGTGCAAAGTATATGTTTGAAATTCGCGTAGCTGGGGTTGCCGGTATAATGGGCTAATGCGTTTGCGCCATGTGTTAGCTTGATCGCGCGAGATTTTTCCGCGATTTCACTAATGGCTTGCTCCCAGCTTATTTTCTCCCAGCAATCGCTATCTTGTGCGCCCTTTACTCGCTTGAGGGGAAAGTTTACACGGTCTGGATCATGGTGAATGCCGGCGAGAGTCGTGCCCTTGATGCAGGCATATCCTTTCGAAACCGGGTGTCCAGCATCTGCTGTAATTTTTCGGATGGTCTGCGAGCCACTTTGGTCCGTCCCAATGTCCACGACAAGACCGCATGCCGCTTCGCAGATTCTGCAGTAGGTTTTCTGTGAGCGTATTTCCACCTTCCCTCCGTGTCTTGTGTGTAGCGAACAGCCAGTGTCCAGTGTAAGCCAGCACATTACCAGTTCCCGATACTATTTGAGCGGAACTACCGGGAAGAAACGAGTTGCACCGCGGTCGCTTGTTGGGGTCGACAAGCACAGCTCGTTTATATTTGTAGCGGGGGTGTCTGTTTTTTTTCGATAAACGGCTTCATGGCCTTGATCAACACATAGATCTGATATTACATTGAAGCCATAATATGCCCTACAACCAATAAGAAGTGATCATCATGAAAAATCCCACCATGCGGCAGAGCAAAACCATCATTACCCCGGAATTTATTGTCAGCCGCCGTCAGGCGCTGCGTTATAGTCTTGCTACGCTGGGCTTGGCGGTCGGTTCACCGCTGTTGAGTGGCTGCAGTGATTCCAATAACAATTCCAATGACACACTCTCCGATGACATGCGCTCTTTTGAGCTTCAGGCGCCTGATGAAAATGGCGTCGCTCTGCCTGTGGGCTATACATCCCGTATTGTCGCTCGCTCCACCGAGTTGGTAGAAGGGACCTCGTATGCCTGGCACAACGCGCCCGATGGCGGCGCCTGCTTTGACGCCGGCGACGGAGGCTGGATTTACGTTTCCAACAGTGAACAGTTCGTCGAGGCCGCTGGCGGGGTCAGCGCTATCCGCTTCGATGCCAATGGCACTATTGTCGACGCCTACAATATTTGCACGGGTACTACCGCTAATTGCGCCGGTGGTAAAACACCGTGGAACACCTGGTTGACGTGCGAGGAAAAGTTTATCGGTGACGGTCTGGGCCTGGTTTACGAGTGTGACCCCTGGGGCGTGAATGCCGCGATTGCCCGGCCTGCCATGGGGGCGTTCGCCCACGAAGCCGTCGCTGTTGATGATGTTATGCAAGTCCTCTACCTGACAGAAGACAGGCCAGACGGAAAGCTCTATCGCTTCACCCCGGACAATTATCCAGATTTAAGCAGCGGCTTGTTGGAATCTGCAGAAGTTGTGGGCGACCCGGGCACTGGTGCTTCGCTGGTCTGGCATGTCATTCCTGACCCATCCGGTGTAACCGGCGACACGCGTTACCAGGTACCCGCCAGTAGCGATTTTAACGGTGGCGAAGGCATAGCGTTCGCCGACGGACTCATATTCTTCGCGACCAAAGGCGATAACCGCATTTGGCGGTATGACACCATCGGCAATTCCCTCGATATCCTCTACGATGATGACAATTTTGAAGAACCTTTGCTTACCGGCGTCGACAATATCACCATCGCCCCATCTGGTGAAATTTATGTCGCAGAAGATGGCGGGGACATGCAGGTGGTTATCCTCACGCAATCCGGTGAAACCTTCCCGATCGCCCAGGTTCCTGGCCAGGAAGGCTCAGAAATCACCGGCCCTGCCATTTACGGAAACCGCTTGTATTTCAGTTCACAGCGGGGCGTAGGACCTTTTAGTGGTGAAGGCGGTATTACCTATGAGATCACCGGGGATTTCCGCTAGCGACACTGGTGGTTTGCAGCGTGCTGGTCTGTGCGCAAGCTGGTAGCGAGCCTGGTATCCCGTTAAGCACCGTGTGCGATTCTCACGGGTAGAGAGATCGATAAAGCCGAAGTATACCCAAGAAAAAAACGGTTTGAGCGAATGAGTCATCGCTTCCATACTTCCTGCGAAACACAGGAGGGGTGGACAGTGGATTTGAACAAAATTATCTCCGGCCTTGCCAGCAGCGGTGTACTGGGTGGTTTTGCCGGTGGCGCCGTCGGCGGTGCCCTGATGGGCAACAAGAAAGCACGCAAAACAGCGGGTACCCTGTTAAAGGTAGGCAGTATCGCAGCTCTCGGTGGGGTCGCCTGGAAAGCCTACCAGGGCTACCAGTCTGCGCAGACCCAGACGGACCAGACAGCCTTCAGTGATTCCGCAAACACTGCCGGTCAGCCGCAGCGGGGTAAGGATTGGGGGCATGTGCCTGAACAACGCTTTGCTCTCGAGGAACACGTCGACCCCGGCCGGGACTCCCCTTCGCTACTGCTGGTCCAGGCTATGATTGCGGCCGCCTGTGCAGACAGCCATATCGATACTGACGAGCGTCAACGGATCATGAATCGGGTAGAAGAGCTTAACCTCGCTCCCGATGAGACAGCCCTGGTGTTCGATTCCCTGCAATCGCCACTTTCGCTCATCCAGTTGTGTGAGCGTGTTGACTCGCCAGAACTGGCCACAGAGGTCTACCTCTCCTCGCTGATGGCAGTAGATACAGCTCGCACCGAGGCGCGCCTCTACCTGGACGCATTGGCATTTCGCCTCGGTTTGCCGCCGGCGTTGAAGGAGCAATTGCACCGCAGCATCGACAGCGGGCAGACGTTGCAGGTTGCTTGATAGCGGGGGCCGGCTCGGCCTCAGATGCTCAGGTACTTGTGCAACAGTTCGCCGACCTTGCCGGTATCGTGCTGGGTCAGGTCCTTGTCGATCTCGTGTATCACGCACTTGCGGGTCTGGTCATCCAGTGCCTTGCGCAGGAGCCCTAGAAAATTGGGAGCTGCCACCAGAACCAGCGAATCCATCTCCTGCCCCAGCCGTGCCTGGCGCAGGCGGTCGGTCAGCTCGTGGGCGAATACCTGGGCCTCGTGTTCGGTGGCAGAGACTTCCGGCTGGGTGTCGCGCCGCTGTCCCTGGCCACCGCGCTGCATTACCGCAGCACCCTCGTCGGTTACCAGGTCACCTTCGTGCGCCCGGCCCTGGGGATGTTCGTGGTTTTCCAGTTGCTCCAGTTGATCCCACCGCTTGCCGCGCAGATACAGGCGCGCATGTGCTCGGTCCGCCACCAGGATCCAGATTCTTCCCATCGTGTTTCTCCCCTCTCATGTTGTGCCTGGGGCATCCACGGTACGCAAGTCGGTCAACACGCGCAAGCGACCCAGCGGCGGCAAAGGCCGGCTTGCAGTACAGAAATGTATCGCTGTATGAGGACGACACAGACTGCATTCGATCACGCAGGCCCCAGTTCCCGATTGGGCAAAATCACCTATCGCCGGTTCCAGTGCGGCGATCTGCTGGATCCGTTTTGACTGAACGCACCAGCAAACCTCGGATTTCAATCTACATCGAAGTGGATGCTGAAACGTCATCTTACAGTAATAGTCATTTATTACAGTGACCGCTTTCAAGCCGAGTTAGACTCCTGGACCAGAGCAACCATGCGTAAATTTCATCAGCAGCCACTAGGGCGCCGTACGTTCATTGTCGGTGCAAGTAAATCAGCCATCGCTATCGGACTGGCTCCCATCCTGCAGGCCTGTAGTGACAGCAGTAACAAACACCTGTTACAAACGGGGGCTTCCTCCTATGGGCCGTTGTCACCTGTCGCAGACAGCACAACGGGGCTGTCGCTGCTGAAGTTGCCGGAGGGATTTACCTACACGTCCATTGGATGGACTGGCGATAGCATGAGCGACGGTACACTCACTCCCGACAGACACGATGGCATGGCTGTGGTCAGTGGACGGGGGGGCGTTTCCGGCGAATGCGTGCTGATTCGCAATCATGAGCGCAGTGTTGTCGGACCCGGCTTGCCCCAGCCCGTGGTTGGCGGTGGTATCGCGCCGGTGTATGACGGGCTCTCAATACCGGGCGTGCTTGCTGGCCTGGGGGGCGGGACTACCGCCCTGAAGGTGCGTGGTGGGCAATTGATCGAAGATCGCGCCACCCTGGGCGGCACCATTGCAAACTGTGCCGGGGGACCCACTCCCTGGGGAAGTTGGTTGACCTGCGAGGAGACCATGACACTGGCTAGCATCATCGGCGCGCGAGACCATGGCTTTGTATTTGAAGTGCCCGATCCGGCGCTGGGGCCAGCCTCTGCTGTACCCATCACGGACATGGGGTTGATGCCCCATGAAGCGGTGGCCGTGGATGCGAGGGACTCGCGCGTATACCTGACCGAGGACAATAATCCGTTGTCGGGTTTCTACCGCTACACCCCTGACGATAACAGCCAGCAGGTGGGGGCACTGGAGCGGGGCGGCGCACTGGAGATGCTGGCCGTTGCCGGTCGTGCTGGCGTCGATCTTGGACAGGCTGCACAGGGGGACGTTTACGATGTCCGGTGGGTGCCGGTGCCCAATCCGGTTGCACCGCCAGAGACTTTGATAGCTCCCATTGAGGGGTTCCCGCCGATCCAGGGGGCGGGTCGCTCCGGCCCGTTCATGCAGGGGCGGGCAAACGGGGGCGCCAGTTTCCGTCGCGGAGAGGGATGCTGGTATCAGGACGGGGTGGTGTACTTCGTTGATACTGCTGGCGGGAACGCTGGTAAGGGGGCGGTCTGGGCATACATCCCCGGCGAGGAGACGCTCACCGCCCTGTTCGTCTCCCCGGATGCCGCTACAGCGGATAATCCCGACAATATCACGGTGACGCCGCAAACCGCATTGCTGGTGTGTGAGGATGGAGGTGGCATCAGCGAAAACGGTGCGTTGGTCACCGGTACACGTATGCTCGGCATAGCGCAGGATGGCAGCTCATTCGTATTTGCCGAGAACAATATGGTGCTTGATGCCGCACTACCCGGGCGCCCCTCGATCCCTGCTGCAGATTATCGTGGTAGTGAGTGGGCTGGCGCCTGTTTCGATCCTTCGGGCGAGTACCTCTACGTCAACATACAGACCCCGGGGGTCACCTTCGCAATAACAGGTCCCTGGAAGAGAGGCCCTCTCTGAGTCATTCAGTGAGACCCTAGCAAAGCACGTTGACGACGTTCGAGTTAGTCCTGATTGAGGGTAAGCCTGGGGTTCAAGAGCAGCGACCGCAGGCGCTTTCGGGAGAATAACAGCATCAGGAAAACATATAGTCGTTGAGCAGGTTTTCAAGCCATTCCTGCTTGCCACTGGCCTGCACCGGCTCGGCACTTCTGGCGGCGATGTCGCGCAGTTCGGCCAGGCCCATTTTCCCCGCCGCAAACCGCTGCGCATCTGTTCTGTCGAAACTGGCATAACGGCTGGCTTTGAACGCATCCAGTTTGCCATCACTGATGATGCGCTCGGCAATCAGCAACGCTCGCGCATAGGCATCCATGCCGCCGATGTGACCCAAAAACAGGTCCTCAAGCGCAGTCGACTCGCGGCGCACTTTGGCGTCGAAGTTCAAGCCGCCACTGCCAAGCCCGCCGGCGGCAAGTACGATCAGCATGTTCTGCACACAGTCGTACATGTCCATGGGAAACTGGTCGGTATCCCAGCCGTTCTGGGCGTTGCCGCGGTTGGCGTCAATCGAACCCAACAAACCGGCATCAGTCGCCATCTGCAGGTCATGAGCGGAACTGTGGCCGGCCAGTGTGGCGTGGTTTGCTTCGATATTCAGTTTGAAATCGCCGTCCAGCCCATGGTGTCGGAGGAAACCAATGACTGTTTGCGCGTCGACATCGTACTGGTGATACATTGGCTCCATCGGTTTCGGCTCAATGAGGAAGGTGCCTTTGAACCCGATCGAGCGACCATAGTCGCGGGCCATAGCGAGGAATGTGGCAAGGTGATCCAGTTCGCGGCGAGTGTCGGTATTGAGCAGGGTGGCGTAACCTTCGCGACCGCCCCAGAACACGTAATTTTTTCCCTCGAGCGCGACCGTCGCCTCCAGCGCCGCTTTCACCTGCGCACCCGCATGTGCGACCACTGCAAAATCGGGGTTGGTAGCGCCGCCATTCATATAGCGCGGGTGGGAGAAGAGGTTGGCTGTACCCCAGAGCAGTTCCATTCCGGTTGCGTCCTGCCGCTCCCGGGCCAAGCTGGCCATCTGCGCGAGATTGGCTTCCGATTCCGCTACTGAGTCGCCCTCGGGCGCGATATCACGGTCGTGAAAACAGTAGAAGGGGACATTGAGTTTGGTGAAAAATTCAAAGGCGGCGTCCATTTTGTTACGGGCATTGACCATGGCATCTTCACTGGAATGCCAGGGATGTACGCGTGTGCCGGGACCAAATGGGTCGCCGCCATCGGCGCAGAAGGTGTGCCAGTAGCAGACGGCAAATCGCAGGTGCTGCTCCATGGTTTTGCCCGCAACGATGCGGTCTGGATCGTAGGCCTTGAAGCTCAGAGGATTATCGGATTCCGGGCCTTCATAGGCAATCTGGCCAACACCGGGGAAGTATGCCCTGTCCCCGGTAAATACTGATCTGCTCATCGGACCCTCACGTTGTTACCCTCGAACAGGACGCCGCTTGCCTGCTCAGGAATAGATGGCTGTCAGTGCATTCACCGACGCCTGATAGTGCTGGTAAATCTCAGTATACAATTTGACTGTCGATTCGTCAGGCTCGCAACACAGCGTTTCATTTCTTGAAAGATGATTGTTTGCGAGTTGCTGTAGATCATCGGGATGGCAGGACTCCAGTACACTCAGCGCTTGTAAGGCCGCACCGAAAGCGGCTCCCTCATCCTGATGCAAGATGGTGACCGGCACATTGCAGATGTCAGCGACAGCCTGTCGCCAGGTGGCACTTGCCGCACCGCCACCGGTCAACACGACGTTGCCTGTGTCCAGTCCCAGCGTGCGCATTCGCTCGACACCGTAACGCAGTGCAAAAGTTGCGCCTTCCAGCGCGGAACGCAGCAGATTCTCCGGACTGTTGTTGTGAGCATCGAGGCCGATAATGCACGCCTTGGCACGTGGCAGGTTCGGTGTTCGCTCACCGTTATAGAATGGCAATGTGATCACGCCCTGCGAACCTGCCGGCGAGCGGCTCACCTGTTGTTCGAAATCTGCCCGTTCGGTACCCAGTACACGCCGCGCTTGCTCGGTCGTGACGGTGCAATTCATTGTGCACAGCAACGGCAGCCACCCGCCGGTAGACGAGCAGAACGCGGAAATCTCGCCTTGCGGATCTATCACAGGGCTGTCGGCATAGGCGTACACGGTGCCGGAGGTGCCCAGGCTCATGGTCGCTCTGCCGGGACTCAGGTTGCCGGTACCTATGGCCCCCATCATATTGTCACCTCCGCCTGTCGCAACCGGTATCCCCTCGCGAAGACCGGTGTGGCGAGCCACCTCTGCCCGCAGCCTGCCCATGATGCCGGGCGTCTCGTGTAGCGGCGGCAGACACTCGGCCAGATTTCGGTCAGGATCGATGGCGTGTAACATCCGGCAGGACCAGCGGCGCTCGCGAATATCGAGAAAGCCGGTACCGGAGGCATCGCCGACCTCCATACAGCGTTCACCGGTGAGGTAAAAATTCAGGTAGTCGTGCGGCAGCAGAATGCAATCGAGCTGCTCATACTGCGCGTTTGCGTGCTTGGCCAGCCAGCGTACTTTCGATGCGGTGAAGCCGGGCAGGATCAGGTTGCCGACCTCCGCCACACACTGCTGTGCACCGCCGTAGGCCGACATGATTTCCTCACATTCGGTGAGCGTTGAGGTGTCGCACCACAGCTTGACCGGAGCCAGTACTGCGCCGTTTTTTCCCAGTGGGACAAAGCCGTGCTGTTGCCCCGAGACACCTATGGCTTCAGTGGAGGCAATAATCGTGGGGTCGATTTTTGCAAGGGCCTGGTGCAGGGCATCGAGCCACCAGTTCGCCTGCTGCTCTGCGGCTCCCTGTTCATTCTGGTACAGGGGCAGTGCGGCGCTTTCAGTGGCGATTACGTTTTTGCCCAGCATATCGTAAAACAGAACTTTCAGTGATTGCGTGCCAAGGTCAATACCGAGCACCGTCTTTGTTTGCATAGGCTTTCATGCCAGCAGCGGGAGATGCAGTCATTATACGCAGCAAGAGGCTTGAGCGCTCTGGCTGTCGTTGTCGGCCGGGTGGTCAGCAACATAGCGAACATTAGCGCCGTATCGGCCGCGCAGGTATAGTGAACGTCCAATAAAACGGAAACCCGACTCCCGGCATTGGCTCATGGCCCGGTGGCCAGCTGGTTGGGCTCCCAGGGGCGCGTTATATGTGTCGTCATGTTTCGTTTGTGCTAGCTGCCGTCTGTGCAGTGTTTCTCTGTGCGGCAGCCGCCTCCGGTGACGCCCCAAAACCGAATCTGCTGCTGATTACCGTTGATGATATGAACACGGATTCCGTCGGCGCGTTTGGCTCCGCGGTACCGGATAGCACCCCGAGTATTGATCAGCTGGCGAAAGAGGGGCTGCGGTTTGAGCGTGCGCATGTGCAGGTGGCCAACTGTATGCCCTCGCGCAACGTGATGTGGTCGGGCCGCTACCCGCGGAGCAACAAAATCGAGGGGTTCTACCAGGTGAAACACCCGGGCTACCTCACTCTGGCGGACTATGCAAAGAGTGCAGGGTACTTTACCGCAATCCGGCACAAGGCCCATGATTCCACGCCCTACACACCTTATGACTGGGACGCGGTACTCGATACCATTGCTGGCGGTGAGAAACAGCATAAAAAAGACCCCGCGTCCTACGGGCTGTCTACCGCGGAGGGCATTCGGCTGGCGAAACGGGCCGGGAAACCGTTCTGCCTGCTGATCAACATCGCAGATCCACATCTGCCGTTTTTTGGCCTTAACCGCAAGGGCAAGGCGATAGCGGACCCGTTCGTTCCCTCACGTATTTATCGCGCTGAAGAGGTAGCTGTGCCGGGATTCCTGGTCGATGATCCCGTCGTTCGCCAGGAGTTGGCGCACTACTACTCCTCAGTGCGCCGTGCCGACGATGCGGTGGGGCAGGTGCTGCGCGCGTTGCAGGAATCGGGTGAAGCGGACAATACGCTGGTGATGTTCCTGTCCGATCACGGTATGCCATTTCCCTTTGCGAAAACACAGTTGTACCACCACAGCACGAGCACACCGCTGATAGTTCGCTGGCCAGATGTCATCAAACCCAATTCTGTCGAGGGCGAGCATCTGGTCTCGGCGGTCGATATTCTCCCGACGCTGCTCGATGCGATCGGTGAGGCGGTTCCGCAGGATCTGGACGGCCGTACGTTTTTGCCGCTGTTGCAAGGTGGGACACAGGACGGTCGCGATTACGTGTTCAAGGTCTACAACGAAAATGCTGCAGGTGCGCGAGAGCCGATGGTGGCGGTAGAAAGCGCACAGTTTTTATACATTTTTAACCCGTGGTCGAACGGCAAACGCACGCTGTTTTCCGCCACCTACGATACCGATACCTACAAGCGCATGCTGCAACTGGCAGAGAAAGATGCGCGGATCGCCGACAGGCTGCAACTGCTCAACCACCGTGTGCTGGAGGAGTTTTACGATGTTCAGAGCGACCCGGACTGCCTGGTCAACTTGATTGATGATCCCGCCTACCAGGAACAGGTAGACGAATACCGGGAGCTGCTGGAGCAGTGGTTACGCAATATGCAAGACCCGATGCTGGAGGTGCTGTTGCAGCGAGACGATCCGGCGACGCTTGCAGCCTTCATGCTAGAGCAAAAGCGTCTAACCAGAGAGCGCAAGCAGTGGTCGCGGGCGATTCTGGAACAGCGCAAAGCGTCAGGTAGTTAGCGGCGCGGGTTTGACTCACAATTATGAAGCCTGACCTTGTTCCGCGCCGGGCTTTTCTGTATGCAGCATCAGCCAGAAAAAGCCGCCAAACCCCGCGATTGCAGAGGCCAGCAGAATACCGGTTTTAGCCATCAGCAGGTCGTGGGGGGAGTTGGCGAATCCCAGGTCGGCGATAAAAATTGACATGGTAAAGCCGATGCCACCCAGCAGGCCGACGCCCAGAATATGATTCATATTCAACCCGGCAGGCAATGTCGCCCAGCCCATTTTTACTGTGAGCCAGGTGAGCCCGGCGATCCCGATCGGCTTGCCCAGCAGTAGCCCGGCCAGTACCCCCAGCATTATGGGGTCCTGGAAGTACTGGGAGAACCCGACAAAGTCCACCGGAATGCCTGCATTGGCGAGTGCAAAAATCGGGATCACGATATAGGCGACTGGCAGGTGCAATGTGTGCTCGAGCCGTTGCGCGGGCGCCTGTACCAATCGGACCCCATCCCCTAGCGATGTCACCAGGGAGCGGAAGCGGTTATTCTTGATAATATCGGCTTGGTCGGTAATGGATTTGAGCATTTTCACGGAGGTGTCTTTTACCCGGTGCACGAACACCTCGGGCTCAAACTTGGGCCGAATCGGAATCGTAAAGGCGACCACAATACCGGCGATCGTCGCGTGGATGCCGCTGCTCAGCATCGCCATCCACAGCAGTGCCCCCACGGCCGCATACGGCAGGGGGCGGCGGATGCCGCCGAGATTCAGCGCCAACAGCAGGAAGGTGCACCCACCGGCATATGCCAGCGCCACCAGATTGAGATCATCGGTATAAAACAGCGCGATCACCGCCACGGCGCCGAGGTCGTCCACGATGGCCAGCGCAATCAGAAAGGTCACCAGGCTCTTCGGTATGCGGCTGCCCAGCAGGCTCAGGGCGCCGATGGCGAAGGCGATGTCGGTGGCCATCGGGATGCCCCAGCCGGCAGCGCCCTGGCCGGAGAGGTTGAACATCAGGTAAAACAGTGCGGGAACCACCATGCCGCCCATGGCGGCCATGATCGGCACCAGTGCCTGCTTGGGCGACGACAACTCGCCCACCATCAGCTCCCGTTTCAATTCCAGGCCCATGATGAAGAAGAACATCGCCATCAGTGCTTCATTGATCCAATGGTGAATCGAGAGGGAGAACTCGTAGCTACCGAGGCTGACGCCAATTTTCGTGTGCAGCAGGTGTTCGTAATCGCTGTACAGAGGGCTGTTGGCTATGAAGAGCGCGATGACGGCGCAGATCATCAACAACACACCGCTGGTGGTCTGGCGGTGTATAAATTCTTCCAGCGGTGTCAGCAGCCGCTCGAAGGATTTTTCCCAAGGCGCGTTATAGATTCCCTTGCCTGCCATTTGGTGTGGAGCTCCTTATTGATCTTCTTTGGTTACAGTGGTGCCATGAACGGTCCGTCCACGCACAGGCGGCGGCCGTCCGGTGTTGCACAGGCGCCGCAAATGCCGACTCCGCACTTGGTGAGGTAATCGATCGAGCTGAAGATTTGCTCTGGCCGGCAAAATTCCCGCTGTACCGCATTTGCGGCGTGTACCATGGGCGCGGGGCCGCAATTGTAGAATACCAGTTGTTCGCGCTCTGGCGGGCTCATCAATTGCAGCCGCTCGCGCAGCAGTTCGGTGACAACACCGTGGTAGCCGGCGCTGCCGTCATCGGTGGCGACGTGAACTTCGGCCACCCGCTGGCATTCTTCGAGGTAGTACAGGCGCTGCGCTGTGCGCGCCCCGACGAACACCTCAGCATTGCCGAAATCGCGTGCGATCTGGTACACGGCAGCCAGCCCCGTGCCCCCTGCCACCGCGATGATTTTTGCATCCTCGGGCGGCGCGACAGGAATACCGTGTGGGCCGCGCACATACGCTTGCGTGCCGACCGGCAGGTCCATCAGGGTGTGCGTGAACTGCCCGAGATCGATCACGGCAAGTGTGAAGGGATCGTCGGTCAATGCGGAAAATGGCTTCTCACCGAGCCCGGGTATCCACAGGAAGACGAACTCGCCAGCCTGTATGTTGATCTTGCGGTCAAATCGCAACAGCGCAATGTCAGCGCAGACGCGGGTGTTCTCCACCAGTGTGACGGGGCGAAAACTCATGTCGATATCGTAGCGAATTTGCGCTTCAGCCCGGTTGGTGCCGCGCTCCAGATCGCGGCTGAGGGTCTCGAAGTAGGTGCCTATCTCATCGGTGGTCAGGCCGGTAAGTGCAGAACCAATGCCTACTACAGTTGCTCCTGCGTCAAAGTAAGCGCTCACATCACCCGCACTACTGGCACCGCCGCAGCCAATGATCGGGCAGTCCGTGACCGCGGCAATTTCGCGCACGCATTTCAGGCCAATCGGCAAAATACCCTTGCCGGACATGCCTCCGGCGCCGTTGCTCAACACCGGGTGCCCGTGCGCTGCCGTATAGCCTGGGCCCACGGTATTGATGGCGCACAAACCATCGGCACCGCCGGCAATCGCGGCCTCGGCTATCATCGCGATGTCGGGCGTGTTCGGTGTGAGCTTGGGAATCACCGGGATATCCACCACGGCTTTGACCGCTGCAGTGATCTCCCGAACCAGTTCGGGGTCCTGGCCCATTGCCATGCCATAGCCCTTGGCGTGCGGGCAGGACAGGTTGAGTTCCAGGCCGTCGGACACCGGCGCCAGGATTTTCGCGACGGCCACGAATTCCTCGAGACTGCCGCCGAAAATGGATGTCAGCAGAAACCTGTCTGCGGGGACCTTGAGCGCCGCCAGCGCCGCCCGCGATTGCTCCGCCCCCGGATTGGTCAGTCCCACGGCATTGACGAAGCAGCCCGGTGCGTACTGGCTGTAGACAGGCTCGCGATTCCCCGCGCGCGGCTCCAGTCCGATACTCTTGGTAGTGACCACGCCGACCTCGGGCATATGGTCAAAAATGTACTGGATAATAGGGGTGGCGGTCGTGACGATGCCCGAGGGTATCGTGAACGGGCCGGACAGCGTCTTGCCAAAGAATTCCATAGTCAAAGTAGCGAGCTCACGCGTCGATGGATTGTACGGGAAACAAGTTGCGAGATTATACGGGTTTGGTGGACGTTACACGACCTTACTTCGCTGGATAGCAGTGTATTCGCCAGACCATGCGCGTTGAATTTGGACGAATCCCTGTTCTGATGGGCAGTGTCCGTTTCCGCCCTGTTTTTGGTTCGCCTGTTCTATGGCAGACCCGGTGGCACTGATTATTTATTACATATAATGGTTTTTTAAAATTTAAACGTGTAATATTTTGCGCATGCATATTTCAGTCGATAACACTGCGGCGGGTCTGACGCCCAGAAAACTGATCCTTGAGATGCTGGATGCTGATCCGGTCATGATGGCCCATGGTCGGCGCCTGATCGCCGCTGGCGGTGTATTCGGGTTCAGCGAGAACCAGGTGCGCGTGGCCCTGAGTCGTCTCCTCGCCGACGGGCTGTTGGTGCAACCGCGTCGGGGTGACTATGCGCTGGATGGCGCAGCCACCCGTATTCAGGCGGAGACGCAGCGCTGGCAGAAGATCGAACGTCGCCTGCTGCGCTGGCGTGGCGATTGGTGTGCCGTGCTCACCGACAACCTCGCTGCAGAGGGCAGTACGCAGTTCCGCAAGCAGTCGCGGGCACTGGCGATGCGCGGCATGCAGCGTTGGCGACCGGGCTTGTGGGTGCGGCCGAATAACCTGCGCGGAGGGCCCCAGCGGCTGGCGGACGAGTTGCAGGCGCTGGGGCTGGATGCGATTCGCGGCCACTGTGTTATCACCCGGGGGGATGCAGGCGGTGAGGCCAGCCTGCGAAGTCTGTGGGATTGCTCGCAGTTGGAAGCGACCTACAAACAGCAAATCGCCGCGCTGCGCGCTGCCACGATTCGCCTCGACAACCCGCAGTTTCCGGGGGTGTTGAGTGAGTCGGTAGAACTGGGCAGCAGTTGTATAAGGGCGTTGTTGAGGGACCCATTGTTGCCGGATGAACTGGCCAGCGGCGACAGCCGGCGTGAGCTCGCCAGCCTGCTGAAGGACTACGACAAGAAGGGGCGTCGTCAGTGGCGGCGGTTTATTCAACAGTTATAGGGAGGTCGTCATATGAACGCACCCGGATTTACTGAAGTTTTTTCCCGCCTGCTCGACGACTATCGCGAGGGCAGGGCGGTGCCACCTTTTCAGGCGGAAGTGGACACCCGTTTCTACACCGACCCCGAGTGGTTTGAAAAAGAGAGGGCCGCCCTGTTCAGCGATGTGCCAATCCTGGTGGGTCATGTCGCGATGCTGAAGCACACTGGCGATGCGTTTACGCACGATCACCTGGGCGTGCCGATAGTCGTGGTGCGCGCTGGTGATGGCGAGATCCGGGCGTTTCTCAATGTCTGCCGCCACCGCGGTGTCCGCCTTGTTAACGGTGACGGGGTGGTCAATAAAACCAGCTTTGTCTGTCCCTACCACAACTGGACCTACGGGCTTGACGGCACACTCAGGCACATCCCGTTACATGAGGAGAGCTTCCCGGGCCTGGACGCGCAATGCCACAATTTGAAAGCGTTGCCGCTGGCGATCTGCGAGGGGCTGATTTTCGTGAATCCCGATCCGGGGGGCACTATCGACATCGACAAGCACATGGGCATGGTGAAGGCGGATTTTGCGGCGTTCGGTATGTCGGATCACGTTTTTTTCCGGCAGACGGTCACCACGCTGAAATGCAACTGGAAGTTACTGGTCGATGCCTTCCAGGACGGTTATCACGTCACCCGCCTGCACAGGAAAACCGTCGGTCCGCACTTTATCGATGCCGTGTCCCGCAGTGAGCGCAGTGGCGATCACCTGATCGCCGTGGTCGCGCGCAACGCCTTCAGCGATGCGCTGCAGTTGTCGCCCGAGCAATGGGACCTGCGTCGCCAGGCCTCCTGTGCGATGTACCTGTTCCCCAATATCGAGATGATCATTCACCCCGACTACATCAGCTACCTGGCTTTCTTCCCGACCAGTGTCGATGAAACGGTTGTGGTTCACGGTTGCTTTATCGAAGAGGAGCCGAAGGATGAGAAGGCCGCCGCGCACTGGGAGCGCGCCTTCGATATTATCGAAAACGGTGTCTTTCGTCCCGAGGACTATTTCGTTTGCGAGCAGGCGCAGATCGGTATGGCATCCGGTGCCAACAGCCACTTATTGCTGGGCGCGCATGAAACCGGCGTCAAAGCCTTCCACGACCTGTTGGCCGAAAAAATGGGCCCCTATCGCCCCGCGGCGCCCGCTTGATTCATCGCCGCCGTCAGGTACCGCAAAAGGTTTGCTGAACGACCTGCTCCGGTCGCGGAGGTGTGGCGAACTGTGCAAGCTCCGCGCGATAGACATGCGGCTCCTCCAGCACATCCATCAGTCGGTTGAACACGCTGAGATCGTCCCTGTCAGTGGCGGCGGCGATAGCGGCTTCCACCAGGTGATTGCGGGGTATCAATGCCGGATTGGCGAGATCCATGCTGCGCTGTCGCTCGGCGCCGGACAGCGTCTCCTGGTCCAGCCGTGTGCGCCAGCGCGCCAGCCAGGGCTGCAGTGCCTGCGGGAATTCAAACAGCGTCGACACCGTCTGTTCGGGATTGTCGCGCTCGTGGGCGAGGTCGGCCAGACGACGAAAGGCCAGGGTGAAATCGAGTTTGTGCTCCGCCATCAGTTGCCAAAGATCCTCCACCAGTGCCGTGTCCTGTTCTTCAATCGATTGCAGTCCCAGCTTGCGCGCCATGCACCGGGTGTTGGCATTCAGGAATTGCTCGGGAAAGGCATCGATGGCTTTTTGTGCCAGTGCCACCGCCCGCTCGGGGTTGTCGTCCAGCACTGGCAGCAGTGCCTGCGCCAGGCAGGACAGGTTCCAGTGTGCAATGCCCGGTTGGTTGCGATAGGCGTAGCGTCCGCCGTGATCGATGGAACTGTACACCTGCTCCGGATTGAACGCGTCCATAAAAGCACAGGGGCCGTAGTCGATGGTTTCCCCGCAGACGAGCATATTATCTGTATTCATTACGCCGTGGATAAAGCCCAGCGACTGCCACTGCGCGATCAGTGCTGCCTGCCTCGCAATAACACCTTGCAGCAGGGCCAGTACCGGGTTCTCGGCGTCTCGGGCCTCGGGGTAGTGCCGCTCGATCACGTGATCGGCGAGCAATTGCAGCGCTTCGGTGTCTTTGCGCGCCGCGTAGTACTGGAAGGTGCCGATGCGAATATGGCTGCGGGCGACACGGGCCAGCACTGCACCCGGAAGGAAGCGCTCGCGCGCGACAGTGTCGCCGGTACTCGCGGCCGCCAGCGCTCGTGTGGTAGGAACGCCGAGGCGGTACATGGCCTCGCTGACGATATATTCGCGCAATACAGGACCCAGTGGCGAGCGACCGTCGCCGCCGCGGGACCAGGCCGTGGGCCCGGAGCCCTTGAGTTGCAGATCGAAGCGCTCGCCATCCGGCGTGGCTACTTCGCCCAACAGTACCGCGCGGCCATCGCCCAACTGTGGGTTGAAACCGCCAAACTGGTGCCCCGCATAGACGGTAGCGATGGGCTCGGCGCCGGGCGGAACGGCGTTGCCGGCCACCATTTCGGTGCCCGCGGCGGAGTCCAGCCAGTCTGCATCGATACCCAGAGCTGCGGCCAGTTCCCGGTTCACACGAATCGGGCCAGGTGTCGATACCGGTTCTGGCGCCTGGCGGACGTAGAAGCGTTCAGGAAGGCGTGTGTAGCTGTTGTCAAAGGCGATAGGGTCCATTGAACCGAGTCCTCTGGTTGATTGGCGCGACGACAAGCGAGGATCATGCCGCAATGATCGCAGACTATCCAGTGTGAGGGCGAATTCGCGGGTTGACGACAGCGCCTGGTGGTGGCTTGATACGAGGTTTGCAGATAATGGCAACAGAAACCCGCAACGGGAGGAAATACACCATGGCCAAGAAGACCTGGGATACGCTGATTCGAAACGCACTGGTGTTTGACGGTACCGGCACGGCACCGCAGCATGTGGATATCGCCATAAAGGACGGGCGCATCGCCGCCCGGGGCAGCACACTGCCTGCCACGCAGGCGTCCCGCGTGATCGACGGCGAGGGCCAGTGGTTGATGCCGGGCCTGCTGGATATCCACACCCACCTGGATCTCGAAGTTGATCTGGAACCCGGCCTGCCGGAGGTGGTGCGGCACGGCACCACCACGGTGCTGGTGGGCAACTGTAGCCTCGGCACCTGTTTTGGCCGCCAGCAAAGCGGCGAGCAAAACCCTATCGTCGATTGCTTCACCCGGGTCGAGAACATCCCCAAATCGGTGCTGCGACAATGTGTCGAGGCGGTGGAGTGGGATAACACCGGCGATTACCTGGATCACTTTGAGAATATCCCGCTGGGCCCCAATGTCGGTGCGTTTATTCCCCACTCCATGCTCAGGGTGGAGGCCATGGGCCTGCGCGACAGTGTCAGCCGCGAACCCACAGAGGCCGAGTTGATACGCATGGAGCAGTTGCTGGAAGAGGGTATGGACCAGGGCTACCTCGGTATGAGTACCGATGGGCTGCCTTTTCACTACCTGGCCACTGAACCCTTCACCGACAAACGCATTCCCACCCAGTTTGCGAGTTTTGGCGAGATGAAGCGCCTGCTCAAGGTGGTGCGCAAGCACAACCGGGTGTGGCAGACCACACCCATCATCGAGAACCGCGCCAAGGCCTTCCTGTACTTCCTCCTGTCCAGCGGTCGCCTGTTTGGTAAAACATTGAAAACCTCGGCGCTGTCAGCGATGGAGTTCGTTCTGATGCCCGGCGCCCATAAGGGCTTCCTCGGTTTTGCCGCGCTGGTAAACAGCCGCTTGCTGAAGGGAGACCTCCATTTCCAGGCACTGGGCACCAACTTCCGCATCTGGTCGGATGGCATTGTTTCGCCCCTGTACGAAGAGCTGGATTCCACCTGCGAACTGATTGCCCGTGAATACGATGATGTTGAAGGGCGCATGGCGCTGCTCAACAACCCGGATTTCGAGCGCCGTTTTCGCGCCGACTGGCACCACGGACGGCGCGGCCGCACGCTCGCCCACCTCAAATCAAAGTTGGGCATGCCTGACAATATCGTGATACGGGATTTGCGCCTGATGATTTTTGATGGTGCCCCGGTCGCGGACTGGGACGGCGAGAGTATGCAGGCCGTGTACGATCGCCTCGAGCGCTTTCAGTATGGCGCTGTCGGTGCCGCCCGGTCGGACGCCGAGCGCGAGGCGTTTGAGAAGTTTCCGCGCCCTATTCGCGACGACGCCGATTTTATGCTGCACATGATGCGTACCTACGACAAATCCTTCCGCTTCTGGGTGGATGTCGGCAATGAGGGCAATCGCAACACGCTGGATATCCTGTTGTACAAGCACGCCATGCCAGGTTTCAACGATTCCGGGGCGCACATTACCAATATGGCCTTTTTCGACGCCAACCTGATGTCATTGAAACTGGCGCAGGCAAAATCGCTGGACACCGTGAGCACCATCGTTAAGCGATTGACGCGTGAGCCGGCAGAGTTTTTCGGGCTGGATGTGGGTAGTCTGGAGATCGGCGCACAGGCGGATATCGTGCTGGTGGATCCAGAGGCACTGAAAACCTGGGATACCAATGATCACCGCGTATTCGAATACCGCGAACTGTTCAAGCACAAGCAGATGTTCAATCGCTCTGAAGGGGTGGTGAAAGTCGTGCTGATCAACGGCGAGCCAGTCTGGCAGAATGGCGAGGCGACCGAGGCGCTGGGTAGCCAACGGCTCGGCCGGGCGTTGCGCGCGGCGTGACCATGTCGCGCGCCGATGGGTCAGGGCGCGCGTTTTTTGGTCAGCAAGCGGAATAGCCAGAAGCCGAGGCCGACGGCAGCCATTGCGCCGAACACGCCCATTTCGTAGTGTTTCAGGTTGCCCAGCATGGCTTCAATGGCATAGCCGAACGAGTAGCCCAGGCTGCCGATCGCGATAGCCCAGACGCCGGCGCCTATCATGTTCAGCACAAAGAACCGCGCGGGTGACACTTTCGCCGCGCCCAGCAAAAACGGCGTCACGGAACGCAATCCATACAGGAACCTGAACCCGAGGATCAGCCCCGTCTGGTGTTTGTCCATCATGGCGAGCACCTTCCCCGCTTTCGCCTGCCAGTGCGGGCGTTTCTGCAGCATCTTCTCGCCGTTCTTGCGGCCGATATAGAAAAAGGCCTGATCTCCGACAAAGCTGCCGAGAAAGGCACATACGATTACCCAGGGTAGCTCGAGATAGCCACGATGAGCGGCAAAACCACCCAATACGAGAATCGTTTCTCCTTCGAGAAAGGTGCCTATAGCAATAGCGAAATAGCCATAGTTGGCTACCAGTTCTTCCAGTGACATGAATTCCTAGTCCACCGTATCGTATTCGTTCTGTGTCAGGCTAAAGCTGTGCATCTGGCGTCTGCTTCTCCCGCCCCTGCCAGTATGACCCGAGAATGCCGATGAACCAGCACCCGATCAACACCATTGTCGCCAGATTAGTGGACCCTTCCGTTGCCTGCAATTGCTGTGTTATCAGTTGTGAGATAACAGCGGTATCGGCGGCCACCTCACCGCTTTCGATCTTGCCGGCTATATCCAGCGCAGTGTTCAGGACGACAGATATGATGACGTACAGCGCCCACGCAGCGGCACCTGTCAGCACTGCGCCTTCAACCCACCGTTTCAAATAAAAATGTCCGGCACCTGGGAAAACCAGCGCGGATAACAGTATTGCCTTGGTTGATCTTTTCACAGGCTACCTCCGATAAGGTGCCGGGTGATGCCAGGTGCGTGCGTTTCTGGCGCTGCACAGCAGGCAAGCCTGCTGCTGCGTGTGTGCGATGAACGCGGCGACCGTTCAGGCATTGTACAGCGTGAAAATTCCAATACCGATAAATCCGACACCTGCTATGTAGTGCAGGTATTTGGTATTGATGTATTCCGCGAGCAGGCTGCCAGCCAGCACGCCGATGGCTGAGGCTACCACCAGGGCGGCGGCTGCGGCCAGAAATACCGTGTACTTGCTCACCTCTTTATCCGCGGCGAACAGCATGGTAGCCAGCTGTGTTTTGTCGCCCAACTCGGCGATGAAGACAGAGGCAAATATCGTCAGAAAGATCTTCCAGTCCATTAACAATGGCTCCCTAAAGCAGGTGCAGGCTCATACTCAGGCCCCACGGGTCGATTCGCATGCACAGGTTGCGAGGAGTTTACGCATTCGCGCGCCCAAGCTCTATCCAAATTTGGTGTGCGCACGTGCTGTTGAACATGGCCGCCTGATGGATGACAGCGCCATGCCACACCCCGGTGTAAAGCGGGATGATCAGCTGCGCTGCGATCACCCCGCTCGGTGTGGTTACTGGTGCGAGGGGAATTTGATCTCGAAATGCCTGTAGTACGGCTTCGGTGCAAAT
>TARA_R110002072_G_scaffold728_7_pt1 | contig 34805 bp, 34 predicted proteins | sample TARA_R110002072 | Tara Oceans TARA_R110002072 (sample SAMEA4397118) | marine metagenome | biome: Polar Biome; feature: [SRF] surface water layer (ENVO:00010504); material: water (ENVO:00002006), including particulate matter (ENVO:01000060) such as... | depth 5 m
GCCTTCTTATGGCCTGCCATCCCTGGCGGCCACCCTTCGGGCCGTCGCTACGCGACGTTAAAAATAGCTCCCGGCTATTTTTTCTTCCCCGGCAGAATACCCATCAGCTTGCAGATAATGCCCAGCATGATTTCGTCGGCGCCGCCGCCGATGCTCACCAGGCGTACGTCGCGGTAGGCGCGGGCCACCGGGTTTTCCCACATGTAGCCCATGCCGCCCCAGTACTGCAGGCAGCTGTCGGTGACTTCACGGCCGAGGCGGCCGGCCTTGAGCTTGGCCATCGAAGCCAGGTTGGTGACGTCGCGGCCGCGCACGTATTGCTCAGTGGCCTGGTAGACCAGGGCGCGCAGGCATTCGATTTCGGTCTGCAACTCGGCCATGCGGAAGTGGATGACCTGGTTGTCGATCAGCGCATTGCCGAAAGTTTTGCGCTCTTTGCAGTAGTCGATGGTGGCGTTGATGCAGTGTTCCAGGCCCTTGATCATGTTGGCCGCGCCGAACAGGCGCTCTTCCTGGAACTGCAGCATCTGCATCATGAAGCCTGCGCCTTCGTGGCCGATGCGATTGCGCTGCGGCACGCGTACGTTGTCGAAGAACACCTGAGCGGTCTCCGAACTGCGCATGCCGAGTTTGTCCAGGTGCGGGCTGAGGGTGATGCCTGGGGTGTTCATCGGCACCATGATCAGCGATTTATTGACGTGCGGTTTGTCGTCGCTGGTATTGGCCAACAGGCAGATAAAGTCAGCGGACGGGGAGTTGGTGATCCACATCTTGCTGCCGTTGATCACGTAGTCGCTGCCATCTTTCTTGGCCGTGGTTTTCAGCCCGGCCACATCCGAGCCGGCGCCGACTTCGGAAACGCCGATACAGCCGACCATCTCGCCGGAAATTGCCGGTTTGAGGAATTCTTCGCGCAGCTCATCGGAGCCGAAGCGCGCCAACGCCGGGGTACACATATCGGTCTGCACGCCGATTGACATCGGAATGCCGCCGCAGATGATGGTGCCGAATTCTTCGGCTGCGACGATTGAGTAGCTGTAGTCCAGGCCCATGCCGCCGAATTTCTCCGGTTTGGAGATGCCCAGCAGGCCGAGGTCACCGGCTTTCTTGAAAATATCGTGGATCGGGAAGCGGCCATCCTTTTCCCATTGCTCGACGTGCGGGTTGATTTCCTTGTCGACAAAGTTACGGACCGTGCGGCGCAGCTCTTCGTGTTCTTGGGTGAAGATCATGTCTTGTTCTCCGAAAAGTTACAGGCGGGCTACGCCAAAGGTGTTTGATTTGAGCGGGCGAACAGCGGCTTCGGCGCAGATATCCAGCAGGTAGCCGAGCAGCTTGCGCGTATCGCGCGGGTCGATCAGGCCGTCGTCCCACAGGCTGGCAGTGCCATAGAGCGCGGTGGACTGACTGTCGAGTTTTTGCGCAGTGACTTGCTCGAGCATGTCGAGCATCTTTGGATCGGCTTCCTTGCCTTCCTTAGCGTGCTTGTCCTCAGTGACGATGCGCAGCACCTTGCCGGCCTGGGCGCCGCCCATCACCGCGGTTTTGCTATTGGGCCAGGCGAAGATAAAGCGCGGGTCCAGACCACGGCCGCACATGGCGTAGTTGCCGGCCCCATACGAGCCGCCGACGACGATGGTCAGTTTCGGCACGGTGGCGTTGGCCACCGCCTGGATCATCTTCGAGCCGTGTTTGATCACGCCGAGCTGTTCCGACTCAGTGCCTACCATAAAGCCGGTGGTGTTGTGGAAGAACAGGATCGGCGTGTTGCTCTGCTCGCACAGCTGGATAAATTGCGCCGCCTTGGCCGCGCCTTGCGGGGTGATCGGGCCGTTGTTGCCGATAAAGCCGCAGGGCTGGCCTTCGATCTGCAAGTGGCCGCAGACGGTCTGGTTGTCGAACTCGTTCTTGAAGTCGAGAAACGCCGAACCGTCGGCGATACGGGCGATGATTTCGCGCACGTCGTAGGGCTTTTTGGCATCTGCCGGCACCAGGCCGAGCAGCTCTTCGACCGGATACAGCGGCTCGCTATAGGCCTTGGCTGGGCGCGCCGGCAGTTGGGCATTCCACGGCAGCATGGCGAGAATTTCGCGGGCGATGCGCACGCCATCGGCGTCATTTTCCGCCAGGTATTCGGCGGTGCCGGCGACCTGGGCATGCATCTCGGCGCCACCCAGTTGCTCATCGGTGGCGATTTCGCCGGTGGCGGCCTTTAGCAGCGGCGGGCCGGCGAGGAACATCTTCGCCTTGCCGCGCACCACCACCACGTAATCCGACAGCCCTGGCTGATAGGCCCCGCCAGCGGTGCTGGAACCGTGCACCACGGTGATCTGCGGCAAACCCATGGCCGACATACGCGCCTGGTTGGCAAAGCCGCGCGCGCCTTCGACAAAGATATCTGCGGCGTAGTTGAGGTTGGCACCGCCGCTTTCGGTCAGCGCCACTACCGGCAGTTTGTTCTCGAAGGCGATCTGCTGCAGGCGCAGGGTCTTCTTCAGACCGGTGGGGGAGATGGTGCCGCCCTTGATCGCGCTATTGCTGGCAGTGACCAGGCAGCGCACCCCGGCGATATAGCCGATACCGGAAATGATCCCGCCGCCGGCCTGGGTGCCGTCTTTGTCGTCATGCAGCTTGTAGCCCGCCAGCGACGACAGTTCGAGGAACGGCGCGCCGGGGTCGAGCAGTAGGTTAAGGCGCTCACGCGGCAGCAACTGGCCTCTCTTTTCGAATTTGGCTTTGGCCTCGGCAGCCTTGTTCAGGCAGTTCTGTTCGATCTGGCGAAAGCTGTCGACGGCTTTGATCATGGCTTCGCGGTTCTTGGCGAAGTCCTCACCATGCACGTCAATCTCGGAATGGATAACCGGCATGGCGTTACTCCTCGCCCTTGAGTACGTCAGGCACGTAGGCCCGATGGAAGCCGTTATAGGTTTCGCTGTTCTTCGCCTTGCCCAGGGTCCAGGCGCGGGTGCCCTGGCTCGCTGCGCCGTCGATGCGGATGGTGTTGCCGCTGATGAAATTGGCGCCTGGCGTGAGCAGGAAGACGATGGCCGCGGCCACTTCCGATTCGCTGCCAATGCGTTGCAGCGGCACGTGATCCTTGAGCGAGCGGATCATGTTCTTCATCAATTCGGGGTAGGTGTCCATACCGCTGGAGGCGATCCAGCCTGGCGCCACGGCGTTGACCCGCACGCCGGCGTGGCCCCATTCGTAGGCGGCGGTCTTGGTGAAGTTCTCCATGCCGGCGCGCGCCGCACCGGAGTGGCCCATGCCGGGCATGCCGCCCCACATATCGGCGAGCATGTTGACGATGCTGCCGCCGTGTTTGCTCATGCTCTGCAGGAACACTTCCTTGGCGATCAGAAAACCGCCGACCAGGTTGGTGCGCACCACGGTTTCGAAGCCTTTCTGGTTGATGCCGATCAGTGGCGCGGGGAACTGGCCACCGGCGTTGTTGACCAGGTGATGGATCTGCCCGCGCTCGGCGACCACGGTTTTGACCATGGCCTTGACCGCTTCTTCATCACGGATATCGCATACCTGGAAACTGGCTTGGCCGCCATCTTCAATAATTTCGCCGCAGGTGGCTTCGAGCTTTTCCAGCTTGCGCCCGACCAGCACCACATGGGCACCGAGGTTCGCCAGTTCATGGGCAGTGCAACGGCCAATGCCGCTGCCGCCACCGGTGACCATGATGGTCTGGCCGCTAAAAAGGCCGGGTTTAAACACCGAGTCGTAGCTCATTGTTATTGTCCTTGTTCGAGGCTAGCGGCCAGCGCCTTGGGCACCGGTATCGGGAATTCCAGCAACTGTTGGGCGAAGGCCTTGCCTTGCGGGTCGATGCGCAGGGAGGCGACGCCACCGCCGCCCAGGGCGTTTTCCAGCAGGAAGTTCAGGCTATGACTGCCGGGCAGATACCAGCGGCTAACCTTGCCGGTTTGCGGGTCGAGCGCGTGCTGCATCCATTCGGCCACGGCTCCCTCTGTTAGCGCAGCGGCGATCCAGGCCAAGTAATCGGGCTTTCTGGCCATTACACCAATATTGCTGTGGTTGCCCTTGTCGCCAGAGCGCGCTACGGCCAGCTTGATCAGCGGTACGCAGGCGTCGGCCTGGCCGCTTGGCTGCGGGGCGGCGATATCGGCAGCAATCTGCGCGCTGTTCAGCACCGCGATCTGCGGCAGTGCGACAGGCGTGCGTTCGCCGTTCAGTTCCACTTCCATCGCGCAGGCGCCTTTGTCAGCGAGAAAGCTGAACAGGCGGATTACCGGGTAAACCGTAGGGCGACCACCGACGATGCCGGTCAGACCCGGTGCCATGCCGGTCGCCGCCTGGGCGATCTCACGGGAGAACAGGATCAGCGCTTCTTTCTTGGCATGGCGCACGGCGATCTTGATCACGATCTCGCGGGTGTCGGTGCGCTGGCCACGCGGGCCGTAGGTGGCTTCGGAACCCAGCAGCTCGATGCTGACTTCCTTGTAAGGCCCCCAGCCGCGCTCGACGAACATTTCTTCGGTCTTGCTAATGATCGCTTGGCTGACGCGCTGGGCTTTTTTTACCGCATCGATACCAGCCATCAAGCAGCTGGCGGTACAGCGGAAACCGTCTGGGTGGGTGGCGCTGACCTTGTATTGATCAGTTGGCGGCAGGCCGCGCGCGCCTTTTAGCTCCACACGGTTGTCGCCGACCTGGCTCAGTTGCACCTGGGTGAAATCGCAGAGCACATCGGGTAGGTAATAGGCCCGTGGGTCGCCGATTTCATAAAGCATTTGCTCGCCCACAGTAAAAGGCGTGACTAAGCCGCCGGAACCTTCCGGCTTGGTCACGACAAAACTGCCATCGGCCGCCACTTCTACCACCGGGAAGCCGATATGTTCGTAGTCCGGCACGCTTTCCCAGTCGGTGAAGTTGCCGCCGGTACACTGCGCGCCGCATTCGATGATATGCCCGGCCAGCGCGGCCTGAGCCAGATGGTCGTAGTCGCTCCAGCTCCAGCCGAATTCATGCACCAGCGCGGCGCTGACCACGGCGCTGTCGACCACGCGGCCGGTGATGACGATATCCGCACCCAGCTTTAGGGCTTCGACAATGCCGGGCGCGCCCAGGTAAGCGTTGACCGAGACGCAGAAGGGCGGCAACGGTGCGCCGCTGAACATTTCCACGGTGCCAGCCTTGGCCAGCTCACCGAGCTTGGGTTGCAGGTTGTCGCCGTGCAGTACGGCAATCTTCAGGTTGACCCCGGCTTGCTCACAGGCAGCGGCCAGGGCAGCAGCGCAGGCGCTTGGGTTGACGCCGCCAGCGTTGCTGATCACGCGGATGTTCTTCGCGGCGATCTCGCCTAGCAGCGGTGTCAGCACTTCAACAAAGTCGCGGGCGTAGCCTTCATCCGGCTTCTTCATCCGCGCGCCAGCCATGATTGACATGGTCACTTCGGCCAGGTAGTCGAATACCAGGTAATCCAGTTCGGTGCCCTTTACCAGCTGGGCGGCGGCGGTGCTGGTGTCGCCCCAGAAGGCGGAAGCGCAGCCGATGCGTACGGTTTTAGTCATTGGAATAGGTCCGCAACACATGAATAAGGTGAATTGAAGGCTACCAAGCAAGCGCTTGGTTGAAAAGCCCTGGGGCGAATCTTTCTAACCTAAAGTGTGGCCAAGCGCTTGCTTGGGTGGCTGGCGCAGCATAAATTTCACTAATAACGACAAGCACTTGGGTAAACCAGCTGAGAACCAGCGTGCAATTGCAGGCTGGGCCGCTTGGCCCGAGGCATTAAGAGAGTTGGAGAGTACTTAGCGTGGATGATCAACAAGCGCAGGCGGTAATGCAGCAACTGGTGGCCAGCGGACAGATCACCGATCCGGACAGTGCACGCGGCAAGCTACTGCAAACAGCAGCACACCTATTTCGCAGCAAGGGTTATGAACGCACCACGGTGCGTGATCTGGCCAGTGCCGTGGGCATTCAGTCCGGCAGCATCTTCCATCACTTCAAGAGTAAGGACGAGATCCTGCGTTCGGTGATGGAAGAAACCATCCGCTACAACACCGCGTTGATGCAGGCTTCGCTGGCCGAAGCGACGGACCTGCGCGGCCGCGTGCTGGCGCTGATCCGCTGCGAGCTGCAATCAATCATGGGTGGCACCGGTGAGGCCATGGCGGTGCTGGTGTACGAATGGCGTTCGCTGTCGGAGCCCGGTCAGGCGTTTATTCTCGATTTGCGTGATAACTATGAGCAGCTCTGGCTGCAGGTGTTGGGCGAGGCAAAGGCGGCTGGTTACTTCAAAGCTGACCCGTTTATTCTGCGTCGCCTGCTGACGGGTGCGCTGAGTTGGACCACAACCTGGTTCCGTCCAGAAGGCCCCATGACTCTTGATCAACTGGCCGAAGAGGCCCTGTCGCTGGTACTAAAGGACGCTTGAGGAAATTCAGCTACGCTAGATGGCCTATTGATAGTATTTTGGCGCCAATGGATTACTGGTGTCTTAGGTCACGGAAGAAGTCGCTGCGTTTTTTCTGAGGTTCGCTGTGTGGCCGCGTTGTTACGGTGGGTACTGCTCGGATTGATGTTTTCTGCGGTGTGCGCTGTGCAGGCCGCAGAAGGTGTACGAGTGGGGGCCTACCATTTCCCTCCTTATGTGATTAAACCCGAAAGCGAGCGCCCTGGCGGGCTGTTGCCCGAATTGCTGCAGGCACTCAATCAGATGCAAAGCGACTACCGCTTCAGCCTGGTCGCGACCTCAGCCATGCGGCGTTATCGCGATCTGCAAAGTGGTCGTTTCGACCTGATGCTGTTCGAGTCCCCAGCTTGGGGCTGGCAGGATACCCCGCACACTGCGCTGGACCTGCGTGTCGAAGATGCCGAAGTCTATGTGGCACGTCGGCAGCCAGGTCGTGATGAGCATTATTTCGACGAGTTCGCGGGTAAACGGATGGCCCTGTACAGCGGCTATCACTATGGTTTTGCCGGGTTTAACTCGGACAAACAGTTTTTGACCCATGCATTCAACGCGGTGTTGACCTATTCCCACGACAGCAATCTGATCATGCTCCTGCGCGGTCGCGCCGATGTGGCCGTCGTGACACGTTCATACCTACGCTCGTATCAGCAGCACTACCCTGAGCAAAGCAGCGCGTTGCTGGTTTCCCAGCGAGTCGATCAGATATACCAGCACCAAGCACTCTTCCGTCCGGAGTCGACGATACAGCCACACACTTTTGCCCGGCTGCTTGAGCAACTCAACCGTGATAAACAGCTGGATAAGTTGCTGAATCGCTACCATCTGCGTGACGCATCAGCACTTATAAATGACTGAAAACGCTCTATTCGGTCAGATTTTCCTGGGGTAGGCTGCTGGTACTCAAAAAATAAGGAAGTTGACTTCATATGGGGTTCTTAGGACGCAGGGTAATCAGAGTGCTGGGCACGGGTTTGGTGTTGTTGCTCGCCGGGCCACTTATGGCCGCGCAGGAAGTGCGCGTGGCCTCTGTGTACTTCCCACCTTATGTGTTCAAAGCCGAGCAGACGCGCTCCACCGGCTTGCTCGAAGAGTTGGTCGTGGCACTGAATCAGGCCCAAACGGATTTCCACTTTGTCATGGTGCCAACAGCGGTTAAGCGGCGCTTTCGTGATTTCAAGCAGCAGCGTATCGACCTGGCGATTTTCGAGAACCCCGGTTGGGGCTGGCAGAACGTCCCACATGTGGCCCTGGACATGGGGTTGGAAGACTCTGAAGTGTTTGTCGCGCGCGCAAAGGCGAACCGTGGTCAAGACTATTTCGACTCGCTCAAAGACAAGCGCTTGGCCCTCTATCATGGCTATCACTACGCCTTTGCCGGCTTTGATTCCTCGCCTGAACACCTGACCAAGACCTTTAACGCCACCTTGACCCATTCCCACGAAAGCAATCTGCTGATGGTATTGCACGAACGGGCGGAGATCGCCCTGGTTACGCGCTCCTACATTGGGGATTTTCTGGAGCGTAATCGGCAATATGCAGGGCAGTTGTTAATTTCCGAGCGTGCCGACCAGCGCTATCGCCATCACGTGCTGTTACGCCCGCAGTCGCCGATCACGCCTGAGCAGTTTGTGGCGCTGTATGAGCCGCTGCGCGATAGCGGCCAGTTGGAAGCGATTTTTAGCCGCTATCAGGTTGCGGTCATGCCGCGCGCAACGGATAGCTCAGTAGCAGCAGGTGCAGCACATTAACTGCACCATGCAGAGCGATAGCCAGGCTTATGCGTCCGCTGAAATGAAAAATCAACCCATAGCCCAGTCCGGCGAACCCGGCGACCACAGCGAATAAAGGACTGAAGGGCAGGTGCACCGCGGCAAACAGCAGCGTCGTCAGGCCAATCCCCGCCCAGGCACCGAGCCAACTGACCAGCTGGCGCTGCAACAAGCCGCGAAACAGTAATTCTTCGGCCAGCACGGCCACTCCCAGGTTGACCGCCAACCACAGCCAAAACCCGTCTGGCCATTTCGGCTGCCAGCCCACCAAGCCCAGCGCCAACGCCATCAGCGGTACACCGAGCAACGTCAGTGCGGCGGTGAGCCAGACGTTTTTGGACAGTGGCTTGCTCGGCGTTTTCTGCCCCAGCCACCAGGCCAGCAGCGTGACACCGACCAGCAACTTGTCCCAGGATAGGCGCAGCGCGTAAGGCGCGGCATCGACGCTGAGTTGGCGTGGCGACCATAACGGTGTGGCGCTAAAGCCTGGGACGAGGTGTGCGGCAAAGGCAATGCAGGCCAGCAGGCTCAGTCCTGTCCACAGTGCTGGGTGTAGGTGCTTTTCGGCATACAACAGCCATGCACCGAGTGCGGCTCCAGCGGCCAACCCCGCCAGGTGGATATAACCCAGGGCAAACCCACTTGCCAGGCACAGGGCGGGGAGCAGCAGGCGCAGATGCAGTGGCATGAAACATCCTTGTGAGGGGGTTAGCGCTGGTCAGCGTCCTTGGCTGCCTGTTCGCGTTCACGCTGGTGAATCTTTGTCAGCTGTTCCTCGCTCAAGGGCAGTGGTTTGGCGGTGCGCAGCAGCACCATCAAGCCGCCCACGATGGAGCCCAATACCAGAAGTATGAACAGCCAGATATACCAGGTCATAACACCATCCTTGCAGAGTTGAGCAGCCACCATAGCGCGCGGCAGTCGGTAATTAAACGGCAACAGCGTTTCGAAGGGAGGCGCGCAAGGCTCTGGCGTGCGGGGTTAAATGTGATGACTGTCACATGGCGGCAACTTGGCGCTGGTTGAATGGCGGCTTTCCAACGCACAGGGAGTCTGCCCATGACCACTGCCAGCGCGCTCACGCGCTTGCTCAAGCCGGTTTCGCCGTTGGCTGCGGACATGAGCATCGCCGATGTGGCGGATCGTCTTCTGACGCCGGAGCTCAAAGCTTTTCTCTCGCTGCCCATTGTAGATAGCGCCGGCCGGCCACTGGGCCTGGTCAGTCGCACCACCTTGCAGGACATCTTTATGCAGCGCTTCGGTCGCGATTTGCGCGGCCGTCACGCGGTGCAGGAGGTGATGAATGCGGCACCGCTGGTAGTCAGCCTCGACACCAGCCTGGAGGACGCCGCCAAGCAGATCACCGGGCAGCTGCAATACCCGATTACCGAGGACTTTATCCTGGTCGATGCCCAGGGCCTGTATCGCGGCCTGGGCACTGTGCTCGATCTGCTCAAGGCCATGGAGGCGCGCATCGCCCAGCGCAATTTGGTGCTGCGTAAGGCGCTTGTTGAGCTCAAGGAATCGCAGACTCAACTGGTACAGTCAGAGAAGATGGCGTCCCTGGGGCAGATGGTCGCCGGCGTCGCCCACGAGCTGAACACCCCGCTGGGTTATGTGAAAAACAATGTGCAGCTACTACGCGAACTGAGTGCGCCGCTGTTTGAACTGGCCGAGGCGCAGGCTGCTCTGGGCGATTGCCTGAACGATCCGACCTGTGATGAGGCTCGCCTGACCATGGCCCTGGAGGTTGCTGCCGAAGCCCGCACCAAGGCTGCTCCGGAACTGTTGGTGGAGGACTTTACTCAGCTGTTCAGCGACACCCTCTATGGCCTGGCGCAGATTGCCGAGCTGGTGGTCGGGCTGAAGGATTTCGCCCGTCTGGATCGCGCGATGAGCGAGGAGGTCGACCTCAATGAGTGCATCCGCAGCGCACTGGTGATTGCCCGTAACGGCATCAAGGACAAGGCCGAAACCATCTTGCAATTGGGTGAACTGCCACGCATTCCCTGTGCGCCGTCGCAGATCAACCAGGTGCTGCTCAACCTGCTCAACAACGCCGCCCAGGCCATCGACGTCTTCGGGCAGATCCTGGTGAAAACCTGGGCCGACGACAGTGCCGTGTGCCTTTCCGTGCAGGATTCCGGGCGTGGTATGCCACCTGAAGTGCTGGCGCGCATCTTCGATCCGTTCTTTACCACCAAACCGGTGGGCCAGGGCACCGGCCTGGGGCTATCAATCAGCTACAAGATCATCCAGGACCACGGCGGGCAGATCCGCGCAGCGTCCGAGCCTGGGCGCGGTACGCGCTTTCTGATCCGCCTGCCGCGCCCGCAGGCGCTGCCACTACAACGGAGTGCCTGATATGAGTGAGCAGATTCGTATTCTGTTTGTTGATGATGAAGAGCGCATTCTGCGCAGCCTGGCCCTGCAGTTTCGCCGTGAATATGAAGTGCTGACCGAGAGCAACCCGCGTCGCGCCCTGGAGCGGCTGAAAAGCGAGAATGTGCAGATCATCGTCAGCGACCAGCGCATGCCACAGATGAGCGGTGCCGAGCTGCTGGCCCAGGCGCGTGAGATTGCCCCCTATACCCTGCGCATTCTGCTGACCGGCTACTCAGACCTGGATGCCGCCGTAGAGGCGCTCAATAGTGGCGGTATCTTCCGTTACCTGACCAAGCCCTGGGATCAGCAGGAAATGGCCTTCACCCTGCGTCAGGCCGCGCAGATTGCTGCACGCCAGTTGCAGGCACCGAAAGTCTCGGCAGTCATACCGCAGGCGGCGCTCAATGTGCTGCTCTTGGACGAGGATGCGTCGACTCTGGATGTGGTGGCCGAGTTCTGCGTGGCCGGCGGTCATCGCCTGCTGCGCGCGGCTTCGCTGAGCGACGCCGTGATTCTGCTTAACAGCCAGCCGATTGATCTGCTGGTCAGTGACCTGCAAGTGGCTGGGGAAGACACTGCACCACTGTTGAAAAGCCTAGCCCAGGCCCATCCGCGTTTGCTCAGCCTTGTGGTTACGCCGTTCTGCGATACCCAGGCGCTGCTCAAATTGATCAACGAAGCGCAGATTTTCCGTTACCTGCCCAAACCAATTCGGCGCGGGCTGTTCGACAAGGGCTTGTTGGCAGCTGCCGAACAGGCGCAACTCTGGCGCGCACAGCCGGCGCAGGTTGTCACCCGCCTGGCACAGCAGCCGCGTGAAGAGCGGGATCGGGAGAAGGTTGGCAGTTTGCTCGGCATGCTCGGGCGTTTGCGTGAACGCCTGATTGCCTGAATGAATCCCGCTGCTGCGCCATTTGCGACGTAGCAGCGGGGTTGGCAGCCGCCTTTAGCGGCGTACTTGCTTAAGGGTTTCGGCGATCAGGAAGGCCAGCTCCAGCGACTGGTCGGCGTTCATCCGTGGGTCGCAGTGGGTGTGGTAGCGATCCGACAGGCCGTCTTCGGTGATCGGCCGCGCGCCGCCGATGCATTCGGTGACGTTCTGCCCGGTCATCTCGATATGGATACCACCGGCATAGCTGCCTTCGGCCTGGTGCACGGCAAAGAACTGCTTCACTTCGGCAAGAATCTGCGCAAAGTCGCGGGTCTTGTAACCGCTTGAGGCCTTGATGGTGTTGCCGTGCATCGGGTCTGAGCTCCACAGCACCTGGCGACCTTCACGCTGCACGGTCTGGATCAGGCGCGGCAGACCGGCTTCGACCTTGTCCGCACCCATGCGCACGATCAGGTTGAGGCGGCCCGGATCGTTGTCCGGGTTGAGGATGTCGATCAGGCGGATCAGGTCTTCGCTGTTCATGCTCGGGCCGACTTTCACCCCAATCGGGTTGCCCACGCCGCGCAGAAACTCGACATGCGCGCCGTCCAGCTGACGGGTGCGGTCGCCGATCCACAGCATGTGCGCCGAGCAGTCGTACCAGCCGCCGGTAAGGCTGTCCTTGCGCACAAAGGCTTGCTCGTAGTTCAGCAGCAGCGCTTCGTGGGCGGTGAAGAAGCTGGTTTCACGCACTTGCGCCGCGCCGTCCATGCCGCAGGCGCGCATAAAGGCCAGGGTTTCGTCGATGCGGTCAGCCAGCTGGCTGTACTTCTCACCGAGCGCCGAGTTGGCAATAAAGTCGAGGTTCCACTGATGCACCTGATGCAGGTCGGCAAAACCGCCCTGGGCAAAGGCACGCAGCAGGTTCAACGAAGCGGTGGACTGGTGATAGGCCTGCAGCAGGCGCTCCGGGTCTGGCACGCGGCTGGCAGAGTCGAAGCCGATGCCGTTGACGATATCGCCACGGTAGGCGGGCAGGGTCACGCCGTCGATGGTTTCGTCATTGGCCGAGCGCGGTTTGGCGAACTGGCCGGCCATGCGCCCGACCTTGACCACCGGGCAGCCGGCGGCAAAGGTCATGACGATGGCCATCTGCAGCAGCACCTTGAAGGTGTCGCGGATTTTTGCCGCGCTGAACTCGGCAAAGCTCTCGGCGCAATCGCCACCCTGCAGGAGAAACGCGCGACCCTGGGTGACCTCGGCAAACTGGCGACGCAGTTCACGGGCTTCACCGGCAAACACCAGCGGCGGATAACCGGCCAGGGTCTGCTCGACCTGGGCCAGTTGCGCGGCGTTCGGGTACTGCGGTTGTTGCTGGATCGGCTTGGCTCTCCAGCTTTCAGGGCTCCAGGGTTGCGACATTGCGGCTCTCGGCTTAAGTCAATTTAGGCGGACGGGCATGGTAACCGATAAGCCATGACCGGCAAGCCGATAGGCGCGATAGAGCCGCTGCATGGTGACGTACGGCTCAGGCCGTGGCGGGTTTGAAACCTGCTGCTGGCGCTGTGCGCGGCGCAACGTCACGCCCCGGCAGAAAGCTGCCAAAGCCGGGCTGCTTGCCCAGCGCGTCGGGGAACTCGGCGCCGCGGCGGTAGGCGATGCGACCGTTGATCAGGGTGGCGTCCACCGCTGCGTCATTGCGTTTGACCACGCGCTCCAGGCCGAGCACCTCCATCAGCGCTTCATGGATGTCGTCCAGCTCATCGGTCAGCCCGGCTGGGTTAACGATCACCACATCAGCACGGTCGCCAACGCGGATAGTGCCGGCGTCGACCCCGATAAAGTCCGCCAGCTCTCCAGTCAGGCGGTGGATGGCGCGGCCCATGTCCATGAACGGGGTGCCGGTAAGTTCGGCATCGCGCACGTATTTAAGGAAGCGCAGCGGAAAGTTGTACTGAGCGATGGAACGCAGGTGTGCGCCCGAGTCAGCGAAGCCCGGCTGGGTCCAGGGGCTGGAGAGCAGCTTATGCATCACTGCCTCGCGCTGGTTGCCATAGCAGGTGGTCCACTTCAGTGCCTCGCGGTACTGGCAGGCCAGCTCGAAGTAGGCGTCCACCGGGTCCAGGCCATGGGCGGCGCCGAGTTGCTTGAAGTTCTTGCGGACCATGCTGGCGTCCGGGCATTCGGTTACCCAGCAATCGGCGAAGTCGCGGTGCCACAGGCCCTTGGTGAGGACCGCCTTGACCTGCTTCTTGAACAGCGCGCGAAACTCCGGCTCCAGCACCTTGGCGTACAGCTCGTCGGGGTTTTTGATATTGCGCAGGATCTCGCCGGCACCGAATTCCTCGAAGGCGTTCACGTTGAGTCCTTCCAGGCGCAGGGTGAAGGGCGCCGGCAGAGTCTGCCAGCGGAAGTGGCCGCGCAGCACACGGTTGGCCAGCCAGCCGGAGAAGCGGGTAAAGCGGTGCAGCAGCGGCTGCGACTTCAAGTCCAGGGCGGTCAGCATTGAGCACTTCAGCGGTTTTCTGAACCAGCCGTGGGCCTGGTAGAGGAAGGCGAACACGTTGACCTTGGTCACCGCGTCCGGCGCGCCCTGCATGACCGCGCCACGCCGGCGCAGCACGGCGAACAGGCGGGAGAACTCGGTCCAGCTAGCGAAGGTCGACGGCAGAGGGCTGGACCAGGCGCGGTCACCGTCCATCTTGTCGAGCTTGGTGGTCATCACCGACAGTCCGATGCAGCCGGCATCCAGCGCCTCTTCCAGCAACTGTTCCATGCGCTGCAGTTCGGCTTCGGTTGGTTTGATCTTACTGGTGGCGCGCTCCAGACCAAGCACCGCTACGCGCAGCTCGGAGTGGCCGAGGAAGGAACTGACATTCGGCCCCAGCGGCTGTTGGTCATAGAAGGCGCGGTAGCCGGCGGCGTCGCGCCAGGTTTTCTTCTGTTGCAGGATCGGCAGTACGTACTCGCGCGGCACGGCCTCGACGCGGGTGAACAGGTCCGAGCAGTCCTCGGCATCGGCCAGCACCATGCTGATCGAGCAGGAGCCGATGGTCACGCTGGTCACGCCGTGGCGCACCGACTCCTTCAGTGCCGGCGCAGCGATCACTTCGGCGTCGTAGTGCGAGTGAATTTCCAGAAAGCCCGGCGTTACCCACTTGCCGGCAGCATCCAGCACTTCGGGGCAGCCGCTTTCATCCAGCAGGCTGAGGCTGACGGCATCGATACGCCCACCCTTGATGCCGATATGCCGCAGTTGCCCGGGTTGATTGCTGCCGTCGAAGTACAGGCCGTTCTTGATGATGATGTCGTAGCTCATAGCAGACTCCAGGGCGCTAACAGCAAGCAGCCGGTGACCAGTAGCAACAGGTAGATGGCAAGGCGGAAGTGTTGTTCGTTGAAGCGTTGGTGCAGGCGTTCACCCAGCCACACACCGATCAGCAGCAAGGGCGCATAGCTGAGCACCTGCGGCAGTGCGGGCAGCAGGCGGCCGTCAATTAGAAAGGCCACCGTCAGTAGGCTGTTGAGGGTGAACCAGACGCTGACCAGGGTGGCGCGCAGGCGTGCCTTGTCCAGTTGCGTGCCGGCCAGGGCGAACACCAGCAGCGGGCCGCCGGAGGCAAACAGGCCGTGACTGACGCCAGCGCATAGGCTAAGCAGGCGGCTTAGCCACATGGGCCGGATGGGTTGCGCGACCGTGTGACGCAGGCGCCATAGCTCGCGGGCGGCGAACCACAGCACCAGTGCGCCGAACAGGCGCTTGGCCAAGGCCGCATCGAGGAAGGGCAGCAAGGCGTAACCGAGCAGGGTGCCGACGACCATGCCGGGCAGGATCATGCCCAGCAGCAGTCGCCAGTCGATCGAATGCCAGTGCCGTGCGACTAGATAGCCGGTCATGCAGATATTCAGCGGCACCAGCACCGGCAGTAGCTGGTCGATGGGCAGCAGCAACGCGCCGAGTGACAGGGCAATCACGATGCTGCCGAAACCGGTGATCGCCTCCAGGGTGTACGCCAGCAGGATAAAGCCCGCCAACGTCAGCCAGATAACGTCCATCAGCCCATCTCCCCAGCGAAGCGTGCACTCATCTTGCGGTAGTAAAACCCGGGGGCAATGCGCCAGAGCAGGCTGGCGAGCCAGCTGCAACGGTCGGGGAACAGGCGCTCGCGGCCTTGCCTCTGCGCCTGGAGAATCTGCGCGGCCATCCAGTCGGCACTGCATACCTGGCCGATGGTTGAACGGCCGTGCTGCGCCTGCTTGCCGTCGCCGCCAAGGGCGTTCTGCTCGATCGGTGTATCAAGAAAGCTCGGGTACACCAGCAGCATGCGGATGCCATCGCGTGCAGCTTCGGCGCGCAGCACTTCGAAGAACTGGCCGAGGGCGCTTTTCGCGGCGCAATAACCGGCGCGACCCAGCACCGGCATCCAGCCCGCCATGGAACCGATGGCAATGATCTGCCCACGGCTCTGGCGCAGCAGCGGCAGGGCGCTCAGGGTCAGCTCCACGGGGGCCTGATAGTCGACGGCCATGACTTTGCGCAGCACGGCTGGGTCTGTCTGCATGGCCGGCGAGCGGTGGGTGATGCCGGCGTTGTTGATCAGCACATCCAGGCGGCCGAAGCGCTCGCGACAGGTTTGCAGCAATTGCTGATGCAGGTACGGGTCGGTGATATCGCCGGCCAGACCGATTACCCGTTCTGCACCTAGCTCATCAATCCGCGCAGTCAGGCCATTGGCGTTGATATCGGTGAGCAGCAAGTGGTAACCCGCGGCGTGATAGCCGCGCGCAAGCTCCCAGCCGAGGCCGCTGGCGGCCCCGGTGATCAGTACCGTCGGCATCAGTGGCTGCCTTCGCTGATGACTGCGCCAGGTTGTATCAGTGGTGGGCGGCGTGACCAGAACAGCGCCAGAATCAGCCCGGAAAGCAGCTGCCAGCAGCCCCAGAACGCGGCAATCAACAGCATGCCGCCGGCCTGCGGGAAGAAGGTGAAGATCAGCGCCATGCCCAGAGCCGAGTTGTGGATGCCAGTTTCCAGGGTTACTGCGCGCACGTCGGCATCGGGCAAGCGCCACAGGCGTGCGCACAGGTAGCCGAGCAGCAGGGCGATGGTGTTGAGGGTGACCACCAGCCAGAAGAACAGATGGAAGTGCTCGGTGAATTGCTCGAAGTTTTTGCTAAAGGCACCGCCGACGAAGGCCAGCATCACCAGCAGGGAGAAAGTGCGCAGGGGTTTTTCCAGTTTTTGCGCCAGCTGCGGGCGACGCTTGCCCAGCCACATGCCGAGTACCATCGGCAGCACCAATACCAGCAGGACCATGGCGAGCAGTTCGATTGGATCGACGCTGATTTCGGTCAGCAGTGCGCGGGTGCCAGGGTTGATGCCGGCGTACAAGGCAAAGTTGAGCGGGGTGAAGATACCTGCGGTGATGCTCGACACCGCGGTGACACTGGCCGATACCGCGACGTTGCCGCGGCCCAGCCAGGTCATGATGTTGGAGAAGGTGCCGCTCGGGCAGGTCGCGACCAGTATCAGGCCCAGCGCCAGGCTCGGGTCGATCGGCAGCAGAATGGTCAGCAGGCAGGTGCTGGCGGGAAGCAGGAAGAACTGCACGAACATACCAATCAGCGGCGCCTTGGGTGTACGCAGGATGCGCTTGAAGTCATCGGCACGCAGTTCCAGCGACACGCCGAACATCATCAGCGCGATGATGGCGTTCAGCGCGATCATCGCGCTGGGGGAAAACTCAAGATTGACGGCAGGCATCGTGGCTTTCCTTGGAGGGGCTCGGAGTGATGGGCTGCAAGTTCTGCTGCAGTTCAGTGATGTGCTGCTTCACGCTCTTACGGTAGCTGTCTTTGTGCACGTAATAGGCCATGCGCTCCAGTTGCAGGTAGCTATAGCCACCATCCAGGCGCTGCGCACTGCGCGCCTGCACCAGGGCGCGGAAACGTTTGGCGGCCGCGCTACCTTGCTGCTGTTGGCGAATCACCAGGGCCACCAGTTCGGCCTGCTCGGCGCGGCCCTGCCAACCAAGGCCCGAAGCTTCGACCATGCCCAACATAAACAGGTTGTCGTACTCAGGGTGGAACACGTTGAGGTACAGCTGCGGCGCGCCGGCGTTGCTCGGCCAGTTAAGGTGCGCGCGGTCTATAAAGGGGTAGTCGAGTTTGTAGCCGGTGCCTTGCAGAATCAGGTCGTACTCGGCCTGTTCGCCGTTACTGAAGGTCACCTGCAGGCCTTCAACCTTGACGATGTCGCGGCGCGCCTTGATATCGCCATGGCCAAGGTAATGCAGCACCAGGGAGTTCATCACCGGGTGTGACTCGTAGAGCTTGTAGTCCGGGTCGGGCAGGCCGTATTGCGAAGGTTTGCCGACCAGCGCGCGTACCAGCAGGCCATCAAGGAATTGCTTGAACGGGCGCGGCAGCTTGATTGCGCCGCCGAGCGTGTCGGTCGGCCGACCCAGGGTGAATTTGGGCAGGAAGTAATAACCGCGACGCACCGAGAGGTCCACCGAAGCGGCGCGGTGCACAGCGTCCACGGCGATGTCGCAGGCCGAGTTGCCGCAGCCGATTACCAGCACGCGCTTGCTGTCGAACACCGCTGCCGAGCGGTAGTCGCTGGAGTGCATCAGCTCGCCGGTAAACGTGCCGGGTAGCGCCGGCTGATTGGGCGTATGCAGGGTGCCGTTGGCCATCAGTACGCCGTCGAACAGCCACTCACGCTGAACGCCATCGTACTCGCTGATCAGCTTCCAGCCTTTGTCCAGGCGCTGGATTGCCACTACACGGGTATTGAATTGGTAATGCGCGTACAGGCCGAAGTGCTCGGCGTAGTCGCGGAAATAGCGGCGCATTTCACCGTGATGCGGGTAGGGAGCCACCTCGTCGCGCATCGGAAATTCAGTGAATTGAGTGGTGCCCTTGGAGGAAATCAGGTGCGCCGAGTCATACATGGTGCTGTGCGGATTATCGATGTCCCACAGGCCGCCGACATCCGCGTGCAGCTCGAAACCGACAAAGTCGATACCGTACTTGTGCAGTTGACGTGCTGTACACAGCCCCATGGGGCCGGCACCGATAATGGCGTACATGGCAAACCTCGATCATTGTTTTTATTGTTGTAGTCGCACAGCACCGAACCGGCGCACCCGACTGCGGCAAATTATCGCGTGACCGGGGGAGGGTGCCTCAATGACAATTAGCGCCTTTCCTCTGGCCGAAATGGTCGGGGATGTCACGGTGGAGTGTGCGGGATGCCAGGTTTACCTCCGGTTGGGCAGATGCCGGACCCGCTGTTGATCGCTGAAGTGCACGATGCCTTCGGGGTGATTCAGGTGGTCGAAATGGGCGCGTATCGCTTTCTCGAATTTGGTGAGGCGATTGAGCAGAGCTGCGTTTATATGCCGGATCCCAGCTGGCTGGAGTACGACTACACCCGCGCCATGCTGCTCGGCGCGCTGTGCCATGAGCACCCGGAAAGTGCGCTGTTTCTGGGCCTCGGTGCCGGCAACCTGACCCAGGCCTGCTTGCGGTTTCTGCCGTTGGACGATGTTGAGGTGATCGAGCTGCGCGCCGATGTGCCGCGCTTGGCCATGGAGCATATGGGCCTGGTCGATGATCCGCGCCTGACCATTCGTATCGGCGATGCGCTGGAATTGCTGGAAAGCGCGGAAAAGACCGACCTGCTGTTTGTCGACCTCTATACCGATCACGGCCCGGCGACTGGGCATCTGGCATGGCGTTTTCTGGAAAACTGCCAAAAGCAGCTTAACCCTGGCGGCTGGCTGATTATCAACCAGTGGGCCGGCAACGACGGCAAGCCACTGGGGGCGCCGCTGCTGCGCGGCCTCTACCACCGGCATTACTGGGAGTGCCCGGTGAAGGAGGGCAATGTCGTGTTGCTGGTGCCGGCGGATCTTGAGCAGAACATCGACTTTACCGAACTGCGGCGCCGCAATGAGCTGCTGGCGCCGCAGTTCGGTTATTCGCTGGAGTCGTTGATCAAAGCGGTACGTCCTGCGACCTGATCACGCTCAACGCCCTTTAAAGTCGCCCGGACGGCGTTCCAGCATCGCTCGCACGCCTTCCTGCGCATCTTCACTGGCCATCAGGCGAGTCACGGTCGGGTGCAGGCTGGCGGCTGCGGCAGCCGGGCCTTCGACTACCGCCTGGCGCGCCGAAGCCAGGGTAGCCTGCACACCCAGCGGGGCTTGCGCAGCAATGCGTTCAGCCAGCCACAGTGCCTTGGGCAGCAGTTCCTCGCTGGCCACTACCTGCTGGATCAACCCCAGGCGATAGGCTTCGTGAGCATCGAACTCATCGCCGGTCAGCAGCCAGCGCATGGCATTACCCCAGCCAGCGCTCTGGTGCATGCGCAAGGTGGCGCCGCCGAACGGAAATATTCCGCGCTGCACTTCCATCTGCGCGAAGCGGGTATTGCTCGCGCACAGATTGATATCCGAGGCCAGCATCAGTTCGATACCGATCGTGTAGCAGTAGCCCTGAGCAGCGACGATCACCGGTTTGCTCACTCGCGGCCCGCCGAAAACGCCCCAAGGGTCACAGCCGTCGTCAGGGATCTTCCAGCCGGCGGCAAATTGCGCCGCTACGTTTGCCAGGTCCAAACCAGCGGTGAAGTGCTCACCATGGGCAAATACCAGCGCCACGCGCGCGTCGCTGTCGCGCTCGAACTCGCCGTAAGCCCGGCACAGATCATCCAGCATGGGCATATCGAAAGCATTGCGTTTGCTCGCTCGGTCCAGGCCGATCAACATGATCTGGCCACGTTTTTCACGGCTGACGCGGCCGCTGGTGCTTTGGGTCATGGCTGGGAGTCCTTGTGCGCAGGTAGGTGAGCTGGGGTTGAGGCCGTTACAGCATGGCAGTTGCAGGCTATCAGAGGATGGCTGTATGGCACGTTATAGGTGCTGCTTATGCATTTTTTATGCGTGGTTGATGGAAAAACAGGCACATCGGCCAGGTTTTCCGGTATAGTGCGCGCCGGTCAATTCTTGGCCACGTTCAGGTAGTACAACTCGCCCGAAGGTTTACTTTGGCAGTTAGTCCGTTTTGCGGACTATCCTTGACGATTCATTTATCACACGTTTTCGCAAATCCCCGCCGACATGGCTGCCAGGGTGACTCTCGGGTCTTACACGGCATGCGCAGCTTTGGAACATGGGTCTTTGCGGATGCACTAGAGGCAGACCCATGACCCAGGAAACCGGCGGCTTCGCCGCACTCGGACTCAACTCCAATATTCTCGCTGCACTGACCGCTGTTGGTTATGAAGAGCCGTCGCCGATTCAGGCGCAGGCCATTCCCGTAATTCTGTCCGGTCAGGACATGATCGGTCAGGCCCAGACCGGTACCGGTAAAACCGCTGCTTTTGCGCTGCCGATCCTGTCGAAAATCGACCCGGCCAAGAAAGAGCCGCAGGCGCTGATCCTCGCGCCAACCCGCGAGCTGGCCCTGCAAGTGGCCACCGCGTTTGAAACCTATTCCAAGCAGATGCCAGGTCTGAATGTGGTTGCCGTTTATGGCGGCGCGCCAATGGGCCCGCAGCTGAAGGCTATCCGTCAGGGTGCACAGGTCATCGTGGCTACGCCGGGTCGTCTGGTTGACCACCTGCGTCGTGATGAGAAAGTCTTGTCGACCATTCAGTACTTGGTCCTCGACGAAGCTGACGAAATGCTCAAGCTGGGCTTTATGGATGACCTCGAAGTAATCTTCGAAGCCATGCCAGCCAGCCGCCAGAGCGTGCTGTTCTCTGCTACCCTGCCGCATTCGATCCGCGCCATCGCAGAAAAACACCTGCGCGATCCGCAACACATCAAAATCGCTTCGAAGACCCAGACCGTGACTGCGATTGAGCAGGCGCACCTGATGGTCCACGCCGACCAGAAGCACGCGGCAGTACTGCGTCTGCTGGAAGTCGAAGAGTTCGACGCGCTGATCGGTTTCGTGCGTACCAAACAAGCCACCCTAGACCTGGCCGCTGCGCTGGAAGCCAAGGGTTACAAGGCTGCTGCACTGAACGGTGACATCGCCCAGAATCAACGTGAGCGCGTGATCGAGTCGTTGAAGGATGGCCGTCTGGACATCGTCATCGCCACCGACGTTGCTGCTCGCGGTCTCGATGTGCCGCGTATCACCCACGTTATGAACGTGGACATGCCATATGACCCAGAATCGTACGTGCACCGTATCGGCCGTACTGGCCGTGCGGGTCGTACCGGTCGCGCCCTGTTGCTGGTGACGCCACGTGAGCGCCGCATGCTGCAAGTGATTGAGCGTGTAACCGGGCAGAAAGTGGGTGAGGTGAAGCTGCCGGACGCTCAGCAAGTACTGGACGCACGCATCAAGAAGTTGACCAACAGCTTGGCGCCACTGGTGGCCGATGCCGAAGCCAGTCACGGTGATCTCCTAGATCGCCTGACGGCTGATATCGGTTGCAGCCCGCGTGCTCTGGCCGCCGCCCTGCTGCGCAAGGCCACCAATGGCCAAGCCCTGACCCTGGCTGAAGTTCAACGTGATCAGCCGTTGGTTCCGGGTAGCGGTAGCAGCGCTCCGCGTGAACGCAGCGAGCGCAGTGAGCGTCCTGATCGTGAAGGCAGCCGCGAGCGCCGTGCACCGGTGCCGTTGGCCGAAGGCCGCGCGCGTTGCCGCACCGCCCTGGGTGCGCGTGACGGGATTGCCGCGAAGAACCTGCTGGGTGCGATCCTCAACGAAGGTGGTTTGACCCGTGAAGACATCGGCCGCATTCAGGTGCGTGAGAGCTTCAGCCTGGTCGAGCTGCCGGAAGAAGGTCTTGATCGTCTGCTGGGTAAGTTGAAAGACACCCGCGTCGGTGGCAAGCCGCTGAAACTGCGTCGTTATCGCGAAGATTGATACTTCGCTTAATAAAAAAGCCCCGCTCATTGCGGGGCTTTTTTATGGCTGTAACTCTGTGGGCATAGGGCTTAGGTGAAGCTGTAGATATCCATCCCCAGTGCGCCCAGGGTGAAGCCGCTGTGCTCGACCTTGAACTGCCCGCCGGCGCTTGCGGCAAAAAACAGCGGCAGCAGGTGTTCATCGCTGGGGTGGTTGCGCGCAGCATAGGGGGCTTGCCGGCGATAATCATCGAGCGTGGCGTTGTCCTGTCTCGTAAGTTTATCCACGATCCAGTCACGGAAAGCCTGCGCCCAGGGCTTGATGACATCTGGACCCGCATGCCAGTCCAGTTCGCCGAGGTTGTGGGTGATGCTGCCCGAGCCGATCAGCAGCACGCCTTGCGCGCGTAAGCTGGTCAGTGCCTGGCCGACGCGGCGCTGCAGGGCAGGACCCTGGTGGCTGGGCAGGGAGATTTGCACCACGGGTATATCTGCCTGTGGGTACATCAGCGCCAGGGGCACCCAGGCACCGTGATCCAGCGGCCGTTCAGGATCCAGCTGGGCCGGAAGTCCGGCTTGCTCCAGCAGATTGGCGATCTCGGCGGCCAGCTCGGGCTCGCCTGGTGCTGGGTATTGCACCTGATACAGTTCAGCGGGAAACCCGTGAAAGTCATGCCAAGTTTGTGGGTGTACGGTGCTGCCAACCCGCAACTCACGACTTTCCCAGTGCGCCGAAACCAGCGCAATCGCGCGCGGCTTTTGCAGTTGGCTGGCCAGGCTGGCGAGGGCTGGACCGCTGGCGCCGGGTTGCAGGACCAGCATGGGTGAGCCGTGGGAGATAAATATACTGGGCAGTGACATGACAGGCTCCTGATCGGTTTCCTGCATCTTCCATCAGTCAATCTGTACATAAAAGCGTAAAAGACTGGGTATTTAAATCGCTTAAATAGATGGTTTGCGCGGGTTGAGCCTCTTGGCCTTATGGGCTGGGTGCGTCACGATCTTTCGTTGAGTCTTTTCAGGAGTGGGTATGCACGCAGAATTTTGGCAGGCACGTTGGGCGCGCAGTGAAATCGGTTTTCATCTACCTGAGGTCAATCCCTATCTGCAGCAGTATTGGCCGGCGCTGGGTTTGCCGGAGGGCGCACGTGTGCTGGTGCCGCTGTGTGGCAAGAGCCTGGATCTGGCCTGGTTGGCGGGGCAGGGTTATCACGTCGTCGGTGTTGAGCTGGCGCAGCGTGCAGTGGAAGATTTCTTCGACGAGCATAAGCTGCTGCCGGAGGTCAGTGAGGTCGGCGCGCTCAGGCTGTATCGGGCTGGCGCTGTGGAAATCTACTGCGGTGATTTCTTCGCCCTGACGGCTCAGCAGCTTGATGGCTGTTCCGCACTGTATGACCGCGCCGCACTGATTGCATTGCCGCCAGAAATGCGCGCGCGTTATGTGGCGCATTTGACGCAAGTCTTATCCAGCGGCTGCCAAGGGTTACTGGTGAGCTTGGACTATGACCAGGCGCGCATGGACGGCCCGCCCTTCGCTGTGGCAGATGAGGAGGTGCAGCGCTTGTATACGCCTGAATGGCAGTTGCAGGAGCTGATGTGCGGCGATGTGCTGGGCGATAACTGGAAGTTTTTAAAGCGCGGCCTTGAGCGCCTGGATGAGCGGGTCTATCAGCTGCGTAAAGACTGAATCACAGCCACAAAAAAGGGCGACTCAAGAGTCGCCCTTTTTGCTTTTGCTACTTAGCCGCGCTGACGCAGGGCTTCGATGCGAACTTCCAGTGGCGGGTGGGTCATCAGCAGGCCAGCCAGGCCGCCTTTCAGGCCACCGTTGATGCCGAACGCGGTCAGGCTGTTAGGCATGGTGACCGGCACTTCCTGTTCGGCGCGCAGGCGCTGCAGAGCGGCAATCATGGCACCTGTGCCGGCCAGGCGTGCACCAGCTTCGTCGGCCTTGAACTCGCGCTTACGCGAGAACCACATAACGATGATGCTGGCCAGGATGCCCAGAACAAGCTCGGCGAAGATGGTCGCCACGAAGTAACCGATGCCTGGGCCGTCTTCGTTCTTCAGAATGACCTTGTCGACAAAGTTGCCGAAGATCCGTGCGAAGAACATCACGAAGGTGTTCACCACGCCCTGAATCAGCGCCAGGGTAACCATGTCGCCGTTGGCCACGTGGCCAATTTCGTGGGCCAGCACCGCGCGTACTTCGTCAGGCGAGAACCGCTCCAGCAGTCCCTGGCTGACGGCTACCAGGGCATCGTTCTTGTTCCAGCCGGTGGCGAAGGCGTTGGACTCGTAGGCCGGGAAGATACCCACTTCTGGCATCTTGATCCCGGCTTCGCGGGACAGTTCTTCCACGGTCTGCATCAGCCACTGTTCGTGGCGGGTGCGTGGCTGGGTGATGATTTCGGTCTTGGTGCTCATCTTCGCCATCCACTTGGACAGGAACAGCGAGACCAGCGAGCCGGCAAAACCGAACACGGCGCAGAAAACCAGCAGGCTGCCATAGTTCTGGCCGGTAAAGCGGTCAACCCCGAGCAATTTCAGGGTGATGCTGGCGATGATCAACACCGCAATGTTGGTGGCCAGGAACAGCATAATGCGCATCATGGTGTATTGAGACTCCTCACGAGAATGTTCTATAAGGCCATTGAAAACCCTGTTTTGGCTGCTTCGCCGGGTTTTCAACCGCCACTCTTGGATATGACGGCTATATAAGGGCGCACCCCCAGGCACTTCAACCTGGCGACTATTTCAAACTATGTCGCTTGCGCCGTTTAGGCTGGATTCGAACAGCAGGCGAGTCAGGCGGGCTATGCGCTCGCCATGCCTTTGGCCCAGCGCTTCGCGCAGCTGAAAGGCCAGGGTGGCGTGCACGCGGCGCACGCTGGGCGGCAGGGCTTCACCCTCCGGCAGGGCGTGAGGCACGCCGCGGGTCAGGCGCAGAAAGCCCTTTTCGCTGAGCACGGCCTGATCCAGTGCGTCGTAACCGATGGTGGAGTCGAAGCGGATATAGCCTTCCTCGGCCAGCCACAGCAGGGCGCCCAGACAACTTTGGTGGCGTGGTGTGGGCAGGCCGAACTCATCGGGCTCTTCGCGGCCGATCAGGTCTTCCACATACAGTGCGGATTTACTCGGAAACGCCTGGTACAGAGTCAGCATGCCGGCGGCGGCATCCTTGTAGAAGTCGTCGATCTGCAGGTCCATCAGAATTTGCCAATCATTGAGGTTGGAAGATAAGGCAGCACGCGGCCCAGGAGCGCCCAGGGCCAGCCAGGCACGTAGGCGCTAACATGGCGTTTGTCGATGTGCTTGGCGATCAGTGCTGCGCCGCGTTCTACATCAATCAGAAATGGCCGGCTGGCCATATCGCTGTTCAAGGGCGTGTCGATAAAGCCCGGTAGCAGGAGCGTGGTGTCGATGTTCTTACCCAGCAGCTCGGCGCGGGTGGCTTCCATGTAGCTGATCAGGCCAGCTTTGCTCGCCGAATAGGCCGCCGTATGCGGCAAACCGCGTTTGCCGGCGACTGAGGCGACGGCAACCAGGTGGCCGTGGCCTTGCTGACGAAACAGTGCGCAGGCGGCATCCAGGCAGGCAATCGCGCCGATCAGGTTGGTTTCCACAGTCAAGCGTGCGCGCTTAAAGTGGCCACCGCCGGCTTTACCGGTCAGTGCGATACCGGCATTGGCAATAATTCCGTCCAGACCACCGAGCAGGTTGGCGGCCAGGCCTACGGCGTCCTGGCATGCGTCGTAGTCGGTCACATCCAACGGCAAGACCACCACTTTGCGCTTGAAGCGCGCCTGCAGTTCGGCGGCCAAGAGGTGCAGGCTGTCTTCGCGGCGTGCGGCCAGGGCCAGGTCATAACCCTTAGCCGCCAATTCGCGGGCCAGAGCGGCACCGATACCAGAGCTGGCACCGGTTAGCAGGTAGCGTTTGCTCTGGTTCATGTGCGCTCCGATTACTGTTGGTAAGTCTTGAGGAAGCTGCCGATGCGACCGATGGCCATTTCCAGCTCATCCACGCGCGGCAAGGTGACCACGCGGAAGTGATCCGGCCACGGCCAGTTGAACGCGGTGCCTTGAACGATCAGCAGTTTTTCCGAGAGCAGCAGGTCGAGCACAAACTTTTCGTCGTTGTGGATCGGGCAGACCTTCGGGTCGATCTTCGGGAAGGCATACAGCGCGCCCATCGGTTTGACGCAGCTGACCCCGGGAATGTCGTTGAGCAGTTCCCAGGTACGGTTGCGCTGCTCCAGAAGGCGACCTTGCGGCAGCACCAGGTCATTGATGCTCTGGTAGCCGCCCAGCGCGGTCTGGATCGCATGCTGGCTCGGCACGTTGGCGCACAAACGCATATTGGCGAGGATATCGATGCCTTCGATATAGCTTTGCGCGCGGTGCTTCGGCCCGGAAATCGCCACCCAGCCGGAGCGGAAACCCGCCACCCGATAGGACTTGGACAGGCCATTGAACGTCAGGCAGAGCACGTCTGGGGCCAGCGATGCGGTAGAGATATGCTGGGCTTCGTCGTAGAGAATCTTGTCGTAGATCTCGTCGGAGAACAGCACCAGGTTGTGCTGACGGGCCAGTTCGACGATGTCCATCAACACTTCTTTGGAATACACCGCGCCAGTCGGGTTGTTCGGGTTGATCAGCACCAGGGCTTTAGTGTTTGGTGTGATTTTCGCGCGCATGTCGGCGATATCGGGGAACCAGCCTGCCTGCTCGTCGCACAGGTAGTGCACAGGCTTGCCACCGGCAAGAGCCACTGCCGCCGTCCACAGCGGGTAGTCCGGTGCCGGGATCAGTACTTCATCACCGTTATTCAGCAGCGCCTGCATGGCCATCACGATCAGCTCGGATACGCCGTTGCCCAGGTAGATGTCTTCGATACCAACGCCTTCTACCTGCTTCTGCTGGTAGTACTGCATGACCGCCTTGCGCGCACTGAACAAACCCTTGGAGTCGCTGTAGCCCTGGGCTGTGGGCAGATTACGGATTACATCCTGCAGAATTTCTTCAGGCGCTTCAAAACCGAACGGTGCCGGGTTGCCGATGTTCAGCTTGAGGATGCGATGGCCTTCCTCTTCCAGGCGTTTGGCGTGCTTGAGCACCGGCCCGCGGATGTCGTAGCAGACGTTGGCAAGCTTGTTCGATTTGCTGAACTGCATGTATGTGATCCCGAATAGTGGACGCCGCTGAATTACCCTGCAAAAAGTCGCGATCTGACGAGCCTTGGCAGGTTGTAACGCCGGTGACAGACTGGGGTCGAATGATACGTGGCAGCCCGACCTTGGCAAAGGTACTGGTCGGGCTTTTTTATGGCGTGCCATCCATGGCCGCCACCCTTTGGGCCGTCGCTGCGCGACGTTAAAAATCGCTCCCGGCGATTTTTTCATGTAGAGGAGACTTGCCTGTGGACAAGCTGGAAAAACCCCTGGAAGCCTGGCGCGAAGAGCTTTCCGAGGAGCAGTTTCATGTCTGTCGCCTGGGCGGCACCGAGCGCGCGTTTACTGGCCAATACCACGACAGTAAGGTGCCAGGTATTTACCACTGCGCCTGCTGCCAGGCTGAGTTGTTTGATTCGGACGCCAAGTACGACTCTGGCAGCGGTTGGCCGAGTTACTTCCAGCCCGTCAACAGCGAGGCCATCACCAGCCTGGATGACTTCAATCACGGCATGCACCGCATCGAAGTCAAATGCGCCAAGTGCGATGCTCACCTGGGGCATGTGTTTCCCGATGGTCCGGCGCCAACGGGGCTGCGTTATTGCATCAACTCGGCTTCGCTCAAGCTGGTGCCGAAGGCTTAAGGCCACCGCATAGGCCTGCATTAGCGGGCCTTATCTTGGTTTAATTAAATTGCATGCAATTTAATTGCTCGCTATCTTGCGTCCATTCCCACTCCTCAGGATGACCAGCATGAGCAACGCACTCTTCGATATTCCGGTTACCACCATCAAAGGCGAGCAGAAGACCCTGGCCGATTTCGGCGGCAAGGCCGTGCTGGTGGTCAACACCGCCAGCAAGTGCGGTTTCACCTCGCAGTACAAGGGCCTGGAAAACGTCTGGCAGCAGTACAAGGACCAAGGTCTGGTGGTGCTGGGCTTCCCTTGCAACCAGTTTGGCAAGCAGGAACCGGGCGATGAGGGCGTGATCAGTGAGTTCTGCGAGCTGAACTTCGGCGTGAGCTTCCCGCTGTTCAAGAAGGTCGATGTCAATGGCAGTGATGCTCATCCGCTGTTCGTCAACCTGAAGAAGAGCGCGCCGGGCCTGCTCGGTAGCCAGGGCATCAAGTGGAACTTCACCAAGTTTCTGCTCAGCGCCGACGGTACGGTGATCAAGCGTTTCGCCCCGACCACCAAGCCTGAAGACCTGACTGCTGAGATCGAAGCACTGCTGAAATGAGCCAGGCCAGCTTGCACGTGGACGAGGGGCTGCAGCTGGACAACCAGCTGTGTTTCAAACTCTACGCCGCTTCACGTGCGGTGATCCGCGCCTACAAGCCGATGCTCGATCAGCTCGGTCTGACCTACCCGCAGTACCTGGCGATGCTGGTGCTGTGGGAGTGGCAGCAGCAACCGCCGGCGTTGCCCACGGTCAAGGCGTTGGGTGAGCGTTTGTTGCTCGACTCCGGCACGTTGACGCCGCTGCTCAAGCGCCTGGAGCAGCAAGGCTTGTTGCAGCGTAAGCGTTCGGCCAGTGATGAGCGTGAGGTACACCTTGCGCTGACCCCGGCCGGCGGCGCTTTGCGTACGCAGGTGCTGCCGCTGAAAAGCCAGTTGTTGTGCGAGCGCGGTGTTGACCTGGATCAGGTCGCGGCGTTGCGCGGTCAGGTGGGCGTGTTGCTGGATCAGTTTATGGCGCTTAACCACTGATCGAGCAGCACCGCTAGCTCGTCTTTACGGAAGGGCTTGGCCAGGTAGTCGTCCATCCCCGCAGCGCGGCAGCGCTCACGTTCGTCGGACAGCGCATTGGCGGTGAGGGCAATGATTGGCAACTCGGCGAATTCGCTTTTCTGGCGAATTTGTCGGGTGGTTTCATAGCCGTCCATGACCGGCATGTTGCAGTCCATCAGGACCAGATCGACCGTCTGGGTTTCCAGCAAGGTCAGCGCTTCGCCACCATGATTGGCCAATAACACCTCGCAGCCGAGCTTGCCGAGCATGCCCTTGGCTACCAGCTGATTGACTGGGTTGTCTTCCACCAGCAACACGCGCGCCTGGCGGCTGCGTTGCGGTTCGCTGTGCTGCTCGGCGGCATGTGCAGCGCCCTGGCCGAGAATGCGGCGTAAGGCCTGCAGCAGCACTTGGCGTGAAAGCGGTCGGGCCAGTTGCTCGATAGGCGCAAGGTTCTCCACCTGTTCGCTGCTGAGAAAATTACCGTAGGCGCTGACCACCAGAATGGGCAGGCTGGAGTGCGCGCGCAGCTCATTCAAGCGCTGCGGGCTGTCGCTGATCAGCACGTCCGCATCAAGCGGGCCCAGCACGCTGTCGGTATCCTGATGCTGATAGTGCAGGCTCCAAGCGGGCAGCAATCGGCTCAGCTGTTCACTCAGGCCTGAGCTCGCTGGGCTGAGGCCAATAACGCGTCCGTGCAACACGGGAAGTGGCTGGGTGTAGTTCTGGCTGGGCAGCGGCAGGTCAACGCAGAAGGTGCTGCCGAAGCCTTCCTGTGTCTCCAGGCTCAGTTGGCCGCGCATGGCTTCGCAAAGTCGGCGGGTAAGGGCCAGGCCCAGGCCGGTACCGCCAAATTGCCGGGTGATACCAACGCCGGCCTGAGCAAACGGCTGGAAGATCCGTGCTTGAGCCTCTTCGGCAATACCGATGCCAGTGTCGCGCACAATGATCCTGACGCCATCGTTATGCGTGCTGACACTGATGTCTACGCGGCCAAAGCGGGTGAATTTCAGCGCGTTGGACAGCAGGTTGCTGACAATCTGCCTAACCCGCGTTGGGTCGCCGAGCAGCTGGTTGGGCAGCTGGGGATCAATCAGGCAGGTCAGTTCAACGCCGGGTGCGGCGTTCTGCGAAAGCAGGTTGGCGGTGTCTTCGACCATGCTGCCGAGGTCAAAGGGAATGTGTTCCAGCTCCAGCTGCCCAGCCTCGAATTTCGACAGGTCGAGAATGTCGTTGAGCAGCTCGACCAGCACCTTACCGGAGTCATGGGCGATCGACAGCTGTTGGCGCTGCTCGTTATTCAGCGGCCCGTCCAATGACAGTGCGAGCATGCCGAGTAGGCCATTGAGTGGGGTGCGGATCTCGTGACTCATATTGGCCAGGAAGGCTGAACGCGCCTGAGCCATGTCCAATGCCGTGCGTTTGGCCTGCTCCAGTTCGCGGTTGGAGTCGAGCAGGCGGCTGTTGGCGGCTTCCAGTTGTTCGGTGCGTGCCGAGACCATGTCTTCCAGCTCGGCCAGGTAGCGAGTCAGGCGGGCTTCGGCCTGCTGACGCTGCTCGATCTCGCTGGCGATGCTGCTCAGCTGACGGTTGGTGACATCGACCAATACGCCGATTTCATCGCGTTCATGGTTGGGCGGGTAGGGCAGCTTGGCGTTGTTGGGGCTGCGCAGATCACGCTCGCTGAGGGCGCGGATAAAGCCGGTCAGCGGTTTGGTCAGCATGAAATAGAACAGTACCAGCAGGATCAGCGACAACAGCAGGCTACGGGCGAAGCCGGTCAGCAGGGTAAGTAGTGAGCGGTTGAGGAAGTGGCTGCCAAAGGCGTAGGTGTCGACTTCCAGGCTCAGTTTGCCCAGCGGCTCCTCGGGTGAATGGCTAACGAACAGGGCCGTTTCAAAGTGCCGGCGCTCGCCGAACATGAAATCGCTGAGCACCCGGTAGCGACTTTCCATGGCCGGGCGGCTAACGCTGGCCAGGGTGAGCTGATTGTTGTCGATTATTTGCGCGCTGATCACCGCCGGTGAGCGCAGCAGGCCCAGTACCAGTTCCTGCGCCAGTTCAGCGTCAATGTTGTAGGCGATGCGCGCAGCCGGGTTGTGGCTGATCTCCATCAGTGCGTTGATCTCGCGGTTGATGGAGGCATCTTCGCTGGCATAATCGATGCCCACTTGTATCAAGCTGAGCGCAGTGCCGAGGATGAAGGCTACCAATACGGTCAAACCGGCCTGTTTGAATGACAGGCGTTGGGTAAGCGCTATATCCATATTGGCCGGTTGATCTCATGTTGAATCGCTTGCCAAGCATAGCCCATCTGTTTTGCCGGACGGCAGTGGCAGAACAACTCGAAAACCCTGGAGTGTGTTGTGGATTCGCGTTTGAGTGATTTTTTGTTGCGTGCTGAGGCTGTGTTGGCGCGTCTGGAGCCTTTGCTGCCGGTGCAGCGCCCGGTTATTGACTGGCAGCAAAGCTTGGCTGCCCGCTGGCAGCGTGAGGGGCGCAGCGGCTATTTGGCACCGCTGCAGGTCAGTCTGGATGTGGAGCTGGCTGATTTGATCGGTGTGGATCGCCAGCGTGCTCAGTTGGCGCGCAATACCCAGCAGTTTATCCAGGGCCTGCCGGCCAACCATGCGTTGCTCTGGGGCGCGCGTGGTACGGGTAAATCATCGCTGGTGCGGGCACTGCTGGCCGAGCATGCGGCGGCGGGGCTGCGCCTGATTGAAATCGAGCGTGACCATCTGGCCGATCTGCCGCGCATCGTCGAGCAGTTGAGCGAGCTGCCGCAGCGTTTTGTGCTGTTCTGCGATGACTTGTCTTTCGAGGCCGGCGAGGGCGATTACCGCATGCTGAAAACCGTGCTCGATGGCTCACTGGAGCGTGCGCCGGACAATGTGTTGCTGTATGCCACCTCCAACCGCCGTCATTTGCTGCCGGAAAAACAAAGCGACAACGAAAGCTGGCAGCGGGTGGATGGCGAGCTGCACCCCAATGAGGCGGTAGAAGATAAGATCGCGCTGTCCGATCGTTTCGGTCTGTGGCTGTCGTTCTATCCATTCACCCAGGAACACTTCCTCGACGTGGTCCGGCACTGGGTCGAGGTGCATGCCGCGCAGGCCGGTTTGGCTTGGCAATGGGACGACGAGCTGGAAAAAGCGGCCATACGCTGGGCCTTGGGTCGCGGTAACCGCAACGGCCGCTGCGCCTATCAATTCGCCCGTGACTGGGTGGGCCTGCAATTACTGAGTAAGCACGATGATTGATTTACAACACAGCGGGCCAGGGCTCGATGGCTATCCACTGCTGGTGGCGCAGCTGCAGGCGCTGCTGGCGGGTGAGCGCGACTTTATTGCCAATGCGGCGCAGTTTTCGGCGTTTCTGTTTCAGGAGCTGAGCGACCTGAACTGGGCGGGTTTTTACCTGGCGCGTGGTGAGGAGCTGGTGCTTGGGCCGTTCCAGGGCAAAGTGGCCTGTGTGCGGATTCCCTTCGGTCGCGGCGTGTGCGGCGCCGCAGCGGTCACTGGGCAGACCCAGCGCGTTGACGATGTGCATGCATTTGCCGGGCATATCGCTTGCGACAGCGCTTCCAATAGCGAGCTGGTGGTGCCGCTGTTCAAGGACGGCCGCTTGCTTGGCGTGCTGGATCTCGACAGCCCATTGTTGTCTCGCTTTAGTGCAGCGGATCAGGCGGGTATCGAGCGGTTGGTCGAGGTGTTTGTCGAGCTGACCGATTGTTGAGCCAGCGCTAAAGGCAAGGCAAAAAAGCCCGGCGATTGCCGGGCTTTTTGTTGGATGGCCAGCGATTATTCAGGCCTTGGCGGCCATCTTGGCAAGCATCTTCAGCTCGCCCGGCAATACAGCCTGCACCGAAGCGCGTGCGGTGATTCGCGCATAGTGCGCACTCAGGTTGGGCCAGCGCTGCGCATCCAGTTGTTCGTCGCCGTGCTGCATATTGATCAGCTGACAGGCCAGGGCCAGGTCGGCCAGGGTCAGGCTATCGCCGACCAGATATTCGGCTGAGCCGAGAGTCTGTTCCAGGTAGTCGAAATGCGCAGGCAGCTTTTCGTGCAGGGCTTTCTGTACGGCCGCCTCATCGCAGCTCTGGCCCATGCTGGGTTTCAGTGCGCGGTTGCGAAATACGCTGAAAGTGCAGAGCGGGGCCAGTTCATAGTCGGCATATTTCTCCAGCCAACGTACCTGTGCGCGTTGTTCGGCATTCTGCCCGAGCAGGGTGGGGCGTTCCGGGTGCTTGTCGTCCAGGTATTGGCAGATCACGCTGGAGTCGGCGAGGGTGAAGTCGCCATCCCTCAGGGCTGGAATCCGCCCCAGCGGGCTCAGCTCGCGATACCAGGCCGGTTGGCCGAACGGCAGGATGATTTCCAGCTGGTAGTCCAGATTCTTTTCAGCCAGAAACAGGCGGACTTTACGGACGAAGGGCGACAGCGGGGCACCGTAAACGGTCAGGCTCATGCGTGGCACTCGTGGGCAGGGCGGTAGCGCGCAAACTGCGCGCTGGAGGGGTTAGTCGTAGATGTTCTTCTTCTTCCACTCGTCGTCGCCACCGAGAGACTCAAGGCCGGCATCCAGTTCGCTGGGCTGGTCGGGGACGGGCTTGCTGCTTTCCAGAACCATGGCGTTGGCGCGTGCCAGCTGCTCTTCGAATTTCTTCAGGGCGTTCTGGTAAGGGGCGGGATCGGGTTGTTTACGCAGGTATTGCACGCCGCGCTCGAACGCCAGGCGCGCTTGGCCTGGCTGGTTCTGCTGCAAGGCCTGTTGGCCGAGGTTGCCGAAAAACTCGATATGCACCTGGGTCAGCATATGGCGCACTTCTTTGAGCCAGTGCTTGGCCTCGTTGGCCGGGATAATGCCGTCTTTGGCGCAACGGGTCAGTTGGCCGTGGAGGTTTTCCAGCTGGAAACGTACTTCTTTAGCCTTGGCTTCATTGGCAATGGGTTGCGGCGGGTTGCTTACGGCAATCGACTCACCCTGGGCGATCAGCTTGCGCAGCTCTTCAATGCGCGCCTTGAGGGCGTTGTTACGTTTGTCCAGCGGCAGCATGCGCTCACTGAAGTGCAACTGCAGGCGACTGAGCATCAGCTTCAAGGCTGGAGACATCAGTTGACCAGGGAGGGCTTCGGCGAGGTCCGTGCAGCGGCGCAGGCGATCATTGAGGTCGGCCTTGATGCGTGCCTTCTCCAGCTTGTTGTTCTCGACCATATGATTGATGTAAGCAATGGCGATCAATACAACGATGCCAGAAACAATCAATATGGTAATCACGAGTGGGGACATGGGTGGAGCCTCTCGATCACCGGTTTTTCGTCCGAGTGTAGTGCGTTAGCCGGGAGGCTGATAGAGCTGCCTCACATTCGGAGCTGAAGTCTTTGATTTATAAAAATTTTTACACAGAGGTTGACGGGCCTTGCAAGGCTCCATAGAATGCGCGCCACTTCGTAGCGCAATGCCTCACGGCAAAACGTGTAGAAGCCGGATAGAAGTTGTAGTTTCCGGGCTGCGTCCCCTTCGTCTAGTGGCCTAGGACACCGCCCTTTCACGGC
>TARA_R110002072_G_scaffold291959_1_pt1 | contig 34671 bp, 26 predicted proteins | sample TARA_R110002072 | Tara Oceans TARA_R110002072 (sample SAMEA4397118) | marine metagenome | biome: Polar Biome; feature: [SRF] surface water layer (ENVO:00010504); material: water (ENVO:00002006), including particulate matter (ENVO:01000060) such as... | depth 5 m
AGCACTGAAGGAGCCGGCGAATCCGCCGGGGGGCATTACTGGCACCGTACACCCTTTCTCAGGCGTCGATGATCGCGTTTAGTGTCGCGCTTGGGCGCATGGCAGCGGCCGTCAGTTTGACGTTGGGCTGGTAGTAGCCGCCGATGTCGATTGGCGCGCCCTGCACGCCGTTGAGCTCGGCGAGGATCTTGGCTTCGTGGCTGGTGAGTTGCTCGGCGACCTTGGCGAAGCGTGCCGTAAGCGGCGCGTCTTCCTTCTGGTTGGCCATCGCCTGTGCCCAGTAAGTCGCGACGTAGTAGTGGCTACCGCGGTTGTCGAGTTCACCAGCCTTGCGAGATGGTGACTTGTTCTGCAGCAGGTATTGCGCACTGGCTTCGTCGAGCGTCTTGCCGAGCAGGCGCGCTTGCTTGTTGTCATAGCGCTCAGCGATGTGCTCGAACGATGCGGCCAACGCCAAGAACTCGCCGAGTGAGTCCCAACGCAAGTGGTTCTCCTTGTTGAACTGCTGTACGTGCTTGGGAGCGGAGCCACCGGCGCCGGTCTCGAACAAGCCACCGCCGTTCATTAGCGGCACGATCGACAGCATCTTGGCACTGGTGCCAACTTCGAGAATCGGGAACAGGTCGGTCAGGTAGTCACGCAGCACGTTGCCGGTGACCGAGATCGTGTCCTCACCCTTGCGGATGCGCTCGAGGGAGAACTTGCAGGCCTCGACCGGCGCCATCATGTGGAACTCCAGGCCATCGGTGTCGTGCTCGCCGAGGTAGGTCTCGACCTTTTGCAGCAGTTGCGCGTCGTGGGCGCGATTCTTGTCGAGCCAGAACACTGCTGGCGCGCCGGTCGCACGAGCGCGGCTGACGGCGAGCTTGACCCAGTCGCGGATCGGCTCGTCCTTGACCTGACACATGCGCCAGATGTCGCCGGCTTTGACTTGGTGTTCGATCAGGACCTTGCCGTTGGCATTGACAACGCGGACGGTGCCGTCGCTCGGCGATTCGAACGTCTTGTCGTGCGAGCCGTATTCTTCGGCCTTGCGGGCCATCAGGCCGACGTTCGGGACGCTGCCGATGGTGGTTGGGTCCAACGCGCCGTTCGTGCGGCAGTCGTCGATGACCGCCTGGTAGACGCTCGCGTAGCAGCGATCCGGGATGACCGCCTTGGTGTCTTGCAGCTTGCCTTCGCCGTTCCACATGCAGCCGGAATCACGAACGACAACCGGCATCGAGGCGTCGATGATGACGTCGCTGGGCACGTGCAGGTTGGTGATGCCCTTGTCCGAGTCGACCATCGCGACGCCGGGACCGTTCGCGTAGCACGCGTCGATGTCGGCTTGGATCGCCGCGCGTTCACCGTCCGGCAGCGTTGCGATCTTGGCAACGATGTCGCCAAAGCCGTTGCGCGAATCGGCGCCGAGCTTGGCCAGCGTCTCGCTGTGCTTGTCGAAGACGCTCTTGAAGAACGCCTGCACACCGTAGCCGAAGATCATTGGGTCCGAGACCTTCATCATCGTGGCCTTCAGGTGCAACGAGAACAGCACGCCCTTCGCCTTCGCGTCGGCAACTTGCTCGATGAGGAACGACTGCAGCGCCGTCTTGCTCATGAACGTGCCGTCGATCACTTCGCCAGCCTCAAGCGCCAGCGGGCCCTTGATCTTGGTGGTCGCGCCGTCGTTGGAGATGTGCTCGATCGTCACCGTCGTGGCCGTCGTGCCGATCGTCACGGACTTCTCATTCGCGAAGAAGTCGCCGTGCGTCATGCTCGATACGTGGGACTTGCTCTCGCTGCTCCACTTGCCCATGCGGTGCGGGAACTTGCGGGCGTACGCCTTGACCGCGGCCGGCGCGCGACGGTCCGAGTTGCCTTCGCGCAACACCGGGTTGACGGCGCTGCCCTTGACCTTGTCGTAGCGGGCCTTGGCATCGCGTTCCTTGGCGTCCTGCGGCTCTTCGGGGTACTCAGGAAGCGCGAAGCCTTGGCTTTGCAGCTCCTTGATCACGTCCTTCAGTTGCGGCACCGATGCGCTGACGTTTGGCAGCTTGATGATGTTCGCCTCGGGCTTGGTCGCGAGCGTGCCGAGTTCGGCGAGTGCGTCGCTGGTGCGCTGTTCGGCGGGTAGCAAATCGGCGAAGTTTGCGAGCACGCGGCCGGCCAGCGAGATGTCACGGGTCTCGATTGCAATGCCAGAGCCCTTCACGAAGGACTGCACGATTGGCAAGAACGAGTAGGTGGCGAGGGCGGGCGCCTCGTCGGTGTGCGTGTAGATGATCTTCGGGGCGTCAGTCATGGTGCCGGAGGGGGTCGGTATTCAGGCCAGTCGGAGTACTCAGCGGAGGACCCTCGGGCGCGCCGTCGCGCCCGTTCTGGTCGTGTTTGCTGGTGCCAGCCACTCGGGACCGCCGCGTTACACGTGGCAGATCGGGATGTGTCAGGCACTCGGGGCAAACACGCTAGCAGATCGGCGAGGCCATTCCCTCTGCGAACAGCCCAGTCAGGTATCGTGATGGAATGATTAGCTTGCGATCTACCGTCTGGCTCCTGCTCGCCTGCGCGAGTGCGGTCGCCCAGATGCCGTTGCGCGCCAGTGGTCTTGAGATGACCGAGGTCCGCCTTGCTGCGACCTCGACCGCGGAGGCGGTGATCATAGATCTCGTCATTGCCGAGGGTTGGCACGCCTACTCCCGTGACGTTGGGGGCGGCATGCCGCTCGCAATCGAGCTCGCTGCGGACTGCGACTTCGTCGTGAACGGCGAACTCGAATTGCCAGCAGCGCAGGATGGCAAGGTCACCGGCAAGGCTCGTTGGCAGCTGCCGGTCAAGGCGCGCGGGGAGGGCAAGGACCTGCGCGCCGTGTTGACCTTCCAGGTCTGTGATGAGCTGGAGTGCCTGGCCCCGGCGCAGGTCGAGTTGCAAAGCGCGCCGCCGATCAACGTGCTGCTGGTCGTCGACGCCGAAGATGAACGCAGTGCGCGCATCACCAAGTTATTGACCGAACGTGGCATCCAGAGCGACGTCACAACCTATGCGGTGGTCACGACTGCGCTGTGCGACAGCCACGATGTCGTGCTTGCTGACTCGAAGCTGTTTCGTCAGGGAGGACAGATACGCGACCTGGTCCTGAAGTTTCCGCACACTCTGGCGCCCATCGTTGCGGTCGGGTTCTGGGGCACCGAGTTGATCGAAGCGCACGAGGTCGCGATGACCTCGGGCTACATTTGAATTTGCATGGATCACCAGGGCCACGGGATGGACCTGAACCACGACATCTTCCAGAAGCCGCATCACGTCACGTTCGAGTACCTCGAGCAGGATCGACCTGCTCACTACGAAGGCGCAACCTCGCCGTTGTGGCCGAAGGGCGTGCCGGACAAATACAAGCTGGCGCAGTTTGAGCACAAGAAGCCTGCGGTGCCGAACCCGACCATCGTCAGTCACGAAGGCTTCTTCACGGACGTTCCTGGCTTTGAAAGTCTGGTCGAAGGCAACTCCGCCAAGATGCTGGGTAGTCTGTCACTCGCGCGGCAGGGCCGATACTTCTACTGGGGGTATTCGACCGACCCGAAGGACTTGACCGCTGGCGGCCAAGACACGCTGGTCAACGTGTTGCACTACATGAACGGTCGTCGCGGCGAGCAGACGACGCCGTTCTCTGGCAAGACGCGCAAGATCCTCTGGGTCTACACGGTGCTCGGCAAGGAGAAGGGCTACAAGCGAGGCGTCGAAGAGCACTTCCCGAATCAGTTGGTCGAAGAGTGGCGCGAGAGCTACACGCCGACCTTTGATGGTGCGACGGCGTGGGTGAACGAGAACCTTCCTTACGTGTTCAGCGGCAAGTCGGAGAAGCACACCGACAAGCGCTACAAGACCCGCTTTGAAGTCGACGCCGATGCGAAGGCTCTGGGCACCGCGAACAACAAGCGCAAAAGCTTGGAGAAGTGGATGCAGCTTGCCGACCTCGCCGATGCCAATGCCGAAGATCGTGCCCGGGCTGTGCGTTGCTTGACGCGCTACGTGCACGGCTCGATCTACCCCAAGGACGGCAATTGGGCTACTTGGTATGCCAAGCACCGAGACCGCCTGGTGTTCGTCGATTCCGCCGGCTTTTGGTGGATGCTCGATCCGACCAAGGTGCAGTAGCTGCTGCGATGGCGAAGGCGCGAAGGACCGCTCTCGAGATTGCCCTCGGCGACTACGATGGCAAGCACGCGGATGTGCTCAAGGAGCTGCGCGAGGAGTTTTCGCCAACGGCGGCGGTGCTTCGTCAGTGTGTCAAGTTGGCGGCGCACGACGATGCCCTCATCGCGCAGGGTGCCACCTGGCTGTTGTGGTCGTGGCTGACCAGTGGCTCGCGGTTGACGCCGCGGGTCATTGCAGAGCTGGCGCAATTGCTACCCGGATTCGAGGACAAGTGGGTGCTGCTGCATCTGGTGCGCTGTGTGCCGTTGATGGACGTGCCGGGGCAGCATGCCGTGGCCTATGCCGAGTTCTTGCAGCGATGTTGTGGCGGCCAGCTGCCGTTCCTGCGCGCGTGGGCGATGGACAGTTTGCATCGCCTTGCTCTGCAGCATGAGCAGCTCGAAGCGCAAGCGCGCGCGGCGATGGAGGCCGCAGCTGACGATCCGGCGCCATCCGTGCGCAAGCGGCTGCAGAAGATTCTGCAGGGCAAGTAGCGCGGCTACTTGCTCTTCGGCGCGGTCAGGTCGGCGCAGACCAACTCTTTGTCGTTGCGTGCGAACACGTGCTTGTAGGCAAATGCCGGGTGCGACCAACACACGCCGCCACGACGGTTCAGTTGGCCTCGGGTCGGTTCGATAAGCTTGCTGCGGTCGATCTCTTCGAAGCCTTTGGGCGTGAGCTTGCTGATCAGTAGCTCGCCGCGTTCGTTGAACATCCACACGTTGTCGCCGTTCTTGACGAAGTGGATCGTTGCCCAGCGACTGCTCGGAACGGCCGTCTTGTCTTCCCAGACGCGGCTGCCATCGGCCAACGCCAGACAGCGGAACTCGCCGTAGCTGTCGACGCCGTAGACGTGCTCGCCGAGTGCGATTGGCGTCGAGATGATGCTGTGCAGTCCGTCGGTGCGCCGTTCGTTCTGGCCGCGCCGGCGCCAGACTTCTTTGACCGCGGTCTTGTCCTGATCGAGTTGTAACAAGGCGCAGCCATCGTAGAACGCCGTCAAGAACAACTGGTCGCCGTGCAGCAGCGGCGTCGCGCAAGCCAGCGGCATGTTCTTGGCCTTGAGGGGATACTCCCAATACAGGGCTCCCGTCTCCGGTGATGCACCGAGCACGCGATCTCCCGACCAGCAGATCAGTACCCGCTTGCCGGCTTGGTCGATGACGATTGGCGCGGAGTAGTTGCCGCGGTCGGAGAACGCCTTCCATTGCTCCTTGCCGGTTTTGCGATCGAATGCGACCAGGTAGGCGTCTTTGCCCGAAACGGGAACGATCAACAGCTCGCCTTCGATCACCGGCGAAGCCGAGATCCCCCAGATCGGCATCGCGATTGCGTAGTCCGCGTTGAGGTCCTTCTGCCAGACGATCTCGCCGGTTGCCGCAGCAAAGCAGAACAGGTTGCCCATCGTGCCCAGGCTGTAGGCGTGTTCGTCGACGATATGTACCGAGCAGCGTGGGCCGGCTCGGTAGGACACGCCGGCGTACGAGCATTCGTATTCATGCGTCCAGATCGGCTTGCCAGTCTGCCATTCGAAGCAATGCACGCGTTCGACTTCGCTCGGTTCGTCGAGGCGGTCCATGACGTAGACGCGGCCATCGGCCACCGTCGGCCCGGAATAGCCGGCGCCGATCTCGGTCCGCCAACGGGGCGTCAGTTGGTCTGGCAGCGACTCGCGCACGCCGGTCTCGGTCCAGCTACCATCGCGCGTCGGTCCGCGCCATTGCGGCCATTCGACTCCTTGGGGCCCCAGGTTGGGCAGCAATGCCACGAGCAGTGTGATCATGCTGACAGGTTAGCGCCGTTTGGCCTTCGTCTTCATGTATTCCCGATACCAGTCCTCGAGTCCGTCGGGCCACTGGAAGCGCTTGACCGTCTTGGGTTCGAGCGTCTCCAGGTGCAGGCGTTCCTGCATCGGCCGGTCCGCTGGCTTCTGGTAGCGCCAGTCGCGCCTGCCGAATACTTCTTCGACCAGCTTCGCGAGCGTTGGGTCGTATGCCTGCAGCTCCTTGCGCGTGTTGACGTGATTGTGGTCGTGGTCGGGCGGGCGGTTGTCGTCGAACCACGACTGTACGCCCTCGGCCCAATACTCGTCGGCGTTGCTGCCAGCGTACTTGCCCTTCCATAGCCCGGCCTTGATTGCGCTGCGGTAGGCGTCCTGAAGACGTTGGTCGAACGTCTCGTCGAGTTCGCGCACGGCCATCTTGTGGATCGCATGGGCGAACTCGTGGATCAGCAACGACTCTTGCCAATATGGATCACCTGGAAGGCGCAGCAGGTTCTCTTCGCCACAGCTGACGGCCGGGCGATGCTTGGTGGCGCCGAGGCCGCGTGCACGTCGATCCCAATACTTGGCCGGCTTGAGGTCGCTGTGCTCGGGAATCGCGGTCGTCATTTCGTCGACCGCCATGATCGCAAAGCGAACCTTGTTGCGCGTCAATCGTTGGCGGATGTCCTCGCGCCCTTCGAGCATCTTGTCGATCAGGTAGCGCGCTTCTTTCAGTGCTAGCGGCGAGACCTTCTGCGATGCGACGATCGGAAACCCGTTGGCGCTCAGATACTGTTTGTAGAACGGTGACAGCTTGAGGCGTTGGACTTCGTCCTTGGGTGGCGCGACCACGGCCGTCGTGATCTGGGCGGATACCGTTGCCAGGAGCGTGCAAAAGAGCGTGGCGACGATGGCAATGCTGCGGAGCATGGCGGAACGATAGCCGGATCTTCGCGATCTGCGTGTCGCAGTTCTGCAAGGCGGTTGGGCGCGCTACCCAGAATGACCGCAATCGGTAGCATGGCTGCCATGTTGGTCGCCTGCATGCTGGCTCTGTCGTTGACGGTTTGCCCCCAGGGGCATCCTGATGTCCGCGGCGTGGGCGCGACGCCAAAGACTGCTACGCGGGACATCTGCGAGCGCTTTACCGGTTACGACCACAACGCGGATGGGGTGGTTGAGATTGCGCGGGTCACCGAACTGCATGCTGCTGGCGAATCTGGGCCGCGCATCTTGGTCTTGGTCGAGTCGCGGCTCGCAACGGCGACCGAGGGGCAATGGAACCTCGATGCACGTATCGCGCGATTGGTCGCGGATCTAGCCAAGGAAGGCTTTTCCGCCATCGCACTCAACGTCGACCTCGGTAAGTCGTCGCTACATCAGGATGGTCGCTACCTGTTGGCGTTGCGCCAGATGTTGCGCGCCTTCGCCGATCAGGGCGAGCTAGCTGGCGCTCTATTGCTCGGTCGCTTTCCGGATGCATTCGTCGTGCGCACGTGCAACTGGCGCAAGCATGGCCTCGTCAAGTTGCGCGCTGGCAAACCGAACGAGGCGCGCTATCGCCAATCGTATCTGCGACGTGTTCCCGAAGACGTTGCCCACCGCGCGGATATCGTGCTCAGTGACTTGCAGGGTCACTGGGAAGACATCTACGTGCAACCTCGCACGGTCTTGCCGACCACGGTGGCCGTTTTTGAAGGCGAGATTCCGGTAGGTGGCGGTGCGGTGGTCGACCTCGAGCACGGGTCGGTCGAGTTCGAAGACTTCTTCCACGTTAGCGACGGCAAGCTCGAAGTGCGTGAGGTGCTCGGTGCTGACCACGAGGTGGCCGGTCACGAAGTCGTTGCGGATGATCGCAGCGGCGACCATGAGTGCTCGATTGCCGATCAGAAGCGAAGCAACGCGCTGGCTGTGCCCGATATCGTGGTATCGCGAATCGATGCGCGCGGCGTGGCGTTGGCAGTGCGCACAGACGTCGTCGGGGTGGCCGGCGAACGATTGCTCGATGCCGATGGCAAGCCACAAGCCGTCGCGTTCGCGGAGCGCGGGCAGGTGCCGGATTGGCGTTCGGTCTGGCAGTTGGACCCAGTGCTCGAACGGAAGTTGTTGGCCGATTACCTCGATCGCAATCACGCCTACCGGACCGGCAAGGCCAAGATTGCGTGGCGGCCGACGTCGATTGCGCACGGGCTCGGGTCGGGGTTTGCGGAGATGTCGAAGGCGGCAAGCGATTGGTCGGCCGGTGACAAGAAGCAGTCGGATGTGAGGGGCCATGCAACCCTGGCCAGTGTTGCGCGTTGGCTTGGCTACCCCGCAATCTTGCGTACGCTTCGCGCCCACAGTGACCAGTGGGGCAGCGTCTTCGAGCGCGCGGGCATGGAGGTGTTGACGCCGGTTCTCAATGGCCCGGCGTGGTCTTGGTCTCGACAGGGCAATCGTTTGGTGCCGTCGATGAAGTCTGCCTGCGCTGGCGGCAAACTCGACTGGTTCTTGCTGCACACGTTGTGGAAGAACGGCGCCGTCGCTGCGAAGCCTTGCTTCTATCACCACACCGGGTGCCACGGCATTTCGCCGCCAGGAGCTGCGCGGTTGCCGTTCGACGACGAGCGCTACGGGCTGCGTCAGGGCGCCGAGTCGCTGCTGTTCTTTGGCAATGGCCTGGCGTTGCTTGGGCGCGCGAAGGTCTTCTACGATGAGCCGCGTGGTTTTGCGGCTGCGCTGGCGGAAGGCAAGACGTTTGGCGCTGCGTGGGCGCACTACTTCATTATTGAGTCCGAGGCCGAAAACTGGGCGCGCGTCGGCGGTGACATTGGCCGCAAGCGTTCGTACTTTTGGAGTGTGCTCGGCGACTGGACGTTGCGCCTTAAGCGCTGACGTGTGCTCGCGCGCTATGGCAGTTCGCGAATCATGATGTTGCGGTAGTCGCAGCGCGAGCCCTCCGACTCAAGCGCCAGGAACCCGGTCGCCGGCTGGCATTGGTTGCCGCCGTTGACTTCCTTGCCGTTGACCCACAGTCGCACCTCGCCGTTGATTGCGCGGATGTAGTAGTGGTTCCACTGACCGACCGGCTTGCTCAGGCGCTCGGTGGGGAAGCTGCGGGTGCTCTTCGGGTTGCCGACCTTGTATGGCGTGCCGTCCGCATCCTTGTAGGTGATTTCTGGTGTGAAGGCTTTCATCTTGGACCCGCCGACCGGGAACACGTCGCCGTGGCTGGTAAACCAATCCGAGTGCTTGCCCTTCGACTTCAGGTGGCGCTCTTCGTAGCCGAGGTCGAGCACCTGCACTTCGATGCCGCTGCGCGGCAGGGTTCCCGCCGGCAAGTCAGTGAACGCCGATTCGGGGCACCATACGAACACACCCGCATTGCCGGCGTAGACGTGGTGCTTCCACTCGACAACCATTTCAAAATTGGTCAGCGCCTTCTTCATGCGCGCGCCGCCGTTGGGCTTGCCGCTGCAAATGATGACGCCATCCTTCTCGGTCCACGTCTCGGGAGTGCCGTTGACGTTCTCGAAGTCCTTGAGGGTGAGTTGCGTCCAGCCATCACCGGTGATGAAGGCTTTTGGCAAGTCTGGGCCTTGCATGACGATGGGGGTCACGGCGGCGCCGGCCAAAACGAGCAGGGACAGTGGGCGAAGCAATCTGTGCATAGCTATTGGAAAGGCTACGATGCTTGCATGAGATCCACCATGTTGGGCGCGTTGGTTCTGCTGTCTGTGGCGAAGATCACGATTGCGCAGGACCAGCAGGTTGCGGTTGAACCGGTGCAATTGACGATCCGCCACAAGCCGACGCTGGAAGGGGTCAAGATGTTCGGTGATCCGGGGTTGGAGCTGCAAGTTGCGGTCAAGCTGACCGGCAAGCCGATCTTGTCCGTCGATCCGGCGAAGAGCCGCATCATCAAGTTCGTCGACGACGCTGGCACCGACCTCAAGGCCGGAGCTCCAACAGGGTTCTTCAGCTGGATTCAGATGTCGAATGCGTTTCGCGAGGAGCCCGTAGATTCGGCGTTGCTGGACATCAAGACCAAGGCCTTGCCAGCGGGCAAAGCGCAGCGCATCGAGTTCGATGCCGTCGTGGCGTTGATCACCGCGTCGGGCACGCAGGAGAAGCAGGAGCAGGTCGTGCTCAAGAAGGGCACCAAGATCACCTGTGGTCCGATCCCGATGACGCTCGGAAGTGTTGACAAATCGAGCTTCGGCGGCAGCGCCCTCAACGTGCAATTCTCGTCCAGCCAGTCCATGGATGCCGTCAAGGAGATCCTGTTCTTGGACAACGCGGGCAAGCCGATCGAGGCAAAGTCGATGGGCTCCGGATCGTTCGGGTTCGGCGGCAAGAAGACCTACACAAAGACCTTTGGCTTGCCGAAGCAGTTGGCCAACGTGACCATAAAGATCATTGCCCACGCCAACGTCGAAACGATCGAGGTGCCCATCAAACTATCGATGGGACTAGGCCTACGCTGACCGAGGATGTGTGTACGGTGCCAGGACAAGAAAGCACATCCTCGCTTCGCGAGGATGTGCTTTCTTGTCCTGGCACCGTACACACTTCTAGCTGTTGAACTTGGTGGCGTAGGCTTCTTCGCTGAAGCCGACGAACCAGGTCTTGCCGGTGCGGATGGTGGGGGCGCGCAGGTTGCCCGATGGGCCGATGGCGGCCTTTTGGAACTCGTTGGGGTCGAACGAGTCCTTCTTGGGTTCGAACGTCAGGACCTTTTTGCCCTTGGCGACGTGCACCTTGGTGGCGTCGGCGAACAGGGTGCCGATGTCATCGGGACCAAAGCGTTCCTTGCTGGCGTTGACCGTCTCACGGACGGTCGCTCCGGCGTTCTCGAGGAACGCGTCGGAGCGCTTGCAGCTCGTTCAACCCTTGCGGTGGTAATACCAGTCGATCTTTGTTGCCATGCACGAACGAGAACCGCAGGTGCGAACGCAATCAAGGGCGCTTGCGGATCGATTGTCGCCACTTCGACAAGGCAGCGTGCAGTTGGATCGCTTCGAGCGCTTGCTTGGTCGAGAGGTCGTTGGCCTCGGCGGGGTCGGCGATCAGGTCGTAGAGCTGCAGTTTGGTGGCGCGCGGGAAGTCCTTGGGCGTCTTGTCTAGGTGCGCGACGAGCTTGAAGCGGTCGGTGGTCCAGGTCGCTAGTCGGGCCGATTCGAAGCCGATCGGGCGTTCTCGCAGTGGCTGCTTGCCGGCGGTGGCTTGGCTGATAGAGGCTTGGCCAATCAGTGGCGCGAGGTTGATGCCGTCGAGGGGGCGCTCTGCGGGGAGCGCAAGGTCGAGCCAGTTGGCGATCGTCGGCAGGAAGTCACTGGTGCAGGCGAGGGTGTCGACGACACCTCCCTTCGGTAGTTGCTTGGGCCAGCTGAGCAAGCCAGGTACGCGCGTGCCGCCCTCGAACAGACTGCGCTTGCGGCCGCGCAGGTTGCCGGCGGAGCCCGGCGCCTTACCCTGCTTGCCTTCGGGGCCGTTGTCGCTGCAGAACCACAGAATTGTATTGTCGCCAACACCGAGCTCGTCGAGTGTCGCGCGCAGACGGCCGACTTCGCGATCGAGCGCGGTGATGCAGCCGTAGTAGTGCTGCGTCAGTTCGTCAAACGCCGCATACGGTTTGCGATCGGCTTCGCTGGCCACGACGGGAAGGTGCGGTGCGTGGAACCAGACAACGGCGAAGAACGGGCTGTCATTGGCGGCACAGTCGCTCACGAATGGCAGCACACGATCCATGATGACGCGCGAGTCGTCGCCTTCGAGGTTGTCAGTGACTCGTTCGCCTTGTTGGTTCCAGTAGTGCGTGCCGTAGGGCTTGCCACCCTTTGGCGACTTCATCGGGTCGAACGTCGGCACCTTGGCTTCGGTGGAGAAGCAGACGTCGAAGCCGCGCTGCCACGGTGGTGCGAAGTGCGCGACGCCGCGTGGGCCGCCGCGATTCGATTCCTTGAGTGTCTTGGTCAACGTGCCGAGATGCCACTTGCCGAAGTGGCCGGTGCGGTAGCCCGCCTTGCCGAGCAGCCCTTGCAGCGTGACTTCGTCAACGCCGAGATGCCCGGAGTTGGCGCCGCGGATGCCAGCGCGGAACGGGTGGCGCCCGGTCAGGCACGAGGCCCGAGTTGGCGAACACACGGGCGCCGCGGCGTGGAAGCGCGTGAAGCGCAAGCCGTCTGCCGCGAGGGCATCGAGGTGCGGCGTCTTGAGGTCGGGGTGGCCATAACAGCCCAGGTCACCCCAGCCGAGGTCGTCGGCCATGACCAGAATGACGTTCGGTCGCACGGGTGCTTGGGCATCTTCTTGAGCCGGACCAGCAGCGCAGAGCGTCAGCGCCAGCAGCGTAGTTAGTACTGTGCCAGGCACAGTACTAACACAATCGCGGGACGGTAGCGTGGGGGGTGGAAGGTGGCGCATGACTAGAAGCGTAGTTATTACTGTGCCTGGCACAGTACTAACACATTCTGGTTAGAGGGATTTGAGGTAGGCGATCACGTCGGCGATGCCTTGTGCGTCGAGCGTGTTGAATTGCGATGGCCACATCAGTGACTTGCGTAGGGGTCGGATTCTCTTGACGCGGCTGCTTGGGATCATCTGCAACATGCCGCCTTGCGATTGCACCATCACGGGGTTGCCGCGCGATAGCAGGATGCCGTCGATGTTGCCTTCGGCGGTCTCGATGGTGTGGCCTTCGTAGCCGTGGCTGATGGTCTTCGATGGATGCACGATCGCTTCGACGACGGCTTGCAAAGACTGGGTCTTGGCGAACGACACGATGTCCGGGCCAAACTCGATGCCTTGTTTGCCAACCCGGTGACACGTGTTGCATGTGCCCAGGTTGCTCGCGCCATTCTTGGCGATGCCCTTGAGGGCGAGCACGTGGGCGACGGTGATCTCCTGCTTGGTCGTCGCCTTTGGTACTTCGACCGGTTGGATCATCACCTCGTCGGGGTCATACATGCCGTTCTCCTTGAGGATCTCGGTGAGCCCGAACGGCTGCCACTCGTTGCCCATGCGCTTGACGCACCAGAGCAGCGCTTCGTTGGTCAGCGCGCAGTCGAAGTCGTCGGCGATTGCGACCATTGCTTCCATCGCGACCTTGTGCTTGATGAAGGCGAGGGCGGTGAGCGAGTGGGTGCGCTGTTCGAGGGTGTGCTTGGTGGACTTGACGCGCTTGACGAGGTCGGGAACGGACTCGGGTGCGCCAAGTCGCCACGCGATCCATGCCATGGCTGGCTTCCATTGCACGGGGTCGGGGTGGGCCTGCGCGCGCAGCGCTGCGTAGACCTGCGACTCCTTGCCGGTGCAGCCGATGCCGAATGCGTCTAGGTAGCTGCGGTCTTCGCCGTCGAAAAGTTCCGCAATGGCAACCAGACTCGCAATCGCTTCTTTGGTGGCGGGCGCGTCTCGCAGCGATGTGGCGCGTGCTGCTCGCACGGCTGCATTTGGGTCCGAGGCGAAGTTGATGTTCTCTAGCAAATCGTCATTCGCCATACGGAGCGATCGGAAATCCAGTAGCCGGTGGGTTGCTTCAGGAGTCTCGAGCCCAATGGTCATGGCCTTGCGTCCTAGGCTGCCAAGGTGTGGCAGTAGCCACTTGGAGCGTGCGGCGACATAAGGGTGGTCGTGGCCGGCTAGATCGAGCACCGCCGCGACAGCTTCTTCTTTGCCTTGCTTGAGGCGGGTGCGCCCGAGCTGCCGCACATTCACCGCTGGACTCATCAGTGCCGCGATCTGCCCTTTGGTCGTTTCCAGGTCGATCTCCGGCACCTTCGAAGCGAACCCCTTTGGCGCGATGCGATAGATCGTGCCGGATAAACTGTCGTCCAACGTTTGGTGGCCACCAACGCGCCCATCAAACCAATCCGCAACGTAGACTGCGCCGTCCACCCCAACCGTTACATCCGACGGTCGGAACTGCGTGTTGAGCTTGCCGTCCCAACGACCTGAGAAGTCGCCACCGTTGAACTTGTGCTCAGGGTTGCACGTCATCCAATCCATGCGCTCGAACTTGAAGCCCGCGCCATCACGAACTGGAAGGTATCCGAACACCACGTTGCGCGCTGGTTCGCACGTCAGCAGTAGCCCACGCCACTTCTTGCCGAGCGCTCCGTTCTCGTAGAACGCGACGCCAGTGGGCGATCCACCGCCGTAGACATCGCCAGCCGGCATCGTGCCGGGATCATCCTGGCGCCACTCCGCCGTCGCAGTGTCTTGGCCACGACGTTGGTCGGCCCGCCACCCTCGCTTGCCGTCGCGCGACGAGAAGCCCGCGTTGCCGTATTCGATGACATGCGAGACCCGGCACGCTGGCGGATCGTCGTTGTCGCTTTGGAATACATCGCCAAACGACGTGACGACCTGTTCGTAGCTGTTGCGGTAGTTGTGACCGATGATCTCGACGTTGCTGCCATCGGGATCCATGCGCGCCGTGAACCCGCCGACGTAGACATGGCCATCATCGCTCTTCTGACCCGCGACACCTTTAGGGTCCATGTATGAACTCGTAATGCGGAACGTCTTGCCGGACTTGTCGGTGAACACCGCACCGCAGTTGCCCGAGTTCCAATACCACTTGCCATCAGGTCCGGCAGTGATCGAGTGCAGACTGTGGTCGTGGTTGCGACCTTGGAAGCCTGTCAGCAGCACTTCCCGCTTGTCGATCTTGGGGTCGAACTTCAAATTCCGATCGACATCGGTGTAGACGATCATGTCCGGCGGTTGCGACACGACGATTTTGTTGTCGAAGACCGCGATGCCGAGCGGCGACACGAAGAACTCTTCCTGCACGAACACCGTGCTCTTGTCCGCCTTGCCGTCCGCATCGGTGTCTTCCAATACGACAACGCGATCGCCTTCCTTGCGTCGCTTGGCCTTGCCGCGGTAGTTGACGCCTTCGGTAACCCAGATGCGACCGTGTTGGTCGACGTCCATGTTGGTCGGGTTGTAGAGTAGCGGGCTGGTGGCCCAGACCTGCACCTCAAGACCTTCGGGGACCGTGAAGGCCTCGACTGGGACGTGGGTGGGTTGTTGCTCCGCAGGCTGTTGTGCGCTGAGCATGCAGCTGGCGAAGAGGGCTACCACCGGGCTGTGCAGTGACTTCATCGTGTTCGGTTTCAAGGCCAGCAGGGTAGCGAACTACGGGGCTGCGGGCGCTGAAAACGCGCTGCCATTGCCGCGAACCACGACAGCCCGTGCCGGAGCGTCGTGTTGCGCGGAACCTGCGCGCAACTGGCTACAGAGAGCATCTCTGCAGGATGTCGCTCCCGTCGTCTTCGTCGTCTCAGGCCTTGAAGACAGTGCCTTGGCACTCGTACGAAGCCATCTGGTTTCGCGTATCCACGATCAGCGGCGAGTACTGGGCAAACTTCTCCCAGTTGATGTCGTCGTGGTTGGTCACGATCACGACGCAGTCAGTGGTCGCGAGGTTCTCCTGCGTCAGCTCGACCGATGACATGTCGAACGAGTACTTGCGCATCTCGGGGAACGTCTTGACCAGCGGATCGTGGTAGCTGAGTTCGGCGCCTCGCTCGGAGAGTTGGCGGATGATTTCCGCAGCCGGGGTTTCGCGGGTGTCATCGACGTTTGGCTTGTAGGCCAGGCCGCAGATCATGATGCGCGATCCCTTGATGGGCTTGCCGGTTTCGTTGAGGGCTTCGGCGACCCGGTCGACGACGTAGTGCGGCATCGCATTGTTGATCTCACCGGCAAGCTCAATGAAGCGCGTGCGGTGGCCGAACTCCTTGGCCTTCCAGGTCAAGTAGAACGGGTCGATTGGGATGCAGTGGCCGCCGAGGCCGGGGCCGGGCCAGAAGGCCTGGTAGCCGAACGGCTTGGTGCTGGCAGCGCCGATGACGTCCCAGATGTCGATGCCCATGTCGGTCAGCAACGGCTTCAGTTCGTTGACGAGCGCGATGTTGACGCAGCGGTAGATGTTCTCGACGAGCTTCGCTGCCTCGGCAACTTCGGCGGAGTCGACGGCGACGGTTTGGCCGATGCCGGCGGAGTAGAGCGCGTTGGCGAGCTTGGTGCTGGTCGGGTCGATGCCGCCGACGAGCTTCGGAATGCTCGAGGTCGAGAAGTCCTTGCGGCCCGGATCTTCGCGTTCAGGCGAGAACGCAAGGAAGAAGTCGACGCCCGGCTTGAGGCCACTCGCTGCCAGGATCGGCAGGCAATCGCCGCGGGTCGTACCCGGGTAGGTCGTCGATTCGAGACAGACCAGCTGGCCAGGACGAAGGGTCTTCGCGATCATGCGCGTTGACTCGAGGATGTACGACAGGTCCGGCTCGTTGTGTTGACCAATCGGCGATGGCACACAGAGGATCAAGACGTCGGCGTTCGCGAGGACTTCCTCGTTGGAGGAGGCTTGGAAGCGATCTGAGGCGGCGAGATCTGCAACGAAGTCTGCCCCGAGGTGCTTCAGGTAGGACTCGCCCTGCTCAAGCTTGTCGATCTTGCGCTGGTCGCAGTCGAACCCGATCATCGAGAAGCCAGCGTCGTGCATGACGCGCACGAGCGGCAGGCCTACATAGCCGAGTCCGATGACTGCAATCGTCGCGCTGCGCTCAGCGATCTTCTGCTCTAGGAGCTCTGCGGGGAGAGTCTGGGTCTTGGTGGACATTCGTTGCCTCTCCTGACGAGATGGGTTCGGTTGCGTAGCGGGTTTCCACCTGCTGCGCATTGCATCGGCAACTTTGGGCGGTGAACCGAAGCGATTCGCTGTGAGAGGGTTGCGTTCGGTCGCCCGGGTCATCTGCGGTGCCGGACCGGATGCCCTGCCAAGCTGGAGGAATCGATGTCATTGGCGCCATGAGTGGGGGCAGCGGCAAGCGTGCGCTGCCTTGCAAGCGGCTATCGTCGCGACAATACGACCTGATATGGCGCGAACTTCTCCGTGCCGTTGTCGCAGGTGATGCGCAGGTCGATGTCGCCTCTCGCGAACCGAAACGCACCGAGTGCAACCCGGTCGCCAGGCTTCGCGGTCCGCACCATGCGTGCGCTCTGGGCCTTGCCGCCGGCTTCGACCGTGCACCGTTCGACTTGCCGTTGCTTGCGGAAGATCAGGGTCACGTCGAGCTCGCAAGGCAAATCGGTGTGCACGAGCCACGCGCCTTTATGTCCCCAGCCTACGCCGTCAGCGGGTCGCCAATCCTGGCGGGTCAACGTCGTCAGCTTCTCGTGAACGGTGCCGACATGGATACGCGGCGGTTGGTAGTTGTTCGGGCGCGTGCCAGAGACATCGGCGAACCACTCTGCATATTGCATGCGCATCACATCCACCACATCGGGCTGGCGCGCAGCAACGTCGTGTTGTTCGCCTGGATCCTTGGTGAGATCGTAGAGCTCGAATGGGGCGTTGGGCTTGGGTTCGCGATTGCCGAAGCCCGAGTGACGCAGCAGCTTCCACTGGTCGGTAATGACGGCGAAGTGATGCTCTTGATGAGGAACGTCGCCGCGATGTGTTTGGATGAAGAGCGTGCGGTCCGGCCAGTCCTGCGAGGTGCCAGTCGCCAGTGGCATCAGGCTGCGCCCATCGAGAGCGACGTCGCTTTTGGGCTCTATGCCGACTGCGTCGCAGATGGTTGGCAGGATGTCGATGTGCGCCGCGATCGGCTGCACACGCGTCTTCGCACTGAGGTGGCCCGGCCAGCGCATCCACAGTGGCGAACGAATGCCGCCTTCGTAGACCGATGTCTTGTTGCCGCGCAAGCCGGCGACTTGGCGGCCCCAAAGCGGTCCGTTGTCGGTCATGAAGATGACCAGCGTGTTGTCGGCGAGACCCCGCTTCTCCAGGTGATCAAGCAGTCGGCCGAAGTTCTGGTCGACGTTTTCGATCATCGCGAACGTACGCGCCAGCACGTCGGGGTCGGCGCCCAAGCTGTTCGGATTGCTACTGCGCTGCACCTTCGACATGTCGCGCTTCTTGTACTTCTCATACAGAGTCGGCGGCACATCGTGGAAAGGATCGTGTGGCGCGTTGGTTGCCACGTAGAGAAAGAACGGTTGCTTCTTGGCGGCGCACGAATCGACGAACGTTTGCGCGGCTGAGAAGTAGACGTCGGTGCAGTAACCCTTGGTCTCGACCAACTCCCCGTTGTGGGTCAGGATCGCGTTGGTGTAGCGCCGTTTGTTTTCCAGTGGCTCCGATGGTTGCGCCAAACCGCCGCCGCGGTGCACGAGCGATTCGTCAAAGCCCTGATCCATCGGTCGCATCGGGTAGCAGTCGCCGAGGTGCCACTTGCCGAAGATGCCGGTCGCGTAGCCTGCGGTCTTGAGCGTTTCCGCGATGGTCGTTTCGGCCGGCTCCATCATCGATCGACCGATCCACGTGTCGACCACGCGCGTCCGGTAGTTGTAGCGTCCGGTCAGCAAGCAGGCGCGCGTCGGTGAGCAGACCGGGCTGACGTAGAAGCGATCGACTGTGGGGCATTGTTTCGCGAACGCGTCGAGGCGCGGCGTCTCGAGCACCGGGTTGCCAGCGCACGAGAAGTCGCCGTAACCCTGGTCATCGGTCATGACCAGCACGATGTTCGGCCGCGCTTTGGCGACCTGGCCTTGCGCCGCAGCGGCCGTTGCCAGAAGCAGGGAGGCGAGCAGCGCGGAGGACACCGTGGGGGCGATCGTGGGCATGGTTGCCGCCGAGTCTAGCGGCCCGGCCGAAAAGCCGCGCACAACGCCTGCGGCGCTCTCGCCGCACTTGGCGGCCGACGAGAGCTTCGCCGAAGCAATTCGCCTGCGTTCTCGCGCAGCACCACGCACGGTCATTCCATCCACACGCGAGGCACGCTGACTACCGGCCGCACCTCTGGCCTTGCTAGTCCTTCACCTGGTGCAGATGCACATCTCGTTGCGGGAATGGGATGCCAATGCCTTCGGCATCAAATCGATCCTTCACGGCGCGCGTGACGTCCCAGAAGATGTCCCAGTAGTCCGCGGTGTCTGCCCATGGACGCACGATGAAGTTGACTGAGGACTCGCCCAACTCGTGGACCTTCACGATGGGAGCCGGTTCGGCGTGCACCTTGGGGTGGCTGGTGATGATCTCCTCTAGCAGTGCTTGGGTCTTCTTGAGGTCGTCGCCGTAGCCCGTGCCAAATTTCATGTCGACGCGGCGCGTCTTCTGGCCGGTGACGTTGGTGATGACGTTGCCCCAGATCGAGTTGTTCGGAATGATGACGGTCTGGCCGTCTGGAAGGCGGAGGGTGGTCGAGACGAGTGTCATGGCATGGACCTTGCCGGTGACTCCCGCTGAGGTCACAACTTGCCCGACGTCGTATGGGCGGTAGATCAGGATCATCAGTCCAGATGCAAAGTTGGATAGCGTGCCTTGCAGGGCGAAGCCAATCACCAGGCCTGCCGCACCAAGCGCTGCGATCAATGGCGTGATGTCGACCTCAAGCTGTCCGAGCGCGATGATCAAACCAATCAAGAAGACAGTGCGCCGCGCAACGTTGACCGCGAAGCTGCGCAGCAGGTCGGTCGTATTCTTGAGGCGATTCACGGCCTTGCGCACGATGCCGCCGGCGACGGACGCGAGAACCTTGAAGGCAAGCAGCGTCAGCAGGAACTTCAACGTGTTCAGGCCGAATCGAATGCCGCCCTCCGCTGAGACGATCCAATCCATCACGAACGAAAACGAGAACCCGGTCGTGGTCGAAGCGTCGATGTATTGTTCGAAGCGCTTCGCGTCCCCGCCCCGAGCGTTGAGGGCTCGGGTGACCCGATTGAGGTTGCGTAGCAAGCGAATGCGATCTTCGCGCAGCGATGTGAGCTGTGGACCCAGCGTGTTGGTGTCGTTGGTCTGCAGTTGCAGAATCTGGTTCTGACTGATCTGCGTGTTGAGGGCCACGAGGTGCGCCATCCACGCATCGGCCTCGACCTCAAGCTGCGCAGCGGTCAAAGGGTTGAGTCGCAGGCGCAGCACCTCTTCGTCGACATCCGTCTTGTCCGCCGTCGTGGCGACATACGGAGTGGTTTCTTGGCCGAAGGATGGGCTGGCGACGCACAGCAGCGTCAGGAGAACGAGCGAGAGGCTTCTGATCATGGATGGTTCGGAGGTTTGGCGGTGGCCGGGCAGACCATGTTGGGGATGCCGTGCGGGAAAACAACCACGACCGAACTCCTGTGGGCCACGACCGAACCCCGTGGGGGTCGTAGCGGCGTTCTCTGAGGTCCGTTCGCACCGTGTGTTGTGCCTGCGGTTGCATCAGCTGGGCAGGCCGTCGCGCCTTGGCAGGTTGCCGGATAGGCGTTCGTAACTCGTGTCGGAAGCGAGCGGTATCCACCAACTGGATTCGAATCCGACAGCCGTCACAGCAACGATGCGAACGCTTGCCCAAGGCCCGCTAGCAGGCAGTCGGCGGCGGCGGCATCGAACGTCATCGGCGGGCGGATCTTCAGCACGTTGTCGTGTGGCCCGTCGGTGCCGATCAAGATGCGTTGTTCGCGCAGGTGATTCTTGATGTAGCTCGCGGCTTCGGTCGCCGGCTGTTTGGTGGTGCGGTCTGCGACCAACTCGACGCCGATGAAGAACCCCGTGCCGCGCACGTCGCCGATGATCTCGTAGCGTTGCTTCAGTTCGCGCAGACCCGCTAGCAGCTGGTCGCCAACCAGGCGCGCGTTGTCGGCGAGTGCCTTGTCTTGCAGCACGTCGAGAACCGCATTGCCGGCCGCCATGGCCACCGTGCTGCCGCCGAATGTGCTGAAGAACTCGGGGCCTTCGCCAAACGATGTGGCGATCGCCTTGGTCGTGATGACGGCACCGAGTGGAAAACCGTTGCCGAGTGGCTTGCCGAGCACCAGCAAGTCCGGCACGACGTGTTGCTTTTCGAACCCGAACGCATGCGTGCCGGTGCGCCACAAGCCAGTCTGCACATCATCGGCGATGCAGAGTCCGCCTGCCGCGCGGACTTTGTCATAAACCGCGGCGAGGAAGCCGGGCGGGAGTTCGAGTTGGCCGCCGACACTCGGTAGGCATTCGCACAAGTAGCCAGCTAACTTGCGGCCATCGGCAAGCAGTTCGTCGATGCTCTCAGCGACTTCGGCAGCGAACTTCGCGCCTGCGTCAGGACCTGAATGGGCCCCTCGGTAGACGTCGGGCTGCACCGTGACGTGAACCCAATCGGGCTTGGCTGGGGCGCCCGGCTGGCGAAACTTGTATGGGCTCATCGCCATCGTGCTGGTCGTATGGCCGTGGTAGCCGTGGTCCATGACGCACAGATCCTTGGCACCGGTGTGCTTGCGCACCAGGCGCAGCGCCAGTTCGTTGGCCTCACTGCCCGACGGGGTGAAGAAGCACACCGAGAGCTCGTCGGGTAGCAGCTTGCGCAGGCGTTCGGCGTAGCGGTGCATGCCTGCATGCAGGTAGCGCGTGTTGGTCGCCAACAACGCCGTCTGCTGGTGGATCGCGCGCGTCACGTGGGCATCACAATGGCCAACGTGTGGCACGTTGTTGTAGGCATCGAGATACTTGCGACCTTGGCTGTCGAAGACGACGTGGCCGTGGCCGCGTACCAGTGCCAGCGGTCGTTGATAGCTAGTCTTCAGATTGCTGGCGAAGCTCTGTTCGCGATCGCGCCACAGGTCGTCGACTGGATCTTGATAGACCGCGCGCGAATCCGGCAGTCCCAATAGATCCGTTGGGTCCGGGTAGATGTGGAGATGCCCGTCGACGTCGTCGGGGTCGGCGACGCCGCGTGGCACGTCGCACAGTTCAGTGGGGTCGGCAGCAAGGACCTGCAAGTGCAAATGCGGCGGCCAACCGCCGTTGCTGTCTTGATCCCCCAAGCGTGCGAACGGTTCTCCAGCTTCGATTGCTTGACCGGGACAAAGCTCGGCGATGCTCTCCGGATCGAGGTGGCCGTAGAGAGTTCCGAAACTCGTACCGTCGGGGAGTTGGTGGCGCAGGATGACCAAGCCGCCGTAGTCGAGGTGGCCTTCGCAGACTTCGGTGTCGTGCACATGTCCCGCTAGCGGCGACATGACTTCGGTGCCTGCCGCCGCGAACACATCGATGCCGAGGTGTACGGTGCGGCGACGAGCGTTGGGTCCTGCGTCGCCAAACGCATGGTCGGTGTAGATCGGCCGCGGTTCGGCATAGCGACCGATCGCCAGCTCGCTGTTGGCGTCGCGCATCGCGGCGCGAATGCGATCGGCAGCTTGATCCGGATCGAAGTGCAGTGGATCGTCGCCGCCCGTGGTTGAGCCGAAGGACAGGTCGAGGATCGGGGCGGAGTCGAGCGGTTCGGCAGTCGCAAGAATGCGCGGGTGTTCGCCACGGTGTTCACGCAAGTACGCTGCGATACGAGCCGGTGCCTGGCTTGGCCCGAGCATGCATGGCACGCGGAGGCGTTCGTAAGCGACCCGGTCGTCGCGGCCATGCAAGAACAGCAGCAGTCGTTTTGCGCCAGCTTGACTGATGGTGACGTAGGGGTCGTTCGGCCGCAGTTGTTGTTGCACCGCGGCGTTGGTGATGCTGACCGCGAGGCGGGTCTTGATCAGCGGCATCAGCAGCAACAGCTCTGCGTCGCTCAGCTCGCGGCGACTGTGAAAGCCGCCCACCACGTGGTCGATCGCCAACAGCGGGTCTTCGAGGTGCATCGCCGCATAGGTTGCCGCGATCGCAACTTCGGCGATGGTCGCGGTGTGGCACATGTCGCCGAAGTCGATCAGGCCGAAGACCCGAACCTTACCGAGACCCGCGACGAGCACGTTGTAGTCATTGGCATCGTTGTGGATGACGCTGCGCGGCAGTTTGTCGAGCGCCGGCAAGATGCCTTCGAACGTTGCGTAGACGTCGGCGATGACGGTTTGCAGCGGCAGGTCGGTGATGGCGTCGATGTGTGGCGCAATCCACGCGGACTGTCGCAGATCCCACTTGAGTTGGCGCTCAGCTCTTGGGTGTGAGAAGTCCGCCAGCACGGTGGCGAGCTCGCCCAAGGTCCTGCCGAGCTGGGTGCAGTGTCGCTTGTCGATTGCGGGCAGCTCAGCGAACAGTTGCCCGGCAACCCAGGTGGTTACCCATATTGGGCGGGTGCCGTCACTGGTGTCGATTTCGCAACTGCCAGCGCCTGCATTGTTGAGCACGACCTCAGGCATATTCCAGCTGCGTTCGTGCTTCGCGACGTGCGTCAACGCCGCGATCTGCATCTCAAGCAACTCGCGGTCGCAGTCTGCGGTGCCGACTTTGACCATCCACGACTGCTCGCCATTGGTCAGGCGCAAGTTGGCGTCGTGCTCGCCGGGCAGTGGCGTGAGCTCTCCGCTGAGCTCGTAATCGCTGGCAAGCAGTTGCAGCAGGCTGCTGCGGTTGGCGGCGAGGAAGTCGGCTGTGGTCACGGTCGCAGTCTTCGCCCGCCAGGCCGAATGCGCAAGCAGGAAGACCCATTGCGCGAGCGGGATGGCCCAACGCGCGAGCGGGAAGACTCAATGCGCGAGCGGGATGGCCCAATGCGGAAGGGCGAAGGCCAGTGCGGATGCGCGAAGAACTGCGTTGCGGACGGGGGAGTTCGCGCCACGTGTTTGGTTGGGTAGGACCGAGAGCCACGGCTGGATACGGCCGCCCCCGATAAATCTGAGAAAGGCTGAGATGCGCCGCTCGTTTGGGCGCCCTCCACACGGAGTCGCACGGCAGCTGCTGTGCGGCCGGAATCACCAGGCAACATCCCCGTCACCCATGACTCGAAATCTCTCTCTTGGCCGCGCAGTATTATGCGCGGGTCTCGCCGCTTCGATCTGCGCTCAGGACTACCAGCCAGCGACGTTCCTGCAGACCAACCAGTCGTTCTACAGTGGCTTCCATCGACGCGATCTCAACGGCAATGGCCAGTTCGATCTCGTCCTCGAGGTCAACTCGTCCGGCGCAGAAGGCCTCTACGTGCTGCTTGACCCAGGGATGACGGGAGCGACGGCCACCGTCAGCGCGGCCTTTCTGGTCTCCCAGATTTCGATCTTTGGCGGCTACGCGCAGCTGATCGGCTTTGCGGACATGAATGCTGACGGGATGGAAGACATCGTGGTCGAGTTCGAATCCCTCTTCAATGGCTCCGAGATCATGTACTTGCCGGGCGACGGTCAGGGTGGCTTCGGTGCAAGGGTGGTGATGGCGACCTACGGCAACTTCACCTCCTCGACGCTCGGCGACTTTGATGGCAATGGCCAGACCGACTTCGCCTACGTCAATGCCTCCGGCGTCGTCGTCTACCTGCAGACCAACGGTTCGTTTGCTCCGGCGCTGACGTTTCCGGGCTTCCCTGGCGGCATCGTATCAGGCGACTTTGATGGCGATGGTGACGATGAGCTCGCCTTGAACTTCGCTGGCAACATGACCGTGCAGCCCGGCGGCACACCCTTTGCTCCGCCGCTGACGTTCACGGTCGTGCCGGGGTTGGGCCTTGGCTACAGCCAGGACCTGGACGGCGATGGTCTTGAGGATCTCATCATGCAGAAGTCTTCGTCGCCGCCGTGGTTGGTCAACGTGTTCTTTGGCGATGCAACGACCATGCTCAGCGCGCCGACGGATGTGATTCCTGGTGGTGGCCCGAACGGTAGCGACTACATCGGTCCGTTCGATATCGATGGGGATGGCACCGACGAAATGCTCGCCGTCATCCGCAACAGTCCCGGCTACTTCTTGATCCGTCACGACGGCGCCCGAGGGTTCTCGCCGCAGCCGTACGGAACGACGATGGTGGGCGGCATGATTGACCTCGATCTCGATGGCGACCTCGACCAGTTGGTTCCCGATCCAGCCAACGGTGGCTACCAGCGCCTCGAGAACCTTGCGATCTTCGGCACGGGTTGTGCCGGCGCGAGCGGCGTGCCATCGCTTGCGATTGGTAGCGCCATTCCCGGCAACGCAGCTTTCTCGGCGACGATCGAAGCGGCGGCGCCAAGCTCGTTGACGTTGCTGTTCTTCTCGCCAACCACCCAACCAGGCCCATGTGGTCCACAGATCGATCTCGGCCAGATCTACTTCCCCGGCTTGTTGGCGGTCAGTGATGCGGCCGGCCAATCCAGCTACTCGGTGCCGCTGCCTGCGAGCTTGGCGGCGGGCCCCTATGCGATGCAGGGTGCCGTGCTTGACCCCGCCGGCGCGTATGCAGCCGCCGGGTTGCAGTGGTCGATGACTGCCGGCCGCTTGATGCGGGTCTACTAGCCCTCGAAGACCCTTAGCCACGAAGACCCTTTAGCCACGAAGACCCTGCGAACGCACCGGCCCTCGCTTGCGAACTCCGGTCGCGGGGTCGGTCCGCGCGTTTGCTTGCGATTCCAAGTTGGGTTCCTGTCGCAGTTCCGGCCCGTTGATGCGAACATGACCGCTCGCGACTCGGGCATCGGTCAGCCCGGGCAGCACAGCGATTCAGTCGGAGGGATAGATGGATAGCAAGCGACCTCGCCACGTGGTTGGCAGCTTGGTGTTGGGCCTGATTCTTGGCGCGGGAACGATCATGGGTGTGAACACCGTCCGAGCATCTGGGCAGGATGTTCGGACAAGCCTGGTGCGAAGCGATCTTGAGTTGGTCGAGATTGCGGGCAAGCCGATCGTCGATGGTCGTGTGCAGATCGTCACGGAAGAATGGAGCGTGCGGTCTGGTGCGCGGGTTGCGGGCGATGTGCTTGCGTGGATTGATCGTCATATGGGGCCCGACGACACGGCGGAGACGTTTGGCTACGACCCAAGTCGCGCGCCGTGGAAGGAAGAGGTTCACCGCGGATCGCTGTGGCGCAGTGTGTTGCCGGCTGGGCTCGAACTCTACGTCTTCGAGCGCTATCGCCTGGTCGGTATGGATCCGGAGTTCTGGCTGTTCTTGCGCGATGCTGCTGACGTCCGCATCTCTCCCGAACCCTACCGAGTCACTGCCAGGTGGATTGGCCGGAAGAATTCGACGACTCCGCCGCGCATCGAACGTGTCGAGCTCGATGGCCAAGGCGCTGCGGAGTTCGTGTTCCACGGCGTTGGCCACAACGGCACGCTCTACAACGCCAAGCAGGAGTTCTATCTCGAGCAGATGGCGGACTTGGGCCTCAAGCCAGCGTTGGTGCTCGATGCACTGTTGTATTGGCCGTTTGAAGGAAATGCCGGCGATGTGCATCGCAGCCTCGAGCGTGAGGTTCCGAATCGGTTGACCATGCACGTGCATCAGTTCAACCACGAGACGGGCGCACGTCAGGCAATCGGTCGCGCGACCCTGACTCGCGATGCCGTGGGGGAGACGTTCGTGGTCGCGTCGCGCCAGGCGCTGGCGGCGAAAGCCGAACGCTTCTTGGTGCCTTCGGACGAGCACTAGGAGAACGTCTCCACGCTCGCGCTGGCTATTGCACGTCCACCGCCAGGGTCAAGCCGTTCGAGAGGTCGGAGTCCTGCGGATGCGCGATCGGCCGCTTCCGGCCCGTGCCCCATTCTGACAGCCGGCACGCGTTTGCGTTTTTTGCCCGGTTCGCCACGATGACGTGCATGGCTGAGCGCACGTTCAAGGATCTCCGCATTGACTACGGTGATCAGGCCCTTCGGCGGGCCGACCTGAGTCCGGATCCGCAGACGCTGTTTCGATCGTGGCTCGATCAGGCGATCGACGCCGGAGTGCGCGAGGCCAACGCGATGGCGCTGGCAACTTGTGATGCTGACGGGCAGCCGCATTGCCGCGTCGTGCTGATGAAGCAGTTGGACGCGAGCGGGTTCGGCTTCTTTACCAACAAGCACAGCAGCAAGGGCGAGCAGTTGCGCGTGAACAACCGGGCTGCGGCGACGTTCTGGTGGGTTGCGCCACGGCCACGCCAGGTGCGTATCGAAGGCGTCGTGCGCGAGTTGCCCGAGGCGGATGCACAAGCGTATTTCGCCAGTCGACCGAAGCGTGCGCAGTTGTGTGGTGCGGCTTCGCCTCAGAGCCAGATCGTCGAGAATCGCGCCGAGCTAGAAGGCATCGTCGATGCGTTGGCGGATCAAGTTGGTGACGGGTCGGTCCCGAAGCCAGCGCATTGGGGTGGCTATTCGCTGGTGCCCAAGCGAGTCGAGTTCTGGCAGGGGCGCGAAGGCCGGCTGCATGATCGCTTCCAGTTCTGTCTGGAGCGCGGGGGTTGGCGAATCGATCGTTTGGCGCCCTAGTTGCGCAAACGCAAAGAGGCGCGCTGGACTAGCCCGCTACGCACCGAGTAGCTCGTAGTCGTTCGTGTGCAGTTGTTGTGGGGCTTCGTAGTGCGCTAGCTCTTCGCGGGCGCCAGCTATCGCCATGCGGACGTGGCTCAGTTCGGTGGCCAGTTCGTTGCGTTCGAGGCACAGGTCTTCGAACAAGTCTTGGTCGAGCGGTTCGTTGGCTTCGTGCCAGGCGTCGAGTTGCTCCTGCAGGCGCAACAGTGCGCGTGTCATGAACCGTTCTTGCGAGCGGAAGTTGTTGCTGAGGTCGCGCAAGCGGTCGCTGTGCGAGTCGGTCTTAAGCACTGACAGCATGACATTCTCCTTCGAGGGCTGCGTCGATATTGGGGACTCCGTCGAGCACTTGGCGAAGCACGGCGACATGCTCCTCATGCAGGATGTGGTCGTTGCGGAGATCGGGGGAAAGGTCGTCGCCGCAAGCCATGGTGGCGTGCACGCGAGCAGTGGTAATGGCGAGTTGGGCTTGGGCCCGGGATAGCTCAGCGTGGAGCCTCGCCGTGAGGTCGGAGGCTGCGCAAGCTGCGCCGTCGATGAGTTCCATATCCATGTATGGAGCATCGCTTGGCCAGGTGAAGACGTTGCAAAGCTGGCAAAAAGATGCCGCGCAACGATCCTGGGGAGCCAGCAGCCGCGGGGCGTTGCTTAGCTAAGTGCTCCGGCGGGGCCTGGTTGGGCCAACGCTGCCGGTGCGCGCGGGGCGGGTTGCCGGTTCGCTTATTCGACCCACTCGGCGACGAACAGGTTGGTGTCACCCTTCTTCGCGTTGTTGCGGTTACTGGCGAACACCAAGAATCGGCCGCACGGTGAGAACATCGGGAAGCCGTCGAACTCGGGGCTGTTGGTGATGCGCTCGATGCCGGTGCCGTCCTGGTTGATGACGAACAGTTCGAACTCGCGCAGGCCGGTGTGGTCGCCGGTCTTGGCGAAGTTCTCCACGCCGATCATGTTGCTCGAGAAGATGATGCGCTTGTCATCAGGCAGCCAGAACGGGCCGAAGTTGGCGGCGCCGTTGTTGGTGATGCGCTTGAAGTTGCTGCCGTCGCGATCGCAGACAGTGATCTCCATGTGCGATGGCTTGACGATCTGTTGACCAAGCAAAGCAGCGTTGGCCTGAGCAACTTCGGCGTTCTTCGGGAAAGCCGAACGGAACACGAACTTGCTGCCATCGTGGGAGAAGAACGCGCCGCCGTCGTAGCCGGGACGGTCGGTGATGCGCTTCACGTCGGAGCCATCGGACTTCATCGTGTAGAGCTCGAGGTCGCCGTCGCGAACCGACGTGAACACGATATCGCCCGTTACCGGGCAAACTGTGGCTTCCGCGTCGTAGCCAGGCGTCTTGGTCAGTTGGCGCATGCCCTTGCCGTCCGGGTCGACGTCGAAGATGTCGTATTCGCGGTGCACGGCCCATTGGTAGCCGCGTCCCGTCATCTTCACGACTGGCGGCGCATCGCCGCTGTGGTGGGTCGACGCGTAAACAATGCGCTTGTCGCCTTGGGTGTAATAGGCGCAGGTCGTGCGGCCCTTGCCAGTGCTGACGAGCTCCTGCTTGCCGGTCGCCAGGTCGAGAACGTAGATCTGGTCAGCGGTCATGCCGCCAGACTTGCGTTGGAACACCAGCTTGGTGCCATCGTTCGACCAGTAGGCCTCGGCGTTTTCGCCATCGAACGTCAGTTGGCGAATGTTGCGCAGGCGCGGCTCATTCGGGTTCGAATCGACTGGTTTGCCGGCTTGGACGACGAAGTCCTTGTGCGGCACAACTGGGTCTTGATTGGTCGGTAGCGACCCACAGGCAGTGAGGGCGCACAACGGCACCATGAGACTAAGCAAACGCATCGGGGCATGCTGGCCTGTGCATGCCCCGCTCGCAAGCAAGGAGTCCGAAGCCAAAGTCACGCCAACGTCATGTGGATGCATGACGGGCTAAACGGATGTCTCCATGCTGCGCCTTTGGGCTGACCCATTGGCAGGGCTGGCGAGGCGACCTGGCGTCAGGTCGCCTGGATCTAGAGGCCTACTTAGTCCCTAGTTCCAACTGACTCTGGGGCCGGGGACCGACTGCCTCCAATTAATCAGAGGGCAGTCGTCGAAGGCCCGAATGAACTGGTTACCCGCGAGCGGGTTCTCAGCGAATGGGGTTCCCGCGAACTGGGTTCCAGCGAACTGGGTTCCCGCGAATGGGGTTCCAGCGAACTGGATTCCAGCCAACTGGGTTCCAGCCAACTGGGTTCCAGCGAAACAGGGCCCCCGGCTGACCTATTGGCCTTCCATCTGGGCGTCCTGCGCTCCGCCCGCAGTGCGTTGCACTCCGGCAGTTTCTTGCGCTGGCGCCGGCTGGCCGCCACTCGGCGAGGCCACCGCTGGAGCCGTTTGGGGCGCCCCCATTTCGCTCCCGCTGATCTTCCCGACAACGCCAAGCTCCGGATCTGCCAGGCCGAGCAAGCGTAGCTCGGCAGCTGTCAGATCTGGGTAGGCGCTGAGGAAGGTGTCCCGCTGCTGCTGAAGGAACCCGCGAACGCGTTCCATCAGGTGCTGGGGATCTTCGATATCGAGCATGCCGGTGCGCATCAGCGCCTCAGCAGCCCCGCGGCGCGCGAGTTGGTCGATTTCGATCGGCGTGAGCCGGTCGTCATCGAGCCAGAACTCGGCGCGAACCTCAAAGTAGGAGACCAGATTGCGCAGATGCGGCAGGGTGATCGCAGATCGCCCTTTGCAGATGTCCGTCGCAGTTTGCGGCGACACCCCCAATGCCCTGGCAAGATCCCTCTTCTTGAGCCGGCGCTGCTCAAGCAGGGCCGTGATCTTCTCGTGGATGAGGACCATAGTTTCGACGCTGACCGTTTAAGGCTCGAAAGCCCGTCGGCATGGACGCTAGCGCCGAAGTGCGGCAAGTGCAAACACAACGTCTACTACTGCTAGTGGTCGAGTGCGTAGTGCGGACGCTGGCGGCCCATTTGGTCAAGAGATCCGGGGGCAGCCGAGTTGGCTCGGGCCGCCATGTTTGCGCTCTCAGTGGGCGATTCACTCGAGCAGCTTGGCTGCCATGACGCGGTGGCTAGCTGCGGCCGAGTGGTACCAGTCGACGTAGAGTTGGCGCGCTTCACGGGGCTCCCGGCTGGCGAGCAACAGCGCGTTGACCTCGGCGAGCGGCACTCTGGCATTCTCGGCAACCTGTTGCTGGCGCCTTCGATACGTTCCTCCAGCTCAATCTGGGGAGCGCTGTTGCTCGAACCGCTGGTCGAGTTCGACCCAGGCCGCATGCTTCGTCGACAGCCAGCGTGGCGACCATTACCGACAGGGGCTGCGCGCGTCGAAATGCGATGGTTGCTGCGCGGGCGCGTCGTTCGCCAGCTTGGTCGCTGCCTCGACGCTGGGCTCGACGTTGCGCCTGCAGATTTCGGCCCAGACCGCGGCGTCGAGTTGCCGGTGCTTTTCGACATCCCCGTCGCCTATCGCGTGGCGGAAAGCGCCAGTTTGTCAGCAGGACTGATCACTTGGCTGTTGCTGGACCCAACCAAGGCGCCAACCGCGCCCCGAGCCCCGAGCCCCGCGCCCCGCAGAGCTGGTCGGCAATCTGTGCAGGCTCCTTGCCACTGAGTGCACCACCAACACTCAAGGAATCAGTTGGCGGTGACTGACCATCGCGGCGCAGATGCAATAGATCTCATGGCGCGACGGGCACTTCCGTAGCTTCAGCGCTAGGATGACCGCGTGTTGTCGAAGTGGCTACTTATCGCGATCTCGGCTGGGCTGCTGACCGGCTGCATCGGCAATGGCCTGCTCCCGTCCGTCTGGCCGCCTGACAACTTCCGCCTCGTGGTGGAGGAAGTTCAGCGCGATGGCGGCTCCGCTCACGTGATTCGACGTTTGCAGGTGATTGCCGATGGTACCGTCATCTACGGCACGTCGTCGAAGCCGCTCGTCGATGCGGCGACCGGCGTCAGCTGGCCGGTGTTCGATCGATTGTCGATCTACCGCCTCGAGCCCAAGTGTGTGCGCGCCCTGGCGCGTCGCATCGATCGCCTCGGCATTAGCGACGTGATCGTGCCGGCTTCGGCGGTCGCTCAGGGTGTCGGTGCAGGACCTGGAACTGTAGGGCCTGGCCTGACGGTGCAGTGGCAGGCTTTTGGCAGCCAACGCGTGCTGCCGAGTTCTGGTCGACTGCGTGGAGCGATGGCCGAGATCATGGCCGTGATCGCGTCCCACTTGCCTCCCGGAGAGTCCTTTGCCACCGAGATGAGTCGGCCGATCGTGCCGGTTCTACGCGGCGTTCCCGAACCAAAGGTTGGTGCCGCCGAGGCATTGCTGGCCTTCAACGAGCGCATGGCCGAGGACCCCGAAGATGGCGGACTCGTGCTGGCGGCCTACGCACTAGCGTGTTCGGCCGGTGAGCGTCGGCATGCGGAAACGCTGTTGCAGCGCTGGCTGTTGCTCGAGCGTTCGAAGCCGCGCAGCCCAGGTTTCTCCGATGATGCCGCTGGTGGAACCGAAGCTCGCATCCAGTCGCTGAAGAGTTTCTTGCCACCGGCCTGACCCGGCCCGCGCCAGCCAGTTCGCGCCAGGCAGTTTGCGCGAAGCCATCTGCGTCAGGCAGCGGGCAGCAGCCAATTCGTCCCAAGCGCTTCGCCCCGGTCGGCCAGTGGCCCCAGCCGGTCCGACCATGCGGGATGGGCCCTGTGGCGCCGCTATCCGTCTTCCGTGCTGCGCAGGTAGAGCTCGTAGGCGAGCAGCAGATACAGTGCGTGGCCAAGATCCGTCCTGCCGCTTCGGTGGCGATCGATTGCGGTTTCGAGCCCACGTGGCCGAAGGTGCTCGCGGGTTCGGCTGCGTGACTCGGCGAGCACATCGAGCAGCGCTGCGTCGCCGCGGAACCACGCGTCGAGTGGCAGCGAGAACCCAACCTTGGGCAGCTGCCGCACGGCGTCCGGAAGTTCGCTCGCGAACGCGTCACGAAGGGCACGCTTGCCAAGTTGGGTGTGGTCGCGGCCGAACTCTTCGATTCCGGCTTCGAGGTAGGGACAGCGGCCCTCGATGCCTGCAGCCATCAGCGCGATGTCGACCTTGGGAAGCAGGTCGCGCGGCAAGTAGTTTCGCAAGTCGTCGTCGCGCGACGCGAGCGCCAGTCCCCTGCTAGCGTCCGGCATGGCTTCGGCATCGTGCCAACACCGTCGCTGCGAGAAGTGTGGCGCCAGCACCTGGCTGGCCAGCGCCGGTGGCGTGACGGCGAGCAGTGCCCGGATCGGGTTTTGCGCGACGGTCGCGCGCCAATAGCGAGCGACCTTGTGCATGGACCACCGTGAACCGAAACCACGCAGGGCGTGCAGCCGCGGCATGCGCGCAATGGCACGGTAGCGTCGGTAGCCGAGCAGCAACTCGTCGGCGCCTTCGCCACCGAGCATGATGCGCACGCCGTCGCGGGCCGCGGCTAGCGCGACCGCGTGCACGGCGAGAATCGAAGGGTCCCCGAGCGGTTGCCCAGCGAGGCGGGTAAGCCGCGGCAGGGCCTCCAGAACTTCGGGGCCACCGTTGATGCTGCGCAGTGGCAAGCGGGCGGCCAAAGCGACCGCTTCGGCCGCTTCGCGTTCGGCGCTGGATGTGCCCGTGGCGCGAAACTGGTAGGCGGGCGCTGGTTCGCCGATGGCGCCGAGCGCGAGCGCCAGGCAACTGCTGTCGATGCCACCCGACAAGAACAGGCCGCTCGGTGACGGGCTGTCGATGCAATGCCGAACGCTGGCGAGCAACCGTTCGCGCAGGCTGGCGGTTGCTGGCGCCGGCTTTGCTTGGGCGGTGGTTGCGGGCTCGCACCATTGCTTGGAGTTGGCAGAAGCGAGGAACGGTTCGCCTCTCGCCGGGATCGAACTGAGTCGCAGGCGCGCCGAAAATCGGTGTGGCTGATCGACGGACCAGCCGTAACGAAACCACTCCGCGAGCCGCCGCCGGTTGTTGATTCGCGGCATGCCGAGGTGTTGCAGTGCGGCCGGCGTTGATGCGAACGCGACCAGTTGCCAATGCGCACCGATCCGCGCGACCAAGCAGTGCAGCGGCTTCTCGCCGTAGCGATCCTGGCCGAACGTCAGGTCGCCGGTCTCGGTGTCGACGACTGCGAATGCGTGGTGGCCTCGCAGCGATCGCAGAGCATCGAGGTTCGGCGCGGCGACGGCGAGCAGCGGCAGCCAGGCATCGTTAGGTGGCGCCGTGCGCCCTTCGGCACTGCGCGGCGCACGTCGTTCGGTGTCCATTGGCCCACGGCCTTCGGCAGCCAGTTGCCCGCGGTCTTCAGTACCCAGTCGCTGGCGCCCTTCAGCACCCGGTAGCAACGTGCGCCACAGTTCGCGTGCGTTGGTGATCGCGCCATTCATGACCCCGACAAAGCGTCCGCCGCGTCGTACCACCGGTTGGCGGGACTTCCGGCCGGAAATTGCCAGGCGAGCGCAACCGAGCCACCAATCGCCGGCGGGTTCGATCGCTTGGCCGTCGGGGCCGCGCCAAGCGAGCTCGGCCGTGGCGTTGGCCATCGCCTGTTGCGGATCGAGTCCCTGCGCGACTAGCCAGTCGTTGCGCGCTCCGACGATGCCGCACATCGCGTTGGCCTGTTAGCGGGCGTCCGCGCGGGCGCGTTCGAGGTATTCGCCGAGCATGTGCCACTGCTGGTGCAGGTCGTGCTCGCCGACTTGGAATGGTTTTTTGAAGAAGCAAGCGAGGTGCGGCATCGAACCAGCTTCGCCACGGCTGGCCGCGAGGTCCGCGAAGCGGATCAGGTCGAGCACCAGTGGCGCCGCGAGGATTGCATCGCAGCCTTGCCAGGTGAACTGCAGCGACATCTTGAAGCCGAGGAAACCCTCGAAGTGGATGAAGTCCCACGCCGTCTTCAGGTCGTTGAGCGACGGCACGTAGTCGATGCCGACGTGTGTGTGCAGCGGGTAGCCCAGAATCGACGGCAGCAGCGCATCTTTGCTGTCGACCTTGCTCTGCTTGTTCTTGCTGTCGGACAAGACGCGGCCGTCGCGGTCGCCGAGGATGTTGTAGCCCTGCCAAGTCAGCACGCGCAGGTTGCGATACTTGAACATCGGCGCCAACGCCGACTTGACGAGCGTTTCGCCAGTCTTGCCGTCGCAGCCCATGAACGGCGTGTCGTTCTGCAGGAACAGTTCTTCGATCGCTGGGATCAGCGCCGAGTTGCTCGGCGTGAAGTGCACGAACGGCATGCCCAGGCTGGCAGCGGCATAGGCGTAAACCGCCGATGGCCGCACCTGCTTGACCATGTTCTTGTCGATCGCTTTGTCGAACGCGACGAGCGTCTTGTGGGCTGCGCCGAGGCGCAGACTTGGTTCGGTCGAGGTGAGGTTGACGCAGATTACGCGCTCGAGCCTGTGCTTCTTCTTGAAGGCCGTGATGTCCTTCTTGATCTGGTCGATCTGCGCGCGCAACGAAGTGACCTTGCGCTGTTTGCCGGTGGCGAGCTTGCTGATCGTTGCGCCAGCGTTGGGCATGACGCCGGTGACCACGTTCTTGCTCTGGTTGGCAAGATCCCGCTTCAGCACCTTGACCAGCTCTGGCGGCAGCGAGCCGGTATGGCTGTGGATCTCCGCCGCGGCCG